>Ga0157371_10000414_pt1 | contig 52787 bp, 48 predicted proteins | sample C45metaG_FD_113462 | JGI IMG/M metagenome (GOLD analysis project Ga0157371, IMG submission 113462) | Corn rhizosphere microbial communities from Kellogg Biological Station, Michigan, USA - C4-5 metaG | ecosystem: Host-associated > Plants > Roots > Rhizosphere > Soil | place: USA: Michigan... | reverse complement strand
GGCCCGGACGGCAGGCCGGTCCCCGGCGAGTGGCTCGAACTGCCCGATGGGACGGCCGTGGTGGAACTCGCCCAGATGTGCGGTCTGCCGCTCATGGAGGCCCTCGACCCGCTCGGCGCGACGACGTTCGGGCTGGGGCAGGTCATCCGGGCCGCGCTCGCATCCGGTGCCCGCAGGCTCGTCATCGGGCTCGGCGGTTCGGCGTCGACGGATGGCGGTGCCGGCGCCCTCGCCGCGCTCGGCCTCGTCGCCCAGGGCGGAGGGCTGCGCGCGTCGGAACTCGGCGATATCACCGCGCTCGACCCCAGCGGTCTGCTGGCGCCGCCGGATGACGGGGTCGTGCTGCTCAGCGACGTCACCAATCCCCTGCTCGGGCCCGCCGGCGCTGCAGCCGTGTACGGTCCCCAAAAGGGCGCGACGCCCGAGCAGATCGTGCTGCTGGATGCCGCTCTCGCCCACTTCGCGAGCCTGCTCGGCGGTGACCCTGCTCGGCCCGGCATGGGCGCGGCCGGCGGAACCGGCTACGGTTTCACGGCGGCCTGGGGTGCGACCATCGAACCGGGCGCGGACTACCTCGCAAAGCTCAGCGGACTCCCCGAGGCGGTGGCCGCCGCAGATGTCCTCCTCACCGGCGAGGGACGTTTCGACGCGACCTCGCTCACCGGCAAACTCGTCGGGCAGCTCATCGGCATCGCCGGCGAGCACGGCGTTCGCGTCGGCGTCATCGCGGGGCAGCTCGCCGCCGCACCGGTCGCCCGGAATGGCAGCCCACTCTGGTCTACGTCGCTCGTGGATCTCGCCGGTTCCGTCCCGGCGGCGCTGGCCGACCCGGCGCACTGGCTGCGCGCGGCGGGGGTCGGGGCCGCTCGGGCGCTCAGCACCACCCCATCGCGCTAGTGGGGCTCGCCCGAGTGCGCGTCGAGGAAGGCGTACAGCTCGGTGTCGTCGACACCGGGGAAGGTGCCGGACGGCAGCGGTGACAAGATGTGCGCGTGCAGCCGGGCGCTCGGCCAGGCCTTGTGCGACCAGCGCTTCGACGATTCCGTGTCGGGGCGACGGCAGCAGCTCGCATCCGGGCAGCTCGAGGATTCGCGGTTCGTGGTCTCCCGCCCGCGGAACCACTTCGCGTCGGCGAAGGGCACTCCGAAGGTGATCGAGAACTCCTCCTTCGTGCCGGTTCCGGTCTGGGTCGAGCACCAGTAGGTTCCCGTGGGAGTGTCCGTGTACTGGTAGAGCTCCGTGGTGCGGTTCGTCCGGCCGAAGGCGCCGCGCGCGCTCCAGTGACGGCACACCAGCTGGCCCTCGGTGGCGCCGGTGACATCCGTCGGCAACCGCAGCCCGTCGTTCTCGTAGCCCTTGTACAGCGCGCCGTCTTCGCCGACGCGCAGGAAGTGCACGGTCATGTCGAGGTGGGTCGTCGCGATGTTCGTGAAGCGGAGCGCCGCCGCCTCGTGGGTCACGCCGAAGGCGTCGCGGAAGTCCTCGATGGCGAGATTCTTGTCGGCCTTCGCCGCGGAGAGGAAGTCGACCGACTGGCGCAGCGGCATGAGGCAGGCGGCCGCGTAGTAGTTGATCTCGAGTCGCTGGCGGAGGAACTCCGCATAGCTGGCCGGCTCCTTGTGGCCGAGCAGGCGGTGCGCAAGGGCCTGCAGCGCCATCGAGCGCAGACCGTGGCCGCCGGGAATCGAGGCCGGCGGCAGGTAGATGCGGCCGTTCTCCAGGTCGGTCACCGAGCGGGTGGAGTGCGGAAGGTCGTTCACGAAGATCAACTCGAACCCCAGCTTCTTCGCCATCAGGCTCACCTCGCGGTGGGTGAGGGCGCCCGTGGTGTGTCCGACGCCGCGCAGGCTCTCCTCCGCGAGCTTCTCGATCTCGGGCAGGTGGTTGTTCTGGGTGCGCATGTGCTGCCGCAGTTCGGTGTTGGCCCGTCTCGCCTCCTCCGGTGTGGCGATCGCCTGACGGGCGCGGCGGGCGAGCTCGCGGTGCAGGCCGAGCAGGGCTTCGAGCACGTCATCCGACATCGACTTGGACGGGCGGATGGCGGGCAGGCCGAGCCCGGCGTAGACGGCGCTGTGCTGCATCCGGTCCAGTTCGATCTCGAGGGCGGCCCTCGGGGTCGGCGGCTGCGTGTCGAGCAGCTCGGACACCTCGACGCCGAGCGCCTCCGAGATGGTGTGCAGCAGTGAGAGTCGCGGCTCGCGCCGTCCGTTCTCCATCAGGGAGAGCTGGCTGCCGGCAATCCCCGCCTGCACTCCGAGCTGGTCGAGGGTGAGCCCCGCCGAGGTCCGAAAGTGGCGGATGCGCTGCCCCAGTGTCGCAAGATCGGTCATGTAATTGACTCTAGTGAAAGATCAGCACTTCTTTCCACCAATTTCTCTAAAATAATCATTCAGAGTGGCGCATTGTGGAAGAAGACACCGATTCTTCGGCAACCAACGACGCACTGCACGCAACGGCGCACTGCACACACGCACTGGAGGGAACGACATGACACTCACCCCCACCCACTCACGCACAGGCGAGAGCACCCCGGCCAGCACGGAGGGCAAGGCCGATGGCGAGCAGAGCCGTCGCGAAGAGGAAGACCCGGCCATCCCCATGGATGTCGCCGCCTGGGTCGAATCGATGGCCGCGCTCACCACGCCGGATCAGGTCGTCTGGTGCGACGGCTCCGCACGCGAGTTCGACCTCGTCACCCGCGAACTGGTCGCCAGCGGAACGCTCACCCGGCTCAACCCCGAGTTCCGCCCGTACAGCTTCCTCGCCCGCAGCACCCCGAGCGACGTCGCCCGGGTCGAGGAGCGCACCTACATCTGCTCCGTCGATCCCGAGGATGCCGGCCCGACCAACAACTGGCGCCAGCCGGACGAGATGAAGGCCACCCTTCGCGAGCTCTTCGCCGGCAGCATGCGCGGCCGCACCATGTACGTCATCCCGTTCTCCATGGGACCGCTCGGGAGCCCGTACGCGAGGCTCGGCATTCAGCTCACCGACTCCCCCTACGTCGTCGCCAGCATGCGCATCATGACCCGGATGGGCGACGACGCTCTGGCGCAGATCACCCCCGGCACCGAATGGGTGCCCGCCCTGCACAGCGTCGGGGCGCCCCTCGCGGCCGACGAGGCCGATGTGCCGTGGCCGTGCAACGACACCAAGTACATCTCGCACTTCCCGGAGACCAGGGAGATCTGGTCGTTCGGCTCCGCGTACGGCGGAAACGCGCTCCTCGGCAAGAAGGCCTTCGCGCTGCGGATCGCCTCGGTCATCGCCCGCGACGAGGGCTGGCTCGCCGAGCACATGCTCATCCTCAAGGTGACCAACGAGCGCGGCCGCGTCTTCCACGTCGCGGCGGCATTCCCGTCCGCCTGCGGGAAGACCAATCTCGCCATGCTCCGCCCCACCATCCCGGGCTGGAAGGTGGAGACCATCGGCGACGACATCGCCTGGCTGTTCCCCGGCCAGGACGGGCGCCTGCGCGCGATCAACCCCGAGGCGGGCTTCTTCGGCGTCGCGCCGGGCACGAGCGAGAAGACCAACGCGACCGCGATCGAGACCATGTGGGGCAACACCATCTTCACCAACGTCGCCCTGCGCGACGACGGCGACGTGTGGTGGGAGGGAATGACCGACAAGGCCCCGGAGCACCTGATCGACTGGGAGGGCAACGACTGGACCCCGGCATCCGGCCGCACCGCCGCCCACCCCAACTCCCGCTTCACCGTGGCCGCGGCGCAGTGCCCGTCCATCTCGGACAGCTGGGACGACCCGGATGGCGTGGTCATCGACGCGATCATCTTCGGCGGCCGTCGCGCCAGCAACGTTCCGCTCGTCGTGGAGGCCCGCAACTGGGAGCACGGCGTCTTCGTCGGCGCGACCGTCTCATCCGAGCGCACGGCGGCAGCCGAGGGCACGGTCGGCGAACTGCGCCGCGATCCATTCGCGATGATGCCGTTCTGCGGCTACAACATGGCAGACCACTGGTCGCACTGGCTCGAGGTGGGCGCGAAACTGCAGAAGAGCGGCACCGCCCCGAAGATCTTCCAGGTGAACTGGTTCCGCAAGGGCGCTGACGGAAGCTTCCTCTGGCCCGGATTCGCCGAGAACGCACGCGTGCTCGAGTGGATCCTGAACCGCGTAGACGGCAGGGCCGCCGCGAACGACACCCCGCTGGGCTGGAAACCGGCCGCCGGCGGAATCGACCTCGAAGGGCTCGAAGTCAGCGCGAAGGAGTGGAGCAAGCTGTTCGAGGTCGACCCGGAGGCCTGGCTGGCCGAGCTGGACGGCACGGAGGAGTTCTTCTCCCGCTTCGGCGAACGCCTCCCCGCCGCGCTGATCACCCAGCTCGCCGACATCCGTCGCAGGGTGAAACTCTCGATCGAGAACTGAACGGGGCGGCCCGGCACAACGTTTCGGCCGCCGCGTACGTCTTAGGTAGATAAGAGAATCTATTCGAGACGTGCGAGGAGACCGGGTGAGCAGAGCACAACAGCCGGCAGGCGGTTGGGAACAGGTCGTCACGACCCTCGTCGCCGAACGCGGAGACGCCCTGACCCGCTACGCCTATCTTCTGTGCGGCAGCGCGGATGACGCCGCCGACCTCGTGCAGGACGCCCTGGTGAGCACCTTCGGCCGCCTGCGCAACGGCTTCGGCATCACGAGTGCGGAGGCCTACGTGCGCCGCACGATCCTCAACAGCTACCTGGATGGCGGGCGCCGCGCCACCCGGTGGAGGAAGATCGCACATCTGGCCGTCGTGCCGGAGCTCGACGAGTCGGCCGTGCCCGCCTCGGAGAGCCGCATCGACCTGCAGGACGAGCTGCAGAAACTCGCGCCGCGCGAACGCGCCTGCCTCGTGCTGCGGTACTACGAAGACCTCAAGGTCGACGACATCGCGATCACCCTCGGCATCAGTTCCGGGGCGGTCAAGCGCTACCTCAGCGACGGCTTGGCGAAGATGGCCGTCGCCCTCGACGAGACGGAATCCACCAGTCACGAAGGAGAGCTCGATGCCAACCGAGTCTGAGTTCAGAACCCTGTTGAAGAACGAGGCCGCGGATGCGTCCGGCTCGGGGCGCCTCGACGCGGCCGCCGTCATCCGTCGCAGCAAACGCCGCAGGCTCCCCCAGCAGCTCGCCGTCGGCGGGCTGAGCACGCTCGCCGTCGCAGGGATCGGCGTCGCAGGCTTCACCGCCCTCCGCATGCTGCCGCAGGGAGCCCTGACGATGAGTGCCGGTTCGAGTGCGGACAGCGGCGCCGTGCCCGAGCACGTCAACCCGGAACGGGCCGCCCCCGGTGCCGCGCAGGACACCAAGCGCGCGCCGGCCGATCGGATCAACCTGTGTGGCGGCCCCCTCGCGGAGGTCGCGCCGAACCCGGACGGCCTCGTGCTCAGCACGGCATTCCCCGAGAGCTCCGCGACCGGCACCGGGCCGATCGAGGGCACCGTCACGCTCGCGAACACGGGAACGCAGACGATCAAGGGGACGACGGCCGCCTCCCCCGCCATCACCGTCTCCCAGGGCGGCGTGGTGCTCTGGCACAGCAACGGCCCGATGATCATGCTCGCCGTGGTCGTCGACCTCGCCCCCGGCCAGTCGATGAGCTATCGGGCCAGCTTCACCCCGGTGCGCTGCGGGGCGGCAGACGACCTCGCCAGCGGCTTCCCCCACGATCTGCCGGCACTCCCCGCCGGCAGCTACCAGGTCTCCGCCGCCATCGACCTCAGCCGCGAGGGCGTCAACGGTTCCGCGGCCAGCGAACTGGTGACCGGACCGGTGCAGACCGTCACCCTGCGCTGAGCCGCCGCGGTTGCGCCGAGCCCCGGAGCCTGCGCTGCGGCCGAATCCGCACCCCGTTTGTTCCGGGGCCCCGGGTAGAATCCCAGAAAGATTCGAAACCCCAGGAAGGCCCCATCATGAGCAAGCAGTCCATCTTCGGCCGAATTTCCCAGCTGGCGAAAGCCAACATCAACGCCCTCCTCGACTCGGCCGAGGATCCGGCCGTCATGCTCGACCAGATGGTGCGCGACTACACGAACAGCATCTCCGAGGCCGAGAGCGCGATCGCCGAGACCATCGGCAACCTGCGCTTGATGGAGCAGGATCACGCCGAAGACATCACGAACGCACAGGACTGGGGCTCCAAGGCCATCGCCGCGAGCCGCAAGGGCGACGAACTGCGCGCGGCGGGGAACACCGCCGACGCCGACAAGTTCGACAACCTGGCCAAGGTCGCGCTCGGCAGGCAGCTCTCCGCCGAGAAGGAGGCGCGCACGGCCGAGCCGACCATCGCATCCCAGACCGTCGTCGTGGACCAGCTGAAGAAGGGCCTGGACGCCATGCGCGGCAAGCTCAGCCAGCTGTCGGCGAAGCGCGACGAACTAATCGCCCGCTCGAAGACCGTCAAGGCGCAGGCCCAGGTGCAGGATGCCGTGAAGAGCATCGACCTGCTCGACCCCACCAGCGAGATCAGCCGCTTCGAGAGCAAGATCCGCCGCGAAGAGGCGCGGGTCGCCGGGCAGCAGGAGCTGGCATCGTCCAGCCTCGACGCGCAGTTCGAGCAGCTGGATGCCTCGGACGAACAGGTCGAGCTCGACGCGAGGCTGGCCGCGCTCAAGGCCGGCGCCCCCGCCGCGAAGGCGGTCACCAGCGGCGAGTAGCTGTACTTGCGGGAATGGCGAAGGCCCTCGCCGACGTTGTCGCAACCATGACGACTATCGGATTCATCGGTTCGGGACACATCGGCAGCCAGCTCGCACGCGCGGCGGTCGCGCACGGCTACGACGTCGTCCTCAGCAACTCCCGCGGCCCCGAGACCCTCGGCGCCCTCGTCGCGGAACTCGGACCGAAGGCCCGGGCGGCAACTGCGGCGGAGGCCGCGGATTCGGCAGATTTCGCCGTCGTCACGGTTCCGTTCAAGTCATACAAGAATGTCCCGGTCGCCCCGCTCGCGGGCAAGGTCGTCATCGACACCAACAACTACTACTGGGAGCGCGACGGACACTTCGCCGAGCTCGACGATGGCACGGCCACGGTCAGCGGACTGCTGCAGAAGCACCTGCCGACCTCCAGGGTCGCCAAGGGTTTCAACCACATCCAGTCCGCCCAGATCACCACGGACGGCACTCCCGCCGGAACGGAGAACCGGCGGGCGCTCGCGACGGCGAGCGACAGCGAGGAGGCAGCAGCGCTCGTCACGAAGCTCTACGACGAGCTCGGCTTCGACACCGTCAACATCGGACCGCTCTCTGAAAGCTGGCGGGTCGAGCGCGATCAGCCCGCCTACGCGGTCGGACGCCAGAACGCGGAGGAGCTCCGGCGCAACCTGAGTCTCGCGACCCGCGGCAACTGACCTCGTCGGTCAGCAGCTACCACCCCAGGGCCCGAAGCACGCAGAATAGTCCAATGCCGCCAACATTCCTCGTCGTCCCGCAGTGGCAGGGCTCCGGCTCCTCTCGTGCGATGCGGCTGGGCGACGGGGCCGAGGCGATCCGCGGAGACTTGCCCACGGCATCCACGGTGACGGTCGACGTCCCGATGGATGCGGGCAGCAACCAGGGCACTCTCGTGCACCGGCTCAGCTCGCTCGAACGGGTGCGCGACTCGATGGCGTTGGCGCTCGGCAAGCTCGACGGGCCCGTCGTCGCCATCGGCGGCGATTGCGGCATCGAACTGGCGGCGATCGAGCACGCCGATTCGCGGCAGGATGCGATGGCCGTGGTCTGGCTGGACGCCCACCCCGACCTCAACACCCCCGAGTCCTCGCCGTCCGGCGCCTTCACGGGCATGGTGTTGCGGACGCTGCTCGGCGAGGGGACGCCGACTCTCGTGCCGCAAAAACCGCTGGAGCCCTCGCGCACGATTCTCGCCGGCATCCGCAATGTCGACGATGGCGAGGACGAGTATCTGGCTTCGAGTGCCGTGCGAACGTTCGGGGTGCCGGATGCCGGTGCGGAGTCGATCGCGGGGGCCCTGGCTGCCAGCGGCGCGACATCCGTCTACATCCATGTCGACCTCGACGTGCTCGACCCCGTCGAGTTCGGAGGCATCAGCGATCCGATGCCCTTCGGGCTCTCCCTCGCCAACCTGGTCGAGGTGATCGCGGCCGTGCGAGCAGCCCTTCCGCTGGCCGGCGCAGGAATCGCAGGCTTCGCTCCCGCGACCCCGGAGGCGGCCTCGGATGATCTGGGCAGCATCCTGCGCATCCTCGGCGCCCTGACCTCCTGACGCTCGCTCGCCGGCTTCCTGACGCTCCGCGCCCTGCGCACAGTCGTCCCGCGCACTGTCGCCCGCTACGCCGCCGCCCCGCCTAGGCTGGGCGCATGACGGACTCACGGATCACGCTCGACCGCGATGGACAGGTGCTTCTCATCGGCTTCAACCGCCCGGAGAAGCGCAACGCCACCGACCTTCGAATGCTGCAGGAACTGTCTCTCGCCTACGGGGAGCTCGAGCGCGACCCGGAGCTGCGGGCCGGTTTCGTCTACGCCCATGGCGATCACTTCACCGGCGGTCTCGACCTCGCCGACGTCGGACCGCGGATCGGCGCCGACGGCCTGAACATCGTGCCGGAGGGCGGCGTCGACCCCTGGCAGGTCAGCGGGACGCAGCTGAGCAAACCGGTGGTGATCGCCGTGCACGGCATCTGTCTCACCCTCGGGATCGAACTGCTGCTCGCCAGCGACATCGCGGTCGCGGCGGAGTCGACGAGCTTCGCACAGATCGAGGTGGCGCGCGGCATCCTGCCGTTCGGCGGGGCCACCATCCGTTTTCCGCGCGCGGTCGGCTGGGGCAACGCCATGCGCTGGATTCTCACCGGCGACAGCTTCGACGCCGCGGAGGCGCACCGGATCGGACTCGTGCAGGAGGTCGTCCCGGACGGCGAGCAGTACGCCCGCGGGCTGGAGCTCGCCCAGCGGATCGCCGCGCAGGCGCCGCTGGCCGTGCAGGCGGCCCTGGCCAACGCGAGGGCCGCGGTTCGGGAGGGCGATGCGGCCGCCGAAGCCCAACTGCAGCCCCAGCTCGTCAAGCTCGCGACCAGCGAAGATGCCCGCATCGGCATGGAGGCCTTCCTCACCCGCCGCCCCGCCACCTTCGTGGGCCGCTGACCGCGCTCGCCCCCTTCCGAAAACTCCGCCTTCCGGAAGTCCAGACTTCCGGAAACCCCGCCTTTCGGAAACTCAGGACTCCGCACATCCGTCCCCTTCGGAAACTCAGGACTTCGGCTCGGAACCGGCGCCGAAAGTCGCCCTCGCGCACCCGGATGCACCAAAATCCTGAATTTTCGAAGGTGCCGCGAGTAGCCTCGGACGATGGCGAATCGTGAGTACGACCTCATCGTGATCGGCGCGGGAGCCGTCGGGGAGAACATCGCCGACCGTGCCGTGCATGGCGGCCTCAGCGTCGTCATCGTGGAAAGCGAGCTGGTGGGCGGCGACTGCTCCTACTGGGCGTGCATGCCCTCCAAAGCCCTCTTGCGCAGCGGCATAGCCTTGCGCGCGGCACAGCACCTCGGTGGGGCGAAACAGGCCGTGACCGGCGAATTGGATGTCGCGGCGGTCTTCGCCCGCCGCAACAGCATCACCCACGACTGGGACGACCAAAGCCAGGTCGACTGGGTGGCCGAGGCCGGCATCGACCTCGTCCGCGGCCACGCCAGGTTCACCGCGCCGAAGGAAGTGACGGTCACCGCCGAGGACGGCACGGTGACGATCCTGACGGCCAGGAACGCCGTCGCGGTGAGCGTCGGATCCGACCCGCTGCTGCCCGACATCCCGGGCCTCGCCGACGCCGCACCGTGGACCAGCCGCGACGCGACGAGCGCCCAGCAGGCGCCGGGCAGCCTCGCCATCATCGGCGGCGGAGTCGTCGGATGCGAGATGGCCACCGCATACGCGAGCTTCGGCACCGAGGTGACCCTGATCGCCCGCGGCGGGCTGCTCTCCGGCAACGAGCCGTTCGCCGGAGAACACGTCGCGGACGGCCTCCGCCAGCTCGGCGCGACCGTCGCCCTCGGCGTCTCCCCCGCGAGCGTCACCCGCGAGGGTTCCCGGGTCGTGCTGCGGCTCGACGACGGGAGCACCGTCACCGCGGACGAGGTGCTCGTGGCCAGCGGGCGCGTGCCCCGCACGAGCGAGCTCGGGCTCGAGGCGATCGGGCTCACCCCGGGCGACTGGCTGCAGGTCGACGACACCATGCTCGTGAAGGGCTTCGACTGGCTGTACGCCTGCGGCGACGTGAACCACCGCGCGCTGCTCACCCACCAGGGCAAGTACCAGGCTCGGGCCGCGGGAGACGTGATCGCGGCTCGGGCGACCGGCAGGGCCGTGAACGACCGGCCGTGGGGCACGCATGTCGCGACAGCCGACCACGAGGCGGTGCCGCAGGTGATCTTCACCGACCCCGAGGTGGCTTCGGTCGGGCTGAGCGCCGCGGCGGCGGAGAAGGCCGGGTACGACATCCGCGTGGTCGACTACGAGCTCGGCTGGGTCTCCGGCGCCTCACTGCAGGCGGACGGTTACAAAGGCCAAGCGCGCATGGTCGTCGACGAGAAGCGAAAAGTGATCCTCGGGGTCACCTTCGTGGGCCAGGATGTCGCGGAGATGATCCAGGCGGCGACGATCGCGATCGTCGGCGAGGTTCCGCTGGACCGGCTCTGGCATGCCGTGCCCGCGTACCCCACGATGAACGAGATCTGGCTGCGGCTGCTGGAGTCGTACGGCCGGCCGCACGACTGGATCTGACGCCCCTTCTCCCTCCGACGAGCTCAAGGGAGCGGAACCCGGCTAGAGCAGACTCGAGTACACGCCGAGCAGTGCCGTCGTGGTCGCCCCCCAGGTGAAGCCGAGCGCATGGTGCCGCGCGGTGAACTGGAACCGTTCGAGCTCCGGGACGTCCGACAGCAGCAGCGCGATCGCGCTGGCCCACTCCTCCGGATCCCGAGAGTCGATGAGCACACCGGAGACCCCGTCCGCGATCGACTCGGCGATGCCGCTCCCGTTGTAGCCGATCACCGGGGTTCCGCTGGCCGCCGACTCGAGCGCCACCAAGCCGAAGGTCTCCGAGTGCGAGGGCAGGAGGGTGATCTTCGCCATCGCGAACAGATCGGCGAGGTCCTCCCTCGACAGCGCGCCCACGAAACGCACGTCCGCGGCGACCCCGAGCGTCGCGGCGATGGCCCGCAGCGAGCGGCCGTACTTCTCGTCCCCCGGCGTCTCCGCGCCGGCGAGCACCAGCACGGGGGCCCAGCCGTGCAGCGCGTGCACCTCGGCGAAGGCGCGGATCGCGAGTTCCTGGTCCTTGAACGGCTGGATGCGGCCGGCGACCGCGATGACCGGGCGATCGTCCGCGATGCCCAGCTTCGCCCGCATCCGCTCCCCCGCACGGACGGCGCGGTCGGGTCGGAACAACTCGACGTCGACACCGGGCGGGATCACCCACACCCGGTCGGCCGGCGCCCGCACCTCATCGATCAGGCTGACCACCTCGGCGGTGGACCCGGCGACGATCGCGGCCGCCTGGCTCGCCAGGTACATCTCCGTGCGCACCCGCAGTTCCGGCTCGGCATCCTGGCCGGCCGCGAGCGAGCGGTTCTTCATCGAGGCGAGGGTGTGGAAGCTCTGCACCAGGGGGATCCCCTGCTCGAGCGCCACGGGCAGGGTCGCCAGTCCGCTCAACCAGTAGTGCGCGTGGATGAGGTCGTAGCCGCCGTCGGTGAGACGCACGAGGTCGGCGACCGCCTCGCCGAACTCGTCGGCGACCGCGGGCAGCGCGCTCTTCGGCAACGCTCTGGCGGGCCCCGCAGCCAACTCGCGCAGGGTGATGCCCTCCGAGACCTCGGTGACGACCGGGGCGGCGGATGCCCGGGTCAGCAGATCCACCTCCACGCCCCGCGCGGCCAGCCCTTTCGCCAACGCGAGGACGGACACGTTCATCCCGCCGGCATCCCCGCTCCCCGCTGGAGCCACGGGCGAGGTGTGCATCGACACCATCGCGACTCTGGTCGGGATGCTGGTCATGCTGCCACTGTATTCCGTGCGGCTCGGACTGCGCCGGGTCGTGCGGTGGGGATGACGGAGCGCGGTGATGGTAGAAACGAACCATGGCGGATGCGCGGCGGGATCTGACGGGTACGACGATCGTGGTCACCGGCGCCAGCTCCGGTCTCGGCGCATCCGCGGCAGCAGCCCTGGCTTCCCGCGGCGCCACGCTCGCGGTGGTCGGCCGAAACACGGAACGGACCAGGGCCGTTGCGGATGCCATTGGCGGCACGGCATTCCTCGCAGACTTCGATCACCTCGACCAGGTGCATCGGCTGGCAGACGAATTACTGAGCCGCTACGACCGGATCGACGTCCTCGCCGACAACGCCGGCGGGCTCGTGAAGAGACGGACCATCACCTCGGACGGCTTCGAGCGCACTTTCCAGGCGAACCATCTCGCGCCGTTCCTGCTCACGAACCTGCTGCTGCCCGTGCTCGAGAAGAGCCGGGCGCGCGTGATCTCGACGGCGAGCGTCGCCAACCGGATCGGGCGCATCGACCTCGACGACCTGAACTCCGAGAAACGGGCCTGGTTCGGCGGATGGCCGGCCTACGGCACGAGCAAGCTCATGAACATCCTGTTCACCGAGGAGCTCGCCAGGCGGACCGGCCTCGACGCCTATTCCTTCCACCCGGGCTACGTGGCGACCGGTTTCGGCTCGGACACCGCGCTCATCCGCTTCGCCAAGGCCATCAGCGCGGGCAGGATCGGCCTGCGTCCGGAACAGGGTGCCGCGCCGCTTGTGCATCTGGCATCGGTGCGCGAGGCCGGCGTTCCGAGCGGAACGCACTTCGACCGACTCACGCCGCACGGGCGCGTGCGCAGACTTCCGCAGCACGCCGAACTCTCGCGCCTGCTCTGGAAGAAGAGCGCCGAGCTCGTGGGGCTGCCCCGATCCAAGTACCTCGGCCTCTGAGTTATCGGTGCGGTAACGAATCACCAGATGACTCTGCTGCGGCTTTAGAGTGATGCTCAACGCCGGGCGAACGGAGAGCCGATGCACAAGAAATGGAAACATCGCGCCGGTGCCCTACTGACAATCACCATTGGATTGACAGGGTGCACCTCCACCACCATCGATGTCCGCGCCTCAACCCCGGAACCATCTACGAGCACAAGCCTCCTACCCGCCCCATCGCCCACACCCACGCCCACGCCCACGAAGGAACCGGTTACCTGCCAGACTCTCGTGACCCCTGCCGCGCTGCAGAAACTCACCTCAGGTGGAAGCGAGTTCGACGCGGACTTCGAAGAGAAAGTCCGCAGCGGACCTGCGACCTTCGGCTTGAGGACCTTTCTCAACTACGGCGGGCTCGCCTGCCAATGGGGCTTTCCGGGCAGCGACAACGTCACGGTCCTGGGCTACTCACCATTGACCGCTGGACAGGCCGCGGCCGCACGGACGAGTCTGCTCAACGAGGGCTGGACGTCCGCGACACAAGCCGATGGCAGCGAAATCTGGATAACGGCGGATGTCGATTCCTACCTGGGATACCGTCCGGCCTACGTTTTCACGGCGGGAAGCTGGCGGTACGCGCTCGACATCTCCACATTGGGATATTTCGCGCCGTAGCAGGCAGTGCTCACCACTGCGGCGGGTGCCGCTCCTGCCACTGCAGCCGCCGCTCCAACTGGGTCCCGATCGCCAGGAGCGTGGCCTCACCGCCCGGGCGGCCGATCAGCTGCACGCCCATCGGGAGCCCGGCATCCGTCTCCGCGACCGGAAGCGTGATCGCCGGCAGCCCGGTGACGTTCGCGAACGAGGTGAACGGCGTGTACTGCACCTGCTGCGCGAAATTGCGCTCCCCGTCCTCGCTGTCGTACCAGCCGATCGGGCGCGGGGTCATCGCGAGCGAGGGCGTCAGCACGGCGTCGAAGCCGGAGAACTGGCGAATGATCGACCGCTCGAACAGCGACAGCGCGGCGAGGGCCTCCGTGAGCTGTCGTGCGGAAATCTCGCGCCCCCGCTCGACCAGCCAGCGGGTGAGCGGTTCGAGCAGTTCCAGCTCGTCCCCTTCCGCCGGGATGCCAGCCGCGCCCGCCTGCCAGATGATGCGGAAGTTCGGGGCGTAGCTGTCATCCGGCTCGAGCGCGAACTCCTCGACCCCGTGCCCGAGAGAGTCCAGCTCCCGCACCGCTAAGGCGAGGGCGGCGGATGCCTCGGCCGAGACCTCGATGTCGTAGGCCGAGTCCCAGGGCGAGCTCGTCATCACCCCCAGCTGGAACCGGCCCTCCCCGCGCACCGCCGCGTTCAGCAGTGCGCCGCCGTCCCAGCGCGGGGCACGAACCGTGAACGGGAACGGCTGATCGCCGATCATGGCGTCGAGCAGCATCGCGGCGTCGGCGACGGTCCGCGCGAGCGGGCCGGGCACCACGAGCCCGGCCAGCTTGTCGAGCCCGGAGCCGCTCGGGATCAGCCCGCGCGACGGCTTGATGCCGACCAGCCCGGTCGCCGCCGCAGGAATGCGCACGGAGCCGCCGCCGTCCGAACCGGGCGCGAAGGGCAGCAGTCCGGCCGCGACGGCCACCGCCGCCCCGCCGCTCGACCCGCCCGCGCCGAGCGAGACGTCGTACGGGTCCCGCGCGGGCGGCGCCACGAGAGTCTCGGTGTAGGAGGGCAGGCCGAACTCGGGGGCGTTGGTCTTGCCGAGGCTGATCCCGCCGGCGTCGTCCAGCACCTGCACCAGTTCATCCGACAGCTCCGGAACATACCCTTGGGTGAGCCGGGAGCCATAGCCGGTCGGCACCCCCGCACGATCGACGAGATCCTTGTCTGCGAACGGGAGCCCCCAGAGCGGTGCGGGGCCGGGGCCTTCGGAGGTCTGGGCGCGGGCGCGCTCGAGCGCCGCATCCGCCGTCACCGTCACGAACGCGCCGAGCCCGCCGTCGAGCCTCTCGATGCGGGCCAGGTAGTGCTCGGTCAGCTCGGTCGGGGTGATCTCGCCGCGCTGCAGCCAGTCCCACTGCTCCTGTGCGCTGAGGTGATGGAGTTCGAACACGCTCACGAGCCTATGCTGCGAGAAGGACAGGCCGTCACAGCGTTACGCGGGCCCGAGTTCCTGAAATGCGGTGATCTGCAGTCCGCCCGGCGCCTCGAGACGGGCGTTGAGCGACCTCCAGGGGGTCTCGGTCGGCGGGGCGAGCACCTCCGCCCCACCCGCCTCCAGCCGGTCGGTCACGGCGACGGCATCCGCGACTTCGAAGGCAACCCGGATGCTGAGCGTCGACGGCCTGCTCGTCGGACGGCCGACCTCGACCCGGTCGATCATGCGCACCTGTGCCGGGTTGGCGATCTCCAGGGTCGCGGATGGCACGGACAGGATGGCGACGCGCGCACCGTCCTCGCCCTCGAACGCCTCGCTCTCGGGCAGCCCGAGCACGTCGCGGTAGAAGATCAGGGCCTTCTCGTAGTCGTCCGTCTCGACGACGAGGCGGAGTTGGGTCACTGTCGGGGCGCTTTCGTCTGGGTTCGTCATGACGGATGCAACGGCCCGCGACACACGGATGTTCCCGCACGAGCCCGGTTCGCCACTTCCGGCCGCCCGAGGCCAAAGCTGGCAAACGGCTCGAAGCCCGGCTCGATACGCATCATGCGACGTATTTTGGAGCTATGGCTCACGATTCCCGGCCGGCGGGATTCCTCATGGGGGTGGCCGGTTTCATCGGCTTCAGCATCGCGGCAGGCGTCCTCGTCGCGGCGATGATGGCCCCCGCAATCGCCTTGACGAGCCAGGCGGCGAGCGCATCGATCGACATCTTCAACAACCTCCCGGAGAACATCACCCTCGGCCGCCTGACCCAGCAGAACACGGTCTACGCCGAGCGTGACGGTCAGCCCGTGCAGATCGCGACGATCTACGACCAGAATCGCCAGAACCTCGCGTGGAACGAGGTCTCGCAATTCCTCAAGGATGCCGCGGTCGCCGGCGAGGACCGGCGCTTCTACGACCACGGCGGCGTCGACGTGCAGTCGGTGGCCCGCGCCGCCGCAGCCAACATCGAGCACAAGAAGATCATGGGCGGCGCCTCGACGATCGATATGCAACTGGTCAGGAACATCCTGGTCCAGCAGGCCCTCCAGATCAGAGATCCGAAGGCCTCCAAAGCCGCATATCTCGCTGCGATCGACGACACCGCGACACGCAAGCTCGCCGAGATGAAGCTCGCCATCGGACTCGACAAGAAGTACACGAAGAAGGAGATCCTGCTCGGCTACCTGAACATCACCGGCTTCGGCGGGGACACCTACGGGGTGGAGGCCGCGGCCCGGAAATATTTCAGCGTCGACGCCAAGAACGTCACGCTGCCGCAGGCGGCCAGCCTGATCGCCATGGTGGAGGACCCGAACTCCCTCAATCTCAGCGACCCCAAGTTCTATCCGGCGAACAAGGCGCGTCGCGACCTCATCCTGGATGACATGCTCGAACTCGGATACATCACCCCCGCGCAGCACAAGGCGGCGATAGACACCCCGATCACACCGAAACTCCAGGCCCCGAACAATGGATGCCTCTACGCGCTCGACGCCAAGTTCGCCTGCGACTACGTCAGCCTGCTCATCCCCACCCTCACGGCCCTGGGCTCGAATCCCGACGAACGCGAGAGCAACTGGGCCACGGGCGGCTACAAGCTCTACACCAGCATCGATCTGAACCAGCAGGATGTCGCGCAGGCGGCCCTGTCTGCGAACGCGCCGGCGACCGAGACCCGCTTCGCCCTCGGGGCGTCGGCGGTGTCCGTGCAACCGGGCACCGGACGCATCCTGGTGATGGCGCAGAACAAGGGCTTCGACAACTCTCAAGCCGGAGGCGGCCCGACCACGACGGCCGTGAACTACAGCACGGACAAGGCCTTCGGAGGCTCGTCGGGCTTCCAGACCGGATCGACCTACAAAATCTTCACCCTCACCGACTGGCTGCAGAAGGGCCACGGGCTCTATGACACGGTGAACGGCAGCGTCCGGCCGTTTCCGATGTCCAGCTTCTCCGCCGCCTGCGAATCTCCCTTCGTGGGCCCGCCATACAAACCGCCGAACGACTCCCCGCGTGAGGGCGGCAACATGAGCGTGCTCCAGGCGACCCAGAACTCGGTCAACGTCGCCTTCATTAGCATGGCGCAGAAGCTGGACCTCTGCGACATCCGTGCCGATGCCGTGGCGATGGGGGTCCACCGGGCCGACGGGAAGACCCTCGACGCATATCCTTCCTCGACGCTCGGCACCAATGAGATCGCACCGCTCACGATGGCCGGAGCGATCGCCACCATCGGCGCGAACGGACTCTATTGCGCACCGACCATCATCGACACGATCGTCGACCCGACCGGCAAGGAGTTCGGCGGGCAGCCGAAGCAGTGCACCCAGGCGATCGCGCCGAACATCGCGAGCACCGTCGCCTTCGCCCTGGCAGCGGTGATGAAGTCGGGCACCGGCAGACCGGGCAATCCGAGGGACGGCATCCCGATCGTCGGCAAGACCGGCACGACCGATGGTGCGCAACAGAACTGGCTCATCGCCACGACGACCAAGGCCGCCCTCGCGGTGTGGGTGGGCAACACCGACGGCGGCAGCCAGAGCCTCCGAAGGATCACCATCGCCGGCACGAACGGCTACAACACGAAGTTCAACATCTTCCGCACGATCATGAAGTCGCTCGATGCCGATCCCGCATACGCCGGTGCGGCTTTCCCCGCGCCGGACGCGCAATTCCTCCATCGCCCAGCCCCGCCGCCCAGCCCCACGCCCCAACCGACTCCGTCGACCGACCCCCACCAGCAGGGACCGCCCGGCAAGGACAAGCCGCAGCATTGATCCGACGGGCTTGCCGACGGACCCGGCTCACTCCACTTCGATCCTGAGATCCTTCAGGAGGGTCTGGAACTCCTTCGGCGCCGCGGCCAACACCCGGCGCGCGGTCAATCGGCTGAGCGGGCGCGCCCGCTGCGCCACATTCACGATGGCATACTCGAGATTCGATCCGGACTCGTCCGGGACCGCCCGATATTCGCCCCGGTACCACCAGTCGCCCTGCACCACGACCAGGAACGCTGCGGAGTCCGCCACGTAGTGACCCGAGGCGCCCGCCCCGGGATTCAGGCGTCGGTCGAGCGCACCGAACACGGCGGCGGGCCGTGCCCGCAGATGGCCGCGGAAACTGCGCAGCACCTCGTGCCTCGCGGGCCGCTTGCGCGGATCTTCCGGCATCCGGGACCCCATTACTTGAGCGACTTCTGGAGCAGCACGGTGCCGAGCCATCGGTCGAACTTGAAGCCGACCTTGCCCATGTGCCCGATCTCCTTGAACCCGAAGTTCTTGTGCATGGCGATCGACGCGTCGGCGCCCTGGTCCGCGATCACCGCGATGATCTCCTTCAGGCCGGCGGCCTTCGAGCGGGAGATCAGCTCGGCCAGCAGCACCTTCCCGAGCCCCTTGCCGGTGGCCGCAGGTCCGAGGTAGATCGAGTTCTCCACGGTGAAACGGTAGGCGGCCTTCTGCCGCCACGGGAACACGTAGGCGTAGCCCAGAATCTGGCCGGTCGGGCTCTCGGCGACGAGGAACGGCATCCCGAGCTTGCCCAGATGGTGGAACTTCGAGCGCAGCGTCGCCAGGGTCATCGGCTTCTCGTCGAAGGTGACCGTGGAGTTGGCGACGTAGTGGTTGTAGATCTCGCGCACGCTCGGCAGATCCTCGACCTTGGCATCCCGGATCTCGTACTCGAACGGGGTGGCCAAAGGCGGAGGATTGCGCATGGCCTCCCGGGGGCGGTGGGTCGCCTGGTACTCCGATTCCAGCATCCTTCAAGCGTACTTCGGGCTATGGCGCAAGCGACCAGTCCACCGGGTCGGCGCCCTGGGCGATGAGCGCGGCGTTCGCCCGGCTGAACGGCTTCGAGCCGAAGAACCCTCCCGAGGCCGACAGCGGACTCGGATGCACGGACTTGATGATGGGCGTCGACCCCAGCAGCGGCGTGAGATTTTGCGCATCCCTCCCCCAGAGGATCGCCACGAGCGGCCCGCCGCGCGCCACCAGGGCGCGCACCGCCAACTCGGTCACCGCCTCCCAGCCCTTGCGGCGATGCGAACCGGAGTTGCCCGGCTGCACGGTGAGCACCCTGTTGAGCAGCATGACCCCGTGTTCCGACCAACTGGTGAGGTCGCCGTGATCGGGGATGGGGATTCCGAGGTCGTCGTGCAGCTCGCGGTAGATGTTCTGCAGGCTCCGCGGCACCGGCCGCACCGCGCGGTCGACCGCGAAGGCGATGCCGATCGAGTGTCCCGGCGTCGGGTACGGATCCTGCCCGACGATCAGCACCCGCACATCCGCCAGCGGGTAGCCGAACGCCCGCAGCACGTTCCGGCCGGCGGGCAGATAGCCGCGTCCGCTCGCGCTCTCGGCCCGCAGGAAGTCGCCCAGTTCGGCCACCCGGCCCGCGACGGGCTCCAGGGCGGCGGCCCACCCCGGATCGATCAGTTCGGAAAGCGGATGCGGTGCCACAGTCCCAGTTAAGCAGATGCCGGCTCCAGTTAGGCGGGTACCGGCCGCCGTGCCGCTAGCATCCGTTCATGACACTCCTTCGCGGCAGGGCGGGCGCGGTCACGGCCGGCCTCATCGGCTTCCTGTTCTTCGTCGAGTTCGTGAGCGGAATCCTGCAGGGTTTCTACGTTCCGCTCATCCCGGACCTCGTGAAATACCTCGGCATCCGAGATGCGGACTTCAACATCTTCGAAGGCGCCCAGCTGTTGCTGTCGGCCCTCGTCGTGCCGATCCTGGCGAAGCTCGGCGACATGTACGGGCACAAGAAGATCCTGCTCGTCTCCACGGTGCTGACCGCCGGTGCGAGCTGGTGGCTCGCCTTCTCCGGCGACTTCACGAGCTTCCTCATCGCCTGGACCCTGCAGGCGTTCTACGTCGTCTGGCTGCCGCTCGAGATCGCCCTCATCTTCGACAAGGGCAGGCGCAGCGGGAAGGCGGCCTCCGCGACCCGTAAGGCCGCCGGGCTCCTCATCGTCGGCCTCGAGGCGGGTGCGATCGCCGGGGCACTCGGCAGCTCCGCGATCTTCGACGCCTTCGGCGGCGCGGAGGCGCTGCAGCATTCCGTGGTGCCGACCCTGATGATGCCGGCCATCGCCGTCTCGCTCGTCTTCTTCGTGATCCTGTTCGGGGTGCCGGAGTCCGAATCCCTGCCCGACCGCACCCTCGACTGGAAGGGCTTCTCGATCCTCACGATCGGCCTGCTGCTGATCACCTCGGGGCTGACCTTCCTCAAGTTCAACGACGACCAGTGGTGGCCGTGGGCGATCATGATCCTCGGCATCCTGACCTTCTGGCCGTTCGTGCGGTTCGAGCTGCGGCAGAAGGATCCGGCCATCGACATCCGGGTGTTCGCCCAGCCGAACATGTGGCCGGTGCAGCTCACCGCGTTCCTCATCGGGATCAGCATCCTGGGCGCCCAGGCGCCGCTGTCGACCTATGCGGGCACCGACAAGGCCACCCTCGGCTACGGACTGGGGCTGGCCTCCGGCACCATCTCGATCCTGATCGGCGCCTACCTGATCTCGATGATCGTCGGGGCGCTGCTGTTCCCGCTGGTCTCACGCCTGTTCACCCCGCGCCTCGCGCTCATCGCCGCGGCATTCCTCGTGGCGATCGGGTATCTGATGTTCGTGCCCTTCCACCTGGAGACCTGGCAGGTGTTCTCGAACATGGCCATCGCGGGCCTCGGCAGCGGTGCTCTGGTCGGGGCGATGCCTGCGGCGGCCGCAGCAGCAGCCCCTCGCGGGCAGACCGGGATCGCCTCGGCGCTCACCAACACGACGAAGACGATCGGCGGATCCTTCGCGTCATCGGTGTTCGCGATCGTCCTGATGATCGGCGCGGTGCAGATCGCCGGGTCGACAGCGGGCAGCCTGTTCGGCTACTACCTGGTCTGGGCGATCTGCGGCGGCGGCGCGCTCGTGGCGGCCATCCTGCTGTTCTTCGTTCCCAAGCTGGCCTTCGCGGACGCGGTCCAGGTCGAGCTGGCGGAGGTCGCGGACTAGAGCTTCGGCGCGAGCGGGCCGCGGATGAGCTTGTGCGGCGCCGCCTGCGCCACCGGCTTGATCGTCACGAGGTCCAGGTTCACGTGGCCGGGCAGCTCGATCGCGTGCACGATCGCCTCGGCGATGTCCTCCGCAGAGAGCGGGTCCGGAACATCCCGATACACCGCGTCCGCGCGAGCGCGGTCGCCGGCGAATCGCACGAGCGAGAACTCGTCCGTCTTCACCAGGCCCGGCGCGACCTCGAGCACCCGGATCGGCTCCCCCGCGAGTTCGAGGCGCAGCACGGCGACGAGCGCGTGGGCCGCGAACTTGGCGGCGTTGTATCCGCCGCCTCCCTCGTAGGCGACGTGGCCGGCGATCGAGGTGACGGTGAGGATGTCGGCGTGACCGCCGCCCGCCGAGGCCGCCCGCAGCAGGGGCAGCAGCGCACTCGTCACCCGTTTGACCGCGACGACGTTGACGTCGAACATGCGGGACCAGTCCTCCGCATCGCTCGCCTCGACGGTCGCGACGCCGAGGGCCCCTCCGGCGTTGTTGACGAGCGCGTGCACCGGCCCGAGCCCGGCGAGATGGTCCCGAAGGGCATCAACCTGGGCCTGATCGGTGAGATCCGCGGTGAACACCTGCGCCCCGGTCTCCGCGGCGAGCGCCTCGAGCCGGTCCGTGCGCCGGGCGACGCCCACGACGTCCCAGCCGTGCTCGCGGAACAGCCGCGCCGTCGCCGCACCGATCCCGGAGCTCGCCCCGGTCACCACCACTCGTCTCGCGCCCACGGGCACTCCGTTCCCTCTGCCTGTTTTCCTCGGCATCTTTTCTCTGCCTAAACCGTACTCGTTCCCTCCCCTCCGCCGACGGTGCCCGTCGGCGCCGAGCGTGCCCGTCCGGGCGGGCACTTCCGGTGCCGGCGAGCACGTCCGGCACAGCTTGCGCGGTTAGGGTGATGTGATGTCCGAAGCCAGCGTGCCCGTGGCCGCCACCCGCAGGAGGCGGGTCCCGGTCTGGGACAACGCGCGCTTCGCTTGCGTCACCCTGGTCGTGGTCGGGCACGGCATCCAGCGGCTCACCGGCGATTCGGATGCCGCACTCGGCGTCTATCTCTTCATCTACGCCTTCCACATGCCGGCCTTCGCCATCATCAGCGGCTACTTCTCGAAGGCGAGCCCGCCGAGCTCGCGGCAGATGAAGAAGGTCCTCACCGACATCGTGCTGCCGTACGCGATCATGGAGACGATCTGGAGCGGGGTGCAGTTCCTCGTGGAAGGCTCGACCAGCGTCAACCCCACCACGCCGCACTGGACCCTCTGGTTCCTCCTCGCGCTGGCCCTGTTCCGGCTGATCCTGCCCTACCTCGTGCTGCTGCGCTGGCCGCTGCTGTGGTGCATCGCCTTCTCGGTCGGGGTGGGGTACCTGGGCAACGTCGACAACACCTTCTCTCTGGCCCGCTCCATCGGCATCCTGCCGTTCTTCTTCCTCGGTTGGCAGGTTCGGCAGTGGAAGCTGGTCGACCGGTGGCGCTCCATGGATGCCAGGGCCTGGTGGCTGCGCGTCGCCGCCGTGGCGATCTTCGCCGTCTGGGCCGCGGCGATCTTCTCCTTCATCGGCCTGTGGCGCTCCATCGACCTCAAGTACTGGTTCTTCTACGACGACTCGTACAACGGGATCGGCCAGGACGCCTGGTGGGCCGGGCTCATCCGTCTGGGCTTCATCCTGCTGGCCGCCCTGCTCAGTGCCGCCCTGTTCGTCCTGATCCCGCGCAGGAAGACCTGGTTCACGGGCTTCGGGCAGGCCACCATGTACATCTACCTCCTGCACAGTTTCGTGCTGTACCCGATCCGGCAGTCGGGGATCCTCGGCGATGAGCACTCGTCGCTCGGCTGGCTGCTGGCCATGATCGTCTTCAGCGTCGCGATCTCGTTCGCGCTGGCCAGCCCGCTCGTGCGCAGGCTGTTCCGCCCTCTCATCGAACCGAAGCCGCAGTGGTTGTTCCTGCGCCTGGATGGACCGGAGGGCGCCGATCCGATCCCGCACGGCGCCTCCCGCATCGACCCGACCGGCTCCCGCCGCAACCGGCCCACGCGCAATCGGCCCCGCCGCAAGCGGCCAACACGCGAGTGACTTCACGCGACCGGCTCCGCGCGCCGTTACGCCATGTGTCGACTCGGATTGCCCATCCGCGGTGGAATTTCTAGGCTCGGGTGAATACATGCGGAATCCCGCCACCCGAGAATTCGTTCCGACGAGGAGAACCACGATGAGCGACTGGAAGTTCGAAACCAAACAGATCCATTCCGGCGCGCAGCCGGATCCGACCACGAACGCTCGCGCAACACCGATCTACCAGACCACCTCGTACGTCTTCGACAGCGCGGAGCACGCGGAGAAGCTGTTCTCGCTCGCGGAGTTCGGCAACATCTACACCCGCATCCAGAACCCCACCCAGGCGGTCGTGGAGGAGCGGCTGGCCGCGCTGGAAGGCGGCACCGGCGCCCTGCTGGTCGCCTCGGGCATGACGGCGACGACGCTCGCCGTGCTCAACATCGCGGGAGCGGGCGACCACATCGTCTCCTCCGCCTCGATCTACGGCGGCACCTACAACCTGTTCAAGTACACCCTGGAGAAGCTCGGCATCGAGACGACCTTCGTCGAGAACCAGGACGACCCGGAGGAGTGGCGCCGCGCGATCCGCCCGAACACCAAGCTGCTGTTCGCCGAGACCATCGGCAATCCGCGCATCAACGTGCTCGACATCCGCACCGTCGCCGACATCGCCCACGAGAACGGCGTGCCCCTCATCGCGGACAACACCATCGCGACGCCGTACCTGCTGCGCCCGTTCGAGCACGGAGCCGACATCGTCGTGCATGCCGCGACGAAGTTCCTCGGCGGCCACGGCACCGTCATCGCGGGCATCATCGTCGACGGCGGCAAGTTCGAATGGTCGAAGAACGTCGAGAAGTTCCCCGGCCTCACCGAGCCGGATCCGTCCTACCACGGTGCGAGCTACACCACCGCGGTGGGCGACGGCCTCGCCTACATCATTAAGGCGCGCGTGCAGCTGCTGCGCGACCTCGGCGCCGCCATCTCGCCGGTGAGCGCCTGGCAGCTGATCCAGGGCATCGAGACCCTCAGCCTGCGCATCGAGCGGCATGTGGAGAACGCCCAGGCGGTCGCCGAGTGGCTCGACGGCCTCGACGACGTCGAAACCGTGTACTACGCGGGCCTGCCGTCGAGCCCCTGGTACGGCCTGGCGAACAAGTACACGCCGAAGGGTGTCGGCGCCGTGCTGTCCTTCGACCTGAAGGGCGGTGTGGATGCGGGCCGCGCGCTCGTCGACAACGTCAAGCTGTTCAGCCACCTGGCCAACATCGGCGACGTGCGGAGCCTGATCATCCACCCGGCATCGACCACCCACTCGCAGCTGACCCCGGAGCAGCGGCTCTCCGGCGGGGTCACGCCGGGACTCGTGCGCCTCTCCATCGGACTTGAGAACATCGACGACATCAAGGCCGACCTCGAGCTCGGCCTCGCCGCGGCACGGGCAGTGATCGCCGCGAACAACTAGCACCTTCCTTCGGCGCGGCCGCTCTGCCTGCGGGCAGGGCGGCCGCGTCGTTTCCGCGGCGGGCGGGTCAGCGAGCGAACCGACGAGCGGACGAACCCACCGTGTAACAAACCCGACCCGCTCGCCGGGACCCGGGATACTGAACTAGACATGGATTGGCAGACTCCCGAGGACACGGTTCCGTCGAGCTTCATCACCGAGGCGAACGCGAGAGCCCTCACAGGCAAGCCATCGGCAACCGGGGCCTGGCGCGAGGGGGACGCCCCGGGCAATCGCTCCTTCGTGTCCATCGGGGCGCTCGACCTGGAGCGCGGCGGCAGCCTGGCCTCGGCGAGGATCGCCTATGAGAGCTGGGGAGAGCTGAACGCGGACGGCAGCAACGCCATCCTCGTGCTGCACGCCCTCACCGGCGACAGCCACCTGATCGGACCGGCCGGCTCCGGGCATCCGACCGCCGGCTGGTGGGGTGGCATCATCGGGCCGGGAAAGTACATCGACACCGAGAAATGGTTCGTGGTGTGCCCCAACATGCTGGGCGGCTGTCAGGGCAGCACCGGCCCCGCGTCCCTCGCTCCCGACGGCCGGGAGTGGGGCGCACGGTTCCCCTACCTCACGATCCGCGACCAGGTTGCGGCCCAGCTCGCGTTCTCCGACGCGATCGGAGTCGGGCGCTGGGCGGCCGTGATCGGCGGGTCCATGGGCGGCATGCATTCCCTGGAATGGGCGATCGGGCATCCGGATCGGATGGAGCGGGTCGCCGTCATCGCGGCGCCGACCATCAGCAGCGCGGACCAGATCGCGCTCAACTCCGTGCAGATCGAGGCGATCAGGATGGATCCCGGATTCGACGACGGGGACTACTACGAGGCGGCGGATGGCGATGGGCCGTACCGGGGCCTCGCCCTGGCCAGGCGGATGGCGCTGCTCAACTACCGCTCCCCCACGGAACTGAACGATCGGTTCCAGCGCAGCTGGCAGAGCAGCATCAGCCCGCTCGGCTCCTCGGGCAAGTTCGCGGTCGAAAGCTATCTCGACTTCCACGGCAACAAGTTCACCCGGCGTTTCGACGCGAACAGCTATGTCACCCTGGTCGAGGCGATGAACTCGCACGACATCGGGCGTGACCGCGGAGGCGTCGCCGAGGCGCTGTCCCAGGTCACGGCGAAAAGCCTCGTCCTCGGAATCGACAGCGACCGCCTGTTCCCCGTGGAGTACCAGGTGCTGATCGCGGGTCGCCTGAAGGCCAATATCGACGGGGGCAATGCCGTCATCATCCACTCTCCGTTCGGCCACGACGGCTTCTTGATCGAGAACGATCTGGTGGGGCCGGAGCTGGTCCGACTGCTCGCCAGCTGAACGAGTACATTCGAGATCATGTCACATTGGATATGCTGATCTGGTGTGTACAGAACGGTCTGACAGAGAGGCCGACCATCGCGGTGAAAAGCCGCTGGCGAAGGTCCGCCAGTGGTGACGTCGCGCGTGCACCGCGCGCCTCCGATCAGGGTCGCCGTGGTCGACGACCACCGCCTCGTCCTCGACGGAATCGTCGCCCATCTCTCCGCCAGGAGGCTGGGCATCGAAGTCGCGGTCAGCGAGGCCAGTTGGGCGGGGTTGCTCTCGCACACGGCCTTCCCGGTCGACGTCGTGGTCCTCGACCTCAACCTCGACGACCACATCCCGATCGGCACCAAGATCCGCGCCCTGACCGCCGCGGGCAGCTACACGATCGTCATCAGCAGGCATGCCGACACCTCGACCATCTACAGCGCGATCCAGGCCGGCGCCCTCGCCTTCGTCCCCAAGACGGAGACGGCGGATGAGCTGGTCGCCGCGATCCGCTCGGCAGCCGCCGGCGTGCAGCACCAGAACGGACCACTGCTCAAGGCCATGGCCGGGACCACGCCGGAGGAGCTCCCGGGCCTCGGCAAGCGGGAACAGCGTGCGCTGGTGCTCTACGCCACCGGCCGGACCATCAAAGAGGTCGCCGCCGCCATGGGGACGACGGAGGAGACCGTCAAGTCCTACATCAAGCGGGCCAGGCGCAAGTACCGCGAGGCGGGCATCGACCTCGGAACCAAGATCCGGCTGCGCGACCATGGCATCCGCGCCGGCTGGGTGCCGTCGGAGTGACTCCGATCCCTCGGGATAAGCCCGGGGTCTCCGAACAAGCCTAGGGACCTCCGAACAAGCAGGGCCCTCCGAACAAGCCTAGAGGGCCGCGGTTTCCCGTGGCCCTCTTAGCATGACCCCCCGGTCTGGCCTGAAATCCCTGTGGGGATACCCTGCCCGGCGCCGTTTATTCGGGTCCAAGCGCCGATCCGGCCATCGACGCGAGAACGTCTGAGCCGGCACTGAGCGTGGCTACCGGCTACCCGGTGTGCCCCTCTTTTTACTTACCAGTGAACTGTACTCGTGTGCGAACTCGCGCGAGCAACGGTGTCGCACCCCCACTTAAGGTGACAGTGTGGAACTATGGCAAGCGTGGAACCAATCGCCAAAGAACGCGATCGCCTTCTACACCGATCCGCTCGCGTCGTCGGGTTGGGCTCGACGATCGTCGCACTCCTCAGTTTCAGCGTGCCCGGGGTCCTTCCGTTGGCCAGCTATCTCGCAACCCTTCCGCTGTTCCTGGTGATGGCCTTCGCGCTCTACCGGATGGGGATCGGACGGTCGCTGCTCTGGGTGATCCTCGGGCTCGCCTCCGGCCTGGCGATTCTCGTGGTGGCCCAGATTCCGAACGGGCACAGCGAGACCACGGCGCTTGCGGACGCCATGGTCCCGCTCGCCGGCGCAGCCCTGGGGGCGTTCGCAATGGTGCTCGCCAGCACGGTTCCCCGGCTCCTCGTGCTGGTGGTCGGCGCCGCCATCGCCGTCACCCTCGTGCAGTTCGCGTCACCGCACCCGGAGGAGCTCTCCCGCCAGGCCGTCTCGGTCGCCGTCGGATGGGCCCTCGCCGGCATCCTCGGCTACTGGCTGGGAGCCAGCGTGCCGAGAGCGGCGCGCAAGATCTTCAGCATCGGACGGGCCCACCGGGCGGAGCGGCAGGCGAGCGAGACGGAGGCCCAGCGGCGGCAGGGCGCGCGGCTGCTGCACGACACGGTGCTGGCCACCCTCACGCTGCTCGCCCACTCCGGGTTCGGGGTCACGGCATCCGCTCTCCAGCAACAGGCGGGGGACGACGCCAGGCTCCTGCGCCAGTTGCGCCTCGGCGCCAGCCCCGTCCCGCAGTCGTCCGGCTCATACAACCTCGAGCAGACGGAGGAATCCATCCTCGGAACCACGCTCGAGTCGGTCAAGCAGCGTTTCGGGAGGATGGGGCTCGAGGTGAGCTGGCACGGGACCGGGCAGGTGCTGCTGCCGAGCGACGTGCTCGACGCGTTCCTGCTCGCACTGGCCGAGTGCCTCGAGAACGTGCGCAGGCACGCCGGCGTCACCGACGCCCACGTGACGATCACGGATGACGAGACCACCGTCAGGGCCATGGTGACGGATGCCGGAGTCGGCTTCGACCTCAAGGACATCGACGAGGCGCGGCTGGGCTTCAAGGACTCGGTGGTCGGCCGCCTGCAGGAGGTCGGCGGCAACGCCCGGCTGTTCTCCTCCCCCGGTTCCGGGACCACCGTCGTGCTGGAGGTGCCCAAGTGACCGAGATGTCCCAACCGGAGGAGAACACCCTGGGGGTGATCGTGGGGCGGCGGCGCAGCCACGGGGGCGTTCCGGCGGCGTCGACGGCGGCCCATGCCATGCGGCAGGCGAGCACGGCCGGGGCGAGCCTCGGCACCGGGTACCTCGGCATCGGGGCGGGAGTCATCGCCGGCGTGCAGGCGTTGTTCGGCATCGGCCTGTTCGTCTGGAACGTCGGCGCATACCCGAGCCTCGCGCCCATCGTCGTCTCCTGGTTCATCTACATCGCATCGCTCATCGGCGTCGGCGTCACCCTGGCCACCCGGGGCGAAAGGATGTCGGGCCTGCTGTTCGGCGCCTTCCTGGTCGCCCAGGCGTGCGTGGTCGCGCTCGATTTCGTCGCCATCTGGCCGCTGCACAACGTGGGGCAGTTCGCCACGGCATCGGTCTCCGTCGGCTTCGGGCTCCTGGTCGCCGTGACGCTGCGGAGGGCCAGCGAGATGCTCATCGCGACGGGGCTGCTCGGTGCGGCCTTCGTGGCCGCGATCCTGCTCACCACCCCGCTGACGAGCGAGACGCTGCCGTCGCAGTTCGGCATCCTCGCCCTGGCCGTGCTGCCGCCCGCCTTCGGGGTCTATGTCGTGCAGCGGTTCAGGCGGGTCGTGCAGCTCGAACTCGACCGGGTCCTCGTGCAGAGCACCATTTCGGCGCCGCGTTTCGCGGTCGGGATGCTGGCCTCGGAGGAACTCGCCCGGCTCGACCTCGCCGCGGAGGACCTGCTCGACTCCGTGGCCACCGGCAAGACCAAGCTTCCCCTCTCCCCGAAGATCGCCTCGACGGCGGCCTCGCTCGCGACCGAGCTCCGGCTGCATCTCATCGAGGGGCGTCGCGAAACCTGGCTGTACCACGCCATCACCGAGTCGGAACAGCTGGGCAAGGGCGTCACCCTCAGCGACCCGGGCAGCCTGGCCGGCCTGCTCGACCCGCACCAGCGCGATGGGCTCCTCGCCGCGGTCTGGCTCCTGGTGAGCGCCAAGGGCAAGGTGCCGTCCACCGCGCAGCTCACTCTGGGCCCGATCAAGAGCAGCGTCGAGGATGCCTCGGCGCACACGGTCACGGTCCCCATCGTCATCACGACCACCGGGGTGCCCCGAAACCGGGTAGACCCCACCACCTGGAACGCCATCGGCAAAGCCGGCCGATTCATCGATTCCACGCAGAACTCCAGCCTGCGTGTCGAAATCGAGTGCGTCGTGGCCAACCCCGCAAACCAATAACATGCTGGATAACACCAACGGAGATCAGGTAGCACAGTGGCGACAACAGACAACCGGATTCGACTCGCACTCGTCGACGATCACAAGATGCTTCTCGGAGCCCTCACCGAATGGATCCGGAACGCGGCATCCGACATCAACATGGTCGCCGCGGTGTCCACCTGGCCGGAGTTGCTGACCCACGAGGAGTTCCCCGTCGATGTCGTGCTGCTCGACCTCGATCTGAAGGACAGCATCCCGATCTCACTGAAGATCTCGACCCTCAACACCACCGGCGTCAAGACGGTCGTGATGAGCACCTACTCCGAGCCGAACGTCGTGCGCGAGGCGCTCGCCGCCGGCGCGCTCGGCTACCTCGTGAAGAGCGAGGATGCCGACATGATCGTCGAGGCGATCCGCTCGGCGACCCGGGGCGAGTCGTACGTCTCCGCCGAGCTCGACCTGGCGCTCAACGCCGGAACCGTCGGCGGAGCGCCGAAGCTCAGCGCGCAGGAACGCCGGGTGATGGCACTGTACGGCGGCGGCGAGCCGGTGAAGGCCGTTGCATTCCAGCTGAGCATCTCGGAGGAGACGGCGAAGTCGTACCTCAAGAGGATTCGCGAGAAGTACCGCGTGGCCGGAATCGACGTCGGCACCAAGGTCGCACTGCGCAAGCGCGCGATCCAGGACGGCATCCTGCTGTCCACCGAGGTCCCGCAGGGGTTCTAGGCAGACGCCCTAGACAGGGTTCAGCGCGAGGCGGAGTCGAGGATCGCCCGCTCCAGCCGTTCCACCTTGCCGGTCAGCTCACCCGTGTGGCCGGGGCGGATGTCGGCCTTCAGGACCAGCGAGACCCGCGGGCCGAACGCGCCCACGGCCTCCGTCGCCTTCTTGACGACGGCGAAGACCTCGTCCCACTCCCCCTCGATCGTGGTGAACATCGAGTCGGTGTGGTTCGGCAGGCCGGAGTCGCGCACGACTTTCACCGCGGCCGCCACCGCGTCGTGAACCGAGTCCCCCTCGCTCGGCCCGCCACTCGGTGCGACCGAAAATGCCACCAGCATCTCGTTACCTCTCTTCCCGCGTCTGTCCGTCCTCGTCAAGCCTGCCACGTTCGCGGACATCGTTGCGCACGGGTTCCGCACGACCCAGCCGCCACAGCGCCGCCACGGCCCAGCCGAGCAGGACGAACAGCATCAGGTTCCGCACGGTCAGCACGAGCAGCGGGACGGGCTGCAGGGCGAGCAGGGCGTCGTACAGGAGCGGATAGACGAACTGGGTGAGTGCGGCGATGACCGCGACGAGGGCTGCGGGGGCGCGGAACGACGAGCCGCGACCGGAGGCGGAGGTCGTCAGCCCCAGGATGACCGGCACCGCCAGCCAGGCGATGTACTGCGGCGAACCCACCTTGTTGAAGGCGATGACGGCCACGACGAGGGCCAGGGAGAGGGCGGGAAGCACCTCGGACGCGGCAGCCCGGCCCCGCACCGCCCGTACCGCCGTGAGCACGATGGCGAGGATCGCCAGCAGCATCAGCGGCGTCATGAGCCCGGCGACTGCGACAACACCGTCGCCGGCCACCTGGAAGGTGAGCATCGCCGTGTCGTAGTAGACGAAGGTCTGCGGCACGCCGGTGAAGGCCTGCCACAGCCACGGCGTGCTCACGGGAGCCTCGACCTGCAACCCCCGTCCGGTCTGCTGGCCGACGAAGCTGAAGGCGTCGGCCCCGCCGCCGATCGCCACGGCCGCGACGACGATGACGGCACTCACGGCAAGCGCGGCCGCGAGAACCCGCCAGCGCCGGCGGGTGGCGATGACGGCGGCGAGGAGGATGGCGCCGGGCCAAACCTTCATCCACGCCGCGACGGCGAGGAGCACACCGGCCAGCCGGGGCCGACTCGCCAGGAACAGCACGCCGACGATCGCCAGGGGAACGGTGACCGTATCGATCCTGGCCAGCGCGATGGGCCCGAGCAGCACGAGGAAGCCGAGCCACCACCAGGCCGCGACCCCGTGGCGGATGCGCCCGCGCCATCCGATCAGGAAGCCGAACGCGACGGCGTCGAGGACGGTCACCAGGGCGAGCCAGGTGAAGGCATACGCGTCCGGGCCGAACGCCCAGGCGAGCAGCATCGGGACGATCGCGAGGATCGGGTACACCCAGGCGCCGTCGACCCCCACCCAGTGGCCGGTGTCGAATCCCTGCTGCATCCACGCCTTGTAGACGAGCGTCACGTCGCCGAGCGGATGCTCGTTGCCGACGACATTGGCGAGGGCGAGCCACAGGTGCACGAGCAGGAAGGCCGGCCACAGTGTCGACCAGCGCAGTGTCGACCAGCGCCGGGCCGGCCAACGCGGGGCCGGCCAACGCGGGGCCGAGCGGAGCCGGGCCGGCCAGCGCCGCACGATCCGGGTCACGACTCCGCGGTGCGGCTGCCGGCGCCGAGCAGCGCCGCGATCACGGCCGGAAGCGCCGCAGCCAGATCGAGCACCACGAACGGGCCTCCGCCGCCGGCCCGTTCCGCCGCGAGGCCGTGCAGGACGGATGCCGTGGCCGCCAGCCGCGCCAGCACCGCCCCGTCCGCCCCGCTTCCGTCCGCCCCGGCATCGCCCGAGTGCGTCGCCAGAAGCGCACCGAGGATCCCGCCGAGCGCGTCGCCACTGCCCGCGGTGGCCGTCCAGGCCGGAGCGGTGGAGGCGACCAGGCTCGTGCCGTCCGGCGCGGCGACGTAGCTGCGGTGCCCCTTCAGGAGCACGGTCACGCCGAGTCGGTCCGAGGCAAGCCTCGCGGATCCCGCGGGATCGTCCGCGATCCGGTCGGCGTCGGTGCCGAGCACGCGGGCGAGCTCTCGGAAGTGCGGGGTGATCACCACCGGTCCCGTGGCCTGCGGGAGCAGATCGAGCGCACCGGCGTCTAGCACCGTCGGCAAGCCCTCGCGCAGCGCATCCGTCAACCGCCTGGTCGCGGCCGGCGCCCGGTGTGCGGCATCCATACCGGAGCCGAGCAGCCAGGCCTGCACCCGGCCGGGTTCGGTCACCGTCTCCGGCCGCCGTTGCAGCACGAGCTCGCTCGGGCGGTCCGGACCGAGGTAGCGCACCATGCCCACTCCGGTGCGCAGCGCCGCCTCGACCCCGAGCACGGCCGCACCGGGATAGGCCTTCGACCCGGTGACGACTCCGAGCACGCCGCGGCTGTACTTGTCATCCGATGCGTCGGGAACGGCGATGCAGTCCCGGGCGTCGTCGCGCGACCATTCGCGGTATGCGGTCATGGAACCCACGATAGTTCGCCGGCGCGAGTTTGCCTGCGCGGCTCAGTTGCGCCTCGTGGCATCCTGAACCTCGCCGACGAGCTCCTCGATGATGTCCTCGAGGAACAGCACGCCGCGGGCCCCGCCCTGCTCGTCGAACACCCGCGCCAGGTGCACGCCGGAACGCCGCATCGCGGCAAGGGCATCCTCCAGGTCGGTTTCGCGGTAGATCGAGATGAGCTGGCGGATCCGTTTCGGCGGCACCGGCTCGTTGAACTCGTGGGTCTCCTCGAGGTCGATGACGTCCTTGAGGTGCAGGTAGCCGGTGGGCTCGCCGGCCTCGTTCAGCAGCGCGTAGCGGGAAAAGCCGTGCTGGGCGACCGCGCGCTCGACCTCGGCCGGGGTGGCCGCCTCGGACAGGCTCACGAGCTCCGCCATGCCGACGGCGATGTCCTTCACCTTCTTGGTGGAGAATTCGAACGCCGCATTCAACGCGCCGATGCTGTCGTTCAGGACGCCGGCCTTCGTCGACTGGGCGACGATGTTGGCGACCTCGTCGACGGTGAACGCGCTGTTCGCCTCGTTGCGCGGCTGCACGCCGAACAGGCGGATGATGCCGTTCGTGGTCGCGTTGAGCGCGACGATGATCGGGCGGAAGATCGTCGAGACGAACACGAGCGGCGGCGCCAGGATGAGCGCGGCCCGGTCGGGGACCGAGAACGAGAGGTTCTTCGGCACCATCTCCCCGATGACCACGTGCAGGAACGACACGATGATGAGCGCGATCACGAAGGAGATCGTGGCGATCACCTCCTCGGCCCAGCCGGTGAGGCCGAGCGGGCCTTCCACGAGGTGGTGGATGGCCGGCTCCGAGACGTTCAGGATGAGCAGCGAGCACACCGTGATGCCGAGCTGGCTGGTGGCCAGCATCATCGTCGCGTTCTCCATGGCGTGGAGGGTGGTCTTGGCGGCCCTGCCCCCCGCTTCCGCGCGCGGCTCGATCTGCGAGCGCCGCGCCGAGATCACCGCGAACTCGGCGGCGACGAAGAAGGCGTTCACGAGCAGCAGGATGCCCAGCCAGACGATTCCCCACCAGTCGTTCACGAGGCATCACCGCCCTCCGGCGCGGCCGGCGTGAAGCGCACCCGGTCGATCCGACGGCCGTCCATCCGTTCGACCCGGAACTCCCCCGCCTCGACCGACACGGTGTCGCCGACCACGGCGAGCCTGCCCAGCTCGCTCATCAGGAATCCGGCGACCGTCTCGTACGGGCCGTTCTCCGGCACCGCGACGTCCGCGCGCTCGAGCAGTTCGTCCGGACGGAGCATTCCCGGGAAGGTCAGCCAGTTGCGGGAGCGCACCACTCCGGCGCGGGTCCGGTCGTGCTCGTCCGCGACCTCGCCGACCAGCTCCTCTACCAGGTCCTCGAGGGTGGCCACCCCGGCGGTGCCGCCGTACTCGTCGACCACCACGGCCATCTGGTAGCCGCGCCCGCGCAGTTCGCCGAGCAGCAGGTCGAGCCGCATGGTCTCCGGCACCCGCAGCGCATCCGACTGCAGGGCGGAGACGGGGACGTCGCCGCGCCGCTCCCTCGGAACCGCGACGGCCTGCTTGACGTGCACGAACCCGACGACGTCGTCGATGCCGTCGTCGACGACCGGGAAGCGGGACAGTCCGGTGCTCTTGGCGAGATCGATCACGAGCTGTGCGGAATCGGTCCGACCGATGCTCGCGACCCTCGGGCGCGGGGTCATGACATCCGTCGCGGTGTGCTCGCTGAACGCGAGCGTGCGGGCGAGCAGGGTCGCGGTGTCGCGATCGAGGCTGCCCGCCGTCGCCGAACGGCGAACGAGCGACGACAGTTCCTCGGCCGTCCTCGCGGAGGAGAGCTCCTCGCGCGGCTCGATCCCGAACGCCCGCAGGATGACGTTGGCCGTGTTGTTGAGCAGCACGACGAAGGGGCGGAACAGCCAGGTGAAGCCGACCTGGAAGGGAAGCACGAGCTTCGCCGTCGCCAGGGGCAGGGCCAGGGCGAAGTTCTTGGGCACGAGTTCGCCGATCATCATCGACAGCAGCGTCGCGATCAGGACGGCCAGGACGCTCGCGATGACGGCCACGGCGGAGTCCGGCATCCCGAACCCGCCGAGCGGCCCGCGGAGCAGGCTGCTGAAGGCGGGCTCCATGGTGAACCCGGTGAGCAGCGTCGTCAGGGTGATGCCGAGCTGGGCGCTGGAGAGATGCGTCGAGGTGACCTTCAGCGCACCGATCGACACGCTCAGCCCGCGTTCGCCACGGGCTTGGCGCGCCTCGAGGTCCGAACGGTCGAGGTTGACGAGCGAGAACTCGGATGCGACGAAGAGCCCGGTGCCGACGGTGAGAACCAGACCGATGGCGAGCATGATCAGCTCATACACGGGAGCCACCAATGAAGCTATCGGGACCGGTACGGCGACTAGGGGGAGGGTCGTCCATTATTCGACCGAGTATACCGAGTCGGGCTCTGCATCGGCCGCTACCAGCTGACCGGCAGCGCCTTGCCCTCCTCGTAGCCGGCCGCCGACTGGATTCCGACCAGGGCGCGCTCGCGGAACTCCTCGAGGTTCGCGGCACCCGCATAGCTCAGCGAACTGCGCACCCCGGAGGTGATCATGTCGAGCAGATCCTCGATCGAGGGCCGCAGCGGATCGAGGTAGATCTTCGAGGAGGATATCCCCTCCGCGAACAGCTCCTTGCGGGCCCGCTCGTAGGGGTCCAGCCGGTCGAAGCGATCGTGCACGGCCTTGGTGGAGGCCATGCCCCAGCTCTCCTTGTACAGGCGGCCCGAGTCATCCGTCTCCAGGGTTCCCGGGGCCTCGATGGTTCCGGCGAACCAGGAGCCGATCATGACGGATGCCGCACCCGCGGCGAGCGCGAGCGCCACGTCCCGCGGATAGCGCACCCCGCCGTCCGCCCACACCCGGGCACCCAGCTCGCGTGCGGCGTCCGCAGTCTCCAGCACGGCCGAGAACTGGGGGCGCCCCACCGCGGTCATCATGCGGGTCGTGCACATGGCGCCGGGGCCGACGCCGACCTTGACGATGTCCGCCCCGGCAGCGACCAGGTCCTCGACGGCATCCGCGGTCACGACGTTGCCCGCCACGAGCGGGATGGACAGGCCGAGGGCGGCGACCGTCTCGACCGCGCGCACCATGATGTCCTGGTGGCCGTGCGCCGTGTCCAGCACGAGCACATCGACCCCGGCGGCGACCAGCGCCTTCGCCTTGCCCGCGACGTCGCCGTTCACGCCGAGCGCGGCCGCGACGATCAGCCGGCCCTGCGCGTCGACGGCGGGCTGGTACAGGGTCGAGCGCAGCGCGCTCTTCCTGCTGAGGGTTCCAACCACCTCGCCGCGGCGCAGTACCGGTGCGAACTCCAGTTCCGCCGCAACCATCAGGTCGAACGCCGCACGCGGTTCGGTCACGTCGTCCGCGTCGATCGAGGTGAGCCGCCCGTGCAGGAGGTCGCCGAGGCGGGCATCCGGCAGGGCGGTGCCGAGGCGCGACGCGAGGATGAACCCGAGGAAGAGCCCGTGGCCGTCGTGCACCAGGATGCCGTGCCCGTCGACCGCGGGCAGCTGCCTCAGCGCTTCGGCGACGGTGCGCTCCGGCCCCATGCTGATGGGGGTGTCGAAGACGACCGGCTGGTCCTTGACCCAGCGAATGGCCGTGTCGAGATCCTGCAGGCGAAGGTCCTGCGGGAGCACTCCGAGTCCGCCGCGCCGGGCGAGACTCGCGGCCAGACGCGGTCCGGTGACGGAGTTCATGTTGGCGGAGACGACCGGGATAGTGGCCCCCGTGCCGTCCTTCGGCGCGAGCGACACGCCCAGCCGGCTGCCGACAGCCGAGCGGCTGGGCACCAGGAAAACATCCGAGTAGGTCAGGTCGTGATGCGGCGAGGCCTCGTAAAACTCCATGATTTTAAAGGTAGCGCCTCCACGTGGAGGCGGCGTCGTCACAGCAAAAGCGATTACGCTTGAAAGAGTGCGCCAGTGGCGGCGCATGTCTGACCAAGACAGTGACAACGGACGAAGAAGTGGGCGGTACGCGGTGTCGAGCCAAGTGACCGGACTGGCTTCCGAGGATGGATCCTCGGGCGAGTTTGGAGCCAACGAATGGCTGGTAGACGAAATGTACGAACGGTACATCGTCGACAAGAATTCGGTAGACCAGTCCTGGTGGCCCATCCTCGAGAGCTACCACCCCGTCCAGGCGGGCGAAGCGAGCCAGGCCGCCGCCGCGGAAGCCGCTCCGGAAGCCGCTCCAGAGGCGGCGACCGCCGAGCCGCAGATCCCCGAGACGGTCACCGAGGCCGCAGGAGCTGAGCCCGCGCCGGCCGGCGCCGCCGTACAGGAGGCCGCACCGGCCGCAACCGCTCCGGCACCGTCGACCCCCGCGGTCACCCCTGCGCCCGGCCAGCCGGTCGCGAAGACCACCTCGAAGCAGGCCGCACCCCAGCCGATCCCGGCGGAGGCGCCCGCGAACACCCAGAAACCCGCAGACGAGGCCGAAGCCCCGGCCGAGCCGCAGAACGTGGTTCAGCCGTTGCGCGGCATGTCCAAGTCGCTCGCGGCCAACATGGACGCCAGCCTCACCGTGCCGACCGCGACCAGCGTGCGCACCGTCCCGGCCAAGCTCATGATCGACAACCGCATCGTGATCAACAACCACATGAAGCGGGCTCGGGGCGGAAAGGTCTCGTTCACCCACCTCATCGGCTGGGCCCTCGTGCAGGTGCTCAAGGAGTTCCCGAGCCAGAACGTCTACTACGACGAGGTCGACGGCAAGCCGTCCGTCGTCCTGCCCGCGCATATCAACCTGGGCCTGGCCATCGACATCCCCAAGCCGGACGGCACCCGAGCGCTCCTGGTTCCCGGCATCAAGCGCGCAGACACCATGAACTTCAGCGAGTTCGTCGCGGCCTACGAGGCGATCGTCGTGAAGGCGCGCTCCAACAAGCTGACCGCGGATGACTTCGCCGGCACGACCATCTCGCTCACCAACCCGGGCGGCATCGGAACCGAGCACTCCGTGCCGCGCCTCATGCGCGGCCAGGGCTGCATCATCGGGGCCGGCGCTCTGCAGTACCCGGCCGAATATCGCGGCTCCTCGGTGAAGACCGTCGTGGACCTCGCCATCGGCCAGACCATCACCCTGACCTCCACCTACGACCACCGGGTCATCCAGGGCGCCGGGTCCGGCGAGTTCCTGAAGCTCGTGCAGGAGCGCCTCACCGGCGAGCACGGCTTCTACGAGGACATCTTCGCGGCGCTGCGCATCCCCTACGACCCCATCCACTGGGGCACGGACATCACCGTCGATCCCGCGGAAGACGTCAGCAAGGCGTCCCGGGTCCACGAGCTGATCAACTCCTACCGGGTTCGCGGCCACCTGATGGCGGACACCGATCCTCTGGAGTACCGCCAGCGCATCCACCCCGACCTCGACATCTACACCCACGGCCTCACCTTCTGGGATCTGGACCGCAGTTTCGTCACGGGCGGCTTCGGCGGCAAGCGCAACTCCAAGCTGCGCGAGATCCTCGGAATCCTGCGCGACTCCTACTGCCGCACGACCGGCATCGAGTACATGCACATCCAGGATCCCGTGCAGCGCAAGTGGATCCAGGACAGGGTCGAACGACCGTACTCGAAGCCCAGCCATGACGAGCAGATGCGCATCCTGGAACGGCTGAACGAGTCCGAGGCCTTCGAGACCTTTCTGCAGACCAAGTACGTCGGCCAGAAGCGCTTCAGCCTCGAGGGAGGCGAGTCGACCATCGCACTGCTGGACGCCCTGCTTCAGGGTGCGGCGGAGGAGAAGCTCGACGAGGTGGCCATCGGCATGGCCCACCGCGGGCGGCTGAACGTTCTGACCAACATCGCGGGCAAGACCTACGGGCAGATCTTCCGCGAGTTCGAGGGAACCCAGGACCCCCGCACGGTCCAGGGCTCCGGCGACGTGAAGTACCACCTCGGCACCGAGGGCACCTTCACCGGGGCGAACGGGGAACAGATCCCGGTCTACCTCGCGGCCAACCCCTCGCACCTCGAGGCCGTGGACGGCGTGCTCGAGGGCATCGTCCGCGCCAAGCAGGACAGGAAGCCGATCGGAAGCTTCCGGGTGCTGCCGGTGATGATCCACGGCGACGCCGCCATGGCCGGGCAGGGAATCGTGGTCGAGATCCTGCAGATGTCGCAGCTGCGCGCATACCGCACCGGCGGCACCGTGCACATCAACATCAACAACCAGGTCGGCTTCACGACCCCTCCGAGCGAGGGTCGCACCTCCGTGTACTCGACGGATGTCGCCAAGACCATCCAGGCCCCGATCATCCACGTGAACGGCGACGACCCCGAGGCGGTGGTGCGCGCGGCGGAACTCGCCTTCGCCTACCGTCAGGAGTTCCACCGCGACATCGTCATCGACCTGATCTGCTACCGGCGCCGGGGCCACAACGAGGGCGACGACCCCTCGATGACCCAACCGCTGATGTACAACCTCATCGAGGCCAAGCGCAGCGTCCGCACCCTCTACACCGAGGCGCTCGTCGGCCGCGGCGATATCACCGAGGAGGAATACAACTCGGCGCACAAGGATTTCCAGGACCGTCTGGAGCGTGCCTTCGCCGAAACCCACGCCGCGCAGACCGCCTCGATGCCGATCATCATCCAGGACGCGAACGCCGTCGCCGACCTCGAGCGTCCGGAGTCGCAGCAGGACGACACCACCGGCGTTCCCGAGTCCACCGGCGTCAGCGAAAGCGTCATCGCCCTCGTCGGCGACGCCCACGGCAACCCGCCCGCCGGCTTCAGCGTGCATCCGAAGCTGCAGGCGCTGCTGAAGAAGCGGGTCGAGATGAGCCGCAGCGGCTCGATCGACTGGTCGTTCGCCGAACTGCTCGCCTTCGGATCGCTGCTCCTCGAGGGCACCCCGGTGCGGATGGCCGGCCAGGACACCCGTCGCGGAACCTTCGTGCAGCGCCACGCCATCCTGCACGACCGGGTCAACGGCCAGGAATGGCTGCCGCTCGGCAACCTGAGCGAGAAGCAGGGCCGGTTCTGGATCTACGACTCACTGCTCAGCGAGTATGCGGCGATGGGCTTCGAATACGGCTACTCGGTGGAGCGGGCGGATGCCCTGGTGCTCTGGGAGGCCCAGTTCGGCGACTTCGCCGACGGCGCCCAGATCATCATCGACGAGTTCATCTCCAGCGCCGAGCAGAAGTGGGCGCAGCGTTCCAGCGTCGTGCTGCTGCTCCCGCACGGTTACGAAGGCCAGGGACCGGACCACTCCTCCGCGCGCATCGAGCGCTACCTGCAGCTCTGCGCGGAGAACAACATGACGGTCGCCCGGCCGTCGACCCCGGCATCCTATTTCCACCTGCTGCGCCGTCAGGCCTACCAGCGTCCGCGTCGTCCGTTGATCGTCTTCACCCCGAAGGCGATGCTGCGGCTGCGCGGTGCGACCAGCGAGATCGCCGACTTCACCAGCGGCCGGTTCGAGCCGGTGATCGACGACGCCACCATCGCGGACAAGAGCGCGGTCAAGCGCGTCGTCCTGCACGCCGGCAAGCTGCACTACGACCTGCTGGCGGAGCGCGACAAGCGCGAGCAGAAGGACATCGCCCTCGTGCGCGTGGAGCAGTACTACCCGCTCCCCCTGCGCGAGCTGGCATCCGTGCTGTCGCAGTATCCGAACGCCGAGTTGATGTGGGCGCAGGAAGAACCGGAGAACCAGGGCGCCTGGCCGTTCATCTGCCTGGAGCTCGCCCGCAACTACAAGGAGCGTTCGATCTCGGTCGCCTCCCGCCCGTCATCGGCATCGCCGGCGACGGGATCGACGAAGCGCAGCGCCAAGGAGCAGGTCGAGCTGATCGAGAACGCGCTCACGCTGTAGCCGGACGGTCCCCGAGCGCGTCGAAGGGCGCTTGTCCTACCCGGCCCTTCGACAAGCCCGGGCAACTCGACAAGCTCGGGGAGCGTTCGCGCGTTAGTGCGTCGCCTGAATCTCGCGCAGCTTGAGCAACACCTGCGCCCGGAGGTCTTCCGGTGCGGTCTCCTTGCAGGCCCGCTGCACGGCCTGGGTCAGCACGATCCCGATCTGGTGCTCACTCTCGCAGTCCGCGCAACCCGCCATGTGCTCGGCGACGTCCGCCGCATCCGTCTTGGCCAGCTCGTTGTGGAGGTACTCCTCGAGCTCGGCCCGGGCTTTCTCGCAACCGCAATCCGTCATTTTCTGCTCCTAGACGATTTCTGGCTCCCGGGCGCGGCCGCGGCGATCCCGCGTTCCTGCGCGTACCCGGCCAGCAGTTCCCGGAGCATCCGCCTGCCACGATGCAGGCGGCTCATCACGGTTCCCACCGGTGTTTTCATGATGTCGGCTATCTCCTGGTAGGAGAAGCCCTCCACGTCGGCGAAGTACACCGCCATACGAAAGTCTTCCGGAATCGACTGCAGGGCATCCTTGACGTCGCTGTCCGGCAGGTGGTCGATGGCCTCGACCTCGGCCGACCTGGTCGACCTGCCCTGGGTGACGGACTCCGCACCGCCCAGCTGCCAGTCCTCCAGCTCGTCGATCGTCCCCTGGTAGGGGTTGCGCTGGTTCTTGCGGTAGCTGTTGATGAAGGTGTTGGTGAGGATGCGGTACAGCCAGGCCTTGAGGTTGGTGCCCTGCTGGAACTGCCCGAACGCCGCGAACGCCTTGACGAAGGTGTCCTGCACGAGATCCGCCGCGTCCGAGGGGTTGCGGGTCATCCGCATGGCAGCCGCGTACAGCTGATCCATGAACGGGATCGCCTGCTCCTCGAAGAGGTCACGGACGCCGTTCTCGCCGGCACCCCTCTTGTCGTCGGCACCCTTGTCGTCAGCAGGCGTCTGGTCTGTCGAAGTCGTCATCGCCGCCAAGCTTACTGGGCCGAGTGCAGAGTCGCCGAGGGTTACGGCGGGTGTGCGATCCATGAGAAGCGTCACAGCATCCTCCCCTTCCGGCCCGGTGCCGATACTCTGGTAACCGATGCTAGTTTCCAGTTATTCCAAGCCGGAGTTCGACCCGTACGAGAACGACGATCTCGTGCTGGAGGTCGACCCCGGGCCCTGGCCTGCACCGGTGGCGAAGGGCCCTCTCGCCTCGACCCTGTCGCTGCCGGGCTCCAAGTCGCTGACCAACCGCGAACTGGTGCTCTCGGCACTGGCGGAGAGTCCATCCACCCTCCACGCGCCGCTGTTCTCCCGCGACTCCAACCTCATGGTGCAGGGTCTGAAGGAGCTCGGCACCTCCATCGTCGAGGTCCCGGGCACCGGCAAGTACGGGCAGGACCTGCTCGTGACCCCCGCCGAGCTCAGCGGCGGCACGACCATCGACTGCGGGCTCGCCGGCACGGTCATGCGCTTCCTTCCCCCCGTCGCGGCCCTCGCCCTCGGGCCGGTCGCCTTCGACGGCGACCCGAGCGCGCGCAAACGGCCCATGCGCCCCACCATCGACTCCCTCCGGGCACTCGGCGTGGATGTGACGGATGACGGCCGCGGCCGCCTCCCCTTCAGTCTCTATGCCACCGGCTCGGTCGAGGGCGGCGAGCTCGAGGTCGACGCCTCCGGCTCCAGCCAGTTCGTCTCGAGCCTGCTCCTGGTGGGGGCGCGGTTCACCAAGGGGCTGACCCTCCGCCACGTCGGCGATCGCGTCCCGAGCCACGCCCACATCGACATGACCATCGCCACCCTCGCCGCCCGCGGGGTGGAGGTCGACTCCTCCGAGCCCGGCCGCTGGGTCGTCTCCCCCGGCCCGATCGCCGGAATCGACGTCGACATCGAACCCGATCTGTCCAACGCGGCACCGTTCCTCGCCGCAGCGCTCGTCGCGGGCGGAACGGTCACCATCACCGGCTGGCCGAGCAGCACCACGCAGGTCGGAGCCGAGTTGGCGGAGATTCTGACGCGCATGGGCGGCGAGGTGTCCTTCGCCGAGACCGGGCCGGGAGTGGGCGAGTTCACCGTGACCGGCACGGGGAGCATCCACGGCATCCGCCTCGACAACGCCAGCGAGCTCGCACCGACGATCGCGGCCCTCGCGGCCCTCGCCGACGGCGAGACCGTGCTCACCGGAATCGGCCATCTGCGCGGCCACGAGACGAACCGGCTCCAGGCGCTGGCCACGGAGATCAACGCCCTCGGCGGGGACGTGACCGAGACGGACGACGGCCTCGTCATCCGCCCGCAGCCGCTGCACGGCGGGCTCTGGCACAGCTACGAAGACCACCGCATGGCCACCGCCGGCGCGATCATCGGACTGGCGGTGCCCGGCGTGGAGATCGAGGACATCGCCACGACGGCGAAGACGCTGCCGCAGTTCCCGCAGCTCTGGCTGGGCCAGACCCGCGGCATCGGCATCTCGACCAGTGGCTCCAGCGACCCGCTGAGCCTGATCTGACGGCCGGATCGCGTGCGCGATGACTAGCACGGGCGTCACCGGAACAGGACTGCTGTAGCGGATGAGCTGGCTCACGGACTCGGACGACGAAGACGACAAGTACGCCGACTACGAGGCGCGCACGCGGCCGAACCCCAAGGGCAATCGGGCCAGGACCAAGACCCGCCCGGGGCACCAGGATGCCGTGACCGGCCGGATTCTCACCGTCGACCGGGGCCGTTACTCGGTGCTCGTGGGCGAAGGCACGCCCGAGGAGCGCGAGGCGACGGCATCCCGCGCCAGCGAGCTGCGCAAGAAGCCCATCGTCACCGGCGACCGGGTCGACCTGGTCGGCGACACGACGGGCAGCGAGGGCACTCTCTCACGGATCGTGCGCATCCAACCCCGCGTCACGGTGCTGCGGCGCAGCGCGGACGACACGGATGCGGTGGAGCGCATCATCGTCGCCAACGCCGACCAGATGCTCATTGTCGTCGCCGCGGCGAACCCGGAGCCTCGCCCGCGCCTGGTGGATCGCTACCTCGTCGCCGCGTTCGACGCCGGAATCGCCCCCATCCTGTGCATCACCAAGACCGACCTGGCCGACCCGGCAGACTTCCTCGCGAACTTCGCCGGACTATCCTTGCGAGTCGTCACGAGCGGTGAGGGGGCAATGCCGACTGAGGAGATCGCCGCGCTGCTCTCCGGCCACACGACGGTCGCCGTCGGCCACTCCGGCGTGGGCAAGTCGACCCTGGTGAACGCTCTCGTGCCCGACGCGAACCGGGCCATCGGCCGTGTCAACACCGTGACCGGACGAGGCAGGCACACCTCGTCGTCCACGATCTCCTATCGGGTGGGCGACGGCTGGATCATCGACACCCCCGGCGTGCGCTCGTTCGGGCTCGGGCATGTCAACCCGGACAACATCCTGAAGTCGTTCACCGACCTTGCGGCGATCGCCGAAGACTGCCCGCGCGGCTGCACCCACCTGCCGGACTCTCCCGATTGCGCCATCATGGAGCGGGTCGAGGCCGGAGAGCTGGGCGAGGCGGGCAGGCAGCGCCTGGACTCCTTCCAGCGGATGCTGGCCTCGCTCTCCTCCTAGCTCCTCCTAGCTCCTCCTCGCTCTCCTCCTAGCCGCGCTCGAAGCGGCCGTCCATGTCAGCCGCAGGAGAAACCGTCTCGCGGCGGGAGTCCCCTCTCCCGCCGCGAGACGGTTTCTCCCGCCACGACTACCCTTGGAGGCGTGACCGACTTCCCTCTGCAGTCAGACCTGTCCCTCGCGCGCGACCTCGCCGACATGGCGGATGCGATCTCGATGGACCGCTTCCGCGCCGCCGACCTCGTGGTGACCACCAAGCCGGACATGTCCCCGGTGTCGGATGCGGACAAGGCCGTCGAGAACGCCCTGCGCGGGGCCCTCCTCGACAGCCGCCCCGGAGACTCGATCCTCGGCGAGGAGTTCGGGACGGAGGGCGAATCCGCCCGCCAGTGGATCATCGACCCGATCGACGGCACCAAGAACTATGTGCGCGGCGTGCCTGTCTGGGCGACGCTCATCGCCCTCGCGGTCGACGGGGTGCCCGTGGTCGGAGTGGTGAGCGCGCCGGCGCTCGGCAAGCGCTGGTGGGCCGCCGCCGGGAGCGGTGCCCACATGAGCGAGACCACCGCGAACACCGGAACGACGGGACTGGTGAGCCGGGAGCGCCGCATCCACGTCTCGCAGGTGTCGGAGCTGGCCGACGCATCCGCCAGCTGCAGCGGCATCACCCGCTGGGAAGAAGCGGGCAAGCTCGACGCGTACCTCCGGTTGGCCAGGAAGGTGTGGCGCACCCGCGACTACGGCGACATGTGGCCGTACATGATGGTGGCCGAGGGCCTCGTGGATGTCGCGGGGGAGTTCGACCTGAAGCCGTGGGACATGGCCGCGCTCATCCCGATCGTGCAGGAGGCAGGAGGCCGGTTCAGCTCGGTCGAGGGCGAGCCCGGCCCGTGGCACGACTCGGCGCTGGCCACCAACGGTCTGCTGCACGAGGCCGCTCTCGCTATGCTCGGCTGAGCGCCGCTCCGCCGGACAAGACCTGGTCGAGCACGGGCCGGCCATCCTTCACCCGCGCCCACAGCGTCGCAAGCGAGTCGTCGGATGAGACGGCCAATGTGGGCAGGAGGATGTCCCGCTCCGCAGCGAGGTGCCGTCCGACCATCACCCGCAGGGCGATCGCGGCGCTGCCGATATCGAAGGTGACCTGAGCCCCGGCGAGCCGCTCCAACCCCGCGGCTATCTGTGCCAGCTCGCCGCTCAGGACCTCGATGAGCGGCCTCTGCTGCGGCCGCGCCGACACCACGGGGTAGAAGACCTCCGCCTCGCGGGCGAGGTACGGCACGACTCGCGAGCGCACCCACGCCACAAGCTCATCGCGATCGGCCAGGGGCAGTCCTTCCTGCGCCAGCAGGTCGAGCAGCCGCGCCGTCTTCTCCGCGAGCTCGCCCTGCAGCTCGGCATGGCCGCGCGTGATCTCGACGAAGGCATCGGAATCCGCTCCGGTGGCGGACAGCACGAAGTTCTGCTGCGCCCACTGCTCCGTGTCTTCGGTCCCCTCCCAGTGGATGCGCCCGGCGGTGGGCACCCGAGATCTCGCGGCCCGAGGCAGCACCCCGGTGCTCGCACGCTGCTCGGCGTGCGGCTTGGCGTTGTGCGCGCCGAGCAGGGTCACCATGAGATGCGATTCCTCGAGCGCGAGGATCGAGTGCGGGAGCTGCTTGTCGAGATGCACGATCGCGCCCGCGGGCATCTCGATCCGCTCCCCCGAGACGGAGAGGACCACACTCCCCTGGAGCGTCTGGATGAGCAGCGGAACGTATTCCACATGCTCCTTCATCGCCTGCCCGGCATCGAGGGAGAGCCGCATGATCCGAACGCCCTTGGCCTTCAAGATCTGTCTGGCCCGCGCCCGGCCGCTGGCGACCGGCAGCGTCGCCAGAAGCGACTCGGCGCCGTTCGCGACAATGGAGATCCGCCGGGGGTCGACGTTCCGGGCATCTGGCTGGCGATTATCGAGCACGGATGTCTCTCCTTCAACAAAGGACTTTAAGTGCAGGCTACTCCTTTTTAACTGTTCTGGATATGGCGTTCCGGCCTCCGGATTGGCCGAGACGCCGCGCCCGGGCGCTAGGATTTCTCTATGACAAGCCAGGTGACCAGACCCGCCGCTGAACTCTCCAAGCCTCTCGCGGGAGGCGTGTTCCTGCTCCTCTGGGTGGTCGCCATCGTGGCCTGGAGCCTCGCCCACCTGATCGCGGGCGCGGGCGCGCGGGGCTTCGTCATCGACGTGGGCATCGTCCTCGCCTCGCTCGGTTTCGCCGCCCTGTTCCTCCGCACCCTGCGCGGACTCCGCGCGGCCGCCGTCATCGGCCTGATCGGCATCGCGCTGTTCCTCGTGGGCGACCTGCTGCAGATCAAGGTGCTCGTGTTCGAGCTGCGGATCCTCGGGCCGTTCCTTGCGCTGCTGACCCCGATCTTCAAGATCGGCGACGGCATCCGCATCTTCAACTGACGCTACGCGGTCCGACGCGGAACCGTCCCGGAGCCCACAGGCACGACGGTGACCGATCCCGCATAAGCAGGGCCCCGTCGTCAGGCGGCGAAGTACACTCGATCCGTGAGCGCCATCCACGGCTTTGCACAGAACGGGCAGCTTCGGATCTACTATGAGGTCCACGGAGAGCCCTGGCCCGGCCGGGCGCCGTTGCTGCTGATCCACGGCGAAGGTTCAACGATTGAAACGAACTTCCACGAACTCATCCCCTGCCTCGTAGACACCCGACAGGTCATCGCCGTCGAAGAGGAAGGGCACGGGCACACCGCAGCCATCGACCGGCCGCTCACCGCGGAACACGCGGCAAGCGACGTGGTCGCCGTGCTCCGGCAGTTGCGCATTCCGTCCGCCGACGTGCTGGGTTTCAGCGCGGGCGGCCATACGGCCCTCGCCCTGGCGATGACGGAGGCGAGTCTGGTGCGCAAGATGATCCTGGCGTCGACGTTTTCCGCGCGCGATGCCGTGGTCGACGGGTTTTGGGAGGGGCTCGAGCGGGCAACGCTGCACAGCATGCCGGAGGTCTACCAGGCCGCCGACCGCAGGCTCAATCCGGACCCGCGGCACCAGGAACGCCTGTTCGAGCTCGACAGCCAGCGAATGCTGGCCTTCTCCGGATGGTCGGACGAACAGCTCGCAACGGTGACGACGCCGACTCTCGTACTCGTCGCCGATCACGATGTGATCAGGCCGGAACACGCGGTGCACATGTCGCGCACGATTCCCGGAGCCCGCCTGATGATCGTCCCCGGCACCCACGGAGACTACCTCGGCGAGGCCTTGGCCAGCGAGGGCAATCTCTCGGCAATGCACAGGACGCTCCCATTCCTGTTGCGCTTCCTCGACGAGCGATAGCAGCGGCGGGGTTGCCATCGACGCGGGTCACAACCCGTCGATCGGCGTTCCGTCTCAGGCGCCGCCCGCGGTGACGATGAAGTCCGTGGCGAAGCCCGCGATGAGCCCGAGCAGCAGTCCGATGTACAGCAGGTAGCCCTTGCCCAGCTTGACCGCGACGCCGAGGAGTTGCACGACCACGTAGAGGATCGAGCCGGCCGCGAGTGCGAGGAAGAGGATGGATACGACGTCGTTGACGAAGACCTGGCCGAACAGCGTTCCCAGCACGGTCGGCCCGCCGCCGATGAGGCCGAGGATGCCCAGTTGCGCCCAGGACGGGCGCGCCGCTTCCCCGGCCAGAGGCGCTGTGATGCCGAACCCTTCTGTGGCGTTGTGCAGGCCGAACCCGATGACGAGCACAAGGGCGAGGCTGATCTGGCCGCCCGCCGCGGACTGCCCGATGGCGAGGCCCTCCGAGAAGTTGTGCAGTCCGATGCCCACGGCTATGAGGAAGGCGAGACGGCTGGCCGGCTCGTGGAGGCGCAGAATCCCCGTCCGCGGCACTTCGTCCGAACCCAGGCCCCTGAGCTGCGTGCGTGCACTCACCCAGTGGTCATAGGCCACCAGCCCGAGCAGTCCGACGATCAGTGCGCCGAAGAATACGGATGCCAGGCCGAGGAACGGCCACCATGACGCCGTCTTCTCGACCGCTACCGCGTCCAGGGCGGCGAACACCGGTTCCGCCGCGTGGGCGAGCACGTCCCACAGGAGGAAGATCAGGATTCCGATCGTGATCGCGTTCAACAGCGATCGGAGCGTCATCGAGGCGGACCGCAGCCGGCCGATCGGCAGTCCCAGGAAGATGGTGATCCCGGCGAACACGCCCAGGACGGCGATGGATGCAGCGCTCACGCGTGAACTGACTCTCTTTCGGATAGCTCAACATTTGAGCGACTTAGGTAATCCTAACTGTATTGCGAGAATGCAGGTTACGAGCCGTTCACCCGTTCGTCGAACGCCGTGCGGGGGCATCGGCTTCCCCCTGATCCAGCCGAAACGGCGGGTAGGTGTCGGTCATCAGGGCCGCATATGCGGCAACCCGGTAGATCCACCTGTTGACGCCCATGAGCAGGTTGAACAGCCCGAGGCGGTAGACACCCGTGAACAAGAGGATGACGGCGGCGAATCCGAAGAGCGGTGCGGGATAGCGGCCGGTGAACAGGATCGCGAACCAGGCCACCACGGTCACGGCGATAAAGGTGATCCACAGGAAGGCGAGCACGATGTGATGGGGGATGGCGAGGATCCACTTGACCAGCCGCATCCATCGTGACAGCTGCGGGTCGAGCCGACCGGTCAATTGTGCCGGGTACGGCTGATGCCGAGCATCCCCAGCCGATTCGTCGCTGAGGGGAGTCCGGGGCGGAGGGGTGACCGTGTTCATGATCTCTTCCCTTGTGTTTGTCGTGTTGGATGGAATCGGCCGACGTGCACGTCACACGGTGATGACGATCTTTCCTCGCGCGTGATCTTCGGCGAAGTAACAGATGGCCTCGGGGGTCTCGCCGAGCGGGTAGCTCCTGTCGATCGCCGGCCTGACCTGACCGGATTCGATGAGGTCGCGAAGTTGGTTGAGGCTCTCGGCACCGGGGACCGCCGTGAAGACACGCAGCTTCTGTCGTACGAACATCGACAGGATGAGCGCGCGCAGGATTCGGCCCGTCGGACCAAGAATCCGACCGCCAGTGCCGCTCGAGAGCACGAGGGTTCCCTCCGGTGCCAGCGCGCGGCGGCAGCTATAAGTGGGCGGCATCCGAGGGGCTCTCCCTGCGGGAATCACCTTGGAAGCCCTGGAACTCCAGGAATGGTCGCAGTCTGTGGCATTCTCTGGTACGCCGACGGCAGCAGGACCCTTCTCGTTCGTTCTGAAGGTGGACGCCGGTGAGGGATGGTTCTACCTGAGCTTCGACGGAGAGGTCGCGTCCGCGGCAGTCGGGGTTCCGCCGAGCTGGACGGACCAGATCCTGCCCGCCTTCACGCTCTCCGTGCCAGTCGACGACGGGGTGAAGGCCGACGGCGACGGCACCATCACCTACAGCGTCTCGCACGGTGAGCTGCCGGCCGGCCTGACCCTCTCGGCGACGACCGGTGCGATCACCGGAACACCGACGGCCGCGGGAGCCTACGAGTTCGAGATCACCGCCGCCAGCGGGTCCGGCCACGTCACGGCCGCCTTCTCCGGCACCGTCTTCTCCGGCACCGTCTTCTCCGGCACTGTCGCTGCCGCATCGGCGATCGACCTGGTGCTCGACGTCACGCCCGGCGCCCAACTTGCGGACGCGGCGTCGACGATCTCGGCGAATGGCCTGAAGATCGGCTCCGAGTACACGCTCACGATGCACTCGACCCCGGTCGTGCTGTACAGGGGGATCATCGGCCCGACGGGTGGATTCGCCTGGACCGTCGCACTGCCTGCCAACACACCAGTCGGCGCACACCGTCTGGTGCTGTCGGGCGTCGCCCAGGACGGCAGCACCATGACGGCGGAGGCCTGGTTCACCCTCCTGGCGGATGGAACCGTCGGCGCGATCTCCTACACCGGACCGCTCGCCCTCGCCGACACCGGAGCCGAAGCCACACCCGCGGTCGTTGCCGGCGGGTCACTCCTGGCCATCGGGGTGCTCCTCACCGTATTCGGCGGCCGCCATAGGGGCAAGCGAGGGCAGCCTAGGAGCACCGCCTTCCGGAAAACCACGGCAGAAAGAACACGGCCGCCCAAACGGGCGGCCGTGTTCCTCGACAACGCGCAATAGCGACAATGGTGGAGATGGGGGGAATTGAACCCCCGTCCACTGCTGTGGTCGTGTGCCTTCTACGGGTGTAGCCAGTGAAAGCGTTCTACTCGGCTCCGGAATGTGCCACTGGCATCTAATCCGACAAGCCCAGCCCTGGTTCGAGTCCCTCGCAGCCCTCAGGCGTAACTACGAAGCAATCTCTCTCAATTACGCCAGCACCCGGGTAGAGAGCATTCCCGGACTGACGGACTCCATTAGTGCTTTTGCTTAGGCAGCAAGAGCGAAGTCAGTGCGCTTTGAATTGGCACTTATATTTTGCAGAGATCGTTAACGAGATAACCCTGCATCCTCGACCCGCTTCTCACAGTTGCTCAGGCAATGTCGAAACCGATCATCCCCATGCGCACCCTCGTGAGAGGGAGGTCACTACCGCGCGCTGTTGAGTTGTCAAACCGCTTCCCCAATCGGACGCGGCCCTACAGCTTAGAACATCCGGCCGAGTCTTTCTATGCCCTGCGAGTCGGATGAGACGGCTCAGTCGCCGAGGTTGCGGCGGGCCGACATCGCGCGGGCGGCCTCGCGGTTGTCCTGCCGCTCCCGCAGCGCCTGACGCTTGTCGTACTCGCGCTTGCCCTTGGCAACCGCGATCTCGACCTTGGCCCGTCCGTCGCTGAAGTAGATCGAGAGCGGCACGATCGTGTATCCGCCCTCCTTGGTCTTGTTCTGGATCTTCAGGATCTGCGCCTTGTGCAACAACAGCTTGCGCTTGCGGCGCGGCGGGTGGTTGGTCCAGGTGCCTTGGTTGTATTCGGGAATGTGCACGGCATCCAGCCAGGCCTCGCCGAACTCGATGAAGGCGTAGCCGTCGACAAGGGATGCGCGACCCTCCCGCAGCGACTTCACCTCGGTTCCCGTCAAGACCAGTCCGGCCTCATAGGTGTCTTCGATGGTGTAGTCGTGGCGGGCTTTGCGATTGGTGGCCACAACCTTCTGACCACGTTCCCTGGGCACGGTACGACTCCTGAATCCTGAAAGGTAAGCGCGCGGGATGCCGAGCGCAGCCCATCATTCTAGCCCGCGCATCGGCAGGCGCGACGAATCAGACCTTCAGATAACGGCTGATCGCCACGCTGGCCGAACCCGCCGCGAGCACGGCGCCGACCACGAGCAGTATCGGCACGACGGTGAACGCCTCCCCCATTCCGATGAACGGGGTCGCCGACGGCGTGGCGTTGAGGTAGTCCTGCACGAAGATCTTGACCACCGCCACGATGGCACCGCTGGCCAGCACGGACCCGATCAGGGCAGAGATCACCCCTTCGATGATGAACGGCGTCTGGATGAAACGGTTCGATGCACCGACCAGCCTCATGATTCCGAGCTCCCGCCGCCGCGAGAAGGCCGACAGGCGGATGGTCGTGGCGATGAGCAACACGGCCGCAACCAGCATCAGGGCGGCGATGCTCACCGCGGTGACGCTCGCGATGTTGAGGGCGGAGAAGATCGGGTCGAGGTATTTGCGCTGGTCCTTGACCTGCTCGACCCCCGGCATCCCGGAGATGTTCTCGACCAGCACGTCCGCCTGGCTCGGATCCTTCATGTTGACCCAGAACGTCTCCGGCAGGAACTCGGGCGTGACGAAGTCCGACCCCGTCGTGCTGCCGAACTGCTTCTTGTACTGCGCATAGACCTGCTTGTGGTCCTGGAACTCGACGCTCTTGATCAGCGGCGCCAGAGTGCCGGAGTGGAGCTGGTCGCTGACGGCCTTCTTCTGCGCCGCGGTCGCCTCGACCAGTTGGCAGTTGCCATCCGTGGACAGATCGGTGCAGAGGTAGACGGCCACCTGGGCCCGGTCGTACCAGTACCCCTTCATCTGCCCGATCTGCATCTGCAGGAGGATGGCGGCGCCGACGAAGGTGAGCGAGATGAAGGTCACGAGCACCACGGAGACGACCATGGAGAAGTTGCGCCGCAGCCCGCCGGCGACCTCGGACATGATCAAGCCGAACCTCATAGTGCGATCCCCTGGGTGTCGTAACCGCCATGGCGTTCGTCGCGCACCACCTGGCCGTTGACCAGCTCGATGACCCGGCGCTGCATCTGATCCACGATGCCGGCGTCGTGGGTGGCCATGATCACGGTCGTGCCGCTCGCGCTGATCCGCTCCAACAGCGTCATGATCCCGGCACTCGTGGACGGATCGAGGTTTCCGGTGGGCTCGTCGGCGAGCAGGATGGCCGGACGGTTCACGATGGCGCGCGCGATGGCGACCCGCTGCTGTTCGCCGCCCGAGAGCTCGTGCGGCAGACGCCCGGTCTTCCCGGCCAGGCCCACCATCTTGAGCACGTCG
>Ga0157371_10000409_pt1 | contig 53288 bp, 66 predicted proteins | sample C45metaG_FD_113462 | JGI IMG/M metagenome (GOLD analysis project Ga0157371, IMG submission 113462) | Corn rhizosphere microbial communities from Kellogg Biological Station, Michigan, USA - C4-5 metaG | ecosystem: Host-associated > Plants > Roots > Rhizosphere > Soil | place: USA: Michigan... | reverse complement strand
TTTACGCTGGTCGCGATAAATCCCATAGGGATTTACGCTGGTAACGCGGGGTGGAGCAGCCCGGTAGCTCGTCAGGCTCATAACCTGAAGGCCGCAGGTTCAAATCCTGCCCCCGCAACCAATTCAAACTTGAATGTTTAACCATTCAAATCGCTTAGCAAAATGCTCCTCCGCGCAAGCGTCGAGGAGCATTTTGCGTTTCTGATCCCTGTCCAACTCGCCGGCACGAAGCATCTCCAGATAATCGTGCTGCGTATGCGAGACGTGCACCAGACCACGCGCGAAGGCTATCCGGTTGCGAGGTTTCTCAACGTCCCGGCGTTGCCCGGCTCTCACTATACGACGAATGGAAGAAGAGGTTTGGGGCATCGAACGCCAAGGGCGACGAGGTGACCGAGGAGAACAGGCGGCTGAAGAAAGAGCTGGCTCGCAGTAGCTGTGCCCGCAAAACCGGGTCGGTGTTCGTGGGTGGTCCTCGTCCTGAAGAGGGTAATTTTGCCATCTACACATTGGCCCGAAGAAATGGCGTTCTGGTGCTGTACTTTTGAGATGGCTGGCAGCGGGTGAACGTCGTCTTGCTTCGTACTTAAAGCATGGTGCTGCTCGCTTCCAACTCGCCGCGTTCCGGAACCATCGCGCGTGTTCTTTGTTTGGGGGCAACGGAACGCAGCACGCATTGCCGGTCCGTAGATCGCGGGTGATACGGCAGGTGTGTTCTGCGTCAGTGTCGGTGTCAGCCATGAGGTGCAGCGCCATGGACAGGTTTTTCACTCAATTAGCGAGCCGCATAGCGTCTTTTTCCGGTTCGCCGACAGCTTTTGTCGCCGCGCTTGGCACAGTCATCGTCTGGGCAATAAGCGGGCCGCTGTTCGGGTTTTCTGAGGTCTGGCAACTGGTCATCAACACGGGCACGACCATTGTCACCTTTCTCATGATTTTCCTCGTGCAGAACTCGCAGAACCGGGATTCTGCGGCGATGGAAGCAAAACTAGACGAATTGCTTCGAGCTGTGGAGGAGGCGCGGGCGGATTTCATCGGGATCGAGCACCTCACGGAAGCAGAAATTGAGGACATCCGCGCTCGGCTGGAAAAGGAAAACGGCTCTGAAGGTGAAAAGCCGCCGCCGCATCATGCCATGGCGCGATTGCTTTCCCGGCGTTAAGTCGGGCGGTTTGTCAGATGGCGGCGGCGGCCATCGCTTGTCATCGCCGTGACATCGTCACCGAAGACCACACGCGGCAAAGCCCGCTGACAGAAGGAATTATCATGTCTCTCAAGGCCCTTGCGTTGAATGCCACACTCAAGTCCTCCACATCGGCAGAGCCGTCATCGACAGAAAGAGTTCTGGCCCTGATCCTTCAAGAGCTCGGCGATCACGATGTTCAAAGCGAAATGATTTGGCTCGCTGATCATGACGTCAAGGCCGGGGTTACGTCAGACGAAGGCGAGGGGGATGCCTGGCCGGCTATCCGCGAGAAGATTCTTGCTGCCGATATTCTTTTGTTTGGGACACCGATATGGCTCGGACAGCCTTCGAGCGTGTGCAAGCGAGCGCTGGAGCGCATGGATGCATTTCTGGAGGAAACGGACGAGCGGGGGCGTATGGTTTCCTGCGGCAAGGTTGCCGCGGTGGCAGTCGTCGGGAATGAGGATGGGGCTCACCATGTTTCTGCGGAACTTTTCCAGGCTCTGAATGATGTTGGCTTCACAATCCCGGCAAATGCGGTTGCCTATTGGCTAGGGGAGGCGATGGGATCGAAGAATTTCGTCGATCTCGATGAGACTCCTGATGCCGTTAAAACCATGATCAGCATCCTTGTGCGCAACACGGTGCACTTGGCGGGACTCCTGAAGAACAGCCAATATCCGGGCAGCGAGGACTGATATCCATTTTACCGGTTCGTGTCGCAGGCCTTACGCCCTCGAACGGCTACGCGGGTCGTATGCTATCGAGCCCTCCATGATCCGCTCCGAATTTTCGAAACGAGATTCTCCTCGTCGATCATTATTTTTCGGAACTCTCCGCATGTCGGTTTGTTCGGGAGATGTCCATGCCGGCCCTGAAAGGGGTTTCCCATCTCGGGGGAAGTCCCGAGAGGGAGGCTGGAGAGCCATAATGCAAGCGGAGGAAAATCCCAATGAAGAAGACTGTTTTCGTTGCGTTGCTTCTGGGGAGCGGCGCGCTGTCGGCTTTCGCCCAGCAGACGCCGACCGCCAATCCCGGAGGCGATACGCCTGCTGTCGCCACGCCGGGCGCCAGTAACCCTACGGCCCCGGTGGAGGGCGCCAATAGCTTCACTGAGGCGCAGGCCAGACAGAGGATTGAAGATGCCGGTTACACCCAGGTCAAGAATCTGACGAAGGATGACAAGGGCGTGTGGATGGCATCGGGCATGAAGGGCGGCAAGACCGTCGCCATCGCGCTCGATTATCAGGGCAACGTCGTCGCCAAGTGAGGCGCGCAGGATTTGGGAGAAATGACATGAGAACCGTAACCGGACTTTTCGATGACTATGATGATGCGAGCGCTGCCGTTTCCGAACTGGAGCGAGCGGGCGTGCCGTCAAGCGATATCAGCGTTGTGGCCAGCAACGCCGACAGGCGACATGGAGAGGATTCCGATTCCAATGCTGCTGAGGGCGCCGGCGCGGGTGCTGGCATCGGCGCGCTTGTTGGCGGCGCTGGGGGTCTGCTGGCGGGACTTGGGTTGATGGCGATCCCGGGAGTGGGGCCGGTGGTTGCAGCCGGTTGGCTTGCCGCAACGGCAGTCGGAGCAGCCGGCGGCGCTGTTGCCGGCGGTGCGGCCGGCGGGCTGATCGGAGCTATGACCCGCTCGGGTGTTTCCGAAGAGGATGCCAATCTCTACGCGGAAGGGGTGCGCAGGGGCGGCACACTGGTAACCGCCCGTGTGGAAGACAATCTGGTGCCGGAGGCCGAGGCCGTGCTGAAGCGGCAAGGCTGGGTTGATCCTGCCGAACGCCGCGCCGCTTATCGCGAACAAGGCTGGACGCGTTTCGACGAGACATCGAGACCCTACGCAGCGGAAGACATTGAACAGGAACGTAGCCGCTATCGCCGCTCGACAATTTGACGAGAACGTCCGTCCTCCAGGGGCCTGGTTCCGCCATGGTCCCTGGTCAACGCCTTGCAGGAGTTAACATGGCCAAAAAACCAGATTCCACCTCATCATCCGTTACCATCCACGACCAGAAGCTTGTTCGGGGAGAAGGAGGCGAGCTGCACCAGAGTGCCACTGGCGATGAGCCCGTGCTGACGACCGCGCAGGGCGGGCCGGTTGCGGACGACCAGAATTCCCTTCGGGTCGGTCCTCGCGGGCCGCTTCTCGTGGATGATTTTCATTTCCGCGAGAAGATTTTCCATTTCGATCACGAGCGAATTCCAGAACGCGTGGTTCATGCCCGCGGTTACGGCGCGCATGGCTATTTCGAGACCTATGACTCCCTTGCCGCCCACACCAAGGCTGACCTGTTTCAGAGGGCCGGTGAAAAGACGCCCGCCTTCGTGCGGTTCTCGACAGTGGCCGGCAACAAGGGCTCGGCCGATCTCGCGCGGGATGTGCGCGGCTTTGCCGTGAAGCTCTACACCAAGGAAGGAAATTGGGATCTCGTCGGCAACAACATTCCCGTCTTCTTCATTCAGGACGCAATCAAGTTTCCGGACCTCATTCATGCCGCCAAGCAGGAGCCCGACCGCGCCTTTCCGCAGGCGCAAACGGCGCATGACACCTTCTGGGATTTCATCAGCCTGACGCCCGAAAGCATGAACATGGTCATGTGGATCATGTCGGACCGGACTATTCCGCGTTCCTTCCGGTTTATGGAGGGGTTCGGCGTACACACCTTCCGCCTCATCAATGCGAAGGGAGAATCGAGCTTCGTGAAGTTTCACTGGAAGCCGAAACTTGGATTGCAATCGGTGGCGTGGAACGAAGCGGTCAAGATCAACGGTGCCGATCCCGATTTCCATCGGCGTGATCTCTGGACTGCGATCCAGTCCGGCAATTTCCCGGAGTGGGAGTTGCAGGTGCAGCTTTTCGACCAGGACTTCGCCGACAGTTTCGATTTTGACGTCCTTGATCCCACCAAGATCATCCCCGAGGAGATATTGGCGCCCAAACCGGTCGGCCGGCTCGTCCTTGATCGTATGCCGGACAACTTTTTTGCCGAGACCGAACAGGTGGCGTTCATGACGCAGAACGTTCCGCCGGGCATCGATTTCAGCAATGATCCGCTGCTGCAGGGCAGGAATTTTTCCTATCTCGATACGCAGTTGAAGCGTCTCGGCGGGCCAAACTTCACACATCTGCCGATCAATGCGCCTAAGTGTCCTTTCGCGCATTTCCAGCAGGACGGCCATATGGCGGTGCGCAACCCGGCCGGACGGGCCAATTATCAGCCGAATTCCTTCGGAGAGGGTCCAAGGGAATCGCCGATGCGTGGTTTCCAGCATTTCCCCGCTGAAGAGCAGGGACCCAAGGCGAGGCTGCGGCCGGAAAGTTTTGCCGATCATTACAGCCAGGCGCGCCAGTTCTACATTAGCCAAACGCCGCCTGAACAACGCCATATCGCATCGGCGCTCACCTTCGAACTCAGCAAGGTGGAAACGCCAGTCATTCGTGAGAGGATGGTCGCGCATCTTCTCAATATCGATGAAACGCTGGCTGCGACGGTAGCGCAGAAGCTCGGCCTGCAAGCCATGCCCAAGCCCGCGGATGCCGCCATGCCGACCCGTCAGGATCTTGAGCCTTCGCCGGCGCTCAGTATTGTTCAGCGTGGGCCCAAACGGTTCGAGGGTCGCAAGCTCGGTATTCTCATCACCGACGGTGTAGATGCAAAACTGCTGAAGGGGCTGACCAAGGCGGTAACAGCCGAAAAAGCCGTCTTCGAGTTGATCGCGCCCAAGGTTGGCGGCGTGACGGCGTCGGACGGTACCTTCATCGAGGCACATCACATGATCGATGGCGGTCCTTCGGTGCTTTTCGATGCAGTGGCGCTGCTGACATCGGCTACGGCCGTCGATGAACTGATCAAGGAAGCAACCGCGCGGGATTTCGTCGCCGACGCGTTCCAGCACTGCAAATTCATCGGTTACGATCAGTCGGCGCTGCCGCTTCTGAAAAAAGCGGGAATTGCGGACGCCATGGATGAGGGGGTGCTGCCCTTGCCAGGCGAGGAGGGACTGGCGGCCTTCGTGTCCGAACTCGGCAAATTGCGGGTGTGGGCGCGCGAGCCGTCGGTGAAACTCGGCAAGGCCTCCGTTCCCGTTAATGAGCAATGACGAACATCTGATTTCCCACTCACCAACCAAAGCAACAGGAGACTAAAATGGCTGAGAAGACATTGGAAGACCTTTTCCTCGATACGGTGAAGGACATTTATTTTGCCGAGCGCCAGATTCTCAAGGCGCTTCCGAAGATGGCGCGCGCTGCGCAATCGCCGGACTTGAAGGCGGCATTCGAAAAACACAGGGACGAGACAGAGGTCCATGTCGAGCGTTTGCAGAATGTCTTTGAACTGCTCGGCAAGCCGGCGCGCGGCAAGACCTGTGAGGCGATCCAGGGCATCATCGCGGAAGGCGAGGAAATCATGGAGGAATTCAAAGGCTCGTCCGCGCTTGATGCTGGGCTCATTTCTTCGGCGCAGGCCGTGGAGCATTACGAGATCACCCGCTACGGCACATTGAAGACGTGGGCGGTTGAACTCGGCATGAAGGAAGCGGCCAAACTGTTCGAACAGACGCTGGGCGAAGAAAGCGCGACGGACACGGCGCTCTCGTCGCTTGCCCAGGCCAGCGCAAACGTGAAGGCCAAATCCAAGGCGGCGTAAGCGGTCCGTCACCTGGGAGGTGCCGCTCAAACCGGCGGCACCTTCGATTTCGCAGTTGTCTCTTTCATGCGAGGCTGAACCATGAGGCTGTTTCGCGACAATGGATTGGCGATTGTCCTTGTCCTGACTTCCGTATTGACGATCGGTGGTATGCTGGCGACCGGTTGGGCGGTTTACAATGAGGAGCTGGCGCAACATCACGCAATGCCTCTCACGTTTTTTTCCTATGCAAAGAGCGGTCATTTTCTCTCCGCTTTGTTCGAAAACTGGGAGAGCGAATTCCTCCAGATGTCGGCTTACGTGATGCTGACCGCATTTCTTTTTCAAAGAGGCTCGTCGGAGTCCAAGGATCCTGACAAGACTGCCCCGCAGGATGAAGACCCTGCCCAAAAAGAAGATGATCCCAAGGCGCCCTGGCCGGTAAAACTTGGAGGATTTATCCGTGCCATTTATTCCTATTCCCTGGGTCTGGCGCTGTTCTTCCTTTTTATCGTCAGTTTTGTCCTGCATCTGAAATACAGTGCCGACACGGCGGCGTTGGAAGCCGCCATGCACGGCGAGCCCGAGACGACGCTGTTTGCGCATTTGGGAAGTGTAGAATTCTGGTTTGAATCGTTTCAGAACTGGCAATCGGAGTTTCTGTCGACTGCGGTCCTCGTCGTTCTTTCCATCTTCCTGCGCTTTCGCGGTTCGCCGGAATCGAAGCCGGTTGCCGCTCCTCACAGCGAGACCGGCGGGTAGGGAGGAGGCATGGTCAAATTTTCGGACGAGGGAGACTGGCGGCACCTGTGCGTCGATATGCAGCGCGTTTTCGCCGAGGATACGCCATGGCATGTCGAATGGATGGACCGCATCAGCGAGGAGGTGGAGGCCGTGGTTCGGGCGGATGCCGCCCGCTGTATCTTCACCTGTTTTATACCGCCTAAAACCGTAGAAGAGGCTCCCGGTGCGTGGCGCGCCTATTATGAAAAATGGCCGATGATGACGCAGCAGTCCCTGCCTCCCGAGCTCATCGAGGTAATCCCCTCCCTATCGCGCTATATCCCACCCGCCCGTATCTTCCGCAAAAGCGTCTATTCGCCGTGGCAACATGGGGGTCTCGGCGAAATCCTGCGGAAAGAGCATGTATCGACGATTGTGATAACAGGCGGAGAAACGGATGTCTGCGTTCTCGCCACCGTTCTGGGTGCGATAGACCAAGGTTTCCATGTCATTCTGGTAGAGGACGCGCTTTGCAGCGGAAGGGATGCGACACACGACGCAGCGTTAAAGCTGCTCTCCGGCCGTTATTCGACGCAGCTGCAGGTCTGCGATACGGCGACACTCCTCGGTACTCTTCCGTCGCAATCCGGTCGGCGGTCCGTAAGATTGTCGTGAGCCAGCGTCACTATTCATCATCACAGCAACGGAAGAAAGGGAACAAGCCTGGCCGAGCGCAGTTAGGCCACCAATCTTCCCAGCAACGGAGGTCCAGCCGTGACCCAGAGAGTCGATCACGAAACCAGCAACAGCCTGAATATCGAGGCTGCGACCCCGAAGGTCATCAAGATCATTGTGGGCGAGCGTACCGTGCTTGAGGGCGTTCTGAACACCGGCAGCGTATTGACGGTGCAGACACGAGAGGGCGCCGAGCCACAATCCATCGAACTTCTGATCGAGGACCTGGCACGGTGAAAATTGCGATTGTCGATCGGATTAACCCCTGAAATCACCCTCGTTGGTGTCCCGTTCATCGTAGTTCAAATCCCAGTCTTTTTCGGGTTTTTTGACCCCGGGCGGCAGCTTGTTGGCGGTTGCGTCGTCCGAGCCGGTGATAACCCTTGGCTTCGCGCTCGCGACGCCGTTGTTATCAGAGGTTTTTTTGCCGCGCGCAAATTGCGGCTCGCTGTCCTTATGGATCTGCTTGAGCTTGTCGTCCTTGTTCATGACATCCTCCTTGATACCTCCCTAACCATTTTCCGGCGACAGTGTTCCCTCAGGCCTTCATCACGCCGGAACATCCTTCAGGCTGCATGGTTAGAAAACTGCGGGGATAGCGGGTCCCTCATTTTGGAAACCACAAGCGGAGATGAAGCGATGAGCCTACCAGACGATGACGCCAAGCCAGAGCCCGGTACGGATGACGCCCGTGCTGGCAATAGCGATGAAAGCCGCAAAGACAGGGAACAGACGAGAGAAAACGCGGAACGCATGATTGAACAGCGGCATCGGAAACAATCACCCGGCAGTGCGAAAAGTGCCTGAAGCCACGTTGTCGGGACGCGAGCGTAGACGCGGTCCGGGTGTTCTCAATGAGACCTTTGGATCGTCGCGGATTTCGCTATTGTACGTTGGCGTACAGCAACCAAGCGTCTGCCGAGCCATTTGCCCATGGTGAAAGGATGGGAAAATGGCCAAGCACGCTGTGAGTGGAGTTTCCGGAAACACATTAAATGATTCGCAGCTGGAGGTGTTGCGTATCGGTATTGCAGATCTGGCGCCGGCCTTGACGGCTTTTGCCCGCCGCTTCGTCAGGAATGAAGAGGATGTCGACGATCTCGTTCAAGAGACGATGTTGCGAGGACTGCGGTCCCTGCACGGTTTTACGCCCGGCACGGCTTTGAAATCGTGGCTCTTCACCATTTTGCGCAACACGTTCTGTACCCGCTACAAGGTGTCTAAACGCGAATGTGTAGGCTTGCCCGTTGGTATCGAGCAGACCATGTCTACCCCTGCCAGCCAGGAATGGCGTGTGCAGCATCAGGAAGTCATGCGGGCTATACGGGATCTCGACAAGGATCAGAAAAAAGCTCTTCTGCTTGTCGCCGGAGGGACGAGTTACTCCGATGCCGCGGCCATTTGCGGCTGCCGGGTGGGCACCATCAAAAGCCGGGTGAACAGGGCAAGGGAATCGCTTCGGCGCAATCTTGACTAAAGTGTAATTTCTCACACTCGAGAGCGCCTTTCCGGCGGATCGCCGGAAATCATCTTTCGGTGAGTTGAACCTCTCGCGCAAGACATTGCCGCGGCCGTTTTGTTTCTTTGCTCCTATCAGCGGTCACCGATCGCAAATTGCAGGGCATAATCGTCATACCTCGTGCCCTCGATACTGCCGTGCCGGAAAAAGTTTCCCCCTGCACAGTCGGAAGACTGGTGAGGTTTGGCGAAAGGTTGGCGCGCATTTCCAGCCGTCCCGCGCTGAAATACCAGTCGATCGCCAGACACTGGGTTTCGCAGTCAAGGGAAACTGCCCTCTCGAAATCCGAGCACAGGAGCGGCCAGATGTACCGGCGCCGTTTCTCAAGCAATGCCTTCATCCTTTCCCTTGCCAGCTTCCCCTCGGTCGTTTCCGCCTCATCCCACTTCAGGGTCGAGATTTGCATCGTGTGCAGATCATTCGGATCCAGCACCACCTCTGGGGCCTCGGGAGGTAATTCGCCCTGGAAGCTTTCCGCCTGTTTCAGCCGATTCTTGATCTCCTGCTCCCGGTCGTTTTCAGGGTGGTCGGAAAAAAAGAAGAACGGGTTGGTCGAACCATGGTCGTCGCCCATGAACATCAGCGGCGTCTGCGGGGCGAGGAGGAGGATCGTCTCAAGCGTATCGAAAAGGGGAGGTTGTATCAGGGAACGCAGCCGCTCCCCGCGCAGGCGGTTACCGGCCTGATCGTGGTTATGCAGAAAGTTTACGAACCGGTGGGGCGGGAGATGGCCGCTGGGTTCACCGCTTCCGGCAAAATTATGAGAAGGCCGCGGGTGGCCCTGATAGACAAAGCCGGTTGCGAGCGAGCGGCGAAGACCGTCATAGGGCTGGTTGGCGAAATCCTCGTAAATGCCGCCGTCCTCATGCGTGGTGGCAACATGAATAACGTGGTGAAAGTCGTCGTTCCATTCGGCATCGACACCGACGAGGCCATCAGACGAAGGTGTCATGGGTGAGGCTGCATTTCGCGCGTCTTCCGTAACGATATGGACATGCCTGCTCGTTATCGCCCGTTTCACGTGCCCCGCCATCTCGATCAGAAAATCGACGTCTCCGTCGCCGCCGGCGAGATGGTCGGCGGCATCGATCCGCAGCCCGTCAAACCGATATGTCTCTAGCCAGTAGAGCGCGTTCTGGAGAAAGAGCGACCGCACCTCGGCGCGGTTGAAGTCCGGCGCGGGTCCCCACGGCGTCCCGCCCGGCTTGAAGAATGTGGGAGCAAACGCCTCAATTGCGTTCCCCGTGGTGCCGAAGTGGTTATAGACGACATCCAGCAGCACCATGATGCCGTGGGCGTGGGCCTTATCGATAAAGGCCTTGAGGTCTTCGGGCGTTCCATAATCTCGCTGGGGCGCGAACTGCAGAACGCCGTCATAACCCCAGCCGCGACTGCCCGAGAAGGTAGCAAGCGGCATGAGTTCGACAACCGTCACACCGATGCCTGCGAGATATTCGAGCTTCTCCCCTGCGGCCGCAAATGTTCCTTCTTTTGTAAAAGTTCCGACATGAAGCTCATAGACGACCGCTTCAAGCCACGGCCGGCCGTTCCAGTCGGGGTTTTTCCAGTGGAAGTCATGGTTGACGATAAGGGAGGGGCCGAGCGGGCCTTCGTCCTGCTGGTTGGAAGCGGGATCCGCAACCCTTGTCCCGTGATCCAGTATGAAGCCGTAGCGATCGCCGGCGGAGGTGGGTTTTGTGGCGTTATGCCAGCCGTTCCCGGCCGTTTGCATGTCGAATTCCGCGTCGTTCAGCCACAGTTTCACCGTTGCCGAGGCGGGTGCCCAGATGCTGAAATCCGTGTCGCCGGATTGATTGCGCTGCACACCCCATTTGCGATAATTCGCTGCATTCATCACCAGAGCCTCCTGTTGCCAGTGGCCTAACCTGTTGGTGATCCTGGGGTTCCCGCCTGCCGCCTGTCAGCTCTTATCTTTGCAAAAGACTCGGGTCTGAAGTCGGCGACCGCGTTCTTTTTGCGCTTGCTGTTGCCAACAAGGCTCTCGAAAAGCGCCATATATTGTGCGGCACTCTTGTCCCAGGAAAAATTAGCCTGCATGGCCTGCCCCTGAAGCCGCCGGAAAAGTTCCCGGTCATTATAGGCGTTAATGGCGCGGTCCAGTGCTGCGCACAGATCGTCTGTATTCGCCGGCTCGAATTGAAAGCCTGTCGCCACGCCCGCTTCAATGGCCGCGTCATTGGCGTCGATAATGGTTTCCGCCAGCCCGCCCGTGCGGCTGACGATGGGCAGCGCGCCATATCGCAGCGCGTAGAGCTGCGTCAGCCCGCATGGTTCGAACCGCGAAGGCTGGATGATGAAATCCGAGCCGGCCTGGATCATGTGCGCCAGCCGTTCGTCATAGCCGATATGGGCGCAGACCAGCTCCGGATAACGCTTTGCCAGCGCCTGCAGGCTGTCTTCCAGTGTCGTATCCCCCTCTCCGTGAATGATCAGCCTGCCTTTCCTTTCAATTATAAGGGGTACGACGTGAGGGAGGAGATCGATCCCCTTTTGCCAGGTCAGGCGACTGACCACGCCGAAGACCGGGCCCTGGGTAGGGGCAAGACCAAGGGCCTGGAGCAAGGCATATTTGTTGATGCTCCGTCTCGTAGCCGTGGCAGCCGTGAAATTGGCGAGAATGTAAGGGTCCGTCGCCGGATTCCAGACGTCCTGATCGACGCCGTTGACGATGCCGCGCAGGTTCTCGCGCCGCTTAGCAAGAACGCCCTGCATTCCCATTCCCATTTCCGGTGTGAGGATTTCTCTTGCATAAGTGGGGCTTACCGTCGTCACGGCCGATGCGGTCGTCAGGCCACCCTTCAAAAACGACATGTCGCCATAATATTCGAGGCAATCCACCGTGCAGAGGTGGGGCGGCAATCCGAGAACGCCCGCCCGCTCCAGTGGATATTGTCCCTGAAACGAGAGATTGTGAAGGGTAAGGACGGAGGGCACCTGCGGCGTTGCCTCGGCGAGGTAGACGCAGCTTAAGGCCGCGTGCCAATCATGCGCGTGAACGAGATCGGGCTTCCAGCCGTCAATCGCACCGACTGCGATTTTCGCTGCAACCTTGGAAAGGACCGCAAAGCGCAGATCGTTGTCGGAAAAAGGCTCGCCTTTTATGCCATAGGGATGGCCGTCCCTGTCGAACAGGTCCGACGCTTCCAGAAGCAGCAGTTGTTGACCGTCTGAGATAACGGGATAAACCGATACCGGCTGCTCAAGAACAGTTGCACTCAGACATGGCTCCTTTCCGCGGATAAGTGGCGTGAGCCTGCGGTACAAAGGCAGCAATGTACGAACATCCGCCCCCTGTCTCGCCAGCGCCTCCGGCAGAGCACCTGCCGCATCGGCCAATCCGCCGGTTTTGACGAATGGAAACATTTCGGCCGTCACGGCAAGAATCCGCATTTGGCGCCTCCAGGAACCGCATTGATCTTAGATTGCGAGGAGCCCGGAAACAGGTTGGTGACAACCAAGCCGCCTGCCGGGAACAGGCGGGCATTACCTGTCCTGCCGGTGCCCTTGATGGGTCGAGTTAATCTTTATGTTTGCCTGCCGGCCCGTCTGGGTCGAAGCTTTCTGTTCCTGGGCAGATGAGGCGTCTTCCGTGCTCAGGCGGCCATTGTCACCGGGGCCCTGGTGGCTCCGGTTGTCTTCTGGAATAGGGAGAGTTTTCCGGGTCATTTGATAACCTCGTTCGGTATGAGTTCCTTGGAGCAACCCGAACCGTGCCTACGCAGGTTTGTTCCCGGTCCGCCGGCTGACTTTCATATCGTGATCGTGTCGTTTCACGGATCGATCGACGGTCGGAACACGGCAACGTTCTGCCCACCCGCATGGCGAGATGCAGGATAATCGGAAACCTCGGAGGTGAAAAACTAAGCTGAAATCGTGACAGGATGCCACCCGTCAGACCTGGATGTCAGCCGACACGCAATTTGGTTCGGAAATAGAGAGCGGCCAATTGCTGGAGTTTCGACGGATCGACGACGCCGCGATCATACATTTTCAGGACATAGCGGGCGACGTCTGCAGGGCATAGAGCCGGATCGCGTTCTGCAGACACGACATTTTCGTAGGCTGCCTTAACGATATTGATGTCTTCGTTCAGAAAAATTCCAGCACTCAGGTATTCGTGATTGGTTTGCATTTCACCTCCTTGAAACGCGCTCGGCGTTTCACAGCATGAGGGAAGATGCATTTATCTTATAGAGAAACGACCAAAGGTAAATGTCCGCAAGCGTACCAACGACAACTGAGAACGGCCGACGGGCCTAGCGAACGCCCTCGCTCGCAACAGCAGTCAGGTCGTCAAGCGCGGAATCAGAGCTGTATTTGCGCATAAATCGGGCGAGCATTCGATTGTTTTCCTCCTCGGGCACGCCGTAGAGATCGCCGGCATAGGTCTCAAGCATCTCGCGGTTCTTGATCGTAATTCGTCCCCTTTCGGAGCGAATGAACCCAAGGCTTTCCAGCACGTGGAGAGCGTCCGTTACGCTCGCGCGTCTGACTGCCAGCATGGTTGACAGGAATTCGTGGGTCAGGTGCAGCTGATTGCTTTCCACCCGGTCGTGGCACATCAGGAGCCAGCGGGCGAGGCGCTCCGTTACGGACTGGGTGGCGTTCGAAGATGCCGTGAATTGTATCTGTGTTCTTGAGACGTGGAGGGCGCAGACGAGAATGTCGAAGAATACCCGATATTTTGAAATAAGCGCGTCAAACGACCTGATATCCATGAAAAGTGCTTCGCCCGGAGCCTGCATGACGATCTCGGTCAGGTTCGTTTCCGCGCCAGCTACGGCTCCCGCCGGCACGAACCCCTCTTTGCCGACAACTCCCGCCTCGGTTTTGCGCCCCGATTTGGTCACGACAACGACCGAAGCTATGCCGGATAACAGAAAGAAGACACCCTCGATGGCCCCGCCGGCGGGTATCAACATGTCACCCAGTGCGAGTTTGATGGGCCTGCACGCGTCTCCAACCTCAACCCGGACGTCATCAGGTAAATGAGAAAGCAGAATATTCGCTTCGCCATGGCTATCGCGTTGCTTCAGCATGACACGTGCCTCCCTCTAATGTCTGATGTCTCTTCCTTGCGCCATCAAGGCGGAAACAATGTTTTCAATGTCTTCCGAACGCCTGGAGAGGACAAAAGGTCCCGGCTCGCTATCGATGACCGCGTCGGGCACGAAAAAAAGATAGGGAATGGCTTCACCATCCAACTGCTCTGTGAGGCGTAGCAGGACGTTCGCCTCGTAACGGATGTCGATAATCGCGGCGGTAAATTTCAGAGCGTCTTCACTCTCTATGAAACTGGCGGAATACGGTCCTTCAAGGCCAATCTGCGCGTGAAACCAGGCCATTCTGATTTCCGGCGTCACGGTATCAGTCATGCCAATGATTGCGATGGTGAGGCGTTTGACTGTCTGCATGCTCTACTCCTCGCATACCACTGCATGCGTGTGCCTTTCCGCTTACCATAACGCCTGAGCAGGATGATTTCAGCCGCCCCCAGTCGGAATTTATCAAACAAGCGCGAGAGGGCTGGCGCGGCGTTGGGCATCGCGTCCCGATGATGAAAACCTCTTGCGGCGGTTTTCCTCGCCGCCGTCCCGCTTCGGGGGCGGAACAATTGCGGATGGGCGGGGTTGGGATGCCGCGCGCCCATGAGGAGGTATCGGATGCAGGCAAGACAATGACTTGGCTGATCCGCCACGGGAAAGCATCAGGCTTGAGCAGGATATAAACCGACCGGTAAGTGAAAGGCTCGATTCAAAGTTTTCACCCATCGGCGTAGATGACGGCGATTTTCGCCGCCGCAAACGCACCTGGAAAACCATGATGGTCTATGCGCTTGTGATATTTGCGCTGGCGGCCGCCATTGCGCTCTATTTTTTAATCACGACGCATCCCGGTCGCACCGCGTGAGACGGCGCCGGCCCGTCATTTCGCCTAGACTTTACCCGCCTCCAGATTGTGACCATCAGTCGACGGTGGAACGCTGATTTCTGCGCTTCTGCGTCGCAGGGCAACATCCACCTGATGGGGCACCGCCACCATCACCTGAAGCGACCGGGACACCCGATTGGGGGCTGCGGTATCGGTCAGCGTCATATGGGTAGTTTGAGCGAAGCGTCTCGCCTCTTCGGTCCGCAGCATATCGTTCTCCAGCAGCTTTGCTGCCGCGAGCGCGAGATGTCGGCTGGGATAAACGCCTCTTATGATATCAGAGATGACGACGGCCCATCCATTTTCATGCGCCGTGATCTGGTATTCGGTGTTCTTTTTCATGGTGTTCAAGCCTCCCTGTTTGGCAGCCCCTAACCACGATTGGAAGAGCTTGTTCCAGATATTGAAGGCGGATGCGGCGGATTGCTTTCGCTAAGTCGTCCCGGCAAGAATTTCGCCTGTTCGGCCATTCCCCGATGCAGCAAGGGACCCTCCTGCAAATTCGTACGGAAACGTACTCACTGTTTTCATGCGATTTTCCGCTGTTAATATGACCGCTGCATATTGTTGTTTTCGAGCAAGGGGCGAACCGGGCGAACCGCTATGCTTGGATCTGATTTTTTTGTTTATAACCTGCTATTGAAAACCCTGGGCATGGAAGCGCTGTCACGGCTCGCGTCTCGAATGGAGCACGTCGATCTGCCGGCGGGGTATCAGCTCGTTGCGCCTGGCGTGCCTGTTTCCCATCTCTGTTTCATCGAAACCGGTCTGGCATCCACCGTCGTTCATAACGATAGCGGTAAAAGTATAGAAACCGTGCTCGTCGGCCGGGAGGGGATCACCGGCTGGCCCGCTCTTCTGGGCGCGGAAACCACGCCGGATGAAACCGTCATGGGTGTCGGCGGCCGTGGCTTTCTGATCCCCGCCGTCGAACTGCGACAGGAGATGGAGAATGACGTGCGGCTGCGGGAGCTTTTGCTGGGCTATATCAATATCTGTCTGCTTCAGGTGGGCCAGCTTGTGCTGGCAAATGGGCAGTACAGTCTGCGCGAAAGGCTCGCGCGCTGGCTGCTGATGTGTCATGACCGGCTCGATGCCGATGATCTGCCGATCACCCATGAGTTCCTCTCCACGGTTCTTGGCGTGCGGCGGCCGGGCATCACCAACGAGCTGCATGTTCTCGAAGGCATTCATGCCATCCGTGCCAGCCGAGGAAACGTCCGGATCGTCAATCGAAGCATATTGGAAGACGTCGCCGACACGACCTACGGCGTCCCGGAAAAAGAATATGAAAAACTGATAACTCGTATGCGGACGGACGTTGCAACGCCATCAGTCATTTCTGCCTAGCGCGTCGGCGAAGCGGACGACTTTCAATACTTCCTGCTGTTTATTCCGGATGATGATGCATCCTTCCGAGATGTCGCGCCCTTGCAGGACTGCCTCGCTCATCAGCGCCCGGGCATCTTGGAGCGCCTCCTCGATCGCCCGGTCGAGCGACGGCAGATCGCTGCCTTCCGGATCATCGAGGATGTTTTTGCCGCTGATCACGGTGAAGAAAAATCTTGGCATGTTGGTTCCTCAGGAAAGACATGGTCGCCGTAGGCGCACCGCGGCTTGTCCTCAGCCGAAGTGTCGCAAATATTGGGCTTGTTTCTCAAGCCGGGCGGCAAGTTCGGAAATGCTCATATTGTTCGCGCATAAATGAATAGCGCATTCCAGGAATTGCAGTGACGAGCGCCTGATAAAGTCCTGCTGCTGCTCATAAGCCATTCTGGAGATGCGATCGGATTTGCCGGATTTGTCCGTCATCGTCATGTTCCCTCGGATTGAATTTTCTCTCGCGCCTAACCGGGGCAACGCGAAATTGTTTCGAAAAAAGTTGCCCTGCTGTGTTGTTGTCTTCGCGGAACATCGTCGCCGCAAAGAGGTTGGGTGGGTTCGCAACCCAACCGGAGGCAATGATGACCAATAATTCTCCACGAGGTGGCGCTCCCGGCACCACCGACCAATCACCCCGTTGGGAGGGGCCGAAGGAAACCCGCCCCAGCGGCTACATGGAGCCCCTTGACGATCCCGAGCACGATCGGGAGGCTGTTGGGGAGAACGTCAAAAACCCACGTAAGAAGCGTGTTTCCGACGCAATGAAAACGCGCGACGAGAAGTAATGCGCGGCTCGTCCGTTGCGACCGGAGGAAGACATGTTCACTTCAACAAAAATACCGGCCAGCATCCGTCAGGGCGGGCCGGGTGCATCGCATGAAAACGCGAAGGCACCCTTGGAAATCAAGAAACCCGCCGCAGATAACGACAAGCGTTCGAAGAGCAGGGTTTCCGGAGGAGGTCGTGGGCGTGACAGTCACCATACCCATGACCCATACCGAAAATCATGATTCGCCGGGAGAGAAACAGTGAAAAAGGGGAAAAAAAGAAAAAGAAAAAGAAATGGTCGCAGAAGGTGACCAAGGAAAGCGACGCGCTCGATCTTGAGAAAGACGCCTCTCGTTGAGGAACTCTGTTTTCCTCTTGCCCGAAGCAAACGTCAGGATCGCGTCAGATCGCCGCGTAGTACGATCACCAGTTCCGCACCATCGGCACGAGATCAATGCGGTTTACCAGCGTGCGAAGCTTGTCGGCCGCCTGTACCCTCGTCTCCTCGTTGCCAAGCTGGTCGTGAAGAGCAGCGATCTCCTCATGATAAAATTTTGCCAGATTGGGATGCCGCAGGGGAGGTGGCTCCTCCGCATTGCGGATTTCGGATTACATAGAGGTTTCCGATGACCATGACACGTTTTTCCTGCAGTGAAGTCGATCTTGACGTTAGCAAGGCAAAGAAAGCCGCCCAAGCGGGATCCGTGACGATCACCCATCGCGGCAGGCCATCTCATGTGTTGATGACGTAACGCGAGTTCGAGCGCCTCATCGGAAAGCGCCGCAACCTCGCCGACGACGCACGAGCACTAACGGCTGATAGCCACCAAATCTCGTCGCCATGTTCCGCACTATGAACTGGCAAATGCTCTGGTCTACAATGCTGGCGCGCAACGCTCCCGAAACACTCCTAAACCCGCGCTTCCAGAACCATGTTGAAAGGCCCGGTGAAGGCTCGCCTGACGCTGGAAAAGCCACCCGAACGAATGACCTCTGAGAGCTTAGCTTCGCCAGCTTGAGCTCCCAATCCTTCACCCACCTCCTGGTCAAGTGACGTTGGCACGCAAATCATGGTTGATGCATTGTAGTAAAGGCGGCCGACAGGATTCATATTGTCCGCCGGGCGGTCGCCCGAGATAGGTTCAACGATCATCCAGGTGCCGTCATTTTTGAGGATACGAGACATGTGCCCCGCACACCCACGCGGATCACCCATATCATGCAGACAGTCGAAACTGGTGATGAGATCGAAATCCGTATCCTTGATGTCTTTGGCCGTCGCCGCCACGAATTTCACCCGGTCGTCCACCCCATGGCTTCGGGCATGCTTGTTGGCCTCTTCTATGGATGGCTCGTGGAAGTCATAGCCTGTGAAGCTGGCGTTGGGGTACGCCTCGGCCATAAGAATTGTCGAGAAGCCGACGCCACAGCCGACATCGGCGACCCGGGCGCCCTTCACCAGTTTGTCCTCGACGCCATGAAGGGCGGGCAGCCACGATTGGACAATATTGTTCACATATCCCGGCCGAAAGAACGCGCCCGTTGCGCAGAACAGGCAAGCTGCAGTGTCACCCCATCCCACCCCGCCGCCGGTCCGGAAGCTGTGCTCAACCTTGGGCTCTCCCTCGATCATCGCCGCGACCAGATCGAAAGCCCCTTCGAGATAGACGGGGCTGTCCTCGTTGACGAACACCATCGCCTGCTCGGGTGAGAGACTAAACATCCCGGAACCGCTGTCGTAGTCGATGTAGCCGTTTGCCGCCTGTGCCAGCGCCCACTCCCTGACGTAGCGCTCCAACAGGTTACCGGAGGCTGCCGCAAGGCCTGTGGATGTTAGCGGTCCGGCGCGGTGCAACGTATCGAACAGCCCCAGTCTCAAGCCAATCCTAACAGTTGGAACACTGAAGGCTCCGCCTAGATCGCCCAGTATTTTGCCAATAAAAGAATTCAGTTTTGTTTCGTCGAGCTGTGTCATTTCATTCCCCCCAATTAATTGAGTTGGCGGGCAAAGGCTGACCGAAAATTTACGCGTCAGTGAATGCTCGTAGGCGAAGTAATATAGCCGAATACCCTGAATTTGTCACGCAAACCAATATCGCTCTATCGGTGGTCCGCTCCTGACTGGCGTTACCCGTAAGAGTGATGGACGATAGCGCGGGGAAGTCGTAAACTGGCTTGAAGACCAGGCAACGATATACTCCCGGGAGGAAGCAATGCCTATCTTCATGGACCGGCACGAGCTTGCGGGAGTTTCAGCGGCGGATATCGCCGCGGCACATCTTAAAGATCTCAACATTCAGGAGCAGTACGGCGTCAGGTTCCTGACCTACTGGTTTGATGAAAGGCGTGGTACGGCCTTTTGCCTTATCGATGCTCCAGACGCTGAAACTGCGCAGTGCGTACATCGGGAAGCCCACGGATTTGTCGCCAGTGAAGTTGTGGAAGTCGCTCTGTCCGCTGTGGAAGCATTTCTCGGGCGAATACAGGATCCCTTGTCGCTTGCTACCATCTCGAAAGATATGGATGCCGGCCACCGTGCGATCCTGTTCACTGATATTGTCGGTTCAACCGAGATGACGGCCCGCCTTGGCGATCGTATGGCGGCGGAACTCGTCCGCGCACACGATGCCCTGGTTCGTGGTTGTCTCGGGCGACGGTCGGGGCGAGAGGTCAAGCACACCGGCGATGGCATAATGGCTGTATTCTCGTCCGTACCGTTTGCCGTGGATTGCGCCATTGATATCCGGCGCGAGTTCCATCGCTACAACAGCGGCAACGGTGAGCCAATTCACATCCGCATTGGACTGGATTGTGGTGAGCCGGTCGAGGACAGCAATGATTTCTTCGGTGCGACCGTGCAACTGGCAGCCAGGCTCTGTGCCGCGGCCGAGAGCGACCAGATCCTGATATCGGACAAGACCTTCCAGGAATATGGCAGCGCCGATGTCCTCGTCCATGGCAATCAATACAGACTGAAAGGATTTGCCGAGCCGGTCATCGCCTATCGTTGCGAGTGGCTGCACTAGCGACGTGATTTGAAATCCGATGTAGAAATGACCATCAAATGGTAATCTGCGTTGAGCCACCGTGCGGTTTGTTCGGTCGGGCAACACCGGCCTGATGTCTGGCGGGGTGTGGACACTTGCGCCACCGCTGGGCGGCCGCTCTGCGAAGCCGGAAAACTCTAGCCTCAGCTGGTCCAGCAACCTGGGGCGGTTCAAAATGGGCCGGACTCAAATTTATTCTGGAGGAAAGTCTCAGTGGCAGGTCACGGTCACTTTGCAATTCAATGTCGCCTTGGTTGGGAGGATATTGATGAAAAGTGCGGCATTAGATAGAAAAACCACAGAATTCCATTTCAGGCACTGATTTCCATGGCTAATTTGGGAAATCTCTAAACGTTGCATGGCATCGGCCGCAAATAATGTACGTCGCGCCGCCAAGCGGTACGCTGCAATGGCGCTAGCAAGAGCGCGATCAAGGATCGATGGAATGGACTTGGCGTATCGCCTCCCGGAGGAATTCTTCACAGAGCGGTTTCTAGTCAGGCGGGTTCAACCATCTGATGGCGACGCAATCTTTGCTGGTTGGGCAACTGATCGTGAAGTGACGAAATATCTCACTTGGCGTCCGCACACAGACCTTTCCCAGACGCAGGAAGCTGCGGAACGCTCCTATCTGGAGTGGGAAGGTGGCTCCACGTTTCCAGCGGTCATTTGCCGACGCGAAGTGCCGAGCGAACTTGTTGGAAGGATTGACGCGCGACTGGCGGGACCGCGAGTTTCCTACGGTTGGCTTGTCCGGAAGGATCACTGGGGACAGGGCGTTGCGACTGAAGTGGTAAAATGGGCGATCGAGCATGCCCTTACCCATCCGATGATCTATCGCACCGAGGCAGCTTGTGATGTCATGAACGTGGCCTCAGCACGTGTGATGGAAAAGGCTGGTATGACCCAGGAAGCGTTGCTTCGGCGGTATCTTTTCCATCCAAATTTGTCGAACGAACCAAGGGACGCTTTCCTGTATTCCAAAGTTCGCTGAGACCGTCCCGGGTTACCAATCCGGCTGTAGCTTCCCGCATAAACCAACTGGGTCTCTCACGAGCGACTCCTATGCGAAATCCAAGGTAAAATCTGGATCATGTTCAGGATGATACGCATACAGCTCTAATCTCCCCGCGGCCTTCAGTCGCCGGACGGTGTCAACATCAGGATGCGCCCGCCCTAATCGTGGCGGTTCTTCACGAATGAATGAATCTCATGAAGCTGTTGGCTAATCGTGTGAACGAATGATATTTCGGTGAAGGGAGATTATCTGCGCGAGACGGATAAATCGTTGTTATAGCATGGTCGCAAAGAGGGGCGCCTGTTTGAACCCGCCTCAAGGCGTAGTCTTCGATTAGAATTGTTGGATAGCATCGCTAATTTCACTTCTCGCTCATGACGCCTCCGCCATCGCTGCATAGATGGCCCGACTGATATCGGTAGAAAACCGCCCGGCGCCAGACATGCCTTCAAATGCGGTATTGGTCAGGGCCACAACTGTCAGGCCGTTGCTTGGGTCAGTGAACCAGCTATGCCCGTAGGCCCCGCCCCAGCGCCAGGTGCCTGCCGGCTCGGCCACGCCTGCGGCCTGGCTGTCGCGCAGCACCGAAAAACCGAGACCATAGCCCCAGCCCGGCGATCCCTCGATGTCGATCCCGGCTATCTGGTCACGCGCCATCACGGAGGCATGATCGGCAGTCATCATATCACCGCCGCCCTGCCGTAACGCTTCTATCAGCTGCAACACATCGAACGCTGTGCCGACCATACCGGCGCCGCCTGAAGGAAAAGCCTTGGTATCAAACACCCGTGATGGATCCATCATGACGCTTGCCATACCGGGGAGCAATGGCAAGCAGTCCGGTTCGTGCATCCGGCGGGGACGTGGCGTGGCGTCCGCGTATGCAGCCGTAACCCGGGATGGATCGGAAAGCGCAAAACCGGTATCCTTAAGACGGAGCGGCTCGGTGACGAGCTTGCGGATGGATTCCGGCAAGGCGAGCCCTGTTGCCGCCTCAATCACCGCACCCACAACATCTATCCCCAACGAATAGCGGAATGCCGACCCCGGAGCGAAGGAGAGGGGGACGCCGGCAAGGCGCCGGATGTTGTCGGCAAGCGTCAGGTCGGAGCGGTCCATACCGTCCGACACGCCTGCTTGGGCGAGAGGCCCGCCTTCCGGCTCAAAAAAGCCGTAGCTGAGCCCTGCGCTGTGACTGAGTAGATGACGCAAGGTGATAAGAGCCGGTCGTCCCTCGAAGGTCGGCGTGAACGCCGGTAGCCATTCCGTGATTGGTCGATCGAGATCCAGTATCCCGCGACTGACCAGCGCTAGGGCAGCCGCAGCGGAGAAGAGTTTCGAGACGGAGGCCAGTCGGAAGATAGCGTCAGTTCGCATCTCCGTGCCGGCATCCCGGTCGGCGAGCCCTGCTGCGCGGCAATATATTGTTTTGCCGTCGAGCGCGACAAGGACGACAGCACCGACGATGCGTTCGGCTGCAATCGCGCCGTCTATCACAGCGTCCAGGCGCGATACGATCGAAGAATTTGAGGATGTCATGAGAATTTCCTTTGGATCAGGGATTGGCAGCCGGTGGGAAGGCATGATGGTGTGCAAGAAGTGTTGTGATGAATGCCGGGACGAGGAGGATAAGAATGGCTGGGGCGAAGCCGCCAACGCCACTCTGCTGCAGGATCAACCCGCCGACGATACCGCCACCGGCGATTGCCAGGTTCCAGGCGGTGACCAGCATGGATTGAGCAACATCGGCAGCATCGCCTGCGGTGTTCGAAAGAGCGGTCTGAAACAGCGTGGCGGTTCCGCCAAAAGCGAGGCCCCAGACCGCGATTGCACCGTAGACAACCGCTGGGTTCTCACCCCATAGCCCAAGCGCCAGCGCTGCAAGCCCGAACAAAGCGATGCTGGCGAGCGACAGGCTTCGCAGTTGGCGGTCAATCAGGACACCGACGATCCAGATGGCTGCCAGTGCTGTCGTGCCGAAGACCAGAAGCACAAGATCGGTCCGCGCTGCCATGCCGGCCTCGACCAAGAACGGGGCGATATAGGTGTACAGGATGTTGTGAGCGAGGACGAAGGCAATGGTGACGAACAGGACCGGGCGCACGCCGGGCAGAGTAAACACCGTGCTGAGCCCGCGGCGACGCTCCATAGGCTGGCCTTCGAAGTCCGGCACCTTCGCGATAACCCAAACAACCAGTACCAGAGTCAAGCCGCTGATGAGGCCAAAACACGCCCTCCACCCGAGGAGGGTGCCCAGAAAAGTACCGGCCGGAATGCCAAGCGACAGCGCGAGCGGCGTGCCCACCATGGCCACCGCGATAGCCCGTCCCTTTAGTGCCTCGGGCACCATGCGTGCCGCATAGCCTGCGAGCAACGCCCAGAGCAACCCGGCCGAAACGCCGGCACAAAATCGTGCGACCATCGTCAGCAGATAGCTAGAGGAGACGGCTGTAACTGTATTGGCGATTGCGAAACCGGCGATGGCAGCGAGGAGTAACCGCCGCCGTCGTATGCCTTGCGTCGCCGCCGTCAGCGGGATCGCGGCGATGAGCGATCCAATCGCGTAGATCGTCACCATCTGGCCCACCAGTGCGTCCGACACGGCAAGGCCCGCGCCGATCTGCGGCAGCAAAGCTGCGGGCAACGCCTCGGTCAGAATGGTGATGAAGCCGGCCATGGCGAGAGCGAGCAGGCCCGAGAGCGGCAGACGACGAGGTTGGGGCGGGTCGACGGGGGACGCGGCGAATAAGTGCATGTTTGTCATGCCCTGACCATAAGCCGGTCGCCGCGATTGGAGAATTATGCTAGAGTTCTCATCATATCGGACATAGATGTCCGCAATAGGGACCAGTGGATGGAACATCTCGGCGCATTGAATGCCTTCGTTCAAACGGCAGATTGCGGTAGTTTTGCGGGTGCAGCCGCGAGGCTTGGCGTTTCTGGCTCGGCCATCGGCAAGGCGGTCGCGCGGCTGGAAGAGCGGCTTGCCGTTCGCCTCTTCCATCGCTCGACGCGCTCGTTGACGCTGACTGCGGAAGGAGCTCTGTTCCTCGATCGCTGCCGCCGGATATTCAGCGAGATCGAGGCCGCTGAACTGGAGCTGTCGCAAATCCGTCAGGCGCCGCGCGGACGTCTTCGTGTCAGCCTGCCACTAATCGGCATGCTGATGATGCCCGCAGTCATGGCCTTCATGCGCGCCTATCCCGAGATCGAGCTTGACCTCGACTTCACCGACCGGCTGGTGGATGTGATCGACGAAGGTTTCGATGCCGTGGTCCGCACCGGCGAAGCCCGGGACTCGCGATTGATGATGCGTCGGGCAGGGGCATTCTCGCACCGGATCGTCGGATCGCCCGATTATCTCGCGGCGCGTGGCGTGCCTTCGACGCCCGACGATCTGCTCGGTCACGCCTGCCATCATCACAAATATCCGTCCACCGGCAAGCTGGAGCGCTGGCCGATGGTGTCGGACGGCGCGGCCCTTGAACTTGTTCTTCCCGTGACATCGGTAGCAAGCACGCTCGAGCCGCAGATCTGCCTGACCGAGGGGGGCTTCGGGCTTGCATGCCTGCCGCAATTCGCGATCCGGGAGCAGCTCCGGCGAGGTACGCTGGTCAGCGTGCTTGAGGACTATATGCAAGAGGTCGGTGCCTTCCACATCCTCTGGCCGGCAAACCGGCATCCCTCGCCGAAGGTGTCCGCCTTCGTCTCCTTTATGGCTGAAAACCTTCTGCGTGAGCAACATAGGTGATTTGTCATTCGCGCGTTCGCACCAAACCTCGTGGCCTTAGGCCTCACTGGCGGCAACTGACGTTCGCTTGAAAGGATCAGGAGATCGTCCGCGCCTACGTGGCCAGCGCAAAGGCCAAGGGGCGCGACGACATTTCCGCCCATTCCGAAAGCCGCTCGCCAGCACTCGGTCAGCCGCCTGAGGCATGGCGTTCAGCGGTCGATTCGAGGGGGGGGTCGATCTTTTCGATCACCGATGCGCTTGCATACGGCATGATCGAACGTCAATGGGGTCGCATCATCATCATCATCATCATCGGTTCATCGGGCATCGAGCGACCCATTGCCGGTTTCGCCCTGTCGAAAGCGGTTCGCGCCGCGGTCGCCGGGTGGTCGAAAACGCTTTCGACGCAGCGCGCGCCTCACTGGGTCACGGTCAACATGATCCTGCCTGGCCGGAGTGACACCGACCGCGTTCGCGTGCTGGATGATATCAGGGCTAGAAACATCGCCCTTGAGCTAGCTGCCGTGCAGGAAGCGTCGCGAACGGACATCCCCCGGGAGAGAACGAGTTCAATCATGGTCGGTCAAATATGCGTAGCTCGGGCTTGATCTCAAACTGGTAAGAACACCGATACCATGGTCAGCAACAAAAAATTCGAATCTTCCCGGTTCAAGACTAAGGGGGACATAACCGGTGTCGTTTCGTTGACTGCGGGTCGACCACTTTGGCCCAGAGTCCGTAAAGCGCTGCGACGAATTTACTACTGTGGTCGCTGGAAAAAAAAACGGCGCTGGTACTAAGCCGCTTAAGTCGATTGACCATGTCTGTGCAAGCGTCGGGGTTTGAAACCAACATGGTGACGGGCATTAATCCGAACGGATGTAGTTCTTCGAAAAACCACGTACCTCCCCGATGAGTAATAAAGTGACCGAAATGCCGAGGGTCCAACCACCTCGACCCGTTGCGTCCCCGCAGGTGCGCGGGAAAGATATGAATCAGCTCAAGGAATGCGCCTAAGGACGGTACCCGATGGCAGGTCGGCCACGTCCACTGCGCCGTTCTGCAGGGCCAAGGAAACATCGTCGGTGAAATCGTTTGTGAGCGCTTCGATGAGTCACCTTTGGACTGATGCCGTATCTTGGTCATGGTAGCGACCGCGAATAAAGAGGACCTCTTCGTTAAGGTTGTGCTCCAGCAACTCGGCGCTAACACGAGCAATTCATCGGGAACGTGCCGTGATGCTTCGGAGACGATTTCCAGCCCACGGTTGACGGCAAGCTTGTTCAAAGTCCGCTAATGTCTTACCGGTCGTGTGGCTCTGAATGCCTTCAATTTCTTCCAGCATTTCCGCCAGAACAAGCCCAACTTTTCGCTCTACCATCAAAATACTCGAACAGCCGATTGTTCGTTGTCGCGGCGAAGCATGGGATGGCGGCTATTGCGAGTGGTCACATCGACCTCTATGGCCAGCTTTTCTTCAAGGAACTGCCTAATCCCAAGTAGCTCCAGAAGCGAGAACTTTTTGGAAGGGTCTTAATCAATGAAAACGTCTAAATCGCTGGAAGAGCCGGCTCCATCCCGGGCTGTTGATCCAAATAGATAAGGGCGCGTCGCGCCAATGCCTTTTATGGCGCGAGCGGGCTTCTTTAAGCTTCGGATGGCAACGATTCGGTCCATGACCCAATTTTATATCAACCTCCGAAAACCATCTACATGCTTTACCTATTACAGACCGGGCGACATGATTGGGCCAAAGAGAGCTGCTGCGCAGCCTGCCCGGTCTGATCCTGGAGTGAATTTAGTCCATCCCGTCTTTCTCAGCCCGGTTCACGATATGGGTAAAGCGGCGGTGGATACCGATTTCCATGGCCAGCATTCGGCCGACGATGCGTTGATAACTGTCGATGTCAGTGGTTTCCACCGTCAGGAAATAATAGACGCCACCGCCACTGACTAGCAGGACACAATTTCCGCTTTGGCGCTGACAGCGCTCTAGAAGCGTTTGAAATCCACCGGCGATGGCTGGCCAGTGTTACGTCCATCAGCACCCAAACGGGCAGTTGTTCAGCCCTTGATAAGCGGGCGTGAAAACCAGTGACCACACCTTGTGCCTCAATCCGTTTCAATCGCGCCCAAGCCGGGGTGGTCGACAAACCAACGGCTACGCCGGCGTCTGTTTGGTCAGGCGTCCGTGGAGCTTCATTGCCTCGATAATGCGCAGGCCTATTACATCCAGTTTCAGTTCTTCCTCCATGGGCCGCCGCAGACAGTTGCAACATGATGTAAGCGGGGTGGCTCGAATATGTTTCCATGATGCATATCGAAACATGCTTGACTATGATTTTTACATATGAAATGTTTTTTGCATCAACATAAAACAAGAGGGCGAACTTATGTCACTGAAGAAACCGGCCTTGCGTGCATTATTTGCATCTGTGGCCCTGACTCTTCCCGGATTGGCTGTAGCCAATACGCTGAACGTGCAGATTACCGCTGATATCAGAAGCTCCCAACCGGGCATAAACCGCGATGCTGGCACGGATTCCGTCATGCTCAACGTGGTTGAAGGGCTGGTTGCTGCAGGTGAAAAGGGTGAAGTTCGCCCGATGCTGGCTAAGGAATGGACGGTATCCGACGATGGAAAAACCTATACATTTACGCTGCGTGACGGCGTGAAATTCCACAATGGCGAGACGATGACCGCTTACGATGTGCAGTGGAGCCTCGAGAAGCTCATTCGTGACCCGGAATTCAGCTGCAAGACATTTTTTGATGGGAGTCGCGACGCAAAGGTCCAGACAATCGTGGCGAAGGAAAACACGGTTATTGTTACGCTTGATCGTCCCGATGCGATGTTCCTGAACTACATGGCGCAGGCGCAGTGTGGATCCACCGGTATCGTGCACCGTGCCTCGTTCGGAGATGACGGCAAGTGGAAGGCGCCAGTCGCCACCGGTCCGTTTGAGTTCGGCGAATGGAAACGCGGGCAAGGACTGACACTGAAGAAATTCGCTGACTATTCTATGTCAGGAGAGCAGCCCGACGGTTACGGCGGACGCAAGGAAGTTCTTGTTGATGAGGTGAAATATGTTGTTGTGCCGGACACCGCAACGGCGGTGGCCGGTCTCAAAAGTGGCGCTCTTGATGTGCTGCCCTACCTGCCGCCGGGTGAGGCCGCAAAGTTGAAGGACGAAAAGGACTTCAACATTGTTGCGGCTCCTCACGGTGGCCTCGTGACCATGCTGTTCCAGACCGCCGATCCGTTGATGTCGAAGGTTGCAATGCGTCAGGCTGTCATTGCCGCGCTGGATACACCGCAGATCGTTGATTCCGTAACCTACGGGCTGGGTGTTCCCAACAATTCGCTCGTTGCGTCCGGCTCGCTTTATCATACGGCGGCACATGACAAGGGTTACAGTTATGACCCTGATGCCGTGAAGGCACTGCTGGCCAAGGCCGGTTACAAAGGCGAGAAGATCAACATTCTCACCAACCGTCGCTCGGCCATCAACTATGATACCGCAATCATCGCGCAGGCCATGTTGCAGTCTGCCGGTATCAATGCGGAAATCGAAGTTCTTGAATGGGCAAGCCAACTCGACCGCTTCAATAGCGGTAAATACCAGATCATGGCATTCAATTATTCCAACCGCACCGAGCCGGCGCTCGCCTATCAGACGGTTGTCGGTTCGAAAGCCAAGAAGGCCAATGCTGTCTGGGATGATGCTGATGTTAGCAAACTCGTCAATCAGGCGCTGCAGGAAACCGATCAGGCAAAACGTCAGGCGATCTTTGATGACCTGCATACCCGTTTTCTGGAGCAGGCACCTTTGGTCATGCTCGCCAACGGTCTCGATGTCGGCGTGTCCGGCCCGAAGGTAAAGGGATATCGCACCTGGCAGGGCTTCGCCCGCTTCTGGGGTGTTGAGAAAACCCGGTGAGAATGACTGGCGGATACTGACCATGCTGAAATTCGCCCTGAGCCGATTATTGTCGGCAGTCCCCACCCTGTTCATCGTCTCGGTGGCGGTGTTTGGCCTCATCCGCCTGATACCCGGCGACCCGGCCAGTCTGATGCTCGGCGATCTCGCCGATGCGGATGCGCTGGCCGCCGCCCGCAGGTCGATGGGATTGGATAAACCCGTGCCACTGCAATTTGTCATCTGGCTTGGCAATGCCGTGCAAGGTGACCTCGGCCACTCTGTGCTGAATGGCCAGCCGGTGCTTGATCTTGTGTTGCAGCGTTTTTCGACCAGTGCGTGGATGGTGCTGATTGCAGTTGGTCTTTCCGTTCTTATTGCCGTGCCACTCGGCATGGCGGCGGCATGGAAACAGAATGGGGGACTTGATCTTGCTATTGTTGCTATGTCCACTTTGCTGCTTTCAATCCCGACCTTCTGGTTGGGATTGATGATCCTGCTCGGCTTCGGCCTCAAACTCGGCTGGTTACCGGTACTGGGTTATGTTTCGGTCACTGACGACCCGATTGCCGGATTGATCTACCTGATCATGCCAGTGGCAACTCTGGTGCTACATGAAGTAGGCATTATCGTTCGTATGGCCCGTGCCTCGACGCTTGATGTGCTGCGGCTGGATTACATTACTCATGCCCGCGCCAAGGGGTTGGGTGAGGCGGCGGTGCTTCTGCGCCATGCGGCACGTAATGCTTTTGGCCCAACCTGGACGCTTATTGGCTTGGTTCTTGGCAACCTTCTTGGCGGTGTTGCCGTGGTGGAAACCGTGTTCACCATTCCAGGCCTCGGTAGACTGATAGTCGATTCCATTTACGCTCGTGATTACGCCGTCGTGCAGGGTTGCTTGCTGTTTGTGGCCGTCACTTACCTGCTCGTCAATCTGCTGGTTGACCTGCTCTATCCCCTGTTCGATCCGAGAGTGACTGCAGAATGAAACGCCATCAACGAAACCGTATCCTCGGCGGCGCCCTTCTCGCCTGTTTTCTCGGGGCGGCGCTTGCCGGACGCATCTGGACACCTTTCGATCCGATGCGCATCGATCTGCGCTCCAAGCTGCAGGCACCAAACGCTACTCACTGGCTTGGCACCGATGAATTCGGTCGCGACGTGTTGTCCCGGCTAATGACAGCAGCAGGAACCAGTGTCTCTATTAGCCTCGTGACGGTGTGCATTGCAGTTCTCGCCGGCGTGTCGTTTGGTGTTCTGGCGGGTTACGCTCGTGGCTGGACGGACCGCGTCATCATGGCATTGAACGATGCGCTACTGGCTTTTCCCAGCATGTTGCTGGCGCTGGCATTGCTGTCGATTACCGGTGCCAATATGTACGGCATCATTCTGGCGCTCGGCATTGCCTATACGCCCTCCATGGTGCGGGTGGTGCGCGGTTCGGTGCTGTCACTGCGTGAACGGGAATTTATAGAAGCGTCCCGCATCATGGGCAATTCGGCTGTCTATACCATGTTCCGCCACATAGTGCCGAACTGCCTTGGTCCGGTAATCGTGCTGGCAACCTCCATGTTCGGATCGGTCCTGCTGACTGAGAGTGCACTCAGCTTCCTTGGTCTTGGTGTGCCTCCGCCAGCGCCGACCTGGGGCAACATGCTGGCCAGTGGCCGTCCGCACATCGCCGAAGCTGTCTGGCTCGGCATCTTCCCGGGTCTCTGCATCTCCCTGTCACTACTTGGCATAAATCTGTTCGGAGATGCGATCCGCGATCGTTTCGACCCCCGCATGCGAGGATTGTAAGCAATGAAACAGCCTCTTATTCAGGTCGAAAATCTTAGCCTTTCCGTAAACGGTATTGATGACCACGGTATCGTAAGCGATGTTTCGTTCAGCGTTGGTGCGGGTGAAATCGTCGGTATTGTCGGCGAAAGCGGTTCGGGAAAAACCATGGTGGCACGTAGTCTCATGGGTCTCCAGCCACCCGCTATCTCCATCTCGGGCGGCGATATCCGTTTTGAAGGCCGCTCTGTACCATCAATGAAAGGTAAGGAAATCCGCGCATTGCGTGGCTCCCGGCTGGGCATGGTGTTTCAGGAACCAATGACCTCGCTCAATCCGTCGATGACCATTGGCAAGCAGCTTGAAGAGCCACTGAAACTTCACACACGGCTGGACGCCGCTGCACGGCGCGCCAAAATTCTTGAAATTTTGCGGCGGGTCGGCATTCACGATCCCGAAGGTGCGTTGCTGGCATTCCCGCATCATTTTTCAGGCGGCATGCGCCAACGCATGATGCTGGCATCTGCCATGCTGCTGCGACCATCCCTGCTGATTGCGGACGAGCCGACGACAGCGCTTGACGCGCTGGTACAGCGCGAGGTGCTGGAACTGATGCTCGAGATGGTGCGGAGTGAAAACACGGCACTGTTGATGATCAGCCACGACCTGCCCATGGTGGCGCGCTACTGCGACCGCGTCATCGTCATGCGGCAGGGGGAAATTCTCGAGCAGGGTCCGGTTGCGGACATCATTTCCAATCCACGCCATTACTACACACGCGAATTGCTGCAATCCATGCCGATGCGTGGGCCGTTGAGAGACATTGATCCGCAATCAAAGCCCGTCATGGAAGTGCGCGGCATTGAGGTCACATACAGTGCCCGTGCAGGTTTTATGGCGCCGCGAAAGACCAAAAAGGCTTTGCATGGTGTCGACCTTGTCGTGCGGCCGGGTGAAATCGTGGCGCTGGTCGGTGCCTCCGGTTCCGGCAAGACAACACTTGGCCGTTGTATTGCCGGGCTGGTGCCTGCCTCTGCCGGCCGCATTTTCTTCGCCGACGAAGAGGTGAAGCCGGATTCGCCCGTGTGGCGCAACTACCGTCTCAATTGCCAGATGATCTTCCAGGACCCGTTCGGCTCGCTCGATCCGCGCATGAAAACATGCGATATCGTGGCGGAAGCCTTGCGTCACGACACCAAATCGACGCGGGAAGAAAAGCTGTACCGCACCCGCACCATTCTGGAAGAAGTGGGGCTCGACGGGCGTTATTCTGACCGGTTCCCGCACGAGCTTTCCGGCGGCCAGCGTCAGCGCGTGGCAATTGCGCGTGCCATTGTCGGACGGCCGCAGTTCGTGATCGCTGATGAGGCGGTGTCGGCACTTGACGTTACTGTGCGTGCCAGAGTGCTGGAACTGCTGGCTGATCTTCAAAAACGATATGGTTTTTCGTGCCTGTTTATCAGCCATGACCTCGGTGTGGTCGAACAGCTCGCCGACCGGGTGGTGGTGATGCGTGATGGCGCTATCGTTGAGCAAGGCAATCGCGACGACATTTTTGATGCTCCGCAGTCGGAATATACTCGGGCCTTGCTGTCGGCCATTCCAACACTAACCCGCACCGAAACCGGCGTTTCGCTGAACTGGCGTTTCGCAGAAACGGAAAAACAGCAGGCGGACGCATTGCAATGAAATTGACAGCAGTAACTACGGATCTGCCAGGGGCAACACCCGCCTCGCGGGGCACAGACCCAGCGATAATCCTCGCCATGCTAGACGAGATCGAACGTCACGATCTCGAACTGCATAGCCTTCTCGTCTGGCAGGATGGTGCACTGATCACCAGCGCTTACTGGGCACCTTATTCACTTGCCCGCCCGCATATGATGCATTCCGTGACCAAAAGTTTTACCTCCATGGCTGTTGGTTTGGCCGTGTCGGATGGTCTGCTGTCGATCGATGATGCGGTGCTGCAATTTTTCCCTGACTATGCAGGACCGGTCGACGATAACCTGCGGGCCATGAAGGTACGGCATCTGCTGACCATGACCAGCGGTCATGGCCGCGGCATTTCTGGAGGCTCCTGGCGGCGGGTGCTTTCAAGCTGGGTGGAGGATTTCCTGCGCCAGCCCACACCCCACAATCCTGGAGAAGTTTTTGTCTACGACAGTGCTGCAAGCTACATGCTTTCAGCCATCGTGCAGCAGGTCACGGGACGGATGATCGCGGATTATCTCTCTGAGCGGATATTCCAGCCGATGGGCATGTCTACGAATATGACATGGGACACAGGCACTGACGGCGTCAACACCGGCGGCAATGGCCTCAGTTGCACCAGTGAGGACATGCTGAAGCTGGGCATACTGCACTTGCAGGGCGGTGAATGGCAGGGCCGACAGCTTCTGCCCCGGCAATGGGTGCAGGCCGCAACCGGCATGCAGATCCGGGACGTGGTACTCGGTGTTTTCACAGGAGACCACTATCTCGGCCCGGACGAAGTTGGAGATGGTCAAAAGGTTAGCCGGCGTGAAGGCTACGGATATCAATGGTGGCGTGGCCCCCATAACAGTTTTTCCGCCAATGGCCTGTTTGGCCAATATTGTATCGTCCTGCCGGAAGAAAATGCCGTCTTAGCATTTACCGGCGGGTTGGAAGACAGTGATCGCCGTGTCCATCAGCTTATTTATGACGTGCTGCGTCCAGCACTCGGCAAAGGCGGTGGCACCCCTGAGAGCGCCGAGAAACTGGACGCACGTCTGGCTGGATTGCGGCTAAAAAATTTTGCAGACATGGCGTTTTCGGCGGAAAAAGTGCCGTGCGGCACATGGATGGTCGAACCCAACGATCAAGCTATCGAAAGCATCGCTCTTGCCGCCAACAATAACGAACTGAGTGTCACTCTTCGCGATGCGGATGGTGAACATCAAGTACGGGCAGGATGCGGTTTTTACATTGAAACTGTTACCACAATACCCGGCGCAAGGCTGCACCATTCCTACCAGCCAGTCGGCGGATTGAGGGTCTTGGCCTCGGCCCGGCTTCTTGAAAATGACGGTGCCGACACGGTTCTGGAAATGGATTGGATATTCGTTGAAACGGCGTTTCGCGATACCGTTCGCTTACGCTTTACAGACGGCTCGATGATCCTTTCGAGGCGGGTAAATGTCAATTCATCCGAGCTTGAATTTCCTGACATCAAGGGGCAACTGCTGGAGCAGCATGCAAGGGAGAAACAGCATGGTTGACAATGAACCGGTTGCGATTTCTCACATGACGCATGAGACATTTGCGCAGCGTATGAAACGCCCCGCAGTCATTCTCATTCCGCTTGCTTCGCAGGAAGAGCAGGGGCCGCACGCGCCGATGGGTGATTTCATGCTGACCGAACGGCTAGCGGAAATGAGCGCCCGGGCGGGGGACGGGCTGACAGCGCCTGTGCTGCCGTTTGGCCATGCTGAATTTTTCCGGGCGATAGCCGGTGGAATTCAATTGCGTGCTGCGACGTTCACCGCTGTGCTTGAGGATATCCTGACCTCCTTCCTTGATCACGGTTATGAACGGCTGCTGATTTTCAATGGTCACACAACGAATGCACCGCTGATCGATCAGGTTTGCCGCAAGTTGCGCCGTGAAAAAGGGGTGCTGATACCGGCACTGAACATTTGGCAGAGCTTGCCGGATGGCCTGTGGAAGACACTTTATGGTGATGACGCCGCGCGCGCGCGGTCACGGCGGTGAACCGATGACTTCGGTCTATATGCATCTTTTTCCCGAACTGGTTCGAACAGAGGCGATGCGCGATCCCGCGCCGCGTGGCAGCGTGTTCGGTCTGCCCGTTGGTGGTGTCTCTGCCACTCGTTTCGAGGGAATACCGGTCCAGATACCGCTTGACTGCACCGAGGTCGATCCGGCCGGTATGCTCGGTGGTCGGGCCTCATTGGCAAGTGCTGAAAATGGTCAGGTGATTTGTGGCCATATAGTTGGCCATACTGCGCGGTTGATGCGCCATCTCGCCGGTTTCGATCCACGAAATGCCGTACAGCCTTTTGAGGCATCTGTCGCACGGCCGTCGCAAGGAGAAAGCCATGACTGAATTACGTATCGGTGCAATGCCGGTTACGCCTCCCCAGGTGGTTATCGAGGCGTTGCAGCAGATTGAAACGGCCAGTGTCGGGCATCTGCGTCATACCGGTTTCATGACCGGTTCTATTCAAGCGGTCTTGCCGCAGCAACAGGCCCGTGCCGGTGTTGCCGTCACGCTCGCCATTCCCGCCATGTGCTCGACGCTGTTGCATTACGCGCTAAGCGAGGTGCGCCCCGGCGACATGCTGGTAATTGATCGGTTGGGTGACAGCCGCCATGCCTGCCTTGGCGGTGCGGTTGCACGGGCTGCGCGCATGGCAGGTGTTGCCGGTGTCATCATTGACGGGCCGTGTACCGATGTCGCGGAAATCATCGCCGAAGGGCTGCCCGTCTGGTGCCGCGGTGTTTCGTCTGTCACCACCCGCCAGCTTGATCTTGGTGGCACATTCAATCGACCGATCGCCTGTGGTGGTGTGCCGGTTTTGCCGGGCGATATCGTATTGGCGGATGCTTCCGGCGTGGTGGTGCTGCCCGCGGATGAGGCGGCAGACATAGCTGATATCTGCATAGCCCGTGAGACACGTGTTGCCCGCACCATGCAGCGGTTGCTCGATGGCGAAAAGCTCGGTGACATCACCCGCGCGGTGGACAAGGTGAACGCGCGCCTCAAGCCAGGCGCAACGGAAGGAACACAAAAATGACCCCGCTCTATGGCCAGTTGCAAGATATAACGCTGGAGGGCGTACTTTCGGTGATTGCACCCCGCACGCCTCTGGCTCCGATGGTGTTTGACAGCCCCCATAGCGGTCTGGACATGCCTAGGGGATTCCACCCTGCTGTTTCCGCAGAGCGAGTGAGAGTAGCCGCAGACACCCATATCGATGATCTGTTTTCGTCGGCATGTGATGTCGGTGCGCCGTTACTGAGCGCGCGTTTTCCCCGCAGTTTTCTCGATGTGAACCGGTCCTTGCTCGATATGGACACCCAGCTTGTGGACGGTGATTGGCCTCATCCAGTGCGTGAAAGCGCAACGGCGAAACGCGGCATGGGGTTGATGTGGCGTTACGCCTGGGGCGATGAGCCAATGTATGCGGCACCCATGAGTGTGGCGGAAGCTGAGACGCGGATCGTCACCTACTGGCAGCCCTACCATGAACATTTGGCTGGCCTGCTGAATGCCGTCTACAGCCGGTTTGGCCGTGTTTATCACATCAACTGCCATTCGATGACCGCCGTTGGCCATGCGATTTCGTCTGATCCGGCGGGAACGGTGCGGGCAGATATTTGCCTTGGCGATTTGCACGGCGGGTCAGCCTCCAGCGAATTTATAGCGCTGATCACCGAAACTCTTGAAGCGCAGGGGCTGGTCGTTGCGCTCAACAAGCCTTTTCGTGGGGCGGAACTGGTTACAGCCTATTCGAATCCGGCCCTTCAACGCCACAGTGTGCAGTTTGAAATTAACCGCAAGCTCTACATGGACGAGGCAACTCGCGAGCGTAACGATGGTTACGAGGCATTAAAGGGCGTGCTTGCCCGTATGAACCGCGTGCTGGCTGATTACGCCAGCCAGCAACCACCGAAAAAACTTTAAAGGGAATTGTCTCATGTTCGTCCAGCAAAAGGCCGTGCCACTCAATTTTTATCGCCGTGGCCGCACACCGATCTTTGCTTCGCGCATGGATCAGCGCTTTTCGTGGTGCTGCTATATTCCCGAAGGATATGATCCGGCCGGTGAAACCGTGCATCCGCTTGCCGTCCTTGTTCATGGCAGCCTGCGCGACGCTGATATCCTGCGCGACGAATTCATCGACTTTGCCGAACAGCATCAATGCGTCCTGCTGGCACCGCTTTTCCCGGCGGGTATTGATGATGCTGATGATCTGCACAATTACAAACACATGATCTATCACGGTATTCGTTACGATCTTGTTCTGCTGGACATGATTGATGAGCTGGCGACGCGTTACCGTGTCGAGAAGGAAAAGGTGTTGATGCACGGCTTTTCCGGTGGTGCGCAATTTGCCCATCGTTTTTTCTATCTTCACCCGCGCCGACTTCGTGCCGTTTCGGTGGGTGCACCCGGCACCGTCACGCTTCCCGATGATCGCGCCAATTGGTGGGTCGGTTTGAACGGCATGGAAGAGATATTCGGCCAGCCCATTGATATCGACGCGATGCGTCAGGTGGCCGTGCAGCTGGTGATCGGTGACGCGGATGTCGAAACCTGGGATGTCACCGTCGGGCCAAAATCACCCTTCTGGATGGAGGGCATAAATGATAGCGGTGAAACCCGCGTTGAGCGTTTGCGCGCCTTGGAAAAGGGCCTGAAGGCGGTTGGTGTCGAACCGCGTTTCGATAGGGTGGCCGGCATCAGCCATAATGGCACCGGTATTCAGCCGCCCGTCAAGGCATTCTTCTCGGCAGTTCTCGAAGGCTGAGAAACTATCGGCTTGGCCGGAGACTACGACGTCGATCAGTCTTCGGGCCGAACAGATGTGGCGACCCATCGCGCCACATTTTTTGTGCCCTCGGGTTCACCAATCGTGACGCAGCGTGTGTTGACCGCAAACTCGGGTCTGTCAACGGTTACAGTGGCGTGTTGCGTGCCGATCGTTGCGCAGAAATGAACTTGGTCGGCGTTGGAAATGCCGCTCTCCGTCTTATGAAGTGTCACCGCCCCTGTTGTGCCGCGCTGTCCTGCCCACTCCAGCAGCGCGATTTCCGCCGTCTGTGCAGGCGCGTCGTAGGAGGGGTTGCCGCGATAGGCGGGAAGGTAGGGACTGCCCTGTTCAAGGCAGGTGAGAAAATCGCCAACCTGCGATGGCTCTAGTCGGCTATAGCGGGCTCTGTGCGGCAAAACGACAAGTGAGGCTGCAAAACGGCATCCGCCGAGATGGGTGGATTGCAGGATACGGAAGCGACTTGGATTTGCTGCCTGTCGCAGGGCCTTCCATGTCGCAAAGCCGTAACGGGCGCAGCAAGGGTCCTGCTTGCCATCGGTGCAGCACACGATGGTCATGCGTGGGTCATGTGTACCGTCAAGCACGCCTCCACCGGCAATATGCAGCAGCAGCCGTTCGGCTTCCGCAGGTGTCACATGGTCTCTGACAATACCCTGATGCGTGAACCCAACGTCGTCGCCATCCACCAACGCAACGTGAATGCCCGCCGCATTTGCAGCCAAAATTGCCTGCCCGAGCCCTTCTGGCATATTGTGCGATTTGATCCGTGGCACACGCCATTCACCGCGCGGCCAGTGCAGCAGCACATAGCTTTTTGACGATGGGCCAAGTCCCGACGCCGGTTCGCCGCGCTCAGTACACAGGTCACGACAAAAGATACGTGCAGCCATCTGCGATCAATCCCCGAGGCGGGCAGGGTGCGCCTCGCCACTGACGGAAGAACGGCTGAGATGGCGGAAGAGGATGGCCGAAGCCAGCTTTCGGTCATCGCTTTTGATGGCTTCGAGGATTGCCAGGTGGTCTCGCGCCGCCTTGCGTACGCCCGCTTCACTCAGTTCAGCAAATTCCGCATATTCCGTCATGCGCCGCAGGCTGTTTTGGCGGTGGATCGCCTGTTCGAGAAAGCGGTTGTTTGCCCAGGAAACCACGGTTTCGTGGAAGCGGGCATTTGCCTCAAACCAGGCCGATCCTTCAATCGATGCCAATGGGGCGTTAAGCAAAGCCGTCTGTTCACTTTCCAGCGCCAGCAGCATCTCCATGTCCACCCGGAATGTATCTTCCATTACGGCGCCGCATTCGATGATGGCGCGGAAGGCGTAACTTTCATTGACCGCCTGACGGTTGTCTAGGCATTCGGCAAAACGCCAGCCGTGCCCGTCACGCCGTTCTGCAAGTCCTTCAGCAGACAGGCGCATGAGCGTGCGGCGCACGACGCCGCGTGACGTGCCGAAGTGTTCCAGCAATTCTGTTTCGGACGCTTCGCTGCCGATCAGACCGTTTGCTCTCGCATGCATAATCTGCCGGTACAGCACATCCATCCCAGATGGGGGCACAACTTCTTCAAAGCGATCATCGCCGGTTGGCACTCGCACCAACACAAAACCACGATTATCGGTTTGCGCTAGAAGACCCTTTTCAGAAAGGAATTGCAGTACCTGTCGAACTGGCGTACGCGAGATGCCGAATTCGCGGGCGAGAGCCGCATCCGAGATCTTCCCACCGATTGGCCACTTACCCGCACGGACAATTGGTATCAGTTTTCGAACAACTTCAATCTGTAAAGGACTAAGAGCGCCGTTCGCAACACTCTTTGAGCCTAGGATGCCACTTCTCATAGCCACTTATTACACGCCCAATCTATAAAATGATTTATGCGTCATCATAATACAAATCGACTGTCAATCTGAAGCGAATAATTGGTTGTAAGCCACGTTTCGTCGCCTTTACATTTCGCGAAAGCAGATAGTCGCTTGGAGGGTTAATTCTAATGCCGGACTGGACGCCATATCGACTTGTACATAGATCAGGCAACTGAATGAAATGAGCGCGGTTATGGGGAGATTTTATCACCCTCGTTAGCCGTCAACTACACCCAACTCGAAGTATGGCGTCAACGATGAACGGTAGCCGCAGGAATCGCGTGTTGCGAGCCCCCGCAACCAATATTCCAAAAACCCCTGGCATCAGCCGCGGAGGTTTCGCGGTATGGGCATAAACACAATGCTCACACAAACGGGTCCTTAATTCGCCACAACGACGGGCCTCAGTCAGCAGCCAGATATTCAACCGAGCGAAATTCTTGACTGCGCAAGTGCGCCAGGTCTTCATCCAGTTGGCTAAGTCGCATCATATGTGCGGTGATCTGTAATGAGATGATGTGCCGGTCGTCTATAGAGAAACGTTCCCACCTCTTGAGATTGTCGATGACCTCAATGAGGTCGAGACGTTCTTGTTCAAGTTTCTCCAAATTCCAGATCATCGCAGCCGGCCTCCCGATTTGACTTGCGTGAAACGTAGCATGGCCGGATCGGTTCAAACCGATAAGATTTAGCGTAAATTTTATCTAAATCGCAAGTTGCTCCAAGCTGCGGTTGGCGTGCTTGAGCAAATCCAGGGGATCCGTCAGCTAGCCACCGCGCTTGGTCGCGAATAGTGTCGTCGTCGAACGCATGGAACAGGCTTGTACCGATCCAATGCCTCCAGGGAACACCCGCATCATCCGCGGAAACTTGCCGCGCGGCAACGGGAGCTCGAGGTGCGGCTGAAAGTGCTGCTTGGCACATGGATTCTCAACCAACTGCAAAAAAGCCGGCGGATGGAATGGATGCTCAGATGCTGCTCCACTTACTGCGGTGTAAGCTGACGCAGATGGCGCTGTGTGATGCCGATCGTGCACTGCTTGGGGATTTGCTCAAAGGGGAAATCGTGGGTGAGGCTGGCTGATCGTTTGCTGGAGGGAGAAGGACCGTGTCCGGTCGCGTCCGGGTTCTGGTCGGCATGTTCAGTCATTGTGGTGGCATTGCAACTGGCCAACAGGTGGCCCGTACTTGCCCACCCCTGTTTGTCGCTTCCCGCCTTCGGAAAAGGGACAATAAAAAAGCCCGGCACAATGGCCGGGCTTTTGCTGTTGCTGTCCGGGTGAATCAGAATTTTACGCCGAGGCCGACGCGTATTGCATGCTGGTCGACATCTGCATTGATTGCAGCGCCGCCGAAATCGAAATCCTTGTCGCCGAAATCGGTGTAACGATACTCAACGCGTCCGAACACCATGTCGGTAAACGCGTAGTCGAGACCAACGCCGACGGTGTAGCCGTTGAACGTTTCCTTCACGTCGGCAATGCCCGGAACTTCCGCGTAGCCGCGAGCATAGGCCCAGCCTGCGGTACCATAGACCAGGGCACGGTCAAATGCGTAGCCGACCCGGCCACGAACCGAACCCTGCCAGTCAAACCCGTAGTCAAAGCCCGTGCCAAGGATAGTGGCTGAATCATCGCCCCAGTTCTTTTCGAAGTCTGCTTCGAGGCCAACGACCCAGCTGTTGCCAAGGTCGTAGTTGAAGCCGACGAAACCACCGGCAAGAGCACCGTCGAAGTCTGCGGACGTTTGGCCGGGAAGGCCGACGATCGAAGCGTCATTGTTGTTCCAGCCGTAGCCGGCCTGGACACCGGCGGTAAACCCGGTCCAGCTGAACAGCGGCGCAACGTCTGCTGCCGGGGCTGCAGGAACTTCTGATACGGCATCGGCCGCCATTGCAGTCGATGCCGCAAGCACGAATGCGATAGTCGATACGATTTTCTTCATAGTCTCTGAACTCCCTTATATGAGAGATCATTCATATGCTTTTTTCCAGAAATATGATGTAACCTTTGTGCAACGCCCGCGACCTCAGCAGCTGTCTGCATAAATTGAGGCTGTCCGGCTTCAGCGTCTCGTGCAATCACACTCTTTCGGCTCATTTTTCTGGCGCTGGCGGGCCACAGATACCTTCGACCGGTGAAGGCCGCCAGCCGAGCTGGCGCTCAATTGCGGCCTTGTCGATGACCGACCAGACCCTGCGGATTTTTGTCTGTTCGAGCTCGTAGAAAACATGCTCGCAGAACTGAACGCGTCGGCCATTGACCGGAAGGCCCATGAAGGTGGATTTGGGAGTGCAATCGAACGAAAGCCGGGCGCCGATCCGGGGCACGTCGCTGACAAGGATCTCTGCCTGAAACCGAAGGTCTGGAATGTCAGCAAAGTCCCTGACCAGCATGTCGCGATAGCCCGACAGGCCTAACGCCCGGCCGTTGTGTTCAACAGTATCGTCGACGAATGCGCCGAGCTCATCGAAGGCCTGACGGTTGAGGCAGTCGAGATAAGCCAGGTAAATGACGTTAAGTGTATGCATGTGTTTGTCCCCTGTCGACGTGGCGAATGACGTCCTTGGCCCCTGGCTTTCTGGATCATGACGGTGCGGGTCAAGCTGTGATGAGATCGCACCTGCCATCATCCAGTCGGTACAACACATCCTGCGGAACGGGCAGTTCGAGCATCTCCAGCTTCGAAAGTCCGAGAAAAACACCCCGAAGAATCCGCCCGAACAGGCCATGGGAAATGGCGATCGTCGGATGCCGGAGATCCGAGATCCATGACGTCGCGCGCTTGCAGGCGTCATCAAAACTTTCGCCATCCGGTGCCCTGAAATACCAGTCGAATGCGTTGGATCCTTCAAGGCGCCCAGGAAATTCGGCATCAATCTCAAATCGCGTCATCCCGTCCCAGGATCCGGTGGTGACCTCAACGAGCCTGTCATCTTCGAGATACTGGAGCGTAACCTCGGCCAGGACCCGTTCTGCTGTCTGTCGCACGCGCCCGAGCGGACTGATTTGCATCCGGAAAGACTGCTCATCGTCGCAGAGAGCGTCACGGAGCAGGCGTGCGACTTGATCTGCCTGTTCGATACCGCGCGCGGTCAGCGGCGAATCCTGTTGGCCCTGAAACCGGCCAAGACAGTTCCAGACTGTTTCGCCGTGGCGCAGGAGATAGATTGTTGGGACAGCCACGCTTGCTTCACCTCTATGTTCGTAATCGATTGCCATCGCTCGTGGCATCAATACGGAAACGTGCCGATTGCAGCGCATTGATGACCGCGTGCAAGGCCTGATCCCTGTCCTTGCCCGACAACGATAGTAGGTTGTGCTCGAAAGCCCCGAGATTGGCGAACTGGGCATGAAGATCGGCCACGACCAGCGGATCGTGGAGGCTGACGCCGCCGCGAGTCTGACAGCGTTCGATTGCTTCTGTTACTGTCGTGCGCAGCACGATGTAGTGCAGCGGGCATGCAAGCGCCAGGAAGGCCGGGAGCCAGTCCGGTCGCACGACGCCGTCAAGGATGACGAAGTAACCCTCACTGGCGTAACGACCGGCAACATCGGCGGCGATCTGCATGATCATGCGGTTCTGCTGATGGGATTGCGGTAGCCATGGATCGATGCGGCCATGCTTGATATAACCCCATAGGTCATCGCTGTGAAAATGCACTTTTGGAACCCCGGGCAAGTGCGCCAGCGTTTCGGCGATTGTGGATTTGCCGGAGCCGGGGTGGCCGGACAGAAGCAGGATATGGCCGCCGAGATCGTCTGTCATGTTCCGTCACTAACCACTGGTATACATGAACCCGCCGATACGACGGTCATTGGCCCAAGTAGCCACCCTGTCATTCTACGTCCTGGCCGATAGGCGGGTGAAGAGCTGCCGCCTGAGCTGTCCTATCTGGCAAAGCTTACCACGAGATAGGCGGACGCCAGAAGCAGGGTGACGATTGTGAAGAATATCAGACCTGCCGCCAGTTCATCGAACCGGCCGTCGCGTTCATTGCGGTCCCAGTCGTAAGCCATAGCCAACCTCCATCGTTGCTGTGAGAGGAAGGTGGTCCGGTATGGTTAATGGAATGCTAATAGTCGAAGGCTGAATGTTGCCGGTATGATTTGGTGGCTGGGCCCTGGTGACTGATTTCATCGCGAGATTGGTTGAAACAAAGGTACAGAAGTAATACCATTGGTTTCGACGGTATTACGGGAGTTTGACATGACAACAACGGTAACGGCCAAAGGGCAGGTCACCATTCCAAAAGCTGTACGCGAGCTTTTGGGGATTTCACCAGGAAGCTCGGTCGATTTTGTTCGAGCCCCCGATGGAAGGATAGTTCTCGTCAGGGCGGACAAGAAACAGCCACTCACGCGTTTCGCCAAGCTGCGCGGCCATGCCGGTGAAGGTCTGGGTACCGACGCGATTCTGGCTCTGACCCGTGGTGACGAGTGACGCTTGTCGATACAAATGTCCTGCTTGATCTCGTGACGGACGACCGGGTTTGGGCCGACTGGTCGATTGAGCAGCTCGAGCTGGCGAGCGTTTCGGGTCCGCTGTTTATCAATGACGTCGTCTACGCGGAACTATCTATTCGATATGAGCGGATAGAGGCTCTTGATGCTTTTGTCGATCAGGCGGGGTTGAAGTTCACCCCTTTCCCTCGCGCTGCGTTATTTTTGGCGGGTAAGGCCTTTGCCAGATATCGACGCGGCGGCGGTACCCGTACCGGTGTTTTGCCTGACTTTTTCATCGGAGCCCACGCGGCAATACAAAACCTTCCCTTGTTGACGCGAGATGTGGCTCGTTACCGATCATATTTTCCCACGGTCACTCTGATTTCACCTGGAGCTTAGGCCTGCGCCGCTCTGATCCGGCACCGGTTTCGGGGTCGGTATGGCTCTGATGGGCCGCCCAGGCGATAGCTACAAGGGCTTTCAACTGGATGGCTTAACAATGCTGATGTCGGTTTTGCTATCGAGGACGATATGCAGGTCGCGGATCATGCCTGCCGCGAGCAGCAGAGCGTTTCGGATCTCTTCATCGCTGCGCCACCCGAGCTCGATGGAGAGGGTAACGGTTTGGATCTCGAGGAGGCGGTCACGACCGGGGCCGGGTGGAATTCCGATTGTTTCGCGCATGTCCCGGATCGTTGTAACGGCCCGTTCGAGCACACGCCGCTTCTGATAGTCGTCGAGGTGATCGAGCCTGTTGGCGTCGCGGACAAGTTCGGCAATGAAACTGTTGGTCAGGGTCATTGTGTGATGTTGCCGGGTCGGCTGAAGGGCGTCAACACAAGACCGGCAGCGTGGGCTTCAGCTTGCGGTTTTAGGTGTTGCTGTGATCACGGTGCATCAGGGCAGAACCTGCGGAGAAATGGATTGTGCGACTATGAAGTTTATATATTGCCGATAAATATCATATATTTATGTAATAACCCGCATGTAAAAAGTGAAGACTATGGTAAGTACTGTTTCAGCAATTTGTCGAACAATCGTGATGAAACATAGTCTTCTCAAACGAAGAAAAAGGCCCTTGCTCCTGGCGGGGGCAATCCCTCACATTCCCGATCAGGATGATTTGGTGCGATCAAGTGAAAAACTTACCGATCGGGAAGTGAAGCGTCGATTTTTTGTGAAAACTTCCTGTACGGTAAGTCAAGAGATGGAGGTTGACGATGTTCAGGTCCGCATGCGATTTCGGAGCTGCTATCAGGGAGAAACGCAAATCTCTTGGCTGGACGCAAACCATGCTTGCAGCCCGTTCCGGAACGGGTGAACGCTTCATCGTCGAGCTTGAATCGGGGAAGCCGAGTTGCCAGCTCGAAAAAGCCCTGATCGTCGCGCGCACCGTCGGCATCGAGATCGGCGATCTCAACACGGTCCAGACTGTGCAAGCCGCGCCGGACGATGACCTCGGCTTTTTGCCGATATTTGGTGTTGATCGATGACAACTATTTACTATCAGACCTTGCCTGTCGCCCATCTCACTTTTGATGGCGAATGGACGTTGGACTACGATCCGGGCTGGGAAGCACGCCGCACGGCTTTTCCGGTGTCGCTCACCATGCCGCTGCGCTCCGGGTCCGTGAGTGCCGCGAAGCTGCTGCCCTGGCTGCCAATCTGCTTCCGGAAACACATCTTGCCGAGATCGGCCAGCGCCTCAAGGTTTCTCCGCAGGACATTGTCGGTCTGCTTGGTTATATCGGACGTGACACGGCGGGGGCGCTCTCGATCGGCGAACCGCGGAAAGCGGGTGTCAACCTTTAGCCCGTGCCGGATGAGCAGGCTCTGGAGCCTATTCTCGATGAACTTCCTGCCAAACCTTTTCTGGTCGGTGAGCGCGGTGTTTCCATGTCGCTTGCGGGCGTCCAGGAGAAGTGCGTGCATGCCGCGACGTGAAGGGGAAGGAGCTATATTCGAGATGTTTTTACCGCGAAGTGCTTTTTAGGAAGCAGTTCTATGATGACATCGTGTTTCGTCACGCACATGTGCCAAAGCGATAGTGAACCGGTTCATTACCGCGCGCGTCGGGCCGTCCGAAAAGCTTGTTTACGGGCATCTTTGTCACAGACCGTACGAAACGGAACGCTGCGGGAACGCGACGCCCGTCTCGCCGTTATGACCTACTGCTGTAATAGATGGCATTGGAGTACGTGCGTATGGGCAGTCGAGTTTGCATCATTGGGTCAGGTCCCACCGGTATTTTCACACTTCAGCGTCTGGTTCAGTCTCCCGCACCACTCTCCATCACCGTTTACGAAGCCGAAATGCTGGCCGGAAAGGGCACGCCCTATCTTCCCGGCGCCAACGATCCGGTAATGCTGTCCAATATCCCCAGCATTGAAATACCTTCAATGCCCATGTCGCTGATCGACTGGCTGTACAGCCAGAGTGACGACTATCTGAGCCGCTTCTCCATTGTGCGATCTGGAATCAATGAGCGCGAATTTTATCCACGGCTCGTTCTGGGCGATTATTTTCACACACAATTCACAGCCATTGTGAGAGACGCGAGGAACCGCGGGCATGAGGCCGATGTGTGCCCCGGCCATTGTGTCAGGGATATCGTTCTCGGTATCGATCAGATCCGCGTCAGCGTCGATACGAATGATGGCAGTTTTGACGCCATTTTCGACCACGTCGTGATGGCGACCGGCCACAACTGGCCAGATAAAACCGAGGTGAGACCCGGTTATTTTGCGTCTCCATGGCCGGCGGCAGCTCTTAAGGCTGCCTGCCACGGTCGGCTTGGTATATTGGGAACGTCTCTGAGCGGCATCGATGCCCTGTTAACCGTCGCGGTATCGTGCGGTTCATTTATCCATGATGACGCGGGAATATTGCAGTTTCACGCTACCACCGGCCACGAGAATTTCTCGGCCGTGATGATGTCGCGCAAGGGGTTGTTGCCGGAGGCTGACTTCTACGGCCCGCTTCCATATTCAATGCCAAATGTGTGCACGCAGGAGGCCGTGGATCAGGAGATTGGACGAGGACCGGTTGGTTTGCTCGACAGGGTGTTTGAACTTTTTCGCCGTGAAATCGCAAGTGCTGATCCCGACTACGCCTCTGAGATAGGCTTGAACAGCCTTACCGTCGATAGTTTCGCGGAAGCTTATTATGGGCGCCGGTCAGCCACTGATCCATTCGCCTGGGCAGCAGCGAACCTTGCGGAGGTCGAGCATAATGCCCGGGAACGCTTCACGGTACCTTGGCGCTACGCCATTTTGATAACACACGAAATTATCGCGCGGGCGATCCCACATTTGGACACACAGGATCTGGGCCGGTTTAACAAGTCGTTCAAAAGTGTCTTCATTGATGACTATGCGACAGTTCCGCATTTGTCGATCAAGCGTCTTCTTGCACTACGGAATGCCGGCCGGCTCGAGATTATGCGGCTCGGCGACGATTATTCCATCGATACTGATGGTCTTTCGCGCGGGGCGAGGGTGCGGATGAGGGATGCCGAAGAGATATTCGACAGCTTTATCGATGCCACTGGCCAGACTGCCCTCTCCGCCCGGGACCTGCCTTTCCCTTCGCTGCGGCGCGGGACTGTGAAACCAGCAATGACAGTGGAGTCCGGGACTCCATTAGCTATTGAAGAGAACGACCCAATTGTCAGAAGAACCGGTGGTATAGCGGTGGATGAAAGTTACCGTCCGCTCGATACGGGCCTGCTGTCGAACCGCCTTTACTGTGTGGCCATTCCCTTTTTGTTGCACAAGCATCCGTTCGTTCAGGGCATAACAAGCGCAGCGGAACTGGGCGAGACCGCTGCGGAGGCCATTTTGGAAGACCTGAGCAAAACCGCATTTCCGTCGATACTTTTAACGGCCTGACAGTAGCAGACGGGAAGTGATGATGACTGAGCGCATTCGACCAATGCCGGCAATCGGGAAAATCGTAGAAATATGGCGATACCCAGTGAGCTCGCTCGGCGGGGAAATATGCCATGAGGCCGACATCAGTCTGAATGGGATCACGGGAGATAGGCGTTTCGGCCTCTTTGATCCCGTGTCCGGCGTAGTCGCTGCGCCGGAAAAAGACGCTCGTTGGCGCCCGGCGCTTTTTCTTAAGAGCGCCATGGATGAGAATGGCGTTCGTATTGGGTTTCCGAACAGACGATGGCTATACCTCGAAGATTCTCAATTGCCGCAGGCGCTGTCAGCGCATTTCGGATTTGAGGTGGAGATCGGCAGTTATGCCGCGGCGGATCCTCTGGCACCCTCTGTTCCGCAAATCAGAAATCGCTATTCGGTATCGCCCCTGCATTTAGTGACTACCTCCTCGTTGTGCGAACTTCAGCGGATGACGCCACAAAGCACTATCGACCGGCTGCGTTTTCGTCCCAACATCCTACTTGAAACGCAAGACATGTCCGGCTTTTCAGAATTTGGCTGGATCGGCGATGCCATCAGTTTCGATACAGTTGAGGTCACGGTGACGGAAACGACACAACGCTGTGGCATGACACTTATCGCCCAGCCGGAGCTGAAGGAGCAGCCTGAAATCCTCCGAACGATGCTGAGAAACACCAGTCGCGCGCTTGGCATTTATTGTGAGCCCAGGACAACAGGCCGTATTGAGATCGGCACTACCGGGAAAAAACACGTCGGGTAGCCAGTTGTCTGCAGTGAGATGCGTCACCGCTTTCGCAGGGGTTATTTAAGTGTACCTCTCGGCAGGTATGCCAAAGCGCGTGCCGACCAACGCAACAATTAAGACTGCTTATTATTGAGGGCTTGAGAGATGGAATCTCTTTCCCGACGAAGGCAGGTGGTATTTCGTGTTCCCCACTGCTGCGCAAAAAGGGATGAGAATCGTGAAGAATGCTATCAGCTTAGCCGTCTTTTTTGCTTTGACTGTATCATCGTCATCAAGTCAGGCGAAGGAGCCGAAATTCTCGACTCGTTTGATTATATCCGTTGATGAGCCGCTGAATAAAGAAGGCGGGGCGGTAATCATATCTAGTCGAAAGGTGTCTGATGATGAATGGCGCGCCCTAGCTGCAGTTTCGGCACCTGGGGAGGCAAGCGAAAAGGCGTTCCATATAAGCGTGTCGTCGCCTGCCTCTATCGTGGATTTTGTTTACCCTGAGAGCGGAACCTACAGTTTTAAGTTCCAATCTCCTCCTGGCAGCAACGCCGCGCCCCTTAAAACTCGGGAGGTTTTAACAGGCAGCGCTGAGGTGGCCGATCCGGAAACCAAAGAGCAGGTGAGTTGGCCATCGATGAGCGTCATTTATGTTGAAGGTGCCACCTATAATGAGGGATGGGCGCGGATATTCGCTTCCAAATACCTCGTTGTCTTTGGTGATACCAATTTGGTCCAGGCGATAGAACGAAGTGACATATTCTCCTACAGCTTTGCTGAATATCTGGGCAGTGGTGGTTTGTCGCAAGCGACAGTCACGCATCTTCGCGGCGTAGCATCGAACTATACGATCGGGGAATAGCGGGCGAGCCCGCTGATGGCGGATCATGGATGTGCTGGAAGGGTCCGGGAATGTGTTCGCTGGCCGGCACAAGGGTAACCAAAGCACCACATTTTCACGACGACACCTAACTATATGATCGTGTTGTGCCTGGAAGCAGATTCTAGATGTTCGACCAGCATGAGCTGTTCTGCAAGGAGCAACGCCTCGGGAGAAGAAAACTCTTTCGCTATTCCGCTGACATAGAAGGTCGGCGCTTTGGTTAAAGCAGATCGACTATCATCATAGCCCAAAAAAAAACGAGCATGGCGATGCAGGCCGGGCGGAAGAGATAAAATCGCTGCCAGTTCGTGAGGCGGAGGTCGTTGTAGTGCATGGATCTGTCAAGTTTGACGTGATCCATTTCGCTGTCGACAGAAAAATCACCACCATTCTTCTTGTAGAAATTATACTTCCGAACCTGCGCGATAATCTGTTGCACAGCCAGAAGGCCAACCGCGATAAGAGCCGCAGAAAAAATGACGATCTCAAGTATCAGCAAGCGTTTCTCCTGTGCGATCGGTTGAAACGGCGACGTATCCGGGTGTGAATCAAATCGTGGGAGACGAAGTGCCAAACCGCTTCAATGGATGCAATTGTCTTTAAAAACTACGCAATTTCGATTTTTTCGTCCAGTATCTGACAATGATGTGGCGCGATATTTCGGACAGGCGGAAAGTGGGCTTCCACGTGCTTGATGCGGACACAGGGATTAACTGTCATGTGAGGTCGCATATTAGAGCATCGGATTGCGCCGGAAGTAGGTAGACGGAAATATAAAAACCAAAGATCTGAAAATTTTGTCGAGGAAGACGAGAAAATCGAGATGATGTCGGCAAAAATAGAAATGAGTTTAGCATGATTGGCGTGTTTGTTAGACTAATAATTCTTGCGGTTGCATTGCCTGTTTTCTCGGAGACGTCCGGGGCGGCGGCGAATGCTGAGGTAATAAAGCCAGTAAAAACTCAGGTCACGATAATTGTCGATAATGCTGTGCTTCAAACCGGCGGAACGGTTCTCGTGGTGCCCCAAAAGGTCTCCCGGGACGTCTGGGATAGACTGCCCAAGCGACCGGAGAATTCCCTGCTTCGGAATAATCCGAAATCTCGGGTGATCGAGGACGGGGATAAATTGCTGGAGGTGACGGTCTCCAGCAAGGTTTCCGTTGTCGAGTTCGACTATCCAGCCGATGGGACTTACGGGTTTAATCTGGTTCGCGCCGATAACACTAGGCCGTCTGCCCTGCGCACGAAGCGCATTTTCGTGGGCAGCGGATATTATACCGATCAAAAGACAGGAAGACGGGTGGACTGGGGCGAAGTTTCAACGATCCACATCTATGGGCCGGACGTTGATGAGAGTTTTAGCCGATCCGTCAGAATTTCATCCAACGAAATAATGAATATCGGCGCCGCCAAAATCGCGGGTGAGGGATTTGTCGTACATCGGCTCAGTGATAGTCAGATAGACCGTTCGGTGATCAAAGAGCCGAACTAAAGCGAATATCTCTATATTACCAATATCCGTTAGGCCGTCGACATGAGGCAACGATGAAATCCAATGGATATGGAATAGATAAGGAATTCTGCCGCACGAACGGTTGTAGGATCTTCTTTGGCGTGGATTGGCTGGATGACGCCGAATTTGAAGCCATCAAGGCATTTTTCGGCTCGCGTCAATTGTTCGTCTCGAGCGGGGATAAACCACTTGAGCAATCGCCCGCCTCCTCGTTTTCCGCGGCTGTGAAACTGGAAAGTGAATTTGTGGATAGCGACAAGTATATTCTCTCACCGAATGACGCGTTGATTTATGTAAGCGATGATCGCGATGTTTACCTCGTTGCCGCATCTAGCGAGCGTCTTGCAACGTTGATCACCGAAATATCAGCCCGCGGCGGGAAAACATATTCTTCCCTCGTGCGCAGCGGCACAGTCGAACCTAAGAGGCAGGTCAGGGCTTTATTCGACTATTGGGCAGATCTGAATTTCGAGAGTGCCTGAATAGCCGGCTACGGAATTTCGAGATTAAGATCCCGGTGTATTCGCCCGGCATGTGCGCTCGGTTCAATGGTTGAAGCGGTTCGCGGTCTCAACGCATACGCGGTGCGCCGCAGCATTCTCTTTTCGCAAAGATGCCCGGGACACCTCGAGGTCGGTGAGGGGAATACCCGCATACTCCGTGTGAAAGAGTCATTGGCCGCACACGGAGACCCAATCGAGCGGGGTTCTGACCTGCTCCTGCCAATCATGGCGATCGCGATGGCGATGCAGAGCATCGTCGGCAACAATGTTGGAGCGCGGCTTTACTCCCGCTCGGATGCGGTCCTGCGGATCGCTGCCGCAACAACATTGCTCTATTGTCTTGCCGTCGAGGTTTTGTTGCTGGGCCAAGGCACAGTCGTCGGAGCAGCCTTTGTCGCTGATCCGGATGTGATCGGTTAGGTCGGCCGGTTGCTTCGCCCCATGGCTGCGGTCTATCTCTTTTCCGGACCAGTTCTTGTGCTCGGTCTATATTTCCAAGCCATCGGCCGACCGGCCCGCGCGGATCTTCTGACCATGGTCAAGCCGCTTATCCTATTACCTGTCTTGTTCACGATCGCTGCGGCAATGTTGGGCGCGGACGCAATCTGGTTTGCCTTTCCGCTGGCAGATGGTGTGGCCGCAATCATCGCAACTCTTATCCTTGCCGACGCCCTCAAGGCGAGGGGAAACGCGGGTATCGGGCTCAAGGCCGTAAAGAATCTGTCATGACAGTCAGAACCATTGCAGAAGCCAAATCGCACGCAAAATCTCCGCGGAGCGTACTCGCCGCAGACGGTAACGTCTTGGGCCATGCCCAGGCACTGGAGCTCGTCGCCCGACAGAACGGCGCGCGACTGGAACACCTTGTCCACCAGCCTCGCCAACGCTGACCCTCCGTTCCATCTGCACCAAAGGGTGCAGGGGCGGTATCTTGGGCAATCCTTTAAAGGCGGAATAAGCGCATTATCATCCTCGGGCTCGCACTATTCCGTGACTGTCCGTTTCGATGAACCGGTGGACACAGTTACCTTCAACAGCTTTTCGAACATGGGCCGAGTGGTAAGAGGTACGGTGGATATCAATGGAACTTCCGTACGCAAGACATCAAACGGGACGCCGCACCTGACTTTAAGCGCGTTATGAGCCTCGGTGCGTTAAAGGTTCGCGGCGATTTCCGCGGTCGCCAGTGTCCGCAATGGGCCAAGAGTCGTCTACCGCTTAGCGCGATTTGCAGACATCAGAACTCGCGTTAGTATCGAGCGATGACAAGCGAAGCATCCGACGAAACAACCGAAGCGAACCGCCACGCTTGGAACGCTCAACGGTTCGCCGCGTGGCTATCTGCCTTTGGTAGCCCAGAGGCGGAAGCGCGTAAAATCGTTGCTGAGCCGAGGCAGGTTCTCCGGCGACTTCTGCCATATCTCGGCGAGGTTGCGGGCAAGCGCATCTGCAATGTGCAAGGCTCGCATGGACGCGTTGCAGTCGCGCTGGCTCATATGGGCGCAGAGGTTCTCGTAATCGACTTTGCAGAAGAGAACAGGCGCTTTGCACTTGAACTCGCGGCGTGTGCGGGTGTGGTTATCGACTACGCTGTCAGCGATGTCCTCAAGGCGAATGAACTCGGCCGAAACCGCCAATTCCACGTCTTGCTGCTTGAGCTTGGCATCCTTCACTACCACCAAGACCTAGACCTCTTTTTCCGCGTGATGCGGGGACTTGCGGCGGATGGCGGCATTCTCCTTTTAAATGAATTTCATCCTATTCAACGCAAACTGTACTGGCCAAAAGGGCCGCATGACTACTTCGAGGCAGGCCTGATTGAAGCGGACGTCCCGAACCCCGACCAAGATGGCGAAAGTCTAGGACGTTGCATGTACCGGTTCTGGACTTTGGGAGAGATCGTGACCGCAGCCATAAACGCTGGATTTAGGGTTGCAAGGCTCGACGAGCATCCAGACTGGGAAGACCCAACTATTCCGGGCAGCTTTACAATGCTGGCCGAAGTGTTAGCCGATGCCATGACCGCTTAGGGCCAGAACCTGCCGCGAATAGATCACGCCATTTCTGGTGATTGCGCCAGTTTCTGATCTGGCCGAGTATCGATGCGACTATGTCCGCGCTGGGAGTCTCATATGAAGTTGGTCGAAACGCCGGAGTTTTCCGTTGAAGCAAATCCGATGTTTGAAAATACCCGTGTCTTGGCAGGGTCAATCGGATTGCGTCGTCATCCGGAGACGGCGTTCTCACCACAGATGAGCGTGTGGTCTGCTAAGCGTGAGAGAAAATCACCCGAAAAATGGCTCAGCGACCGCCTCAAAGATGATGGCGGCAAAATCATTGGGCGCGAAGCCGTGACCTTCGCAGGCATGCCGGGCGAGATGAGCAAAGTAAAGGATCGTTTGCAGGATTGGGAGACGAAGGAGAAACGCAACTGGTATCGGCTGCGTGCGCTTCTGGTGTCGGCCGATGGCTCTACCTGGTATCACGCCACTGCT
>Ga0157371_10000408_pt1 | contig 53443 bp, 45 predicted proteins | sample C45metaG_FD_113462 | JGI IMG/M metagenome (GOLD analysis project Ga0157371, IMG submission 113462) | Corn rhizosphere microbial communities from Kellogg Biological Station, Michigan, USA - C4-5 metaG | ecosystem: Host-associated > Plants > Roots > Rhizosphere > Soil | place: USA: Michigan... | reverse complement strand
TGCAGCGCGAGGGCGGCGCCGGCGCCGAGCGCGACCGTGACGACGAGGACGGAGAAAGCGAAAAGGGTGAGGCGTCCGCGCCCGGAAAACGGCGCACCACTCCGGCCGAAGCCTCTCCTGCGGCCACGCAATTCGAACGCTCCCCGGATGCGGCCGGGACGGCTGCCCCTGCCGATGCGCGGTTCCGCGGTCGGTGCCTTCGCGTGGCGTCTCACGTAACAGTCTCCTTGCGTTGCGACAACCGCCCCTGTCCGATCCGCGTTCCCGCTGGATCCCCTGACCTAGGCAATCGCCCGATATCTCTTCCCGCCCTGGCTAAGCCCGGGCAAGCGCAAATAAGAACACATACGGACCAGAGTTGTCAAGGACAGAGACTGGTTTTATTACGGCCGAGCAGAGGCTAGGCCCGAATAAACCGCTCTACAGAAGGGTTTGCGGCTCCATGAGAAGACGGCCGCAGAACCGTTGCAAGAGTTGATGTCGTACCAACTCAAGCGGTTTTGCGTGATGCTCTCGCGTTGCTATCGCCCGGATAGGCTGCGGGCGTGAGAACCGCGGGAAGAGAGGTGGCGACGGCACTCGCCGCCATGGGGATCTATGGCACGACTGTGCTGCCGCGGGTTCGCAATGAGCTGCGTGCTTGGCGACGTGAGGCGGCTGCGATCCCCGAGGAGACCCTGCGCCGCCAGGCCCTGTCGGCGCTCGATGGGAAGGCATCCAACGTCGAGGCGGTGGCTGTGTTCGCCCTCTTGGCGCCCCGGGCGAACCGGCCGGCGGCGCTGAGGGCAATCGCGGCGCTGCAGGTCGCAATCGATTACCTCGACACCCTCGAAGAGGCGGAGGCTGGATCCTTGCGAGAGCCAGACGATTGCGAATACCTCGCGCGCCTGCAAGCAGCGTGGCGCACCACGGTCGAGAGCCTCCCGGCCGCCGAGTCGACCCGGGCGCTGATCGAGGAGGGGGTGGGCCGCTGCGAAGAAGGACAGCGCCGGACCCACGCGGCGGAGCACGGTGACCTCAGCAAGCTGAGGGACTGGGCGCTACAGCTGCCGGCCCCCCGCGGATACCGGTGGTGGGAGCTCGCCGCCGGCGCCAGCTCCTCGGTCGCCGCCCACGCCCTGATCGGGGCCGCCGCCGATCCTGGGACCACGCCACGGCAGGCCGAGTTGATCGATGCTGCCTACAACCCCTCGATCGGGGCCCTCACGGTCCTTCTCGACTCGCTCGTCGACCGCGAGCTCGACGTGGCCTCCTCCGCCCACAACTATGTCGCCTACTACGCGGATTCGGGGGAAGCCGCCGAGCGGATCGCCCGGATCGCGCGGGACGCCGAAGCTGAGATAGCCCTGTTGCCGAAACGGCGACTTCATGCCGCGGTCGTCGCCGGGATAGCCGGCTATTACGCGAGCGAACGCGGCGCCGGGGATCCGTTCGGCAAGGCGGTAGCGGAGGCGTTGAGGCGGGCGCTCGGGCCATCGGTGACCGCCATCGCCGCCGTCACGGCGTTACGGCGACACCACCTCAGGCCGAGCGCCCGCAAGCACCTGACGCAATCGTAAGCAGGGGGCCAGGGAGAGCCCCTGCTGTCCTGGTGTCTGCGCCAGGGCCAGAACCACCCTCGGGACAAGGATGGAACGACCCAGTGCTTGGGCCCTTGCCTATGAGAATTGGGGTCCTCACCGGCGGCGGGCTGAGACCTATAAGAACAAGCGCGGACCAGATTGTCAAGACTATTTACTTCGGGGGCCATCCAGACTATCGTAAAGAGCGCTTTCGTAATCGGATAGTGCGCATTCTATACTGAGGGTTAAGAGCCATCTGCGTACCGTTGCTCCACAAGCTCGTGAGCTCTGAGGAGGGGCACTAATCCCCGGATATCGTGCTCATTTGATGGTTCGCACTCCGTGGGGGGATTCCAGTCGTTTGCGGGAGCGCAAGCTTCCGCCCGGTCGCGGAACCCCGCGAGAAGAGGCCGAACGCAATCAACGGGAACGGCTCTTCGCCGCGATGGTCGCGGCCGTCGACGAGAAGGGCTACCAGGCCACCACCGTCGCCGACCTGGTTGAGCTCTCCGGGGTTTCGCGAAGCGCCTTCTACAGGCACTTCGAGGACAAGCAGGCCTGCTTCCTGGCGGCGGTAGAAGCGATGGTGGATCCGGCCCTCTCGGGACTGGCCAGCGGCCAGGGCGCCCCTCCCGGGATCGATGGAATTCGCCAGGCCTTTACCGCCTTCATCGAGACAATCGTCAATCAGCCCGCGGCGGCGCGGATGTGCATTGTCGAGGTATACGCCGCCGGAGAGGAGGGCGCTGCTCTCGTCGACCGGATGGTCGAGTCCGCGACCGACGTCGCGGCCGCGCTGCTCGAGCAGGTGCCCGAGCGCAAAGGCATGCCGCGCGAGCTGGTCTGCTCGATCGTCGGCGGTATCCAGAAGGTGATCCACAAGCGGCTCTACCGAGAGCAGGAGCAGGAGCTGCTGGAGCTCACGCCCCAGCTCTGGGACTGGACCTTCTGCTACCCGGTTCCGCCCGGGCCGCTGAAGGCACGCCGCCGCCGACGTGTTCGGCCGGTGCCGTTCGCCGAGCGGCAGAAAACGGCGAGCCCGCCGGAGCGGATCCTGCGTGCGCTCGCAGCCGTGGTCGCCGACAAGGGCTACCCGGAGACCACGGTCGCCGAGGTGGTCGAGCGGGCCGGCACCTCACAGCGGACCTTCTACGAGCATTTCAAGAACAAGGAAGATGCGATAGTGGCCGCTCTCGACAGCGGCTCGGCCCGGATGCTCGCTGCCGCCATGCCGGCGTTCCGCCGCGCGTCCGATTGGAAGCACGCGGTCCATGACACGATCGAAGCGATGTTCTGCTGGGGGGCCGAAGAGCCGGAGTACGCGCGCTTGGGCGGCGTCGAGATGTATGCGGCCGGGAAGCGCGCGCTGGACCAGCGCGAGATGGTCACCGAAGGGATGGAGGGCCTGCTTGCACCCGGGTACGAGCTGAAACCCGACACGCCGCCGATCACGGCCGAGGCCGTCGGCGGAGCCCTCTACTTCCTTCTCTATGAGCATGTCAACAAAAAGGGTCCGGCAACGCTGCCGGATCTGGTTCCTGCCCTCGTCTACGTGACCCTTGCCCCGTTCCTCACGGCAACCGACGCGTATGAGGTTGCGATCGGTTAAAGCCCGGGCTCGCCATGGAACTCTTCCAGCGCGGAGAGCAGTGCGGACCTGTCGAAGTCGGGCCACAGCTCCTCGCAGAAGACGAGCTGCGAGCTAGCCGCCTGCCAGAGCAGGAAGTTCGATAGGCGATACTCGCCGCTGGTACGGATGATGATTTCCGGGTCGTGCAGCTCCGGTGCGTATAGGCGGGCGCGAAACTCCTCCTCGGTCTTGCCGTCGAACCCCGCGGCGGCGTCGACTATCTCGGCGCGACCGCCGTAGTTGAAGGGAATGACGAGCGTGATCCGCCCGTTCTTCTCAGTCAGCCGCTCGGCCCATTCGATCCGTTCGATCACCTGAGCAGGGATTCGCGCATCGCGCCGTCCTATGAAACGCATTCGCACCCCGTGCTGGTTCAGAACCGGGGCCTCGCGCTCGATGTAGAAGGCGATCAAAGACATCAGCCCCTGCACCTCCTCCTCCGACCGATCCCAGTTCTCGGTGGAAAAGGCGAACACGGTCAGCTCCTCGATCCCGAATTCGACCGCGTCCCGAAGGCGCGCCCTCAGATTCTCGGCTCCGGCCCTGTGCCCCTCAAGCACGGGAAGGCCACGTCGCGCCGCCCATCGCCCGTTCCCATCAGTGATGATCGCAACGTACTTCGGTCTCGGCCCCATCCCAACCTTCGACTCTATGGAACTGACCGGAAGTGCGGTCGCGCGTGTAGCCGCTGCTGAGGTCGGGGTCGGCCCGGCGGGTGGCGATGTGCGTGGCAATGGCCGAAGCCGCGGCGCTCGCGCTCGAGATCGACACCATGTCCAGGCGATCGCCCGCGCTCCAGGACGCTGACATGCGGACGGCTTAGGCCGGTCAGGCTCGCGAGTTCCTCCTGGGAGAGACCCGACCGTCGCCTGGCGCGCCAGAGGTTGTGCCCGAAGCGCTCACCCAGCGTCGGCTCAGGGCTCAGCCGAGGCGGGATGCGGCCCATCATCGCCTCCGCTCCGCGTCCTCAACCCGCCGCACGACGGCCGACCTCGGCATCCCGAGCCCCGCGGAGAGCCTGCCGAGGGCGACCCAGGTCAGGTTGGCAGCGCCCCGCTCGATTCTGCTGACGTAGGTGGAGTCGATGCCGGGGCGAGCGGCCAGCTCCTTCTGGGTCATGCCTGCTTCGGTGCGCAGCGCCTTCACCGTCGCGGCCTTGCGGGCGTCGCGCTCGGCCAGCTGGTCCAGGACCTCCTGAACGGCGGCCCTGCGCTCGGCCCGCACCGGCTCGATCTGCGCGGCCAGTGCGGACCCTTCCCCGTCGAGGGCGCGGCAGATCGGTCAGGATCCGACGGCCCGGATCGAAGACCTTTCCTTCCTCGAGCTCCTCGATGACGCCGCGGTCGTCCTTGCCCGCTTCGCGAGCTCGTCCCGTCTCAGCCCGCGCTCCTCGCGATGCGCTTTCAGCGCCTGCCCCGTCCGCAAAACCCATTCGGCATCCGGCCGCGGGCGCGGGGCGACCCTGGGGGCGTCCTTCCGCATCAGCTTGAGGACGGGGTCTTCCTCGGAAGCCGCAGCCCGCGTTCGAGCGCGCTGAGAGGCGGAACCAGACCACGTTCGCGGCGAACCGCTCGCTCAGGGTCCACTCTTTCATCACCCATTGGTCTTCCTGACCGAGGCCGCTCATTTCGGTCCCTCCTCGGGCGGCTCGAGCTCCCAGGCCAGGCCCGCAAGCAAATCGCAGGGCTCCACCCGACCGCCCCGCCGAGCTTGACGATCGTGTCGAGGCGCGGGAGGCGCTTGCCTGCCTCGATCATCGCGACGTGGGTGCGATGAAGGCCGGCGCGGTCGCCGGCGCCTTCCTGGGACAGCCCGGCACGCTGGCGAAGCCGGGCTAGGTTCTGGCCGAAAGAGCGGGCGGCCTCGTTCGCCTGGGGGCCTTTTGCGTTCCCCATCGCTCAGTCCCCGATCCCGAGTTCCCTGAGCACGTCGCAATCTTCCTGCCGCACCTTCCGCAGGCGCTCTTTGAACCCTCGTCCGAGAAACGGGCGGTGATGTGTTCCTCGATCGCGACCCGCAGGACCTCCGAGACCAAAAAGAGCGGAAGCCCACTCCCCAAGCGGGATCGCGTAAACGCGCCTGACAGGATTCGAACCTGTGACCTTCGGTTTCGTAGGACGGGAGAGCAGGCCTCTAGAAAGCCAAATCCCAAGATCCTGTGACTGCGATGGAACCGAGAGATCCACGGCGGGAAGGATTTGCTAGTTCTGTTCTACCAAGGCCAATAGCTTCCAATCGAGCCCTGGTTTGGGTACGGCACCGACTCCCGTTAGGCTTCCTGCGATGGCTAGATTCGTCGTCGAATTCCGAGGGGAACTTCTCGACAAGCACAGGGCCGACCTCCATCGGGCAGGCATCTCCGAGGAGTCCGCAAGCTCGGGTGTCCGGGAGGGGGTCCTTTATGCGGGTCAAGCCTTCCACGTAGTGAGTCTCGACACCGAGTCTGCGGACGCCGCGGTGGAGAAAGTACGTGATGCTCTTGGGGGCGACGCTCCCCGCTTTCAGGACTGGAGGGTCAAAGACCAAACGGATCCAGCGAGCTAGTCGGGACATCCTTGGCATCCTCACCCGGTTTCCCTCGCCGCACCCCTAGAGAAGGCCTAACCGAGGTTGATTTCGCACGTCGCCGAAAAGAAGGGCGAACGTACATCAGCAGGGCGTTCCGCTTGCAGAACGTGTGGTCCAGAGACCTCGGACAGCCAGCCCGCTTTATTCGCAAGGTGTTTGACGAAGAGCCAAGCGTCGATGCGGATGATGCGGCATGGGAACGAACGGAGGACATCATCATGACCAGCCCTGGAGGTCGTAAGCAGGTTCAGCTACAGGTTTCCCGAGCAGCTGGGCAAGTGCGGGAGATACGCATTCAGCGGGTGCCTACCAATCCGAGCGCCAACCGACTCGAAACCTTGCTCAAGCTCGACCGCACCGCATCACAGAGGCTCATTCAGCTGATCCGCAGCCTAGACCACATTGCAGTGGAGGGCGATTCGGAGCGAGTGAGGATTGATGACGATCTTCTTCGTGATGTCTTCTCTGATCCAGATGCAATCAACGCCATCTATCGTCGCGATCCAGAGCAGTTTCGTCAGCTCATCTCCGACGATGCAGCTGCCAGCGACATCATTGCTATTGCTCACCGCAAGAACGTCATCGAGCGATTCCGCGCATTGCTCGCTGATGATGAGCTTTTCGAGCGAGAACGGATCAGATCGGGAAGCCAGGAGAAGGTGTGGCAGAAATTCCTTGAAGCGAACCCATGGATCCTCGGGGTGACTCTTGCTGGTCAACTTTTGACCTCTTGGAACGACGAGAAATTGGAGCAGGTGGTGGCGGGCGCCTCAGTCGCTGGTCCAGGAAAGCGCACGGACGCCCTCCTGCGAACGAATGGCGCGATCCGATCACTTGTGTTCGCGGAGATCAAGCACCACAAGACCCCACTCCTAGGCCAGGAATACCGGCCAGGCGCTTGGGGTGTCTCGGGCGAGCTTGCTGGCGGCATATCGCAGCTACAGCAAACTGTCTATCGGGCTCGGCGCCAAATAAGCGAGCGTCTTTATGACCGGGACGCTGAAGGGGCTGAGACTGGAGAGGTTACTTTTCTTGTCAGGCCTCGGTCTTATCTGATTACGGGAGATCTCAACCAGCTAAAAGGGGATAGTGGCGGTGTAAACGTTGGTAAGCACCGGTCCTTTGAGCTGAACCGACGAAACCTTTACGAACCAGAGATCATCACCTTTGACGAGCTTTTGGCGCGGGCCGAATGGCATGTACCCCAAGGCGATTTGGGGACTGTGGGTCAATAGCTTGCATTAAACACCGGGTTGCATCAATCGATTAAGCGCAGTCGCCGGCCCGCATCCTGTAGAGACACTTGAAAGTCAGGCAAGGAGACTTGGCTAAACAGCCCCTCGATTCGATCCGTTGCCCACAAGTTGTGAATGCGCCTCAAGTCGCCTTGCCGCCTGGCCCATCCATGACCGTCTATCACTGCAAAGATGTACTGCCCTGGCTTCCGAATCGTGGCCATTTCCTCAATCTCGCGCCTGGCATCGGTCAACTTACTGCCGGTGGAGTCGAAGCCCTTTACGGCAACCGCGATTAACGCCTCTTCTTCTCCTCCGGGTATGGCGAAGTCGGCGGGCCCACTTAGAGCATTAATGCCAACGAACGTAGTCCGCGCCACGAATGGAAGCGATACGGCATTGATGGCAGCTTCTACTTGATCCTCCAAGTCGCGCCCCTGCTGGATAGCGCTCCCAGCTCGACTACGCGGAGACATCACCTGAGCCAGCACGTCAGCCCAGGTCCACTCGCGCGCGGATTGGTCGCGAAGGAGATCGAGGATGTCGAATTGATCCTGCATGGCCGTAACGACATCAAGAGCGCGCTGTCGACCGAGCGTGATCCATCCGGCGGTACCGAAGTTTGCTTTAAGCCATCCCTTGAAACGCTCCTGGGAAAGGCCTGCTACTGCTGCGAGGACCGGCAGGAGGTCAGGTTCGCTGGATATAGCCGTCGCCAACTTTGGAGGGTCAAGCGGATCCATCGAGCTCACAACTTCAGTAGCGCGTTCGCATAGCTCCAGATCCGCAGGGTCTCCCCCAGCAGGAAAGGCGGACACCGGCGAAAGAGAAGCGAGGTACTCCCCAAACGTTGGAACCGTCATTGGGCTATGTAGACGTACTCGGTTGCTTGTCTGCGCTCGGCTGCCCCGTGAGTCCCAAAGGCGTAGCGATGGGGGATCTCGATTCTTTCGACTGACCGACGATGACGCGATAGAAGCTCCTCAAGGTCCGGAGCAGTAAGGGCTGCGTTTGAGCCATAGGAAACCACCAGTGCCGCGCCTTGGAAGTGCCCAAAGAGACGATCGAGAGCAGCGGGGGCGGTGCGCTTGTACGAGAACGGCGTAAAGCGCTTGCGCAGCTTGCGCGTCCGGGTCTCCCACATGATCTCTTGGTCGCGCCAATAAGTCGCGAGACCCTCTAAGAAGTGGTAGCGCTTGATGTAGCAGGTGTCGTCACGCGGAGGCGCGTACGGTGGATCGAAATACGCAAGCGCAAATTCATCCGCTGGCAGATCGAAGACATCCTCAGAGACCGCCGAGCACAATTGCTCCCCTTCGAAGACTGCGGCATTCAATTCAGCTACGGCCTCAATGAAAAGGTCTTTCAAGGACATCCGAAGATGTCTCCGACCGTCGTCGTATCGAGGCGTGGTGAACGTAAAGACTCCCCGCGGTTGTTTGCGCGCGGCGGCAAGACAAAGCCCTGCAATTACAAGATCCTGTTTTGCCTCTGGCATCAACTCCAATTGGGACCACACCGCATCGAGGAACTTATGATCGCGAGGCGGGAAATAGAGCCCCTTGAACGTAGTGGCGATAAAGGAACGACCGTCCGCGTTACCAGAGCAGAGATCTAGAAGGTCGTTGTCGCTCAGCGTCTCAGCGTCGTTGGCCACGAGGGCCGAGGCGATTCGGGCCGTAAAGGCAAGGTGATCATTAGCCAAGACGCTGCGGCCCCTGAGCTTCAGCGTGTATGCCACCACGCCGCTCCCCGAAAATGCATCGACAGCAGGGCCCGCAGGAAGCCGGTCAAATATCTCCGCCAAGCGCGGAGCGAGCTTGTACTTGGACCCCATGAATCGCAATCGCGGGTATCGCCGTAGTTGCTCAGCCACCGTGGCTTCGATGTCGCGAGAGGCGATGTCTGAGTCAAGGGTGAGGCTCATCTGCCCGGGCAACGCTACGTGAGGAGGCGGCCGGAACGTAGCCATGCTTCGTTAAGGCCTTCCAGGCTTCGCTTTCGCCCCCGGCCTTGCCTCATCAACCGATCGCCTCCCGCACAACGCCGAAACTTTTGCCGATCGCGTGCGTGTACCGCGCCAGCATCGTCTCGACCTGATGCCCAGCGATCTCGGCGAGATCAGCATCGTTGACCCCGGCAGCTCGCAAATGCGTGACGTAGCTGTGACGGCACTCGTGGGGACGGACATTTAGGCCGGAAGCGTCTTGGGCTGGGCGCCAGAGGTCGCGATAGAAGTTGCGCTCTCGCCACATGCGGCCGGTGGGGGTCGTGAAGAGCAGCTCGCTGCCATCGCTGATCTGGTTTTGAGCTTCCAACATCCAGGCGAGGGTTGCGGGGACGGAGACGACGCGGCCACCATCCGGCTCGCCGTGGTCGGTCTTCGTCCCCTCGAGGTTCTGGCCCTCGTGGGCGGTGCGGCGGACCTGGAGGGTCTCGCCGTCGAAGTCATCACGGCGCAAGGGCAGCACCTCCCCCAGTCTCAACCCGCAATCGGTGAAGACGCGGACCATTGCCTCATAGCGGCCAGCCGCTTTCGCGAAGCGGTGCATCTCCTCGAAGGTGAAGACGCGGATCGGCCTCGGCTTCTTCCTCGCCCTCGGGTCGTTGGCTCGGATGCGGATTCCCTTGAAGGGGTTGAGATCGCAGACTTCGTCGGTGATCGCGTCCTCGGCCATTGCCGAGAGGGCGCGGAGGATGCCTACGGCCCCGGTGGTTGCACGACCTTCAGTCCTGAGCATGTGGTCGACCAGAGCGAGCGTGTGGCGCCGGCGCAGCTCGCGGAGAGGCCAGTCCTTCAGGGGGATGCCCTCGACCTTGACGTCCGCAACGCGGCTGATGCGGTGGTCGTTCGTTGCGTTGGTGCGTTCTGAGCGTGGGTGGCGCTCGGTCCAGGTCGCCGCGTAGTCGCCGAGGGTGTCCGGCCGGTCTGAGAGCCCGTATGCCTCATCGATGGCTTTCTGGGCATCGGTCTTCCTCTTGAAAGTCCCCTTGCGCGGTTCCAGGTCGGCTTCGCGATGTGGCGTCTGCCGTCCCGACCCGTGTAGCGGGCCATCCACACGATCTCGCCAGAGGGTTGCGGCGTTTGATCGGCGCCTCCCTCCTCATGATGCCTCGTCCCTGTGTCGGGCGAGGAAGTCCTCGACGTCGGCCGGGTCGATCCGGCGCGCGGCGCCTAGTTTGTAGCTGGGCAACTCGCCGCGTCTGATCCAGTTGCGGACGGTGCGATCGGAGACATCAAGGTAGTCGGCGAGGGTGCGCTCAGTGAAGAACTTTGCGCCTGTTCTTTTCCTCTGCATGCCTTGTAAATGGCCCAGACGGCCGAATTGGCCCCGGCAGTTCTGCCCTATCCGTCTGGCGACCCCACTCGGCAGCGCCTCCCCACCCGCCATCCGCGCGGCGCAGCCGCGCCACAATTGGCGGTGGGGAGGCCGACCGAAGGTCAAACCGGCGGGGTCGCCAGAGAGGCCTATCTCCGCCACTCCGTGTAGGCATCGAACCACCCGGTGATAGTGCGTGAGGGGTCATGCGGTCCCTATCTCGCTAGGCCCTCCAAGAACCATCGTCCTCATTGAGGCGCTTCTTCAAGCGCTCTTGGAAGGCTTGATCTGCTCGTCGGGTGCGATGTGCTTGTCGATCGCCTTTCGCGGCCCGGTCGTCATGCCGGCTTCCTGACCACGAAGCTGCTTCCGACCTGAGGACCCGGCGCGATCCACTCGATCCCGTCCAGCAGCTTCTCCACGTTCACGTTGAGGGCGCCGGAGAGCTTCAGCAGCGTGTCGACACGCGGCAAGCGCTCGCCGTTCTCGACAAACCGATCTCGGTCCGGTGCAGGCCGCAGAGGGCGCCGAGCGCTTCCTGGGAGTAGCCCGCACGGCGGCGGGCCATCCACAGGTTCCTGCCGAGCTTTCTCCCTACATCGCGGTCGGCGTTTCTGCCGTCCATCAGAGCTCTGCCAGCCGGTTGAAGACGACGGCGGTCCTGGTCGGCAGAACGAGCGGGCCGACCCGGTGGAGGAGGCCCGCCGCGGCGAGGTCACGGACTGCCCGCTCGATCCGGTCGCGTTGAGCGAACGCATCCGAGGCAACGGTCATCTGACGCGCCAGCTCATCGAGCGTCAGCACCTCCGGATAGATGAACAGGACTTCTTGCAGGACCGCCGCCTGGTCCCGGTCGTCGTGCTCGGCGGTGGTCGTGGCGCACTCATTACGGGCGCCACTAGGCTTGTCGTGCATGGGAGCTGATCCTCCTGTGCCATGCCCCCGGCTGTTTGCGCAGCGCGGGGGCGCTTTTCATTGAGGCGTCAGCGTAGCAGGAGTGTTGCTACCCAGCAACAGCTTCTACTTCGACTGGAGGATGCGGGCGACTCGGGTGAAGTGGAGGCCAGCCGCCTCCGCAATCTCGCGAGTCGAGAGACCCGCTGCCCGTGCCTGCTCGAAAGCCGCTTTTCGTGCTTCGCGTCGCTGTTCGAGCTTGTCGCTCGTCTGCTCGAAATCAGCCTGCGCGCGGCGCGCTGCTTTGCGCGCCCTGGCTTTCTCGGCTTCGGGCATCGCGGAGACCCTATTCGGCGCCGAAGAATGTGACCAGGATGCGACACAGACCGTCCGGAACGCCCCGGAATCGTCCGGCGCCGCTTGGAACGCCGTCACACCTTGAAGCCGAGGATCTCGCTCTGCGCCGCGAAACGCGCGGCGCCGCTGAACAGCGGCGAACGCGCCTGACAGGATTCGAACCTGTGACCTTCGGTTTCGTAGCCCGATGCAGTCGCTCGGCTGGGCCACGTGGGGCTAGGTTTTAAGCGATTCCGCGAGATCGGGATCGGCTGGGATCGGCTGGAATCTGTGGGGCATGTTGCCCCATTTGTTGCCCCAGGACGGGCGGCAAGATATGGCGCCTTGCGACTTCAGAGCGGAACTGCCTCACCGAGAATGCGGTCGCGCAAGTAGGGCGACAGGCTGGCCTCGGTGAGGACATCTACATCGACCCCAAGGCTCTCCTCCAACTCGTTGGACAGCGCGATGAGGTCGAAAAGGCTGCGACCTTCCGCCATGTCGACGAGAAGGTCGAGATCGCCGGAGGCATCCTGCCCGCCGCGGCCGCCCGGGCCGAACACCCGCACATTGCCTGCCCCATGGGCAGCAGCAATACGGAGCACGTTCTCCCGAATGGCCGGAAGGGCAACAGATCGGCCGCTTATCTTTCGCCTAGCCACTGGCCGAGCCGATCTGGACCGTCGCCCAGGCCGCAACTTCGTCCACCAGGGAAACCAAGACTTCGCGCTCGAGGGACTCCGCGTCGAGCAGTTCGTCGTAACGGAGTGGGACCGCGTATAGGGTCAACACCGCGAGGCGGTCACGGTCAAGAGACACCTCGACGCCCGTCGCCTCGACAAGTTCGATCAGGCGATCAATGTCATGGATTCCAGCGTGCCGGACGCCGTTCGCCGCAGTCACAGCCTTAAGCCACTTCTCGACCGCCTGCTGAGCGTGGAAGCCGATAATGCTGTCGGCGATATCCGAATTGCCCGCGAACTCGCGGACAGCCGTCGCATCCTCTTCGGCCTTCTTGAGAAGGATTCGGCAGGCCTCAGCGAGATCAGGTTCCGGCGAGGACACGGCCTTCCCCGAGAACCCGATGCACGAAGCTGCCAGGCACGTTGCTCCATTTCTCCGCCTCGCGCTTGCGGTAGATCACGAGATCGATCGCAACATCGAGCCCACGCAGCTCCCTACGAAGCCGCCCATACTCCTCGCCACGGCGACCGAAGTCGGGCTCGATCACCAGCAGGTCCAGGTCGCTATCGGGCCGTGCCTCCCCTCTAGCGCGCGAGCCAAAGAGGATGATGTCCGCATCCGGAGCAGCCGCAGCAAGCCGGCGCCCGGCCTCTTCAATCAGTGCGTTATCTGTGATCGCCATAGCTTGAATCGTAGTTGCCAGCTACGACAGCCGCCGTCACACTGAGCGAATGTGACGTCCCAAAGAACCTTGGACCGACCCCAATCCTCAGCCCGGCGATTTCGACTCTGGGCTTGATCGCACAGAGCCAGGGCAGATCGAACTCCACGAAGGCGATGCCGAAGCAAGTCTCGTTATGGAGTCGCCACCTCTCTCCGGGCGCCAACAGGAAGGAGGCGATTGAAGCGGCGTTTGTCCCCGAGTTGCTCACGCCCAGAAGATCACGCACCTTCGCTCTGATTTCCGTTTAAGACTGCCTCGATTTTTTCCCAGTTATCGGGAACCGTTTATGCTCCCCCTGGATGGCGAAACCGAGTCAAAGGCCGTACCCGCGCCGTACGCTTGAGCAAGCGCTTCGCGTTCCACGCGCAATCCGCGATCACAATGGCGGGAAGGCTTGGCCAGCAACGGAGGTTGCTAAAGCCTTGGACCTCGGCGCCAAGAGCGGGAACTTTTTTTATCTCACCTCGGCCTCAAAGCAATACGGACTGACCGAGGGGACCAGCCGTACCTCTGACATCTCACTTACCGAGCTTGGCCGAAATGCGGTTTACCCAGACTCCCCTGAGCAAGAGGCACGCGCTCTAAGAGAAGCCTTCCTACATGTGCCAGCCTTCCGTCGAGTCCTCGAACATTACGAGGGAAACAATCTTCCAGATAAGCAGTACCGGGAGAACACGCTGTTCACCAAGTTCGACCTGGACCCCGCGATTCAGGACGAGTTCGTTGATCTGCTGAACAAAAACAGTCGATTCGTAGGAATCGGCAGCACCCTTCAATCGGCCCGACTACCCGAAGTTCCAACTAGCACCCCGGCCCCTCAAGAGGCTGCGGCCGAAACCATTGCAACGCCCGAGGAGTCTGACGAGGACACTCCAGTTTGTTTCGTCATTATGCCCTTTGTGGAGCATGACGAAGATCGCTATGCCGCGGGTTTCTTTAAGGAGGTTCGTGACAGTCTTCTGATCCCGGCCATCACGAAGGCGGGTCTACAAGTTCGAACTGCCCATAGGCTGGGCAGCGACCTCATTCAGTCCACGATCATCAATGAGCTTCTGGCGGCTGACCTAGTTCTTGCCGACCTGACCGAGCACAATCCGAACGTGCTTTTCGAGCTTGGGATGCGGATCGCCGAGGACAAGCCTGTCGTTCTGGTGAAGGCGAAGGGGACGGGGCCAATCTTCGACGTTGACCATATTTTGCGGATCGAGCAGTACAGCCCAAGCCTCTGGCCGTCCACCCTTGCTGAAGATCTCCCATCGATAGAAGCCCATGTGAAGGGGGCTTGGGAGAACCGTGCCTCAGGGCAGACCTATCGAAAAATCCTTACGCGCGCCACCGAAGATTAAGCGCGATCCTCCAACCCAGCCTGAAAACTCACAACCTGGGAAACAGCGGCTGCCACTGAGCCCCGTTCTTCCATAACACCGGCAGGCTGTTGTTGGGACACCGATACTCGAAGCAGATTGCCGCCTGACTGTCACCAAACCCAAACGGCTCTTTTGGCGAGAGACGATTGCCGACCTCAGCGCACAACGCCTTGGCGCGCTCAAGATCGCTCTCTTTGTCAAAGAATTCGGAGGCTTGGCTGAAGCAGCGCTCCTCCTCCCCGAGTGCATCAGCCACTCGAATCGTTAGCGGCCAATCGAGCTTCGCCGCTTCCCGCCGGACCCTCGCCAATCCCTTCTCATATCCGCATACAGCCAACAGAAAGACGTCGACACCATCGGGCCACGGCCCCTTTGAGGTCCAGTCCGCGTGTAACTCCTTAATCCGGGAGGATGCCGTCCCGCCCGTACCAATCATGTCCTCCAGCACGATCACGGCTCGTATCTGTCCTTTGCGCTGATCTAGGATCTCCTGAACTCTCCCGGGATCGACAGCGCAATCGTGATAGATGCCGTTCTCTTCGCGGTAAGGCTTCACAAGCTGGCTTGCTCCGCTGCCACCGCCCTCCAACGCACAGACCAACAGATCGTTGCGCAGCCTTTGTTTGCCTGACAGGGTGTACTCGTAACCGCGACCAGCCAGCTCGCGCAACAGGTACTGGTGTAGATCGTTGAGGTGCCCGTCAATCCGTGCACGTGTGTAAAAGCGCAAGCCATGCAGGATTGGCATCAGGGCACGCTGCTCACTTGGTCCCCCAAACTGCTCCAGCCATGCCGCAATCTGCTCAGGTCTAATATCTTCGCCCTTATAGCTTTTCCAGCGTCGAGCTATCTCGTTCAACTCGTCATAGCTTGGCCGCTGCGCCTCGATGGCCCTTTGCCGGGTGATCAGACTGTCATCATCGCCAGTGCCGAGCACAATCTCCCGAGGCCCATGTTTCGGGAGCCACCGTTCAAATAGAGGAACGCGACAGCGCAGTAAGCCATCCTCATCGGTGCGGAGGATCGAACGGTCCAATAGGTCCCGGATGATCTCCCGCGCGCTGGGCTCGTCAACGCTGAACTCGCGTGCTGCCCGCACCACGGCTTCTTCGCTCGCGTCCGAGCGGCTCTCTAGACAGCGCCCAAATGCGAGTAACACGCGGCGGCGCATCGTTGAGACATGCTCCTGCTCTTCAGCATCTCCACGGATTGCGTCATCCCAAAAATGCTGAAAGCTCTCAGCGCCAATCTTAGGCAATGCCTCCTCGATCGCGTCAGCGACGTCATCGGCTTGCACATCAACGTCGCGCCGCTGGACCTGCCTCTCAAAGAGCTCGGTAAGCAGCAGCTTCGATATCCATGGGTTTCCTGCCGTCTCCTCGTGCAGGCGTTCAATGGCTGCGTCCGAGAAGGCAAGCGTCTGCGCCACGGGTTCGCGTACTAGCTGTGCGTAGTCGTCGCGTTGATCGAGGCCAAAATAGTCAAGTGGAACCAGCTTGAACTTATTTAAGGCCTGCCCATGAACTGCAATTACCCACTTCATCCTCTCTCCGCCGATTAGCACAAAGCAGACATTGGGCTTCCCGCTGAGGCTTCGCAGAGTCTGGAAAAGCGCGTCGCCCAATGGTTCATGCCGGTAAAGCGTCCCATGAGGCATCGCATCGAACTCGTCAAGAATGACAACGAAGCCCCGATTCGGGGCTATCTCCGCTGCGGCAGCAAAAAACTCGGTAAGGGTGGAGAGTCCATGTTGAAAGTCGGGTGTTGAGAGGTGCTGCAGCCGCTCATCAGATTTACGGACACGCTCACTAATGAGCTCTCCCAGTCGCGCCACCGTAGCCTCTGGCGTGTTGGCGTTGAAGTCGCCGGACTCAAGCGTTATGAACGTAAGCTCTCGCTCACTCAATTCGGCGATTGGCGTCCGAACCGCATTGGCAAGAGAGGTCTTGCCTACCCGCTTCTCTCCCTGGATGCGGGCATTCCCCATCTGCAAGACCACCTTCGTAAGATCCCTGATCGCGGTTTGCTGACCAGCAAAATCCTCGGCCTCGGTCACGGGGCTCAGGCTGTAAGGCTCGCTCAGCGCCAGCCTGTCCCACGGCAGATCCGCATCCTGGCCCTCGAGGATCAGGATGTCCTCCTCCTCGTGTTCACTGCCATCGGCATCGCGCCATCGCAATCGAGTCATCAGCTCGTCAGCCGTCGGCGCGCCATGCTCGTGAGCCGAGTGAGTGATCGTTCCGTGAAACTCAACCACCCGCTTGCCTGGGCCCATCAGCCCAACCGCGCGAGACGTAGTCTCATAGGCGATAGCGCCTCCTCCTTCAATTTCGACGCTCACCTCCTGTGCCTGTCCCGGTCCCCTGTTGGTGAGGTCTAAGCGCACCGTCACGGGACTATCGGTCTGCCCGAATGGAAAACGCTTGGGTCGCAACTCCAGTGCCAACTCGGCAGGATCGGAGAAGCCGGCGTCAGACACATGTCCCCGCACCAACCCCTCCAACGTCTCCGTGAACCCGGAGATCAGAACCTCCGCATACCAAGTTCCGAGGTCGTTGCCTCTTTCAGCCAATTCGCAGCAGCGAGTGCCCACCTCATCCGCCTCGGCAATCATCGAAGCGTCCGAGGCGTCGAAAACCGCCTGCGTTGCTGCTAGCAACTCATCGAAGGTCTGCGTGGTGACCCCCTCCGGAAGGAACGGCAAGACCACGCTTCGGTTGGCCTTGCTGTTGAAGAGCTTCCCGAATGCGGGGCGAAAGGCCGCCATTCCCTCTATCGAACGTAGTGATCGAACGTGCTCAATCAGCGAACTCTCGTGGTCGGCCACCAGCGTCCGCAAGCGGTCGCGCTTAAGGAAGCTCTGATCCTTTGCAGTCAGGCCTGCTTCGGGGTAAAGCGTTTTCGCCAGCACCCGATCGAAGAGTCCTGGAGTACCCAGCAGACGCCGATCTTCCGAGAAGGCATCGTCATCGAAGACCAGCAGTCGCAGTAGCGCGGCGGATGCCAGTCGATCGCATTTGCGATCACCTAGCATCGCCTTGACGGGATCCTCATCCGCGGTGGGCGCTGGACAGTTGCTTGCGGCGATTACTGCCCGTGCCAGCAGATCTACGTAGTCTTGGGTCTCCTCTGCCGAACGGTGTCCGCGCGTCGCTCCTAAGGCCGAGAGAGCAAAGTCGATGGCGAGGACCGGCCGGTCCTCCAAAACGGCTTTCGCCCGCTCGATTGGATGTTGAGATACCTCGGTGGTCGCCATTGGGTCTCGGCAGCCATCGTAGCCTGGTGCTCGGCCTATCCCATGGCGCCGGACCCAACCGCTACACGAGTCCCCTGCGATTGTTAGGCAAGCGCCAGATCGAGCGCTGGTGCCTCCTCCCCCGGCAGCAGGTGCGTGTAGCGGGTCAGCGTGAAGGCGGGCGAGTGGTGGCCGAGGGCGCGGCTGAGCTGGAGGAGGTTGGTGCCGCGGCTGAGGTGCATTGAGGCGAAGGTATGACGGAACGTGTGGAAGCCGGCCCAGGGCGCTCCTGCTTGCCTTACGAGCGGCTTGAGGACCCGCGGGCGCAGGTTGGTTGGGTCGAGCGGGGCGCCTGATTCGTTCGGGAAGAGAATTGCCGTGGAGTCGTGGTCGGCCTGATCGGCTAGATGGGCGCGGAGCTTCGCCGCCAGCGAGTCGGGTAGGCGGACCTCGCGGCGGCCGTGCTTGGTCTTCGGCGGCTCGATCCGGCCGCGCACCAGGGCGCGACGTACGCAGACCTCGGGCTCTCCGTCTAGCTGGACGTGGAGGCGCTGTAGGGCGATCACCTCGCTGATCCGCAGGCCGGTCGCCGCCAGAAGCTCGAGGAGCAGCCTGTGGCGCTCCGGCGCGTGCTCTATGACGGCTGCCAGCTGCTCGGGGGCGAAGACCTTGATCTCGTCGCCGTCGAGCTGCTGGCGCGGCGGCAGCGCCAGACCGCCCGCGGGGTTGTGGCGGATCAGGCCCTCGCGCTTCGCCGTCGCCAGCGCCGCCCGGAGCGGGATCGTGGCGTTGGCGATCGTGCGGTCGCCGAGGGCCTTGCCCTGGGCCTCTTCGTCGGCCAGCCAGTCAACGAAGCGGGCGAGGGTGTAGGTGGAGACGTCGACCAGCTTGAGACGGGCCGGGAAGTAGCGGTGGGCGTAGGCGCCGATCAGGCGGCGGTATTCCTCGCGGGTGGACTCGCGGAAGCCCCGGCGGCCCTGGCCGCGGTAGCGATCGACCCATTCATCTAGATAGCGGCGGAAGGTGACTCCGCTGCGCTCCTGCAGCTCGCCGCGGTCGCGGTCGGTCTCGCTCTCGCGCTTGATCCGCTTCGCCTCCTCGTAGGTGCGGGCGTGGCGCTTTCGCTGCCTCGCGCCGCTGCGGTAGACGCATGCGTAGCCGATCGTCCTCCCCTTGCCGTCGATCCGTTTGAAGACGCCGGGGGTCTTGGTCTTTACGAGCCGCCGCTTGTCGCCGCAGCCCTGATCGGCCGCAGGGGCCGTCGTATCCTGGGAAACGCTCATGAGCACCACCTCGTGAGCCAGGGGGCGGGTCGTTTAGGCGACGCCGCCCCGTTTTGATAGTCGCGGACAAAACGTAACAGGACCGGAGACCGGCAGCCGGAGCGCGACCGAGCCGGAGCGCGACAGCAGGCAGGCGAAGGTCAGCAGAGCCACGGCGAGGCTGACGGCGGCGGGACGATCCCGAGGCCTGGCGGCAGCCACCGAGACGACAAAATCGAAGAGGTAGCTCTGTTCCCTATATAGAAGTCAGCGATTTAGGAGCACCGAAAAGCCAGGCCGGAAGCGAGCCGGCGGGCGCTCCTGGAACCCGCAATGCGAGCCGTAGAGCGAGCAGTAGCGCGAGCCGTATTGCGAGCTATAGAGCGAGCCGTAGCGCGAGCCGCAAATGGCGTGCGGACCCCAGGACGGACCTCAGTGCGGACCCCGTTGCGGACCCCAGTTCGGACCCCGGCGCGAACCACCGGGGCGAAGTGCAGAGCGAAGCGCAGGACGAAGTACGGAACGAAGCGCAGAGCGAACTGACAAAGAGCCTCGGGCACACGCAGCTACTCGGCCAGCCGTTCCAAGAGTTCGCGGTCCTTCTCCATTTGCTCCCTCAGACTTGCCTGGAAGCCATCGTCAGAACGGACGGTTGCGATGTGGTTGCTGACGGCTTCCCGAACGACTTCGGAGATCGTCATCCCCAGGGCCCGAGCAACCGCAGCCAGTTCAGCCGACAGCTCGGGAGAGAGGCGAAGGCTCGTAGCCTTGGTCGGCGCATTTTTCCTTCCGCTTCCCTTGCCGGCGGCCATTGCAGGTTCAGCCCCGCTCGGTGGAGTACGGGCCCCAGAGGTCAGCCGCCTCCAGCGCCGTCCTCGTGGCGAAGACGAACTCGCCGCATTGGTGGACGAGCCCACCGCGCCGCAGCCGCGCCAGGCTGTCGGCGGTCGCGATCTCGCTTCCGATCATCCGCTCCACCTCCGCGGTCGCCCATGGGCCCCGGTCCTCGACCAGCAGGCCCATGATCGCCTCATCCGTCGCCGTGTCCCGGTCCGCAACCGGGCCAATACCCTTCTCCTGCATGGGAGCTTCGCCTCCTGTGCCACGCCCCCGGCTGTCTTCAGCAGCGCGGGGGCACTTTGTTCCGTTGTCGGCGGCGAACGTAGGTGGACGGGAGCGCCCGCTCAAGGGCCGGGGCGAACCTCTACCCGGACCTCATGTTGCCCCAGGCGTTGCCCCAGCGCCGTTTTTGGTCTCCCTGGGCGAACTTCAAAACCTCGCAAACCCGCTTCCCAAGCGGAATCGGACGAACGCGCCTGACAGGATTCGAACCTGTGACCTTCGGTTTCGTAGACCGACGCTCTATCCAACTGAGCTACAGGCGCGGGAGCCGAGATTCTAGGCCAGGAGTGGAATTGCCTCGGTTGGCGCCTTCTCCTCACGGCCTCCCAAAAGCCAAAGGGAAGGCTGAAGGGAAGGAACTTCCCAAGTCGCTTCACGCCCGCAGGCCATCTACGCGGCAGCCGCGAGCTTAGAGGATCGGTCTACTTCCTCGGCTTCGCGGTCGTCAAGGAACTGCTGCAGCTGGTCGCGCGCTCGCTCGAGCTCGCCCGGCAGAAGGTGGGTGTAGCGGCGCAGGGTGATCGGCGCGGCCTCGGCCTGCGCCTTCGGAGCCTTGTGGCCCATGAAGGCGGAGGCGACCTTGGGGCTGACGCCGGCATGGTCGAGCCAGGTGGCGCAGCTGTGCCGGGAATCGTGAAGGCCGATCGGCTCGAGGTCGAGCCCCTCCCAAACCGGGAAGCGTCGCTTCTGCAGAGCGTTGAGCGATATGCAGCCGGATTTGTTGTCGGCACGCCGCGGCGGACAGACGCGGCCCGATGCCGGTTCACCCTGGCGAATCCACTCCCGATGAAGGCGATCTCTCAGCTGGCGGACCATCGGCACGATCCGGCGCGCCGCTTCGGACTTCTTCGCCTCCTCGTCCGCTGCGAGAAGAAAGACGTCGTTGTTGAAGTCGACCTCTGGCCAGTCGAGGTGTTCGATCTCCTGGGCCCGGGCCGAACCGTAACCCGCAAGAGCCCAGGGCAGCGCGTCCTCCGGGGCGAGCTGGTCGAGGAGATAGGCGAACTCCCAAGGAGTCGCGATTCGATGTTCCCCTGAAGCGTCGTTAGCGGGCAGATCGACCGAAGCGGCGAGCTTCGACGGTGCCTTCCCCCTCTTGTGCGCCCAACGGGAGAGTGAGCGAGCCGAATTGATGATCGAGTTGATCCGGGAGCTGGAGAGCGGCGGGTCGTCGCCACGCAGATCATCGACGACCTGCTGAAAGTCGTGGTCGCTGATCTCGTCGAGATACCGGTCTCGCAGCCACGACGGCAGGCGGTTCAGGGAGCTGTCGAGGTCCTTGATCGCCTTCGTCGTGTAGGGGCGGCCGAACTTGTTGAGGGCGATGCCCTTCTTGCAGGCATCGATGAAATCGGGGTGGGCCACCCTGAGACGTGTACGTGAGGAAGGGCCGCTGGCCGGCCCCGCGGGCTCGGTGGCCGACCCGCCATTCCGTCGGCGATGCCGGCGTTGCTTGACCTCGGCGAACAGATCGGCTCGTTCATTTCGCGCCTGACCGATGTCCTCGACCCGCGGCGTGCGCCGGTTCCTCCCGATTTCGTCGTCCCAGACCGTCCCGTAGTAGCTCGGGTCGCAGTTGCAGCGCTTCCGCCCGATCGCGAGGTTGCAGTTGAGGGAGTGGCGCGCGTAGACGCCTTGGTAGCGGGTCTTGGTGTCGACGTAGCGACGCTCTTTGGTCTTCGCGGCTACCACTTCGCTACCTCGGTGCGGCCGGTCTCAGTGCGTGAGGGCGTGGAGCCTTGGCGGTTTTCCGCTCGGGGGGCGCCGGAGTGTGAGCCTCGTCCTGCGCCCACTCCTCGAGGTCCGCCGGGCGGTAGAGGCGCAGTTGCCCGGAGTAGACGCATGGAAGATGAGGCTGGACGTGGCGCTGGAAGTGACTCAGGCTCATGCCGAGGGCTTCGGCAGCTTCGCTTCGGGTGAGAAGCAGGCGGAGAGCCATCAGGGCGCCCCAGCCGATTCCACTGAGTCCACCTTCGGTGGCCAGCTCTGGTGTCGATGGGCTTGTGCATCTGGATTCCCGTAGCGACAAGCCCGCGCCCGGGCCACGCATAGCTCGGTACTGGAACCGACCATCGGCGTCCGGAAACGTGGGGCTGCCCACAGCAGGGCGCGGGACAATCGCGAAGGGAAGCCAGATGCGGCAGCGCGGCGCGCCAAAGGCTCCCCACCTCGACTACCACTGCTTCGGCTTGCACCCGCACCCATATGAGTGGGAATAACCGTCTATAGGTCACCCGCCCCGGACGGGCTTCGTCGACTAGCTGCTACCTAGTAACGCCGATTCAAAGCATGGCCGCTTCTCGGCCCAAGTGGAGAACAGTCCTACTCGAACCACCTCACCGGGAGGCGAATACACCCCGGACAAAATATCCGTTCCAAGTTCTAGGTAGCCGTGGACCGTTACACCAAGCTATGTAGCGCGCGACCGGCCCCCTGCGCCTCGCGAGGGTCTTCCGTGGTCGGAGTTGGGGGGACAGAACTTGGAACTGGACTGCGAGTCCACAAGAAGGATGAGTACCTAAAGCTTTTTGCGAGCTTCGCCCGCGGCATCTTTTTTTGGTAGGACATTCGGCAATTGCGTACAAAAAAACAATGCATTGCGTTAGCGTTGCCTCTGCCACCGTCGGGTGATTCATCGCAGACCCGTGGGAGCTTGTGAAGAACGAGCAGCTTCGGGGGGGTGTGCATCCGGCACCATCAACTCAGGGGGTCATCATGTCCGCTCAACGCACCATGCCGGATTGTCGACCGGCACCGCTCGACTGCCGGCTGACCGCACTGGTTTTAACCGAGCCGCTGCGATTCCCGCGCCGGGGGCAACCGGGCTACTGCAGGGTGGTCATTTGCCGGCAGGGAGTGAACGAGGTTGGCGCCAGAGCCGCGAGGCCCTCGGGAGGTGCCCACCAACCGGACGCGTGCTCCACGTCTCGAGAGCGAACGAAGGTGATGCCCTAGGAAGGGTTCCTGTTCCCCGCTGTCGGGGCCCGATTTGTACGAGTGAAGGGCAGAGGAATGCAGATCGAGAAAAAGTCGCAGCCCGTGCCGACCCTAGAGCAGCTGCGCGAAGCCGAAGCAGGACTGATCCGTCTTTTGTCGGCGAAGCGCTTCACGCGAGATTGGATCGAGCGCCAAGTGCCGGAGGCAATGGCCCAAGCGCAGGAGGATCTCGCCGCCAGAATTGCAGCTGGACGAGAAGACGAAACAGTGGGGCTGCTGATCGTGATTGCCTACCGCCGGGCGTTGAAGGCGCTGAGCGAGGAACGGAGCAGGCCGAAGAGCGTGCCTGTCGAGGAGATTTTTGATCTCGTTGATGAGTACAAGGACCCCCGAGCAGACCGTCATGGACGCCGACCGCCAGGCTCGGCTGTTGCGGGCTATGCAGTATCTGCCTGAGCGCGAGAAGGAACTGCTGTCCCTCGTCTACTACTGCGGGCTCGACCTCAAGGAGGCCGGGCATCGGCTCGGCTGGAGCTCTTCGTCGGCCGAACGCCACCATAAGGACGCCTTGGGGAAATTGCGAGCCCTGGTCGGAGAGCGCTCGCTTCTCGGTGCCGATGTTGCGGTGCCCGCCCTGATCGCGAGCGACTACTCGCTCCCAAGACCCACACTCCACCACGGGCTCGAGGCCGCTGCCGACCGCGTCTGCCAGCTGACAGCCTGGGCCCTGCAGCACATGCACTCGATTGCCGAAAGCGGGACTGCCGTGGCGACCGGTGGGGCCGGGGGGCCGAGCGCCGGACTCTGCGGACTCGCCGTCGCGGTCTGCCTGACAACAGTGATCTCCGTCGCGGTGCTGAGAGTTAGCGTCCTTCCGGTCGCAGACTTCTCCCCCGCGGCGAAGGGGGGCAAAGGCGCAGCGCCCGCTCCCTCGCCGGCGCGAGCAGATGCCGCGGCCGTCGCCGGCGGTCGGCTGCCGGACCACCCGGCACCGCCCGCACGAGGGGAACTGAAGCGTCGCCTCTGCGCCGGGACGAGGACGGGGATGAACCTTGAGGGTCCCGGCCGTAATGGGCTAGCCTGCCTTCGCGGTGGTTACAAGGCGCCAAGCGCAGAAGCGAAGCTCCCGCGAGCCGGTAGAGACCTGGGAGGAGGCTCATCGCCTCCTTTTGCGGCTGGTCGAAGTCTTCGACAGCCGCTCTCTCTTCAACGATGAAATCCCCAGGGAGCAGGCATGCCGGGCCATGAATGCAGCTGTCGAGGCAGACGACGAGCTAGCCGAGATTGCTCGCCGACTGCAGGCCGGTCCGGAAGAGTTCTTAACCCTGCGACTGCTATCTCCCGCTGAGGAAAGTCTTGTTCGTCAAGACAGTGAACCGAGCGAGGGAGAGCCCATGCAGCCGAAGAACGTTCTCAACGGCCTAAAGCGTCTTGCCGCGGACGTTTTCGGCAGAGGTCCTCAGCCCATGAGCGCGGAGGAGGATCTCAAGGTTCTGCGGGTGCAGGAGTTCCTCACTGCGAGGAAGTCGCTCAGCAGGACGTCTCCGCCGTAGCACTCAGTCAACTCCTCGAGGGAGGCCGGCGATCCCTCGGGGTCTCCTCGTCGATTTTTCCGTTGCGGAGAGTGAGGTCACTCTCTAAGACAGGGGAAACGCCATCACCCATTCGTCAGGACCGCAGGTGCGATATGGGCACCCGCCATAGTCGGAGCTTTTCCATGACACGTGCAGATGGTCTCCGCCGTGCGCCGGGTCGCCGTGGTGTTCTCCATAGCCGTTGTAGCCGATGAATTCGATCGCGGGGACAAGCGGACAGACCGGGGCCACGCCGCTTTCGCCGCAGCTTTCAACCCAGCCGAGGTCTTCGGCTGCCCGGCGGGCGGTCGCATCCCAGGTGTGTCCTTCGGCCGGGACCATGTCCATCGCCGTTCCATCGCCGTGGGTCCTGTGTCCCGCCTCCCTGGCTGCGGTGACGCGGAGGTCATAGGTCTCGAGGAGCCAGACGGCATCGGGATAGATGCGGGCATCGACCGACTCCGGCGCCCCTCCACCTGCCCACAGGCGCGGCGGCAGCGGCTTGAATGCCTTGGGGTGAAAAAGCCGCTCGGCATGGTGGAGCATGGCGCTCCCGCCGACGCTCGGCCCGCAGGATCGAGCTGAGAGGGGGACCATTTCCTGGCCCGCGGCGTAGAAGCGGCGGAAGTCACCCATGATCCGTTCGACGTACCACTCGGCATGGTTGTAGGCGAAGATCGCGTCGTGCCAGTTGCCCGGTGCGCCCGAGGCGCGTAGGTACCGCGCGGCGGCGAAGATCGCGTCTTCGGGATCGTAGGGATCCTTCTTCCCGTCGTCGTTGGCATCCACTCCCCAGGTGGCCCAGGTTTCGGGCATGAACTGCATCCATCCCTCGGCGCCGGCCGAGGAGGGACCCATGTTCTTACCGAAATCGGTCTCGTTGAAGTTGATCGAGGCGAGGAGCGCCGGACCCTTGGGGCCTAGGCCATATTTCGCCGCAGCCGCCTGATAGATCGGCACGAGCTTTTTCGGGACGCCGCCCTTGAGCGTTCCCGCGGTGGCTTCGCCTTCTGAGCCTCCACAGCCGCCGCCTCCTCCCCCGGCCGCGGCAGCGATACCGATCACGAAGGCGATGAGGATCGCGAGCGCCGCCATCGGGATTGCCGCGACGGCGGTCGAGCTGCCCCGCTGAGAGACCCCACTCATACGAGAGCGGGAATCGCTGTCCACCCGCCGGGCGCCCCGCCCGAGCCGGGGGTCAATTCACAGTGGACGGATGTTGCGGGGTTGGCGCGGGCCTCCCGCCCATAAGGCGGTGTGGGAGCAAAAGCACACCTCGACGGCAAACACCGGGCGCTACTGCCTGGACGTCAACGGCATTTCGGTGTTAGCCGCCATGAAGCCCGCCTTGGCGAATCCAAGGCTTTCTTCAGCGAACAACTAGCCGGATCGGCAGGACACCCACACTCGCCGGCGGCTCTGCAGCTTCAGACCGGCAGAGCCCCCGACGAGAGAGGGCGGGCCAGGCACCGTCCTCCGAGCCCGATCGGCACGACGAAAGGGAGTGAGGGGATATGTCCTCGCAATTGGGAATGACGTACCGGCGGTCGGCGCAAGTGACCCTGTGCTTGGTGGCGGTCTTGATCGGACTTGCCGGTCTGTTCGCCGGCCCGGCGGGAGCCAGCTATTACCGGATGGTGTTGTGCGCTGCAAACAGCGGCTCAGACAGCTACCAGACGTCCACCAACACGAAGAGCGCCGAACACCCGAACGGCATCTTCTCGTTTGAAAACTACTGCGGACCGGCTCCCTTCCCCGCCGGCAGCAACGCCTTCCTGCGGATATCGGAGAATCAGTCGAGCGGCAATGCCGGGGATTTGTCCTACGGGAGCATCTCCTGGACGGTGCCGCCGTGGGTCGACATCGTCGCCGCCGGCGGCTACACCCGGGAGCCCAACTCCTTCAACGAAGGCTGGCGCGGTCGCTTCTGGGCCGAAGACTTCAACGGCAATGGCCAGCACATCCTCGTCCAGGGCTCAGGCGTCCAGAACAACAGCTGCGAAGGCGTGTGCTGGGCCACCACCTCGGTCTTCGCCCCCCACCTCTGGCCGTTCGGTGGCTACGGCAAGTACCGCCGCTTCGTCTTCGAGCTGACCTGCATGCGCGCGGCGGGCTGCGATCGCACGAATTTCAACGCGGTCGACGCCAACACCATGATTCTTACCCTGAACGACGTCGACCCCTCCCACATCAACCTGACCAACACCGGATCGGGATTCCTCGGGGGAGGATGGGTGAAAGGCACCCAGAACGTCACCTACAACGCCTTCGACCAGGGCTCGGGGATGCGCTTCGAGCACATGCGGATCGACGGCGCCGATCGCAACACGATCGACTGGCGCGCTCAATGCAACATCGACGCCAACAACGGGATCGGCGAGTTCGCCCGTGATTTCAAGCCCTGCCCGGAGGGGGGCTGGTCGCGGACCATCGGGGTAGATACGGGTTCGCTGTCTGACGGGGCCCACACGGTCCAGGTCTGCTCGCAGGACTACGGACAGGCCGCCGGCCTGAACGGGAGCGGCGGGGAAACCTGCGACCAGCGGACGGTCCACGTCGACAACCACACGCCGGGCAAACCCGCCGGGCTGAAGATCCTCAGCCCAAACCCGCATCGCTATCTCTCCAATTTCGGCGCGTCTTTCTCATTGCCACCCGATCCCGGTAGCCCGATCGTCGCCGTGCGCTATCAGGTGCTGAACGCGGCCGGGGAAGTCGTCGTCCCCACCAAGACGATCTCCGCCGTCAACCCGAGCGAAGTGAAGGGCATCGAAGGGCCGGCCAAGGCCGGCGCCTACCACCTGCGCCTCTGGCTCGCCGACCAGGTCGGTTTCGACGGGCCGGCGGCCGAAGTCGACATCCCCCACGACACGACGCCGCCGGCCGCACCGCAGGAACTGCACGTGGTCGGCGCCGCCGGGCGCTGGCAAGACAAGATCGACCTGCGCTGGAACGACATCCTCGACGACGGCTCGCCGATCAAGGCCGCCCATTACCGCTTCCTCGACGCCGGCGGCCAGCCGGTCGGCCAGGTCCAGGAGCTCGATGCCCTGAATCCGCAAGCCATCGAAGCCCTGCCGACCCCACCCCACAGGGGCGACTACAAGGCCCAGGTCTGGCTCTCAGACGAAGAGGGCAACGTCGGTGCGGCGGCGACCGTGCCGCTGCCGATCGACACCACTCCGCCCGCCGCGCCTCAGGGCCTCTCGGTCACCGCCCCTGATTCCTCGAGGACCGATCAGGGCTTCGACGTGCGGTGGAACAACCTGACCGACACCGGGTCGCCGATCGACCAGGCCCACTACCAGGTGCTGAACTCAGACGGCAAAGTGGTCGTCGCGACCCAGGACGTGAGTGGAGTGAATCCGCAGGCGATCCCCGACCTCGACGCTCCGCAGGGCGCCGGCAGCTACGCCCTGCGGGTGTGGCTCTCCGACGCCGAGGGCAACGTCGGGGCGCCCGCAGAAGCACCGCTCGCCTACAGCTGCGCCCGCTCTGCCGTGGAAGGGGGTCAACGGCTGACCTTGGGTGCGGGTGACAACCTCGCCTCGGCTGTGACCCTGCACCAGGGGCAGGGTACGACCGTAGGTGGCTCGCTGCGGAACTCGGACGGTCCCGTGGCCGGAGCCGCGGTCTGTGTGTTCAGCCGTATCACCAGCGACCAGGGGAGGGAGTTCCTCGGGACCGCGATGACGGCCCCGGACGGGAGCTTCACCTTTCCCATCGCAGCTGGGCCCTCGCGGGAACTGATGACCCGCTATCGCAGCGGCCACCGCGAAATCGAAGCGCACGCAAGCGCTTTGACCCGCATCGAACCGACGCTGCACCTCCGCAAGAAGGTCGTCCACAACAAGCACAAGGCGATCTTCTACGGTGAGATCCCCGGCCCGCACAACGACAACGTCGTCGTCGTGCTGCAGGTGAAGAGCGGCAAGGGCTGGAGGGCCTTCCGCCGCTACAAGACCCGCAACGGCGGCCGCTACGAAGTCGCCTATCGGTTCAGCCACACCGACACCGAATCCGTCTACACGATGCGCGCCCAGGTGCGACGGACGGTGGGGTTGCCCTACGAGCCCGGGAACTCGCGCAAGGTGAAGCTGCGCGTAAAGCCCTAGCCCGCCCCGGGGTCCTCGCTCGGGCGGGGGGCATCGCCGCCCTCGCCCGAGCGGAACCCCCGCGACGACCAGATTCAGGAACCGGAGGTAGTCCGATGGAGCTAGCGACGAGGCGGCGGCCCGAGGTCACCGACGAGGAGCTCCGGGAAGCCGAAAAGGGCCTGGTGCGCCTCCTGCACAAGAAGCGCTTCCCGAGGGAATGGATAGAGCGAAACGTCCCCGACGCGATGGCGCAGGCCAGGACCGAATTCGCCGCGAGGCTTGCCGCCGGCAAGGAAGACGACACGGTGAACTTGCTCGTCGTGATCGGCTACCGGCGGGCACTGAAGCTGCTCGACTCCGAACTCTCCCGCCCCCCGACCAGCTCGATCGAGACGGTCTTCCACCTCGCCGATGAATCGACTCCTACCCCGGAGGAGGAGGCGATCGACCACGACCGCCAGGAGAGGGTCATGAAGGCGCTGGCCACGCTCCCCGACCGCGAGCGGGCGCTGATGGCCCTCGTCTACTTCGACGGCAAAAGCGTTCGCGGCGCCGGCAGGCGTCTGGGCTGGGGCAAGTCCTCCGCGGATCGCCACCACCACGCGGCGTTGGAAAAGCTCCACGAGCTGCTCGACCGCAGCCTCCTCAGCCCCGAAATCGCGATTCCGGCCTATGTCGTCGCCCGCCACTGGCACCACTCGCCACTCCGAACGCTCGAGCGCTGGGTGGCGGGCGCAGGAGAAAGCGTCGCCGAAGGCGCAATGCTGGGAGGCTGGCGCTTCGGGCAGGCAGCTGAAGGCGCGAGTGCCGCGGCGGGCAGCGGTGCCGGAAGGACGGCCGCGGGCATCTGCGGCGCCGCGGTGGCCGTATGCCTGACCGGCGCGGCGACTGGCGTGGGGGGACCTGGTGTCGGCCTGGGGGCGGGTGGCGAGGGGGCTCCCCCGGCGGCCCATCATCGTGCCGCCCCACGAGGGGTAGCCGCTCCCCTGCAGATCCAGGCCGCCCCGGCCCCGCCACCGCCCGCGGCCCCTGAGACCTCCGGCGCCTGGCAACAGCCTGCTCGCAGGCGGGCGGAATCCCACAACGCCGGAGCTGGGCGGCACTCGGCGGTCGGACGGACGCGCGAAGGCGGCAGACCAAGCAGTGGCAGCGGGCCTGCCGCACGCGCGGCGTCCACCGAAGAAACGGTGAACGAGTTCGGCCTCGAGGGCGGCGAAGCCCAGAGCCCACCTGAAACGGGTGCGGAACCGGCACCAGCGCCAGCGCCAGCCGTGGCACCGGCGGCTGCCCCTCCCGGGGAAAGCTCGCCTTCATCGGGCTCCTCAGGCAGCGGCAGCGGCGAAGAGTTCGGCATGTAGAGCCGGGGGAGCCCCCCCCCCGCTCCGCCGGTCCGGTCCTTCCCTGCCCGCGGCCCCGGCAGGCCGGGGCTGGATGCCACGCCAAGGTGAGCACCCCAGCCGCGGAAGCCGCTCGCCCCCGGGTCTTTTCCACTCACCGTAGGGCGCAACTACCTGCAGACAAAGTGTCCCCGGGGCCATATAGCCGTCACCGGAATTCCTTACCGCGCACACACCTCCAATGACAAGAAGGAGAAGGCGCGGTGTCCGTACTCGAGACGTTCCAATTCCACATCCTGGCGGCGGCGGCCAACGTGAAGGTGAACCCCGACCCCGGGGGTCTCCCCGGCGCAACCGCCTTCCAAAAGCTCCTGGACGGCGGCGCCGCGCTCGGGCTCTTGGTCTGCGTCGCGGCCTTCGTGATCGGCGCCGCGCAATGGGGCTTCGGCAGCCGCTCGCAAAACTACAGCCAGGCCGCCGACGGTCGCGAGCACATGCTGAAGGGGCTCGGCGGCGCGTTCGCGATCGGCGCCGTCTCGGCTGTCATCAACTTCTTCTACACCGCCGGCACCGGCGTCCACTGATCGCGATGAGGCGGGCACTGCTCATTTCGGCGATCCTGGTGGGGGGCTTCGTGCTCGGCCGCGTGTTCGCCCCGGGCGACGGCTCCCCCGCTCCGCCACTCCCCGACTCCCCCGGACCTACCCGCTCCCTGTCCGGGGGAGTCGGGGCCGGCTACGCCCATACCCGCGAGGGGGCGGTTGCGGCTAACGCGAACTACCAGCAGGCGTTCGCAGACGCGGCCATTCTTCGACGCGGGGAGCTGCGGCGCCGAATCGAAGCGGTGGCAACGCCCGATTACGCGCCGCAGATGATCGCGCGCAACGAACCGGGAATGCGACGGCTGGCAGCCGGGCCGATCGGGGTGGGGCTGCGGGAAAAGGTCGCGACCGCCTTCTTCGGCACGCCGGTCCTCTACCGGGTGGTCTCCTACTCACGCCGCCGGGCGGTGATCGGCACCTGGGGGTTCACCGTCCTCGGCAACGCCACCTCGGCCGAACCCGAGGCCTACTTCGGCACGTCGAGAACCGAACTCGTCTGGATGCACGGCGACTGGAAGATCGCCCGGACGAGCGCCGGGTTCGGGCCGACGCCTCGGCTCCTCACCCCCAGGGAAGGGGGCGAAGGCTTCTCCTTGGTCGACCTCCTGCAGGAGATGCGCCGCTATGCGGTGGCCCCCTAACCTGGCGCTCGTCCTCGTCGGGGCTTTGGTCGCCGTCTGCGCGATGATGGCGAGCCCCGAGCCGCCGCGGGCCCAGGCGACGAGCCTGCCCTGCATCGGGCTCTCGCCGGCCGGGGCCGTCGTCGGGGGCCTGGTCGGGATCGGCAACCCGGTCGGAGACGCCTGCGAAGCGGTCACCGATCCGATCCTGGGCGCCGCGGGAGACGCGGTCCTCGGGCCGCTCAAGGAAGCCGCCAGCTCGATCGGCAAGGGGGTCTTCAATCAGGTCACCGCCTGGGTCGCCGACGGCGCCGTCTGGCTGATCGGGGAAATCGCGGTTGGGATCGACAAGACGACGAGCCCGAATCTCCTCGGCAAGGGGTTCCTGCACCAGTACCGGGAGATGGCGCAGATCGCGGCGCTGATGGCTGCCCTGATGGCGATCTTCGCCGTCCTCGAGGCACTGGCGCAGGGCAGTCTCTCGCTGCTTTGGCGGGTGTTCTTCGTGAACGTCCCGCTGGCGGCGATCGCCACCAGCGTCGCCTACGTCGTCGTGCAGCTGCTCCTGGCGACGTCCGACGGGATGGGCGAAGCGATCACCGCGACGACGAGCGCCGACGCCCACCACTTCTTCAAGGGGGCAGTGGAAGCACTGGCGGCGGTTGGTGCTTCCAGCGGTGAAGCAGGGGCCACGGCGGGCGGCGGCCCCACGGGGGCGGCGGCGGGAGCCGTGGCGGTTCCCCTCTTCGTCGGCTTCATCGCGGCGGTGGTGATGGCCTTTGCCGCCCTCTTCGTCTGGATCGAGCTCCTGATGCGCGACGCGGCGGTCTACGTGGTCGCGCTCTTCATGCCGCTGGCGCTGGCGGCGGCGATCTGGCCGCGGTGGGCCTCGGCACTGCGGCGGACCTGCGAGCTGCTGATTTGCGTGATCTTCTCGAAGTTCGTGATCGTCGCGGTGATCTCGCTCGCGGCGAGTCTCGTCGCGCGCGGGGACGGCTCGGCCGAGCAGGTGCTCGCGGCAGGAGCAATGCTGCTGATCGCCTGCTTCTCCCCCTTCGTGCTGTTCAAGCTGGTGCCCTTCGCCGAGGGCGCGATCAGCTCCGCCTATGGGCGCCAGGGCGCCGGGGGCGCGGCGATCAGGACGTTCGAGGTCGCCTCCTCGGGGCAGCTGATGCGCCGCTCGGCGATGGTGAACTGGGGAGCGGGCGGACCGGCGAGCTCGAGCGGTGGGAGCTCGGGCGGTGGAGCCGGCGGGGCCGAGGGCGGGGGGAAAGGCAAATCGCGGATCGGCGGCGGTGGCGGTCCCGCAGGCAGCGGAGGTGGGGCAGCAGGCGCTGCCGAGGGCGGGGCGAGCGCAGGCGGGGCGGCGGGAGCGGCGGCGATGCCGGCTGCGGCCGGAGCGAGCGCAGCGAAGGCGGCGAAGGGCGGAGCGGAGAAGCTGGCCGGCAGCGGAGTGGCGGCCGAGGCGAGCAGCGGCTCAGGTGCAGGCGCGGGCTCCCAGCCGGGATCGGGCTCTGAGAACGGCACCGCCGCCGGGTCTTCGTCTCCCCCGCGCGCGCCCCAGGGCGCAGGAGAACCGAGCGGGGCAAGCGGGGGCGATGATGCGACTGGCCCGGCGCACGGCGACAGCCAGGTGGTGCGGCCGGCGGCCGGTCCCGAGCCGAGCGATGCCCAGGGGGGCAACGCCCCAAGCGCAGGAGCCAAGCCGGCTCGGCCAAGCGGCGCCGACGGGGCCGCTGATAGCGCGAAAGCGGGTGGTGCGCCATGAACGGCCAGCGCCGCTATCGCTTCGGCCCCCTCGAGCAGCGCGGGGTGGTCGGCCCGCTGGGAGTCGGGCAGGTGGTCGTGGTCGCGGTGGCCGCGCTGATCGCGCTCGGGGCCATCGACCTGATGCGCAACTGGATCGGCCTGGGGCTCGCCCTGGTCGTGCTCCTCGTCGCGGTCGCGGTGATCTACCTGCCCTTCGAGGGTCGCACGCTCGAGCAGTGGGCGCCGGTGGGTCTCCGCTGGGCGGTTTCGATGGCTGATCGCAAGCGGGGCTATCGCTCCCGTGCTCCGGGAGCTGGGGTCCGCATCGTCGACGCTCAGGCGGTCTTCCCGGTCTCGCTCCCGCCCGAGCTCGCGGGACTACAGATGCTCGAGGTCCCCTACGGCTCCGACCGCGTCGGTGTCTTACGCGACCGCAACGCGGGCACCTACACCGCCGCCCTGGCGGTGAGAGCCGGCGCCTTCAGCCTGCTCGACGCTGCTGAGCAGGAGCGCAAGCTCGACGGCTGGGGCTCGGTCCTCGCCGGCCTCGCCCGGGAGGGAAGCCCGGTGAGGCGGCTGCAATGGATCGAGCGGACCCTCCCCGCCCAAGGCGACGAGCTCGCCTCCTACTTCCAAGCAGAGCGCGACCGGGCAGTTCCGCTTGACTCAGGGCTAGTCGCCTCCTACATCGAGCTCGTCGAGGCCGCGGCGCCGGTAACCCGCGAACACGAGATCCTCCTGGCACTGCAGATCGACGAGCGCCGGGGCGCCCGGGAGATGCGGCGGATGGGCGGCGGGGCCGACGCGGCCTGCCGGCTGCTCCTGCGGGAGGCCGAGAGCCTCGCCGAGCAGCTCTCGGTGGCAGAGGTCACCGTCTTCGGGGTCCTGCGGCCGCGGCGCTATGCGGAGACGATCCGCGACGCCTTCGATCCCTACGGGCGCCAGTCGCGGGGCCGCACTGCGCTCGGGGGCCCCGAGCGGGAGGGAATCGAGCCGGCGCTGATGGGACCGCTGGCAGCGCAGGAGACCTGGAGCGCCTACCGCACCGACTCCGCCCACCACATCACCGCCTGGATCTCCGACTGGCCGCGCACCGACGTCGGCCCGGCGTTCCTGACGCCGCTTCTGATGCAGACGACGGCGCTGCGCACGGTCGCCGTGTGCATCGAACCCGTCCCCCACCTGAAGGCGATCCGCAAAGCCGAGGCGGCACGGACCGCCGAGGTCGCCGAGGAGCTGCAGCGCGAGCGGCAGGGCTTCATGACGAGCGCCCGCCTGCGTCGCCGCCAGCAGGCGGCGGCCCGCCGCGAGGAGGAGCTCGCCGACGGCCACGCGGAGATGCGCTTCACCGGGTTCGTCGGCTTCGACGGCCGCTCGGCCGAGGAGGCTGAGCGGCATTACGGCGAAGGCGAGCACGCCGCCGCCCTCGCCCACCTCGGCCTGCAGCGCCTCTACGGAGAACAGGCCGCTGCCTTCTGCAACCTCCTGCCGCTCTGTTGGGGGCTCAAGTGAGCAGGCGCCGCAGAAGGGGCGCGCCGCGGCCCGGCCACAGCGCGACGACGGCGCATTTCCAGGCGGCCTACCCGTTCCTGGCCGAGGGCGGGCTGGGGGCGCCGGGCGTCTACGTCGGCCAGGACGCCTGCGGCGGGGCCTGGGTCTTCGATCCCTGGGAGGCCTATTCGCGGCGCCTGGTCGACGGCACCTGCATGTTGGTGCTCGGCAAAAAAGGAAAGGGCAAGTCGACCTTCTGCAAGACCTATCTGCTGCGCCAGCGGCTGACGAAAGTCGAGGGGTACGTGCTCGATCCCAAGGGCGAGTACGGACCGCTCGCCCGGGCACTCGGCGGCAGCCATCTTCGCCTCTCCCCCGAAGGCGAGATAAGGATCAATCCGATCGCCCGCCAGGGCGGCTTCGCGGCTCAGCTCGATCTCCTGCGCTCGGTGGTCAAGGCCACCTTGCACCGGGACCTGACGCCGGAGGAGGATGCGGGGCTCCGGGTCGGCCTGGAACGGGTCAACGCCGAAGCCGGCGAAGAGGGCGAACCGACGCTGCCGATGGTCGTCGAGGCGCTCCTTGCCCCGAGCGAGGAGATGCTCCGCGAGGTCTCGGCCACCTCCGCCGGGAGCTTCGCCGCCGCCAACCGCGATTCCGCGCTTGCCCTGCAGCGGCTCTGCAAGGGAGACCTGAAAGGGATGTTCGACGGCCCTACCACTGAGGGCATCGACCTGAACGCGCCGATCGTCGTCATCGACCTGAGCGCGGTGAAGGGCTCGGCGGCGCTGAACATCCTCATGACCTGCGCGGCGGCATGGATCCAGTCGATCCTCGCCGAGCGAAAGCGCCTTGCCGAGGAGGAGGGCGTCGAGAGCCCGAAACTGACCCTCGTCCTCGAGGAGGTCTGGCGGGTCGCCGGCGAGCTGGGGCTGGCCGAATGGCTACAGGAATGCTTCAAGCTCTGCCGGGCCTGGGGCATTCAGGTGATTGCGGTGGCCCACCGGCTGACCGACTTCGGAGCGGTGGGGGACGCCGGCTCCCGGGCGTCACGGATCCTCGAAGGGCTGATCTCAGACGCCGACGTCCTGGTGATCTTCGCCCAGCCCTACGATCAGCTCGACCTGATGGTGAGCAAACTCGGGCGCAGCCGGACCGAGGCCGAGCTGCTGCCGCTGCTGCGGCGAGCTGAAGCGCTCTGGGTGGTTGGCGCCGGCTCCTACCTGAACAGCCATCGGATTTCGCAGTTCGAGGCCGAAATCACCGACACCGACGCGCTGATGGAACGGCGCCGAGACCGCGCGGTGGCGGCATGAACGGGATCAGCGGGGGAGCGGTCACCGTCGCCCTGGTGATGGCGATCGCCCTGGGCCTCCTCAATTTCTTCGACGGGCACATCCGCCACGGCGGCAAGCGCCAGCGGGTTCAAGGTGCCCGCTGGGCGCGCCGCCGCGACCTGCGCGAGCTGCGGATGCGGGGGCCGGAGCCGGGGCGCCTGGTCCTCGGCCGAAAGGGCAGAGGCCTCCTCGCCACTGCGGGTCGCGCCTCGGTCCTGGTCGTCGGCCCCACCGGAATCGCTCACAAGACGACGGGGATCACGATTCCCGCCGTTCTCGAATGGGAAGGCCCGGTTGTCGTGACGTCGGTGAAAACCGACCTGCTCAAGGCGACGATCCGCCACCGGGAAGACATGGGGAAGGCGATGATCTTCGATCCGACTAAAGCCAGCGGTGAGAAGAAGACGGTGAAGGCGACGCCGCTTCTTGGGTGCAGTAGCTGGGGCGGCGCGATGAAGGTCGCCCACCGCCTCTCCAGCTCGGCGAGGGCAGCCGAGGGATTGCAGGAGGCCGACTTCTGGCATGCGGCGGCCGAGAAGCTGCTCTCCCCCCTCCTCTTCGCGGCAGCAAACGAAGGTGGCCAGATGGCCGACGTGATCCGGTGGCTGAACGCCGGAGCCGAGGCAGAGCCGAAGGTGAGGAAAATCCTCGAGGCGACCAAAGACGAGGACGCCCTCAGTGCCTGGCAGGCGAACTGGAACCGCGACGAGCGCCAGCGCAGCTCGATCTATACGACCGCCGAGACCATCCTGCGGGCGTTCTCCGATCCACGGGTTCTCGAAGCGACGAGCTGCGCCGAATACACGCCGAGCGCTTTGCTCGACGGCGGCGCGAACACGCTGTACCTCTGCGGATCGGCTCACGAGCAGGTCCGGCTTCGCGGACTCTTCGCGGCGATGCTCGGCGAGGTGGTCGGCGTGGTCCAGGAACGCTCGGCGGTGACCGGGAGGGCGATCGACCCGCCGCTCCTCATCGTCAACGACGAGGCCGCGAACTCGGCACCGCTGCCGAACTACGCCGTCGTCGCCTCGAGCGGGGCGGGCCAGGGAATCCTGATGGTCACGGTGGTCCAGGACCTCTCGCAGTTCGAAGCGCGTTATGGCAAAGAAGCGCAGACGATCTTCAACAACCACGAAGCCGCCATCTACTGCGCGGGGATCCGTGACAGGACCACGCTCGACTATCTGAGCAGCATCATTGGAGAAGGCGAGTACCGGCAGCTGACCGAGACCGATGGTGAGATGGGCCGCGGTTCCTCGACCCGGGGAAGCGTCTACAGGGCGCTGACCCCGGCGAACGTGGTGCGGGAAGGCAGGCCGGGGACGGGCATCCTGCTCTACGGCCACCTGCCGCCAACCCGGATCGCTCTGCGGCCCTGGTTCAAGGACCGGCGCCTGCGCGAAATGGTGGAGCGGAGCAGCTGATGGGCCCCGGGAGAGGCTGGGGAGACGACACGGTTGCACTGGGCGCCGAGCGGAGCGAGCCGAGGAAGCCCGGCACCGAGAATGCGCCGGAGGCTCCCGAGCCTCGGGCGGACCGAGCTGATGCGGCCGGCGGGATGGAAACCGCCGTTCTCCATGCTGCGGATCCACCAAGCGATCCTGGAGTCCCGATCCCCGCGATGACGGGGTGCAAGCCGCCCCGAAGACGCGCGCTTCTGAGCGCGGCGACGGGACTGGGCACCGCGGTGCTGGTGGTGGCTCTAGCAGGATTGTTCGGAGGCGGGGGAGAACCGGGAGTTCAACCGGGAGCTCGCGGCGCTGCGCGGACGGCTGGGGTGCGGCGCCGGCCAGGTGCAGCTCGCGTCGCCGAAAAGTGGATCGAGCGCGAGGTCAGGGCAGCGGACGGGGCGCGAGAACGCCGGCGACTCCGGAAGCGCCGGCAACGCCACCGTGAAACCGCAGAGGAGAAGGTGCGACCGGCGCCCAAAGGGCTTCCGACTCTCGCGCAGGCGCCCGAGGTAGAACCCGAATACGTGCCGGAACACTCGCCTGAACCTGCCCCTGAAACCGCGCCGGCGCCCGAAGCCGCACCGCCCTCAGCGGGCTCCCCGACGCCGCCGGGCGTCGAGTTCGGGATGTAAGTAGCGGTAGGGCCTGTGAGGATCAGGCGTCGAGAGAGAAGGTGGCCACACCAAGCTGGGCGCGTCGAATGGCTCAGATCAACCCTTTGTTTCATTGCCATGTCGAGAAAGCTCGCGAGCACCCTGCCAGGCCAAAATGAGCAAGGTGACTGCGAAAGCCACGACAACGAGAGCCCACCCCATCCAGATAGCCTTCGCAAGCCCATTGGCAACGGCACTATGAGACGCTTGATCCCACCGATAGGTAAGCGTTAACGGGATTAACAACAATATGGCGAGCCAGCCTAGGCGCCAAGCCAAAAGAGTGTAGGTTCGCCGGAAGTCCTCATCCAAATCACTGTCTGCCCAGCCAGCAGCTTGCGCGAGAACTCTATAAGCGGCTGCGCGTGAGCGTTCAACGAGCAAACTGATTCGCATCGCAATCGCGGCGTCCGCATTCCCACCAGGTGTCGAGACCTTCCACGTGTACTTCATTGACGAAGGGGCGAGGAGGCAGATACTCGTGAGCACACCGACAACGGCGACCAGGAACTCCGACCGCGACCCCGTCAATGAAGCGATAGCTCCGAATAGGACGACGGTCCACCCAACCCGACTTCCACGAATCAACAACCAAGAGAATAAAACGGCCGCTAGAACCACCGACCCGCCGAGCAGCGACGGCGAGATCGAAAAGGCGACTGCGTTCGCCAGGACGAATATGCACGCCGCGAGCAACTGACTCTTCGGCAACGCCCTGGGCAAACGACCTAACATGAGCCGTTAGTTTAGCCCATCAATTTTCAGCTGCCCCAACGGCACATTTCACCACCGTGTAGAGAACCGACGGCACAAAGCCGGCGCCATCGGGGTAGGCCTCCCGCGTTTCGGCGGTCTCTCTCCAAGCTTCCGTCGCGCCCTGAGCACAGCCAACTGCAATACTGCCCGCGGGGGAGCGCGCAGCGCCGTACATCGATTCAACGAACTGAACAGTTTCTTGAGTGCTAGTCGCTGCATTGTGATGGGTTAGATAGTTGATTACGCTGTTTGCAACGCCTTCTATGAAGCCATTGTTTGATCCTCCAGAAGGCCATCCGACAGTGCAAGCTATCGCAGTACATTTTCGGCTAGTGACAACTGGCACAGCCATATGGTGCGCACTGGCTATCGCATGAGCCTTTCGCCTGTAGTACTGGGGGGACGTCGCCCTATTGCCCTTTCCTTTACCTCCATAGCCGCGCCTACAACCGTGTCGCGCATACTGATCTGCGCATTCACCGTTTAGGTCAAAGTGGTTCACGGGATCCTGGTTCGCATAGTCATACGGGTTTGCCGAACCCCCACGTACTGGGTCAGCCGTGAGGAAGCGACCCAGAGAGGGTATATAGCTCCGAGCGCCCATCTGGATCACCCCAGACGGCAGTTCGGTTCGGGGACCCTTCCCTCCAAGCCAACCGTATCGGCCCGCGCTTCCCGAAATCGGGTTCCCGAACTCGTCATAGCTGAAGGTCCCTTTGAAACTCGTGACTTCGGGACTGATAGCCGCCGTCGCCGACACATCCCCATGCAGGTTGGTCAGTTGCAGCGTGATTTCTTTGCCGCTTTCCTGAACTGCCGCAAGTTCCCCGCCGAGACCGCCGATGTTGCGGGTCCAAGTCGAAGCCCGTACGGTCCAGGCAGGCGAGTCTGACGGCCCGTCGTAGTGGAACACTTCGGTCCCTTCCAGGCCTCCCCCCTGCAGGCGCTGGCGCTGGCGCAGCGTCGCATCCAACTGGAACATGTTGCTGACCCCGCCCTGAGACTGAACGGCCACCATGTCGTTGGAGAAGTAGCCGGTCGTCAGGGTTTTGCCGCCGGCGAATGCGGCCGGCAGGCTCGTGATCCGGCCCCATGCATCGTAGGTCGGTCCCATGAGCCTGTCGGCGCCGTCGTATTCGTAGGTCTGGGTGGTGCCGCCCGATTCGGCGCAGACTCCCCCGACCCCGGGCGAGCGGGTCGTCTTGGCATAGCGGTTGGAGTCAACGTCATAGATGTAGGCGCGGGTAGTGCACTGCCCGCCCGTCGGGGTTTCATCGGCATAGGTGAGGCGCCCGGCCTTGTCGTAGCGGTAGTGCTCGGTGCCAAGGGTGCCGGCTTCCTTGCGGATCTGGCCGTTGATCGACCTTTCGAGACCGAAGTCAAGCCAGGTGCAGCTCGCGCCGCAGTTGGATGCCTTCGTGTAGGTGAGGTGCATCGGCTCCCCTGCCGGGTCGTAGGTCGTTTCGGCGGTCAGGCCGTCGGGAAGGGTGCGTTTGACCAAGCTGCCGTCGGCGTTGTAGCTGGCAGTGAAGAGGCCGGCAGCGGAGTCTTCGAGTTCGACCGGCATGCCCGAGGTCAGGTCGTAACGGAGGGTTTGGCTGCCCTTGGCATCGGTCGTTTTCACCGGCCGACCGTCGAGGTCGTAGGTGGTTTTGGCAACGTTCCCGTCGGCGTCTTCGTAGCTTTCCGGGCGTCCGAGGGCGTCGTAGGTCGTCTTCGTTTCCTGGGTGTCGAAGCCGCTGGCCGACCACTTCTGGACGCGGTTGTTGGTGGAGTCGGCAAGGAGAACGTTTCCTTTGCCGTCAAACGCCAGGCCTCCCGGTGAGACGAACTGGCCTTCCTGGGTGCCGAAGGAGCTGAACTTCAGCAGGTATTCCCCTGCTTCGGAGAACTTCTGGACCCGGCTATTGCCCTGCTCGGCCACCCAGACGTTGCCGGCGGCGTCGGATTCGACCGCCGCGGGGGCTTTGAGCTGGCCGTTGCCCGAGCCTTCGGTGCCGAACTGTCCCTCGTAGGTCCAGGAAAAGCTCCACTTCTCGATCCGGTTGTTGCCGGTATCGGCGACCCAGAGGTGTTTCGGGCCGATCGCGATCGAGCTCGGTTCTTTGAACTGGCCGGCGGCGCTGCCCGCGGAGCCGAATTTGGCCAGCAGTTCGCCCTGCAGGCCGAACTTCTCGACCCGGTTGTTGGCGCGCTCGACCACGTAGACCGAGCCGCCCATCCCCGAGCTCGAGGCGATCCCGACCGGTTCAGCCATCAATCCTTCCCCGGTGCCGGAAGTGCCGGCCTGGCAGACGTTCCCCGAGGAAGCGGTGCAGTAGTTGCGTTCGGCCTGGGTGCCGCCCGCTTCGACCTTGGTCTTGTTGACGTTGGCCCCGATCGCCGCCTGGAATTTTCCTTCCGGGTTGAAGCGCACGACCCGGTTGTTGCCGGTGTCGGCCACGTCGAGGTTGCCGTAGGCATCGACAGTGATCGCCGAGGGGGAACTGAGCTGGCCAGCGCCGGAGCCGAGCGAGCCGGCGGCACGGATGAATTCGCCTCCTTCGGTGTACTCGACGATGCGGTTGTTGCCCTTGTCTACCGCCCAGACGTTGCCGGAGGAGTCGACGGCGACGTCGGTCGGGTTTTTCAGGCCGGTATGGCTCTGACTGGCGTAGCCGAGTGAGGTGAGGAACTGCGGGTTGCCACATTCGGATTCGCACTTGAAGCGTTCGGCTACCGGGAGCCCGAGAGTGGAGCTGTATTCGGTTTCTACCTTCGGGATCGCCTGGCCGCCGCCTTCGATCTTCTTGGTCAGCTGACGGCCGGCGGCGTCGTAGGTGATGAGCGTCTTGCGGACGTTGGTACTTCCACCCCCCGGGCTTTCGACGATTTCAGTCGGCTCGCCGAGGTTGTTGTAGGCGTTGAACTTCTTGACGAGCAGTTCGGGGCGGCCGGTGCCGCTGGTTTGGCCCATCGGCCTGATTTCGCAGGGCAACCCTGCGTACTGAGGTACGTAATTGCAGGGTCCGTTGTGGAAGCCGGCGTAGTAGTAGTTGATTTCCAAGGAGCCGGGGGGGTTGGTCCCTTCCGCGTTCGACGGCTGCGAAATCTCGGTTGGCCCCATGTCTGAGCCATACCAGGTGCTGGCGCCGACCTGGATCTTGCTGCCGTCCGCCGCTACGACAAGCGTCTTCTGCAGCTTGCGGTAGCTCCAGTCATACCGATATTCGGTGACCTTCTGATCTGCCATCTCTTCCTGCCCCGGCACGGCAGCACCCGTAGTTTCCTTGGTCGGCAGGTAGTAGGGAGGCTGCCCTGCGGGCGGAGTTGGGTCTTCGTAGCTGACGACGGTGCGCGCGCGTGCTTCTTTGGTTTCGCCGCCTTCGAGCCTCACCGAGTGCAGCGGCCCCCAGGATTCGAGCAGCTCGGTGCCGTCGGCGTTGTAGGTGGAGTGGGTGTCGAGTTCGTGGGAGCGGGCGGCCGAACTGGAGCCTGCGGCCAATGCGCGCAACCGGTTCTGGGGGGTCAGTTCGCGCACCACGTTGCCGTGGACGTCAACTTCGCTGGTGGAGATCGAGGGGCCTTCTGCACCAGGCGGGGCCGGGGATGCGGCGTTCACTTCATAGCCTTCGGCATCCAGGTAGTGGACCGATGCGTGCGAGAAATCCGTCGGCCGCGGGCTCGTCGGGACCTGATCGGGCGGGAAGATCGCCGCCGCTTCGAGTGGGAGGTCGGCCTGGCCCCAGGTCGCGACGGTGGCCGGGCTCATGTCATACGGAGCGCCGCTACCGCTCACCGGCACCTGATAGGCGATCGTCGTGGTCGCGGTAGGGCTGCTTTCGATCAGGCTCGCGCGGCTGACGCTCTTCAGCCGGCCAATCAGGTCGAGGTCGCGCCAGTTGTAGTGAGGCAAGCCGCCATTGGCGCCTTCTTCTACCGAGAATTCCCCCCCTTGGTAGTAGGTGAGCTGCCACGGCTGCTGACCGGGGGGCGATATCCCGATCAGTTCGGCGTTGGAGGAGTAGCTATAGGTTTCTTTCAGCGGTTCCGGCGAGACCCGCGGATCCCACTCCGCGGCCAGGCGGTATTCGGGGGTGTAGGCGTATTCAGCGACTTTGGTGCCCACCCCCGAGCCGTCGGGGCCGAAGTAGGTGATCGAGCCGAGGCGATAACCGCCCCAGCACGAGCAGGTGAAGTAGTTGAATTCCAGGGTTCTACAGCCCGCGGTTTTCCAGGATTCGGAGTCCGAGCAGCTGATTCCGGCCGGGGCGATCTCCTTCATCAGACGGTATTTGGTGCTCCCTGCGGGCATGGTGTAGACGAAGCGGGCCGATTTGCTGGTCGCCTGCCAGGAGACGGTGCTGGGACGGTATTCGCCTGCAGTTCCTCCCGAGTTGGGGGTGAAGGTCGTCCGGACCCGTTCGGGACCGGTCAGGGTGAAGTTTTCCCCCGCCTTTTCCAAGATCCATTCCTTCATGTATTCGGGTGCGACGTAGGAGGTACCCGAGATTTCGAAGGCCGCCGTGCCGCCTTCGCTGTCGGTCAGTTCGATCCAGTCGGCGGCGGGGATTGCTTCTTCGACCATCCAGGTTTCGCATTCTTTTACCCCGGCTTCTTCCCAGCATTCGGTTTCGTACTCGGCGGGAACGGCGTCCTGGTGCTTTTCAGCCAGGCTGACCCAGGCGAGGCCTGCTGCTTCCTGTTCGACCGGCGCCGAGGGCTCCCAGCCCTGGCCGAGCGCATAGGAGGAGAAGGTCTTCCAGCGCGATTCGTAGGTGCGGGCGAATTCGAGGTTTGCTTCTGATCCAGGCACCGGGATCGAGACGTCGGTTTTGCTGATCGTGTACTGGCCGGTGGAAAGATCGAGGCTCACCGGGCCGACAGCAGCCCTGGCATCAGAAGGTGCGCCGACGCCACCTGAGCGGCCCGAGTACTGAACCGTGACCGGTTCGGTGGCTCCCCGTTCCACAGTCGTGCCCGAGGCGAACACGGCGCGCAGCTTGATGTCTTCTTCGTTGAAAGGAGCGTAGCCGTTTTCTCCGGCCCAGTGCTTGAAGTCGAAGTAGAGCGGCGCGGTTTCGTAGTACTGGTTTGCCGGAATCGATTGGGGCCAGTCGACTTCTTCCCCGTTTCCGTCGGTCACGTACTTCGACGGGAGCCGCCGGAAGCTGCTCCACTGCGACAGCTTGACCTGGTAGGTCACCCCATAGGCCTGGGTGCTTTTGGACGTCCAGCCTGATTTGAGGACGAGGTAATGGCTGGACGTCGTACCTTCCTTGGGCGACGTCATGTGCATTGCGCTGGAGGTCTTCGTGAAGTCATAAACCACCCTCAGGTAGGGGTGATACCCGGCTGGGCCCGTGCTTGAGTCGAAGCTGAAAAGGCGGTGGGTGCAGCTCGTTGCGCCGCAAACGCGGGCTTTGTCATCGGCGAGCTTGACCATCAGGTTCAGGTTTTCCTCGTTGCCTGCGGCGCTGGCCACCGCGCTGGCGCTGATCGGGATGCTCCACCAGCCTTTCCCGCTACCTCGTATAGAGGTTTTCTCTTCGCCGAGCGGTTCGGAGGAGTAATCCCCGCCTTCGGCCGTCCAGGCTTTGCCGCTGTCGTAGTACTTCCAGTTGCCCCGCCAGCTCCAGGGCTTCGTCACCTTGCGGGCCTGCACTCCGCTCGTGTTGCTGGCCGCTTCGGGCGAGTAGAGCTCAAGGCTCGCGGATTCGACGTCGGCCCCGTGAATCAGTTCGGCCGTCTGCAGGTACATCAGCGAGCGGTACCAGCTGTCTTCGGCCTGGTTCAGTTCGGCGTTGTAGCCGGCGAGGAGGTGTTCCCGGCCCCAGCTTCCACAGTCGATCCAGCCTTCCTGGCCGGTCTTGCCGCCGATCGTGCAGTCGAGGGCGGAGTATTCCCGCGCGATGGTCGGGTCGATCCGGACCGGGAATTGCCGTCCCGGGGCTTCGAGCCATGCCGGGTCGACTGCGACCGTCAGGATCCAGGCGCCCCCTTCGCGCGGGGCAAGCCGGTAGCTGACCTGATCGGCGCTCGGTGCAACCGACTGGGCGTCAGCCACGGTCGGAGCCGGCAAGGAGGCGACTGCGTTGCCCTCTTCGTCTTTGAAGACCACCGAGCCGTCTTCGGCCATCCCGGCGTGGAGCCCCGAGGAGGCGGTCAGCTCGTAGCGGAAGCTCGAGGGGCTGGAGGGGCCTTCGAGTTCGATCTCCTCCTTGAGGCCGTCGGGGAGGGTGGTGTATTCGAAGCTGGTCTTGGCTTCAGGGCTTTCGTAGACGGCGGCTCCTTCGTTCACTTCGGCCGGTTCGGTTTCGGTCGCCAAGAGGCGCGAGCCGACCCATTGGTCGCCGATCGTCACCCGCGCAAGCCCATCCTGGAGTTCGGAGGGAAGGCTGATTTCGACCGAGTTCGCGCCGTTGACGATTTCCCCGCCTTCGCCTTCTTCGAGCCCTTCTTCGATCGGCTGCCATTCCCCTTCGGCGTCTTCGTAGTTGACGGGAGTGCCGTAGATCCGGGTTTCGAGCATCCCGGAGTGGAGTTCGAAAGTGTCGGTGGTGGCGGTGCGTTTGTCGGGGAGTTCTTCCGCGGAGGGCGGAGCCGGCGCTTCGAGAGACGGTTCTTCGGCCGCCGGGTCGCTCATCGCTGCGGACGTGAACGGCACTGAAAACACCGCGAGCCCCGTCAGGAGCAGAGCAAAGAGCATTCCGTACTTGAAGCGCAAGGTTCCTCCTACAGTCAGTTAGCCGAGATCGGAACCCGCGATACCTAGCGCGTACCGAGTGAGTGACGCGGAGCGACCCTACATGAGTTACTGCTAGTCGGGGTACCTAAAATTGCCATTAATTGACTTGTGTTCCTTGGGGCACCCGGGCCGGAGGACAACCCAGGGCACTCGATCCGGCTCTGTCCGCGAAGTAGAAGAACGTGTCGACTTCGCCTTCCTCATCGAGAGGACTAGAGGTGACGATCTCCAAGACACCTACTTTGACTAGCTGGTACAGGTGGTAACGCACCTTTGCTTCCCGAAAAGACTCCCCGCCGCTGCTGCAAAGCTTCGTGAATTGCACCACCGAGAGCGGAGCGTCCATCCAGCAGAGGATTTCCATGATCGCGACCTTGATCGGGTGGACAAAACTGGCGACGTACAATTCCCACCCGGGGAATGGGCCATCGGACACATCGCTCAGAGGTGGATCAGGAACGGCGGTCCTGCGGCTCGCGGATTGAAGTTCGGGTTGGGGTCTCCGCCTTTTCGGCTCCTCCGCTAGATGCCGCTGTGCTTCGCGGAAGTGATGAATCCGAAGAAGCCCGTCCTTTTGGATCTGTCTCACTCTCTCCTCTGAAATCCCGATCTTCTCCCCCACCTCATCGAGGGTGTAGAGCAGGCCATCCCACATGCCCGACCGCAAGCGCAGGACATGCGCGGTGCGATCGTCCACGGCGACAAGCTCGGGCTCGCCGAAGGTGTAGAGCGTCGGCCTTTTCCGTAGCCCAGCTCGTAGAGGGGGCCTACGAGGCATGGGTCGGACCCGCGAGCTTTGTCAAGCCGCCGGCGAGCCTGAAGGGCGCCGCAGACGACCAGTCAACGACCACGACGCCCTTCACGCCCGTTTCCCGTTAGAGGCAGTCGTCAGGCCTCCGGCCTCGAGGGCTGAGATGACCGCGAGGGTTGCCTGCCTCCACGGCAGCGCGAAGCTCTGTAGCGGAGTGTGGTCCTGGTGGGCGAGAGAGAAGCACATGAGCGGCTCGATCTCGGGCTCCTCGCGTGGTTGCGCCATGAAGACCGTCAGCATCAGCTCCGCGCGCCTGGCAGGCTGCCCGTCGGAATCGATCGCGACCGCGGGTATCGGCAGCTTCTCCTCCTCGCTACTGGCTTCGCGCAGCGCCTGGATCGCCAGCCTCGCAAGGACGGCGAACCGCTGCAGGGGCCGGCGGTGCTGATCGGCGAGCTCTAGTCGAAAAGCCAACTCGACTGACCCGAGAGGTTGCTCGGCTGGGTGAAAGAGGGAGGTCTCGATCGCGACGAAGCGCTTCGCCCTCCGGCGGATCAGCCCCCTGTCCGGGAGCAGAACGGCCTCGAATGCGGGGACGTCGAACTTGAGGAGGCGGGTCTCAGTCAACCTCGCCCTCCCGCTCTGCCTCCCGGGACCAGTGGCGCCATTCCTCGCCACCCTCTCCCGGAGCTAATTCTTCAGCGAGTTCCATGAGCGAATACAAGGGCCGGTGCAGCTCCCTGGCGAGATCCCGCAGGGTGGCCCAGTCGGCGTCCGAGGCGCCGCTTTCGAGCCGCTCCAGATTGGGCGGCGAGAGGTCAACCTTCTCGGCCAGGTCGGCACGGCTCATGCCGGCGCGTTCCCGGAGCGTGGTGATGGCCTCCCCCATCCCCCGGAAGGAGGCGTCGTCTTCAGGCGTTCGAGATCGCACGGCCCTGCGTCAGGGATCGGTCTGGTCAAGAGCCGACTCGCAGGCTTGCTTGATCGCGGGATATAGGTCCCGTTCGCCCTCCGCCTCATCACGCATGGCCTGCATCCCCGCCATCGCCTCCATCCGCATCCGGCTCATGATTCGGCGGATCTCATGGTCTGGCAGGGTGAGCGCGGTCGGCTCCACCGTTCGTGTGCTCCAACCGAGCCCGCCGTCGATGATGAGGCGCAGGCCGTCGAGAACCCGGCGGCCGGCGGAATAGCATCCCTCCTCGTTGCCCTCCTCGATCGCCCTCTCGAGATCCCCCAAGACGCCGAGGTCAGCCGTTATTTGGTCGAACAGTGCGTCTCGCTTCTCTGGTTCCAGCGTGACCGGCATTCTCTACCGGTCCCCAGGGGTCGCCGTCACGGACTCCGCGGGGGTAGGGAAGAAGTAGAACGGTTCCTCCCCCTCTCCCTCTGCGCGGGCGGCAACCTTCACAACTTCGAGAACTCCCGCCGTGCGCATCCTTTTGCAGTGATGCTCGGCGTGGTCTCTAGCAATGTTGGCAACCTCTGCCAGCTCCCCTAGAGGGAGGGGTTCACGAGATTTCAATAGCGCCTGAATGAAAGCCAGCTTCGTGGGGTGAAGGAGACAAGGCGCGAGCTCCTCCCACACCATGCTCTCGAGACGGTCCGGTGCCGACGGCCGGGAACCGGCGGTCGGGCGGCTCAGGGGCGGGCCTCCTGGGGTCTGACTAGGGGTTCTTTCAATTGTCATCCGCCGCTACCGACCTTCGGCGTTCTCGGCCGGGATCAACTGAGCATCCCGCAGACACGCCAGGTGGTACGCCACCTGCCTGACTGAGACGTTCGCAAAACGGCGTAGGTCGTCGGTCACCGCCGCTGCGGCTAGAGATCGCGATTCGTCTGTTGTGAACAGCTCCACGATCCTCCGGCGGATCGGGTTGCTCAGAGCCTTCTCCCGTCTTTCGCGGTCCCTCTTAGCGTCTCCTCCAAACGGATTCATCCGATTAGACCCGTCCATTTCCAGTCAACCGTGAGGGCGACAGCCATCCGTGTGATGACTGCCGCCCTCTTGCTCGGTTCGGGTCCACCGGGAGGCACGCCATCGGCAGAAAGGAAGAACTCCGCTGGGGGCGCTCGGTGGACAATTTCGGGGTGGCTGGTCTCTTGGAGGAAGTCGTCATATGGACGAGGGCGGCCTTGGCGATGGTCCTTGTCTCATCGGGGTTCCTCAGCTCGCTACTCGGATCGTGGCGTTTGGCGTTACACACGCGGAACAGTAAGCCCTTACATATAAGTCCCACAAGGGTAAGTAATAGGTAACTTTGGACCGGATAACTTTCTGATTGGAGTCGCAGGGAGAAAGGATGTAGGTGGGCCGTGAAGTACGGCGGGTGCGCCCCCATTCGAGAGCGCACCCCCTTTAGCTAACCCTGCTTACTCACTGAGATCATCGGAATGACCTTGCTGGTGCCGATCTGCATCTACCTCACCTCCTTAGCCGATAGTCCGGCGCTCCGAGCTACGCGCTCGGAGGCCCTTCAGCTAGAGGATTGGACAGCAAAACGGTCAAGTCAAAGAACTTCGTGGTAATTGGATGGAATGCGGAGTGCCGTCTTAGGAAGTACTCTGAGTGCTCAGCTTTGGACCAGTAAAGGCGTGGGGCGGAAAGGCGGAAGGGTTTTGAGCGAGCAAAAACAGCGTGACGCCAGCCGGATGAAGCTCGAAAAGGCGTTGGCGAATCCAGTTCGAGCTGACGTCCTAGCGAGACTGAGCGATGGACCGAGCTCGGCCGTTGATATATCCGAGGAACTCGGTCTGCCGCGGCAAACCGTCAATCACCACATCCAGTACCTGGTGGAGCTCGGTTGCATAGAGGAAATCGACCAAGTGCAGGTCCGCGGGGCCGTCAAGAAGATCTACCTCGCCAAGGAGAAGATGTACATCGGCCCCGAGGTATGGGAAGCGATGAGTCTTCCAGCCCGCAGCGGGATCAGCTTGAACATCGTTGCGGAATGTGCCGAGCGGCTTCAGGCCGCTCTGCAGGAAGGCACCTTTGACAAGCGCGCCGACCGGATTGCGGGCAACTGGAGTCTCCGCCTCGACGAGCCGGGATGGCAGGAGGCATATGCACTACTCATGGGGGTGATCGAGCGGTTCAAAGACCTCGAAGCAGAGGCCATCGAGCGCACCCCTGACCACATGCAGCGGAAACCATTCATCTACTCGATCTTTGCCTACCAGGCAGCCTTGAGGGGGAGCGGGGGCAGAACGAGGATGAATCCTCCTTTTGAGGCCTCTCCACTTCTAGATTGATCCTCTAGAGGCAGGTTGTAGGTGCCCGGGGATGGTTGAACACGCTTGACCGCTAGCGGCCGATACCGAGATCCTTGGACGCCGCGCGCTGAGCACTACGTTGCTGGGCGCGCCGTAGCCTGCGCTGCGCAGCCTCCAGCCGCTTCTGGACCCGAGCGTATTCTGCTCGGCCGCGCGCCGACTTGGGCGGGTGGCCGAGGGGGTTTTCGCGGTCCCTGACGCTGTTCCTGAGCCGGTAGGTGGCCAGAGAGTGGGCGGCGCCGTTCCAGACATTCCTCGCCGTGTCGTCTTTCGGAAATGGACCGAGGGCCTCGTGGAGGACGTGGGACTCCCCTCGTCGCCCTGCGGTGACTTCCTGTCGGGCGAGGACGTTGATCCGCCGGTCGATCAAAGCCGCCTCAAGTCGGTCGCGGGCATTCGCAGGCTTCGGCTGCGTGACCGACGAGAGCTCCGGAAGGGCACGTCGCTTTTCAATGTTGAGGGCCAGCCGCTCCGCGGTTCTCGCCTCCTTGTCACGCAGTTGCGAGACATCACCGGCGGGGCCCACGCCCATCCGTTCGGTCGCCTCCCGCTCGGCAGCGAGGGTTTTCAGCCATTCGCGATCACGCCTGATTTCCCGGTCGAGAGCCTCCCGCCCCGATACGACCGGATCACCGTTCCGGGCTTCCTCGGCCAGCTCGGCGCGGCGGGTGGCGAGAGCCGAAGGCGACATGGCGGCTACTTCAGCCCGGATGGCGGCCTCGGTGGCCGGGACGTCGGCGCCCTCGCGCTCGATTGACTGGCGGACGTCCTGGAGGCTGTCGTGGACCTCGCGACGGCCTGGGCCGAGATCGGGATCGAGGAGATCGGTCGCGGCAACCGTGTAGACATTGGCGAACTCGCGGCCGCGGCTCAGGGCGACGAGCTTCTCCTCCAGGCTCGAGGCACCGTCGAGGAACGGGTAGGCGCGGTCGAAGGTCTTGCTCTCGGCGGCGAACTTGGTGATCGCATAGGCGTATTCGATGGCCGGCGAGCCGTCGCCTTTGTTCTCCCGGTCCAGGTACCAGGGTCCGAGAGTCACCTCCCGACCGTCCCCTCCCACGCGCTGCAGGGAAACGGTCCGAGCCGCCGCATCGACGGCGATGACGTCCCAGCGCTCGCGATTATCCACCGCGGGTCGGTTCCAGTTGATCCGCGTCTGGACCCTGTCGCCGGCAGCCAGCGGATGCTCGCCGACGATCACCTCTGCCTCGCCGAGCCGGCCTTCCTCGCGTCGCGTTTCGCGGGCTCGCTCATTGAGGTAATCGACGTCGCAATTGCGACGGGCGATCATCACGGCGTCGGCGCCGGTGAGGAAATCGCGGTGCCAGTCGAGCAGGAGGCCCTCGAGGGTGGAGATCGTGTTCTCGCCGATCACGAGCTTGCCTTCGGTCCGCATGAGATCGAGGGCGTCGGACCCTCTGCCTTCGTGGACCAGCTTGACCAGGCGTCGGTCCTCGGGCAGGTGCTGGCGGCGGATCTCGGTGAGTTTGATCGGCTCGGTGACCTTGCAGACATGAGCGAAAACGCCACCCGGTCCGATCGCGCCAATCTGCTGGCCATCACCGATCATTGCCAGCTTGCCCCCACATTCGACAACCAATTGACGCAGCTCGCCGAGGTCGAAGGTGCTGGTCACATTCGCCTCGTCCAAGACGAAGATCGTGCCGTGGGGCAGACGCTCACCGCGGCTTCGCATCCCGTCCACCACCAGGCGCAGCTTCATGATCGAGAAAGACGCGGAGACGCCGGCTTCGATCCGTCGGCCGGAGGGAATGCCTGCGTCCACCAGCGATCCAGTGGCGTTTCTAGCGGTGGTACAGCCGATCACGGTGTAGCCGGCATCGGTCCAGGCTTCGACGCTTGCAGCAAGGGCCACGGTCTTGCCGGTCCCGGGAAGCGCGGAGACGGCGATCACCTGCTCGCCGCCGGTCGTCAGCCGGACCAGCATCTCGCGCTGGTCCTCGCCCAGGTAGTCGTGGTGGGCGAGGGTCGCCTCGACCGTCGCCGCGTCGACCACGCCGACCCCGGCCTGGGCCGTGGACAGGGCCCAACCGATGAAGTCCTGCTCGGCGGCGACGATCAGCGGCGTCGAATAGACGTCGGGGTCGAGCGGGCCGGTCCCCGCATACACGCGGACGACTTCATCGCTTCGGAGAAGCTCGGAGGCGGCGGCTTCGATGTCGCCGCGGTCGCCTCCCTCGGGCAGCTGATCGCCAAGCTTCCACAGGGCAGCGCGGGAGTCGAACTGCGACGATTCACATTCGAGCTGGATGATGGCGTCGATCAGATCTTCTGCCTGAATCGGACGAGGCTCGCGCGGCCGGGCCTCGCGCACCATCTTCTCCACGCTCTTGCGGGTGAAGCCGAAGGGCGCGGCTCGCTCTTCCCACTCCACCATGCGCTCGTCCACGTCAACGTCTTGGTCCTTGGCTTGGCGGGTGCGGTAGGCGGCGGTCTGGGCGGCGGCGACGGTGAAGACGCCGTGCTGCTCCATCCAGTCGGCGATCTCCCGTGAGCGGGTGCTGAACGCCTCGATCAAGTCGCGTCCAAAGCCCTTGAGGTCGGCATATCCGTTCTTAACCGCCTCGAACTCGAGGCCAAACTCGCGCAGGATGCCGGCGCGAAGCGCGGCCTGGAAGACCACCCCCGCCGACTTCGCATGAGGGTAGAGCGGCGAGCGCCCGCGCGGGCTCGCAAGGCTCATCCACTTGCCGTCCGAGGCTGCGCGGGTGAGGTTGGAGATCACCACATGGACGTGCAGGGCGATGTCGCCGGCGCGACTCATGCGATGGCGGAACGCCATCCCCGCAAATCCGGTTCCGGGCTCCAGATGCCCTCCCCCCTTGCCCCGCTGGACCAGGCAGGCATGCTGCTCCAGGTGGGCGATCCCCTGCCGCACCGCGTCGTTCATCACCTCAACGACACGGGCGCGGACGGACTCGCTGCCGAAGGCATAGAGGAGCGAAACCGACTTCGGAGCGCTGAAGCGAACGTCGTAGCCGAGGACCGGTTCAACCCGCTTCTGGGTGCCGTCGGGCCGTTCGCGAAAGCGGGTGTCGGGGCGGGTGAGGAGCGTCTGGCCGTCCTTTGGGTTTCGTCCCTCGAGGATCGCGCTGTAGCCGGCCGGGTCGACCTGGCCGCTCAGCCCGAGCTCGTCGGCCAGCTCGCCGACCCATTCGCCAGGGGCCTCGCCGGGCTTCGTGTAGTAGTCGTCGCCGCCTTCGGCGACCGCGGCCAGCCAGTAGCCGGCGTTGCCCCGCTGGATCTTCGTCACCCCGACCATCGCTCCGGAGAAATGCTCCTGAGCCGCTGCAGCGCCCCGGAGAAATACGAACCCCTGTTCGGGGTTCATAATGTGTCGGGGGTTCGGTGGTGGGGGACAGCGGTGCGATTCGTAGGAGCGGGAGCTCCGAGGTTTCGGTCGCTCTCGCTTGCTACTCCTAGGCCAGATCGGCTTTGTCGTCGGGAGGCTGGCTTGTGGTGGTTGCTGCTCTCATATCGAGGAGACGAGTAGCAAGCGAGGAAGGAACTGGGGCGCCGACGCACCCCACCACCGAGCCACCGAAGCCGATAGCGTCACGGACCAATGGAGCGCAAAGCGTCACCTCGAGAAATTGCCGTGGTCCTCTTGCTCCTCCTGATGGGCGGCGGCCTCATTTTCTTCGCGCCGGGGAGCGGCTGGAAGCTCCTCGGAGTCTGGGTGGTGCTAGGGACCGCCCTGGTGTCCACCATCCGCGGCAACGGTCCCGTGGTCCGCGCCATCCGAGACCGGCTGCGTAAACGCGCCAACTGACACGGGGCAGACGGGGCAGCTGCTTCGACGGCGATGCCGCAAGGCCCAGCGCGGCCGAGCGCAGCGAGGCGAGGGAGCGTCAGCGACCGGCGCGCGAGGCCGAGCGGCGAGCCGGTCGCCGGGGACGCCGCGATGCCGGGGAGGCGAGCGCCACCCGAGCGCAGCGAGGGGCAGGCCGCGCAGCGGCCGTGGGCGCGGCCGAGCCGGCGAGCCCCGCCACCGGGGCGGTCGGCGTCACCGGGGCGGCTGCTTCGACGGCGATGCCGCAAGGCCCAGCGCGGCCGAGCGCAGCGAGGCGAGGGAGCGTCAGCGACCGGCGCGCGAGGCCGAGCGGCGAGCCGGTCGCCGGGGACGCC
>Ga0157371_10000407_pt1 | contig 53632 bp, 41 predicted proteins | sample C45metaG_FD_113462 | JGI IMG/M metagenome (GOLD analysis project Ga0157371, IMG submission 113462) | Corn rhizosphere microbial communities from Kellogg Biological Station, Michigan, USA - C4-5 metaG | ecosystem: Host-associated > Plants > Roots > Rhizosphere > Soil | place: USA: Michigan... | reverse complement strand
CCGGCTGCAATTGCTTTTACCATATCGCCTGTATATCTGATTCCTCCATCAGCGATGATACCGATATTTTTATTTTTAATCGCCGACGCAACTTCGAGTAACGCTGTAATCTGCGGTACACCTGCGCCGGCAACGATTCTCGTGGTACATATGGAACCAGGGCCAATACCAACTTTGATCGCATCTGCTCCTGCATCAGCCAGGGCTTTTGCGCCCTCAGCAGTTGCAATATTTCCGGCAACTACCTGCAGATTTTTAAAATCCTTTTTGATCTTTTTTAAAGCACTGATCACTCCTTTGGTATGGCCGTGAGCACTGTCAAGAGCAATGACATCTACACCCACCTGTTGCAGTGCATCAACACGATCGCTAATATCTTTTGTGATGCCAACTCCTGCACCAACCAACAATCTTCCGAATTCGTCTTTTGCAGAAAACGGATGATTGTGCACCTGCAAAATATCGCGGTAGGTGATCAATCCTTTTAAAATACCTTTCTTATTTACCACCGGTAATTTTTCAATTTTATATTTTCTTAAAATGGATTGGGCTTTTTTCAAATCGGTTCCTTCAGGTGCTGTGATCAGATTTTCAGAAGTCATTAATTCACTCACCGGACGTTCCATGTTGTCTTCAAATCTCAGATCACGATTAGTTAGAATTCCAACTAATTTTCCTTCCTGATCCACAATCGGAATTCCCCCGATGCTGTTTTCTCTCATCATCTCCAAAGCCTCACCAATAGTGGCTTCTACTCTTAATGTTACCGGATCGATTATCAAACCGCTTTCACTTCTTTTTACTTTTCTTACCTGTGCAGCCTGTTCTTCAATACTCATATTTTTATGTAAAAAACCAAGACCACCTTCTCTTGCCAAAGCAATCGCCAACTCTGCTTCGGTAACCGTATCCATGGCGGCACTGAGCATTGGAATATTCAGAGAAATGGTTTTCGTAAGGCGAGTAGATGTGTCAACATCGCGGGGCAAAACGTCGCTGTAAGCGGGAATTAATAAGACATCATCGAAAGTAAGTCCTTCGCCAAATATTTTTTTTGAAGGAGCGGAAGGTTTGTTTATTGTAGCCATGCGCAAAGATAGGAAAACGGATAAACGTTTAAAAAATCCTAAAAAAGAATTTGCATTTTTTAAAGAGTTTTAAAATGCAAAATAAAATCCAGTCGTATTTCTTTGTTTACTCTGAAAGTGAAAACTTTAAGAGCTGATACGATACATTTTTCCGGGAAGAGAAGCTACAATTCCCTGCATTTCCAACATCAGCAATGCCTGTGCAACCGCACTGCTACTGAGTTTGCTTTTAAAATATAAATCGTCGATGTGAACCTGTTCGTGTGTTTGTAAAATATCCACTACTACTTTTTCTTCGGCAGAAAATTCAATGAATAATTCTCTTTGCTTTTTTACAACCGGCTTTTTATTTTCTTTCCAGCCCATATTTTCAAGAAGATCTGCGGCAGAAGTGATGAGCATGGCTTTGTTATTTTTGATCAGGTAATTGCAACCCGCGCTTTTGGTATCATCCGCTCTTCCGGGGAAGGCAAAAACATCTTTGTTGTATCCGTTGGCCAATTCTGCAGTAATTAATGAGCCGCCTTTGATGCCAGACTCTACCACAATCACCGCGTCACTGATGCCGGCAACAATCCTGTTTCTTCCGGGAAAGTTTTGTTTATCGGGATTGGTATTACTTCTGAATTCGGTAAGCAATCCTCCACATGAGATCATTTGTTTTGCCATTGCTGCATTCTGGGCAGGATAAACACGATCCAATCCATGCGCCAAAACACCGACAGTGGGAATATGATTTTTTACTGAACTTTTATGAGCAATACTATCAATTCCAAAAGCAAGTCCGCTTACAATCATTACATTTTCGTGTGAAAGTTCTTCTACTAATTTTTCAGTAATATTTTTTCCATACTCATGATGATTCCGTGTACCAACGATCGCCACAATTTTTGAACAATTCAGATCAGCATTTCCTTTGTAATACAGCAATGGCGGGCTGTCGTAGCAATTCAATAATCTTTGAGGATAATGTTTATCGGTTAAAAAAAGCGGAGTGATCTTATATTTTTTGATAAAAGAAATTTCTTCTTCTGCCCTGCTGAAATCTTTGAAGTTCAAAAGAGATTCAATCGCTTTCATTCCGAATCCTTCTATTGTTTCAAGAGCTTTTTTAGATGCATGAAAAACAGGTTCAGCACTTCCAAAATGATTGACCAGCGCCTTTGCTCTCACGTCTCCGATATTTGGAACAAGAGTAAGGGCAATTTGATAAAGCAGTTCTTTTTGCATGAAAAATTTTATAGCTGTAAAATAATAAAAAGTAGTCTAAAATTTCGAAATTTCCAACTGTTTGCAAATTAAATTGCAAAGCTGTTTATCTAATTGAGGATGGCGCGGAACTGAAGTTTTTTTTCCAGTGAGTTTATTTTGATGGATATCATGCTTTGCTCCATTCCTATGTGATAGAATGATGATTTTGAAGGTGAGAAAGAAATTGGTTTCTTTTAACAGACACTTACGAAATCGTCAAATCTTCTTCAAGAACTGTATTTGAGTTATTGTCTTCATTTTGCATCTTCCAGGTATAATTCTAACGCGTCCAACATTCAACTGTTGATCCTTGGGTTACAACAGCAGGAATTTCTTTTATTGAGCCAATAAAATATTCCTCTCCTTTACAGATTACTATTGTAAGTTTCATCACCTTTGATTTTGTTTCTAAAATTAATCAATAAATCTTAATTGCTAACCACCGTCAATTCTGTCCTCCGGTTCAATGCGCGTCCTTCTTCTGTATCATTGGTTGCTATTGGTTTTGCTTCTCCAAATCCTTTGAACGAAAGCCTGTTGTTATTGATTCCTTTGCTTACTAAATAATTGACAACCGCAACCGCCCGACCGGTAGAAAGTTTCAGATTATCCGCTGGTTTTCCGACGTTATCGGTGAAACCACTGATCAATATTTTCATGTTTGGATTTTCATTCATCAACCTTACCACATTGTCTAATTCAGTGATGGATTCAGGTTTCAAATCCGTTTTTTTGGTATCAAAAAATACATTCTTTAAAATCACTTTTGCATTAGCTTCGATCGGTTCCAAAGGAATGTCTACATTAAAAACCGAATCCGAAGAAATGTTTTTCATGTTGTAATTCTGCGAATAAAATAAATAGCCTTTACGATGAACGTTGAATGCATAATCTTTTCCGACAGGAAGCGTAATGAGATAATTTCCATCTTCATCCGTTTGCAATTTGCTTACAATCTGGCGTGTATTTACATCAGTGAGAACAACGGTAGAAGGCAAGCCTGCTTTGGTTTTGTTGTCATACACTTTTCCTTTTGCCCACAAAGTTTTTGATGGACGCAAATCTTCTCTCAATTCAAACGTGTAAATATCCAATCCGCCTTTGGTGTCAATTTTATCACTTGAATAATAAGCGGTTTTTCCATCTGCAGCAACAATCATAGAGCCTTCATCATCGATTGTATTGATTGGATAACCAAGATTTTGCGGCTTGCTCCATTTGCCATCGGGTTGTTTTCTTGTTACAAAAAGATCCGGTTTTTCGCTGTAGCCAGGAAGGCCGGTTGAGTTGAAATATAAAGTCTGATTGTCAGCATGAATAAATGGTGTGCTTTCATCTCCTGAAGTATTGATATCGGGGCCAAGATTTTCAGGCACGCTCCATCTTCCTGTTTCAGTTCTGTGACAAACCCAAATATCTTTTCCTCCGTAACCTCCGGGCCTGTTGCTGCTGAAATATAAATCTCTTTTATCAGGCGAAAGTGAAGGAGTGGATTCCCAAAATTCTGTATTTACATTTCTTCCCAGGTTCTGCGGTTCACTCCAGCCGTTTTTGGTGAGATAAGAAATATAAATGTCGCAGCTTCCTTCGCCTTCAGGGAAATTGCAACCTGTGAAAACAAGCCATTCTCCATCCTGTGAAATATTTTGTGCGCCTACATTAAAATCAGGAGAATTAATTTTTCCAACAAGCGGAAAAGCTTTTCTCCACACTCCATTTACACGGTCACTTTCATAAAAACTTTCCTTGTTAGCAATTCTTTTTGTGAAGACCAGTTTCTTCCCATCTATCGTTAATGAAGGAAAATATTCGAGGTCTGAAGTGTTGATGCTATCTCCTAAATTTTCCGGAGCGAAAACATAATTTTTATCAGGATGAGTTTGTGCATAATCTATCGCAAACCGGTAAGTTTTTTTTCTGAATTCAGCTGCTTTAATGCTTCTGTCATTCAGCTTTGGATTGGATAAAAAATGATCGACAGCATTTAACGCATCCGTAAAACGTCCACAACCGGCAAGAGAAATAGAGTAGGGAAGATAAAAATCTTTGGTGTAAACGGTATCAAGAGAAAATGCTTTTTCAAAATTGGAAACTGAAGTGGTATAATTTTTCATTTCAGCATAAATACCACCAAGAGACAAATAAGCATCTACAAATTTTGGATCAATTTTCAAAGATTCATTGATCATTTTTATGGAAGAAATGTAATCGCCATTGCTTGCTTTATTAACCGCCAGCAAATAAATAGTGGTTGCTTTATGATCTACTTTTTCCGGATCATACCATTGCGATCTGGATTGAAGAAAAGACGCTGTTAAGAAAACAAGAAGTAGTACTTTTTTCATGAATTACAATAATTGAAAACTTCAACGAATTTACTTTGCAATTATTTAATCAGTTGTTATTGTTAAAGCAAAAATTCCGATTAATAGGTTTATTTGTTAGTATTAATATTTATTAAGCAATTTATTTTGTAAATTCGTATGTAAAAAACAATAGAACTTGGAACTGGATTTTGAAGTCGATAAACTTACCAATTCAATTGAAAATGTAGTTACAGGAGATAGTTTTCGAACTGATGTGATTTTAATCAGTAAAACTGATCTTAAAAATATTTCGAAGAAAAATAAATGGCTTTTTGATTGGAAGTTCGAATTTAAACAACCTCAACGTGATGTTTACAAGTTAACTATTGTAAACAATGAGACTGTAATCCAAGGGTTGATGAGTGTGGAAGTAAAATCGGATCATGTTTACATGCATTTGGTTGAAAGTGCACCATTTAACAAAGGGAAAACAAAAATGTACGCTGGAGTAGCTGGAAATTTGGTTGCATTCGCTTGTAAATTGGCTTTTCAACGCGGGTACGAAGGCAACGTTTCTTTTTTTTCCAAAACACAACTCGTGCAGCATTATATTGAAACATTGGGTGCAAAACATGTTGGAGGTCGAATAATGATTATTGGCAAAATATCTGCTTTAAAACTGATAAATAAATATTTCCCAAATGAAAAAAAAACATAAGGATCTTGATGTTGACTTCATAGGTGAACAATCGGCAATGACGAAAGAAGAAGAATTAGCAATAAGTCAGTTTCTTAAAAAGGAGAAGCAAAAATCTAAAAAACAATCAGCGCAAACTCATAAGAGAAGGAGGATTAAAGATAAGCAAATGGCTTAAAATTCAGACGGTCCCTTTACGGCACATGAATATACTTATGAATCTGCAGCGACAATTCCCATTTCGGATTTTCCTTGATATAATCGATGATAAGCGGAGTTACTTTTTGGGATTTACTCCATTCAGGTTGTAAATAAAGTTTGCAATCGGAAGAAACTTTTGCTGCATATTTTTCAGCCCATTGAAAATCAGATTTATTGAAAATAATGATCTTCAATTCATTTGCTTTATCCAGAATTTCTTCAAGCGGCGCTTTAAATTTTTTTGGTGAAAGACAGATCCAGTCCCATTTTCCGGTTAATGGAGAAGATCCTGAAGTTTCGATATTGGTAGAAAAACCTTCGCTTTTTAATGCGGCAGTCAGTTTTTCTAAATTGTGTAGAGTTGGTTCGCCTCCGGTTATTACCGCTAACCTTGCAGGATTCTGTTTTGCTTTATTTACAATTTCTTCAATGGTTTGCAAAGGATACAATTCTTCATCCCAACTTTCTTTTACATCACACCAAACACAACCGACATCGCATCCGGCGAGACGAATAAAATAAGCCGCTTTTCCCTGGTGAAAACCTTCGCCCTGAAGGGTGTAGAAGGCTTCCATGATTGGTAGGGATGAATGTTTTTCAGACAATGGTGAATATTTAAATTATCGGTTTGTATAAATTGTTATATTGTTGGATTGTTATATTGTTTTACAGTTGGATTCATTCATCCATTGGATAGTAAACGTAACAATAACATTCGTTTTTTATTTCGAATGAAGTGTTGCTGCATGAAAAGTATTTTTCAGCAAAGCCGCAATGGTCATCAATCCTACGCCACCGGGAACAGGAGTGATATAACTACATTTTGGTGCTACATTTTCAAAATCAACATCCCCTTTTAATGCAAACCCGCTTTTTTTCGTTTCGTCTTTGATGCGATTAATTCCTACGTCAATTACCACTGCATTTTCTTTTACCATGTCAGCAGTTACAAATTTTGGTTTTCCAATGGCGGCAATCAAAATATCGGCTTGTCTGCAAACCGAAGCGATGTCTTTTGTTCTGGAATGACAAAGCGTAACCGTTGCATTTCCGTATTCATTATTATTTCTGCTGAGTAAAATGCTTAGCGGTGTTCCAACATTGTTACTTCTTCCAATTACTACCACTCTTTTTCCTGAAGTTTCAATTTTGTAATGTTGCAACATCAACAGAATTCCATAAGGTGTTGCCGAAATAAATGTCGGAAATCCGAGAACCATATTTCCGACATTCAACGGATGAAAACCATCCACATCTTTTGAAGGGGAGATGGTATGGATCACTTTTTTCTCAGAAATATGTTTTGGCAAAGGCACCTGCACTAAGATTCCATCAATTTCTTCATTATCATTCAGCTCTTCGATCTTTTTCAAAAGCATTTCTTCTGTGATCGAACTTTCGTATTTGAACAAAGAAGAAGCGATGCCCACTTCTTTACAATTCCTGACTTTGGAAGCCACATACGTTTCGCTTGCGGGATCATTGCCAACAAGGATGGCAGCGAGATGCGGAATTTTTTTTCCTTCAGAAGCTAACGTTGAAATTTTATTTTTCAGATCATCTTTTATCGCGGATGAGGCTACTTTTCCTTCTAATAATTGCATGGGTGCAAAATTAGACAAGACAGAAGGAATCCGGAAATTGTTTTTGGAGCATGAAAATGACCCGCCGGGGAATGGGATTGAAGTGAGGAACTGATACTATATGAATGCATTACTCATACCTTTCCTATACACTATCATAGTCTTTGCTATGCTTTATCACCGAAGGATGAATACTGCATCAGCGAAGGATGAACGAAGGATGAACGAAGGATCAGCCAAGGATGATGAGGGCCAATACCATAATGTTTCAAAAAGTATAGTGCTTTACAATAGTACTAAATAATTTTTAGAGATTCAACTTATTTATCGTCATTTTTAATAAAGGCAGACAAGATTTCTGTACTATTTTTTGACAATTTTTTTTGTTTTATCAAATAAAGCCTTAAATTTCATTTATATATTTATTTTCCATTCAATAATAATTGCTTTTGAGAAAAATATCAGCCATATTTATTTTTCTTTTTTCAGCCAATTTCGTTGAAGGGCAATCTGTAAGAACTCCTGTATCTGCCTCGTACATTGGGCTTGGTGCTTATAGTGTCGATCATGTGGATGTATTTTCTGTTGCTTCTAACCCGGCAGCGCTGGCGCAAATAAAAGATCCGGCTGCAGGTGTTTTTGGAGAGAAAAGATTTTTATTGGCTGAAACTAATTTTTATTCTGCGATCGTTGCTGTTCCATCAAAGCATGGAAATTTTGCTTTCCAGGCTGATTATTTTGGATTTAAAAATTACAATGAATCCCAACTTGGAATTGCTTATGCCAGGAATGTCGGAAGCAAACTCGATCTCGGGATCAAATTCAATTATTATTCTTTTCGTATTCCCGGTTTTGAAAGTCCTTCGGCTGTCAACTTTGAAATCGGAGCCGTTGCTCATTTAACCGAAAAATTAAATGCCGGAATTCATTTTTATAATCCGGTTGGTGGACAATTATCAAAGACAGAAAATGATAAACTGGCGGCGATTTATTCTTTTGGAATTGGTTATGAAGCGTCGGATAATTTTTTGATCAGCACTGAAATTGTAAAGCAGGAAGATATGCCAGTGAATGTAAATGCTGCAGTTCAGTATCATTTTGCGCAACAGTTTTTTGCACGGTTTGGAATTGCTTCGCAAAATGAATCCCCTTTTGCGGGTGCCGGAATTTTGTGGAATCAGTTCAGGCTGGATGTAACCGCCAGCTATCATCCGCAACTTGGCTTAAGTCCGGGACTGATGCTGATTGTTCATTTTAAAAAACAACAGAATGAACAGTAAACGAATCAAAAAGCTGATTTCTTTTTCGGCGTTTTTGCTGGTAACCGGACTTTCTACAAATGTAGAAGCACAAACAATTGATGATGAGCCTCCTGAAATAATTGAGCAGCAATTAGAAGACATTACCGCAGCAAATGAAGATATCGAAACAGAAGATGATACTTTCCTGCAGCAAATGAACTTTTTTTTGAAGCATCCGGTAAATTTGAATGATGCCGATGCCCGCGTTTTAGAACAGTTGAACCTTTTAAGCCCGGTTCAAATCGCAAATCTGCTTTCGTATCGCAAATTGTTTGGCAATTTCATTAGTATTTATGAATTGCAGGCAATTCCTATGTGGGATTTGCAATTGATCAGAAAAATTCGTCCCTTTATAACTGTTCAGCAAAAAACATCTGGGGCAGAATCATTTAAAAGGCGGCTAAAAAACGGTGACCATAGCGTTTTATTGAGGATGACAGAAACGCTGGAAAAATCCAAAGGATTTCTTTTAGACAGCAACACGGCTAAAAATTATTATCCCGGCAACGGGCAGAAATTTTTATTGCGTTACAAATACAAATCCGGAAACCATCTTCAATATGGGCTGACCGCAGAAAAAGATGCAGGAGAGCAATTTTTTAAAGGCGTACAGAAGCATGGATTTGATTTTTATTCAGCGCATTTTTTTCTCAGAAATTCAAGGATGATACAATCACTGGCTTTGGGAGATTTTTCTGTAAATCTTGGACAGGGATTAATTCAATGGCAAAGCCTGGCATTTGGAAAAGGTGGAGAAATGATGAATATCAAAAGGCAATCGGATGTTTTACGTCCTTACAATTCAAGCGGTGAAATTGTTTTTAACCGCGGGGCCGGAATTACTTTACAAAAGAAAAACTGGGAAACAACCGGCTTTATAAGTTACCGGAAAACAGATGCTTCGATCAATGAAGAAGGCGAAGTAACTGCGCTGCAATTAGCCGGCTACCACAGAACCACTAACGAAATTGCCGGCAAAGGAAGTGAAGGTCAGTTAAGCTTTGGTGGCAATGTTTCTTATTCTTCAGAAAAATTGCATTTAGGTGCTAATTTGGTTCATTATGTTATGGAACATCCAATTTTAAAACCGCATTATTGGTACAACAAATATGCATTGTCAGGAACGAATCTTTCAAATTATAGCCTTGATTACAGTTATACTTATAAGAACCTGCATTTTTTTGGTGAAGCAGCGATAGATAAAAATGCTGATAAAGCTTTTGTAAATGGATTACTCATCAATACGGATTCGAAAGTAGCGATGAGTTTTTTATACAGAAATATTTCCAAAGGTTATCAATCTTTGTATGGAAACGCTTTTACGGAAAATACTTATCCAACCAATGAAAGTGGTTTTTTTTCAGCAATCACTTTGAATCCTTCTGATTTTTTAAGAATTGATGCATATGCAGACTTTTATCATTTTCCCTGGCTGAAATACAGAACAGATGCACCAACTTCCGGAAGTGAGTATATGATTCAACTGAAATATAAGCCAAATAAGCAGGTAGAAATTTTTTCAAGATTTCGATATCAAAACAAACCCATCAATTATAATCCTGATGATTTATTTTTAAATCCGGTAGTGGGCAGGCCGAAGCAATCTTTGAGAACACAGTTTAATTATAAAATTGACAGCAGGTTCACTTTCAGATCGCGTGTTGACTTGTCGTGGTTTGATAAAAGAGGCCTGGAACCACAAAAAGGATTCCTGACTTTTGCGGATATTCTTTATAAGCCACTTTTACGGCCGTTTTCCGGAAATCTTAGGATATCGTATTTCGAAACGGATGGATATGACAGCCGCATCTATGCTTTTGAAAATGATGTGTTATATGGATACTCGATTCCTGCATTTTTTGATAAAGGGTACCATTATTATGTTAATCTTCATTATAAGTTTTCCAGGAAACTGTCCTGCTGGGCAAGATTTTCTCAAACGATCTATTCAGGTAAAAATGAGATTGGAAGCGGGCTTGATGTGATCAAAGGAAATAAAAAATCCCAAATCAAGGTTCAAGTAATTTATGATTTTTGAGTAGAGAGTTTGAATTGCCAGTCGATGAACATCTTCTCATTTTTGTATTATAGATTATTTGTTAATATGCTCTTTTTCTTAAATATTTTCGTGTTATTTCCCCTTTTTATTTGATTTTTTAATTTTTTTGCCCACCAATTCATTCTTTTATTAAAATTCTTCCAAAACAGGTGCTAATCGTTAATTTTTCTCTTGCAAAAGCTGGATTAGTGGAATTTCATTGTCATAGAAGAGTAATTTGTTCCCATCTGCAGCTTTAAAATTTTTATTTTTATTTTTTATAACAAGTTTGAAAAGATCAACAATTTTTTCCAAACCTACTCAATTTTTTAAATGAGTCATTAAACTTGTGAACGACCATTATACAGTATTGACAGGCATTTCAAGACGAGCTAGCGCTCTATATATTTCAAATTATTGGTGTAAAAGTTTTCATATGTATTCCCGGAATTAAAAACTGGAGTAACTGATTTTACCGTACATTAAATAAAAATCAGTTTGTCATACGCGTGTAAATTAAAAATTGTGTTGCAGCAATTTTGAAAAAAAGTTGCCTATTTGCATAAAGAATTGTTAAAGCGTAAACTAACTAAAAATTAAAAAGCTAACAAAAAAACGGGGAACTTAAACAATCAGAAATTTTAAAATATAACACATGAAAAGAATACTAGGACTATTTACAGTGTTAATGCTAACTGGGTTTTTAGCATGCGCACAGACACAAACAGTGAAGGGGGTTGTTACCGGACCGGATGGCAATTCTCTGCCTGGGATTACAGTACAGGTAAAGGGAACTAATACTGCTACTGCAACAAATGCGACCGGACAATATGAACTGAATATTCCCGCAAATTCTACTTTGGTTTTTACCGGGGTTGGATTTCAGGAGCAAAGCGTTAAAGTTGGTACCCGTTCAACAGTAGATGTAACCTTGGTTTCCAGTACCCAGAGGCTAAATGAAGTAGTTGTTACAGCTCTAGGAATTAAACGTGAAAATAGGGCTTTGGGATATAGTACAGCGACTGTCAGTTCAGCGGATCTTAATAAATCAAAGCCGATAAATGTGGCTCAGGGTTTAATAGGACAAGTATCGGGTGCACAAGTAAGTATTATTAATAATGGTGTAGATCCCGGAGTGCGCGTTCAACTTCGTGGTGAAAGGCACATAAACTCTGATAACCAGCCATTGATATCAGTTGATGGAATGATAGTTAGAACTGATTTTCTTGCTACACTTAATCCTGAAGACATTCAAAGTGTCAGTATTTTAAAAGGCGCCAGTGCTGCAGCTCTGTATGGTGCAGAAGCTACTAACGGGGTAATGATCGTTACTACCAAAAAAGGTAGCCTCAACGGAAAGCCATCCGTTTCGTTTACTCATACTCAGACGTTCGAAAATATGGCTTATTTCCCGGCTCTTCAAACAACGTATTCAGGATATGGAGGCGAAAGTGGTGTTTTCTTTGCAGGCACCCCATATCAATTTAATGCAACTAATCCTTATACAGGATTTACTAATTACATCCCTTTTGAGAATCAGCAGTACGGTCCTCCTTACGATGGGAATCCTGCTAATGGCTATATAGGTTCGCCTCTCCAGGATAGTTCTGTATTTAAAGTTCCCTTCGTATCTCCATCGAAAACACCTGCGAGACAATTTTTTGTAACCGGTATTACTACGCAGGATGATATATCAATGTCAACCGGAGATAATAAAAACTCTAATTATGTTGGACTTCAATATGTTGGAATAAAAGGAACCATGCCTAAAGATGTGGCACAAAGGGCTAGCTTCAGGTTTGCCGGAAAAAGAACCTATGGAAAATTTTCTTATGATTACACCATGAACTATTCATATAAACATACCAACCAGGTTGGTGGCGATTACACATTAGGCTGGCCTGTCTATTGGACATTATTAAATACAATGCCTAATGTACCTATTAACAGCCCGCAATTAAAAGACTGGCAGGACCCAAACTCTTTTGGCAACGGAAGCAATTATTCTAATGCGTACTATATCAATCCCTGGTGGCAGGTAGATAATTCAAGGAATGATAATAAAAGTGATAACCTTGAAGGAGTATTGAACACAAACCTTCAGGCGGCTTCATGGTTAAATATAAGTTATCGCATAGGAGCTCAGATATCTAATGTAATAGGAAAATCATGGAGGAATGCGATAAGCTTCACCCCTTATGCGATCTCTGATCCGTGGGGAGAATCCTCAACACCAAAAAATGGTAATATAGCGGGTGCTGTATGGGATCAAACTATATTATACAAAAGAATCCAGCAGGACTTATTTTTGACTTTTCAGCATAAATTTTCAGATATAGATGCGACCCTTATTTTGGGTGCTACTCAATGGGAAAGAAGTTCCAGTAGCCAAACCCAAAGCGTGGGTGCTACAGACCCAGCAGGTGGATCTCCGCAGAGCCAGAAAAGCAACCTGATTATACCAGGCCTATATAATATTGGTTTCCATGCGGGTATTCCCAACGTAGGAAGTTATTTAAGCAAAACCCGTTTGTTAGGTGGCTTTGCAGACCTTACGTTAGGATATAAAAATTTCCTTTTCCTTCACGGTAATTTCCGCCGCGATTATTCATCTCTTTTAGCTCCCGGACACAATAGTTATAATGTATATGGCGTAGATGCATCATGGGTGTTTTCTGAAAACATAGCTTCCCTAAAAGACAGTCGTGTCTTTAGTTATGGTAAAATCAGAGGCGCCTACAGTCAAACAGGCCAGATAACTATTAATCCTTATCAAACTGTAAATACTTTTAATGTAAGTGGTGGTTATCCTTATGGGGGTTTAACTTCATTATCATTAAGTGGTCAGTATAACAATCCTGCAAATGTGCCTGAAAAAACAATAGAAAAAGAAGTGGGAGTTGAACTCGGTTTCCTTGATAATCGTTTATCGGCAGGGGCTACTTATTATTTTGATGATAACCTGGATCAGTTGTTCCCTGTTACTTTATCGCCTGCCACCGGATACACCAGCGCCTTAGTGAATGCTGCAGAGACACATTCTACAGGATATGAATTTGATGTAAAGGCTACTCCTGTTCGCAGCAAAAGCGGCTTCAACTGGGATCTGTCCGGTAATTTCTCTATACAGACTACTAAGGTGATTAAATTATATGGTGGCGCTCCTAATTTTGGAATTGGCAATGACAACCAGGCAATTGTAGGAATGGATTTCCCCCAGATGTATGTACAGGACCTGAACAGGGATAGTGCTACCGGAAAAGTAATAGTTGACCCCCATACGGGTTTGCCTTCAGTTTCAAGTGATTTCAAAGCTGTAGGACGAACTACTCCTAAATATATTTTAGGGCTGAATAGCAAAATCGACTTTAAAAACTTTACGTTCACAGTAGTAGCGGATTATAGAGGGGGGTATGTATTTTATAATAATTCTGAATTAAACCTTGACTTTACCGGCGCTTCAGTGCATACCACTACGAATGGAAGGCAGAATTTTATATATCCTAATTCAGTTGTTTTGTCCAACGGAAAATATGTAACAAATACTAATGTTTATACACAAGATGGAAATATCGGCTTCTGGGCTTATTCCGATTTCAGAAATGCAGGTGCTGATTATGTTGAGAATGCAGCAGCATGGAAAGTTCGTACCATCAGCCTCTCGTATGATTTTACAAGTTTATTGAGTAAGAATAAATATATCAAGGGGTTAAGATTCACTGCCTTGTGCAATAACGTATTGATGTTCAGACCCAAGGAGAATGATTTTACCGATCCTGAATTCAATAATGGAAATCAAAACGGCTTAGGCTATAATACTTATTATCAATTACCGCCAACAAGACAATTTAGTTTTATACTTAATGTTAGGTTTTAAAATTAAAAGTGAATTACTCTAAAAAAAAATTACATGAAAAAAATAATCTTTTTGTTTTTAATAGCCGGCATCCTGGTAACTGCTGGTTGCAAAAAAGGGTACCTTACCGAATTGCAAAATAATCCTAATGCACCTACTACTTCTGCCGCCACTGTACAATTGGTATTACCCGGCACTCTTACAGATTTAGTTGGAGTAGTTAATGGCACAGGCCCATACCAAAATATTGCTGTATTTTTAGGATATTGGAATTATGCCGGTGGATATTCTTTCAATAATTCTGTGCAGAATTACGTAATGACAAATTCCTCTCCGGAAGTATGGGCTAACTACTATGGAATACTTACCAACCTTAATGTAATTCACCAGCAAGCTTCGGCTTCGCCTACCCTGGTAAATTATGTAGCGATCAGCAATATTCTTGAAGCCTTGTGTTACAAAAATCTGGTGGATGCCTATAACGATATTCCCTACTCAGAAGCCTTAAAAGGTTCAGGAGATTTGTTTCCTAAATATGATAAGGGAAGTGATGTATATGATAGCTTAGTTGCTTCGTTGGATGCTTCTATGGCAAGCATCCAGGCTAATATCTCCAACGCCACTGCTGTAACACCCACTTCTAATGACGATATAATGTTTGGAGGCAACATGCATGACTGGTTGTTATTTGCAAATACTATTAAGTTGAAATTGCTTGTTCAGCAATCAGCAGTATCTGCCAAACAAAGCTATATAAAGACTGAAGCTGGTAGCACTGCATCAGTTGGTTATCTTGACCATGATGCCTTGGTAAATCCGGGATATACTGCTGCTCAACCAAGTCCGATGTATGGGCAGTTTGGTGTGGCTCCGTCTGGTGGAGTTAACGGTGACTTTAACTATATCAGAGAAGGGGGGTATGTTATTGATTTTTATAAAAATACTAATGATCCAAGGTTAGGCTATTTTGCCGGTATAAATGGTACGCAACCCAATGATCCAGGAGGAAGTTCTAATGATTATTACTCCTTTTCATTGCCTTTAAATAAGGCGAATTATAACGGCGATTATCAGGGAATACAAACTACTCCTACCGCCAACTCATCCGGTATTGGACCGGGTATTGTGCAGTCTCCTGTACAATCCGCTGTAATGATGACAGCTGCTGAAAGTTATTTTGTACAGGCAGAAGCCGTAGTTCGCGGATACATAACAGGTGATGCCGAGCAATTATATCATGCAGGGATTACTGCTTCTTTTGAATATTTGAATGTAGGTAATTCACCAGATACTTATGCCCAGGCTTACTATAGCCAAAGCAATGTAGCCAATGTAACCTGGCCATCATCTATGGATGCTCAAATACAGGCTATTTTAACTCAAAAATGGGCTGCTTTGAACAGCATTAATGTTTATGAATCATGGAACGACTGGAGAAGAACGTTTAACCCTTCTATCAATTCAGGTTATCCCATTATTCCATTATCTAAATCTCCATCACTTTCACCCAGTATCACGCACATGCCTTTCAGGCTTTATTACCCTGCCAGTGAGCCTGAATATAATAAGACATCCTGGTTAGCCGCAGGTGGCGATCAAGTTAATCCTTTCACCAGTAAAATTTTCTGGATGCCATAATTTTAGTTTCCTAAAATGGATTCTTTAATAAATTAAATGAAAATAAAATATTATGAAACAAATAAGAAAAATAAATAAAATTTTAATTGGCGCTCTAATGCTGGTTGTAATTTTTTCCCTTGATTCTTGTCTTAAGAACAGCAAATATTATACTGATTTTGCATCAGTGGGAGCGTCTGTAGATCTTCCTTTAGCGGCGGCTAATAATAATAGCCCGGTTGCTTTTGCGTATGATGCTTCGATAACCTCTGTAAGTATTCCATTTTATATAAATCTGGCATCTCCTAAAACACTTGGCACGCCTGTAACTGCAACGTTTGCCTTAGATACTGCATTTTTTAACAGCTATAATGATGCTAACGGAGATGCTTATTCCTTGATGCCTGATAGTGTTTATACAATTATAAATGGTTGGAACAGAACTATAGCTCCCGGGCACAGATTGGACAGCATGTATGTAAAATTTGATTTTACTAAAATGGATCTTTCTCAATCATATATTTTGCCAATAACCATTAAAAGTGCATCAGTTCCGATTGAACAATGGAACCACCTGATGATCAATCCATCGGTGAAGAATAAATATGATGGTAACTACAACCTTCAAATTAGTACTGTGGGTTGGGGTGCTTATGGTATTGCAGACGGAGGATCGAACAACTGGGGACCTATAAGTTTAGTTACTTCCGGGGGCAGTTCTGTAATATTTAATGGTGCAGGTACAGGCGGTGGACAGGTTGCTTTTGCAGCTGACGGTAGTGGCACATATTTTGGGGCGACAGAGCCGCAATTTACTTTCGATCCTGTTACTAATAAGTTGATTAGTGTAAAAAATCTGGCTGCTCCCGATTCAAGAAACCGAGCTTTTCAAATCAACCCTGCAGTAACTGATAGTCGCTTTGATCCTGATACTCATAAAGTGTACCTTGCTTACATAATGACACAAAATACCAGACCTCCTCAATATATTTATGATACTTTAACGTATGTTGGACCTCGTTAATTTGTCGTAAATTTTATTTAAATGAAGGCTGTTTCAAAAATCGGAAACAGCCTTTTTTATTAGTTAATACTTGGAATCGAATTTTTATTTGGGCGATTCCTAGCATTTCATTTTGCCTAAGAGGTTCTCTTTTTAATTAAGTAGCCACTGTAAACACACAAAAAATTCGATTTGTGTTTACAGGCAAAAAGCGGCTCTAATATCATTTAAGGAAATTATCTCTGTCTATTGTATACTTCTCAAATTCTTCCTCCAGAAATATTTATTGGGTTATTGTTCTTTATCATGCAGCGAAACTGTTTTATTTATTGTCATACATTTGTTTTATGTCATTAAATTGTTAAATTAAAATCATATTAATGTAAAAGAAATTTTTTAACATTTTTTGGCTAAATGAATTTGAACCATATATTTGCAACTTAAAAAAATTTTAAACTACACACATGAGAAGAAAACTATTAACTTGCTTCCTCCTTTTGTTTTCAGTGCTTTTTTCAAAAGTTATTGATGCACAAACGGTTACAGGGAAAGTGATTTCAAGTGAAACAAAAGCACCGTTGCAAGGTGTTTCTGTACAAGTGGCCGGTTCAAATGTAGGCGCCATGACAAATTCCGATGGAGAATTTTCTATTGATGTTCCTAAAGGATCTAAAACAATTGAGTTTTCCTTTATTGGATACAAACCTCAAAAAGTTGCTGTCAGCAATTCTCCAATTACGGTTAGTTTAGTTCCGGGTGCGAATGAACTAACTGAAGTAGTTGTAACAGCAGGAGGTATCGTCAGGAAGAAAAGAGAATTAGGAACCGCTCAAACCTCTATTTCAGGCGCTACTTTAACTGAAGCTAAAGCAGTAAACATTGCCGGGGGCCTTATTGCAAAAGCTGCTGGTCTGCAAGTACAGGGTACTACCGGAGGCGTAAACCCGAATTATAGAATTATTCTAAGAGGAAACAGGTCTCTTACTGGTAATAACCAGGCTTTGATCGTTTTGGATAATGTTATTGTTCCGAATGAAGTCATTGGAAACCTGAATCCGGATGACGTTGAATCGTTAAACGTTCTTCAGGGAGCCGGTGCCGCTGCTCTTTATGGCTCAAAGGCATCAAATGGTGCGATTATCATCACTACAAAAAAGGGTAGATCCGGAAGTACTTCTGTACGTTTTGCGCAAACTGAAACGGTTGAACATGTAGCATTTTTTCCTGTTATGCAGAGTAGATTTGGCCAGGGCGGTAGTTCTTATGGGTATGATTCTAACGGGTTTCCTCTTTTTTCAAGTATAGAAAACCAAAGCTACGGTCCCCCATTTAATGGAGCAATTGTCCCATTAGGAGTCCCTTTAGAAGATGGATCCCAGGATAGTACCAAATACGCTGGCAACGATACAAGAAAAGACTTTTGGCAAACAGGATTGACAAGCCAATCAGATTTTTCTCTTTCTACAGGAGACGCAGTATCTACTCTTTATTTATCAGGACAATATGCTTCTGTAAAGGGTACTACTCCCAAGGATAAATTTAACAGGGCTTCTCTTCGAATAAATGGTACCAGAAAAATAAAGGACGGCAAACTTAATGCTACTTATTCTCTTGGATTCACTCAAAATAATTATAATATCACCACTCAAACACTTGATATTTATAATAATATGCTGAATATGCCTTCTAATATAGATATTACCAGATATGCTAATTGGCAGACAGATCCCTTTGCAAACCCTAATGGTTATTATAACCCGTGGTATTTGAATCCTTATTGGGAGATTGATAGTTACCGTCAAACCGTGAGAAACAACTACCTGGTTGGTAATGTGCAGTTAACTTATTCTCCAACCAAATGGTTAGATTTTACCGTACGTCAAGGTATGACTTATGAAAGCCAGTACAATAAAAACTGGAATAATTCATTTAACTATACAGAATATGCTAAAGCTGCGAGCAGTAACTCTAAATCTGATATTTCGGCCGGAGTTTCTGATGCTGTAAATCAAAGCACCAACCTCCTGAGCGATGCTTTTTTCCAAATTCATACAAAGAAAAATAGTTTTTCATTTAATTTAATTGGTGGAGGTCAATGGAATCAGGACCAATATAAAGGAGTTGGAGTGTCTGCTTCACCTTTAGTGGTTCCTGATTTATATAATGTTGGAAATTTAGTAGGAATTCCTGGAGCAAGTGAATCTAATTATTTAGCCCGTACTATGGGAGTTTATGGAGACTTTCGTATAGGATATAAAGATTATTTGTACCTGCATGTAACAGGACGTAATGACTGGACTTCTATTCTTCCTCCGAATAACAGATCCTTCTTTTATCCATCAGCTGATATCTCTTTCTTAGCGAGTTCGGCATTAAAGCCATTACAAAATAGTAATGTGATCAGTTATCTTAAACTTCGTGCAGGTGTATCAAAAGTTGGAGAAGTTAACCTTCCGGGAACTTATGGTGCCTATCAATTGCAAAGAACTTTCTCACAACAGGCAGGCTTCCCTTACGGAAGTTTACCAGGATTTGGATTAGATAACAGATTAGTGTCTGATAATTTAAAACCAGAATTGACAAAACAATATGAATTTGGTTTTGATTTAAATTTATTTCAAGATCGTATTACCTCTTCTGTTACATGGTACCATTCAACCACTTCAAATCAAACCGTTAGCACTGGAATTTCTTCAGCTTCCGGCGGAAGTTCTTATCTTACCAATGTGGGTGAAACAATGAGCCAGGGTCTTGAAACAGATCTACATGCAACTGTGTTCAGAAATAAGGACTGGCAGGTAAGGGTAGGTGGAAATTTCACTTATCTTGATAACAAGGTATTGAGTATCAATGGCGACCTTATCAATCAAATTGCTCTTGCATCCTATGGTGATGGATCAGGTTCGTATGCGAAAGCTGGTTATGCTTTCCCTGTTATCATGGGATTTGACTATATGAGAGATGACCAGGGGCATGTTATTGTTGATGCTAATACAGGATTGCCTACAAAAGACCCGAATTTAAAGGTACTTGGAAATGCAGTTGCGAAGGACAGGCTTGGATTAGATTTTAATGTTAGATACAAGAATTTAACTCTTGCGGGATTATTTGAATACCGTGGTGGATATGTCATGTATTTTGGTGGTGGAAGTGATTACGACTGGGCAGGAACCGGTATCAGAACAACCATCTTTAACAGGGGACGTTTTGTATTTCCTAATTCAGTTTATGAAGATCCAAGCAAACCGGGTAGTTACATAAAGAATGATAATATTACGCTTACAGATGGAAACGGAAACGCTGGCTTTTGGACGGATGATCTTAACAGAGCTCTGTCTGCCAATTATGTTTCGTCTGGAGCTTTCTGGAAATTACGCGAGTTGAGCATTAGTTATGATTTATCCTCAGCAGTAAAAAGATCTAAATTCATTAAATCTGCCACATTAAGTTTGCAGGGACGTAATTTGTTTGTTTGGTTACCAAAAACTAACTTCTATACTGATCCGGAATATAGTGAAGTAGCCGCTTCAAGTAACGGTGTTGGTATTACAGGTATCAGTTCTGCTCCACCTTCACGTTATTACGGAGCTACTTTTGCCATAACATTTTAATAATACTAAAAATTAAATAATTAAGAAATGAAGAATATACTTTATCTAACTGTTCTGGGAATAGTGACGATTTTTGGATTAGGTTCATGTAAAAAGTATTTGGATGTTAACTCTAATCCAAATTCCGCTACAACCTCTACTCCTGAATTGATCCTTCCCCAGGCTTTAACATCTACTGCTAATGTTGTAAATTCCTATAATACTATGGGTGCTGAATTAGGTGGATATATGGCAAATGCCGGTGGTTATGGTGGATTTGGGTCTGCCGTTACTTATAGTTTTGGAACCGGAGATTATCAGGGATTATGGACCAGTACCTATGATAATCTGACTGACTATCAATGGATTATTACTCATACTGAAGGTGATCTGAATTATGGTTTTTATAATGCCGCTGCCAAAATCATGAAAGCTTTTGATTTTCAGCTTCTGGTAGATACTTATAACGACGTTCCTTATTCTGATGCTTTTCAGGAAAAAAAGAATCTTACTCCCAAATATGATGATGCAAAAGCTATTTATGATAGCTTGTATGCCTTACTGGATAATGCTATAAAGACAATTAATGATGCACAGGCAGATCTCGATAATAACGCATCAAGTAGTGTAAAGCAATTTTCCAACAATGACGTAATGTTCGGAGGTAATATGGACAACTGGAAAAAATTTGCAAATACAGTAAAACTTCGTCTTGCTGTAAGAGCAAGAGGTATATTGACCTTTAACAATCAATACGATCCGGTCGGTTTTCTTACGCAAGATGCTGAAGTAAATCCGGGATATCAGGTAGCAAGCGGTAAGCAAAATCCTGAATATAATACATGGGGTTATACCTACACCGGTGCTACTGGAAACAGAGCATGGATTCCAACGAAATGGATTGCTTCTTTTTATAATGGAAGCAAATTAGATGATTACAGAGGCTATGCGATTTTAAATGGATTTGCGACTCCATCTACATTTCCTGTTAATCAATTAGGTTATGAAAGCAATAGTGTTCTATCTGCTCCGTCAGCAGGTGGCTGGATCACGCCTTATGAAGATAAATCAAATAATATAGGAGTGTTAAAAGGACCTTCTGCACCTATGCAGATAATCACTGCGGCTGAATCTGATTTCCTGCAAGCTGAAGCGGCTCTTGTAGGGGGATTGGGAGTAGATGCTGATCCTAAAGTTCTTTTTTACCAGGGAATTCTTGATTCATATAAATATGTATATAGATTAGCTGATGGAACCTATGACCTTTCAAGTTGGGATCCCCAGGCAGACTATCAAGCTTATTTGGATTTAAATCCAGATAGTTACCTCGTTAACTTTGATCTTGCAACTACTGATGCTGAAAAGCTGGAAGCCATAATAACTCAGAAATATATTGCAATGAATATGGTCAATTCCGATCAGGGATGGAATGATTTTCGTCGTACCGGCTATCCTAAAATTGTAAATGGATCTACTAGCGGCACTGCTACCTTTGCTTCCCTTCAATCTGTGAGCACCAGAGCAGATAAACTTCCGGCCAGAATACTATATCCAACAAGTGAATCTTCTTATAATAATGAAAATGTTCCTAAAGATGTTAATCAGTTTACTTCACGGATTTTCTGGGATCCAGAATAATTAAAAGATTTAATATACTTATAAAATATAAATATGAAAAATAAATTAATCATAGGGTCACTTTTTGTATTCTGTTTGATCTTATCTTCTTGTCTCAAGGATTCATCTCTGACCTTGGATCCGGCTTTATCAAATAGCGTGACCGAATTTGCCAATACAGGTTCTCCTGCTGCTTTACCAAATAATGGTGCAGCTGTTAGATATTCAATTGATCTTGGATCATTAAAGGTTGGTGATACTACCTCTTTTAATGTGAATATTGATTATGCCGGAGCAAAACAAGCTCCTAATGACATACAAGTTACCATTGGAATTGATTCTTCTCTTTTGACAACGTACAATTCTGTACATGAAGCGGATGGGGCTGATTTTATAATGCCTCCCGCATCTGTAATAACAAAATCTTTTCCGATAACAGTAACCATTCCTAAAGGCAAGCAATTTGCTCAGGCTAAAGTAACTGTTAAATTAACAAACGACTATAATTTTAATGCAAGTTATGCCCTTCCTTTAAAGATTTCTTCCACATCGGTAGGACAAATTAGCGGTAATTTTGGTTCCTCTCTTTATTCGTTAAACGTAAGAAATGTATTTGATGGTGAATTTAAAGTTACAGGAACCATGGTCGATCTTACCAATGCTTCATTTTTAGGATCTTATCCTAAAGAAATAGGATTAGTTACTACAGGTGCAAAAAGTAACGCATACTGGGATCCAAATTTAAATGGAGGATTTTTTGGATACAAATTTGATGCAGCCGGTTCTGGTTCTTATTTTGGTAATTTTGATCCGATATTTAATTTCGATGATGCCGGCAATGTGGTTAGTGTTTCTAACTACTATGGTAATGCATCTCAAAATCCGCAGAAAAGGGACGCTCAACTTGATCCATCAGGTGTTAATAAAATGACTTTTGATAGTAATGGAAAACCTAAAGAAATGGATGTAAGTTACTTTATGTTACAAGGTGGTAGCATAAGATTAAAGATTACTGAAAAGTTTGTTTACATTGGACCACGCTAATAATTTGACTTATTAAAATAATACGAGGCATTCTGAAAAGGATGCCTCTTTTTTTGCCAATGGCTAAACAATTGCTGTACTGTTTGCTCATGGATTCTTCCCTATTCTTCAAGTTTGTCGCTTTTCGAATCCAATCTGACTAATAAAGTGGTCTTTATTTCTTTCTCTAAATAAAAATTGGATGAAGAAGAAGATAAAGCAACTGTACAGCAATAAAGAAACAGCTTAATTATTTATAAGTTTACTTCTCAAATCTGATATTGCTTGCCAGTTATTTTATTTTTTAACCTGCCGAATTCCTTCCGCGATCGGATGTTCTGCGGTAAATGTTAATCCTAATAGAGAAGCAATCGTTTGTGCAAATTGTTTTTGATAGATCTGCATTTCAGTTTTTATTTCGCCTTTCGCGGGAGTATCAGGTCCCATCACTGCAAACCAAATTTCATGTGCGCCAGGAATATCGCTTCCGTGGCTGGTCCATTCGTTTTTATTCTGATCCCCACGTCCATGATCTACCGTGATGAATAATGAAGTTTTGTTTTTGTATTGAGGATCACTTTGAATATAATTCCAGATATTTTTGACCCATTCGTCAAACTGATGCGCTGCTTCCAGGTAATCTTTGTAATGCCCGGCATGTGCCCATTCATCTGTTTCTCCATAAGAGATGTAAAGCACTTTTGGTTTGCGGATTTTCAAATATTCCATTGCTTCGTAATGAGTAAAAACATCGAGACATTCTTCCATATTGAATGGCTTGTAAGAATCTTTCAACATGGCATTGATCAATTGCTCTTTCGCGGTTGGATTTTTTCCGCCGCAAAGGGTAAAAGCAGCGACGACCGGAAAGCCACAACGTGGTTTATTTAAAATTCTGTCAAATGCATCCCATGCTCCAAAAGCTGCAACGCGATTGTTGAATTTGGGTTGTTTATTAATGAATTCAAGAACGTTGGTGTTAGGATTATTTTTATAATTATTAGAGTTGATCAAGGTGTCAACATAACCACAAAAAATTTCGCTGTAGCCCGGATAAGAGAACCAATAAGGGTTTGAGTTATCTACTTTATTTCCAATATTACGATTTCCATAAATTTGTCCGTTTACTGCAACCGTATTCCAGAGAAAGGGAAGCAATTTTTTTCTTCGTTCATTCACATTGCCTGACCAGTATTTTTCATAAATAAATTCGCTGTCGCCCTGGTTAAATCTTCTGTTGTTTGCAATTGCAGAATCCATTCCTCCAAAAACTTCCTGCCAGCGAAATCCGTCGGTGGTAACAATGATGATATTTTCTGTTTTTTGCTGGGCAAAAGAGAATGGGTGATGAATAAGGAAGAGAAAAATAAAGATGAAGGCCGTTTTGCTTTTTTTCATGTTCAATTAATTATTGATGATGATGATTCGTTTTTCAGACAACTTAGTCAATTACTTTTCCTGCTTTATTTTGAATATTTACTAAGTTCTGCTCTTAAAAAAATATTCAAGTCTTTCTGCTTCACATGCAGGAATGATTCGATGGCATCATAAAAGTCCTTGTCTGTTTTTCCGGTTTTTAAAAACTCTTTTAATAATTGCAATCCTCCTTTTTCATATACAAGCTTGCAAATCAAACCCCCAATTACATACCTGTAATCAGTGTATTCATCAATAGTATCTAATTGTAGAACATTATTCAAATCTATTTCCGGGTGCTGAAGCAAAAATTTGTTTGCTCTTCTGATATGCCAGATTAATTCGTGACCTCTGCTACCACCCAAAAATGTTGCAAGCCCTTCAAGTATCCAATTGTGACAATTAGGATAATATGGATTTATAAAAACATGAACCAGTTCATGAGGATAGTATTCCCCCATTCCGCCACAATAAACTTTATTTTCATCGGATCTTCCGGTTGGTTTTAAATTTCCACCACTTCCCCTTACATAATCAAAACCTCTTAATCGCTGTATTTCATTAAAATCATCTGCTAAATAATAGTCGATTTGTTTAAGTGGTACATTGAAGTTTCTACAAAGATTGATAATAAAAGCATTTTGCTTCTCTGCTTTCGCAGAATTAAAATTGTGATAAAAAGGAAAATAATAATCAATGTATCCTACCTTTTTATGATTCCATTCTTTATCCCTGTTTATCGGCAGTGCATTGAATAATTTGTATTCACCATTTACTTTTTTGGCGAAAACGTTTGTGATGCACAAGATGTTTGGCGAATTAGTTTCCGAATTACAAGCAGCGAAAACAGATTTAATTTCATAAAGCCCGTTTATATTTTTAATCTTTAAAATTGTAACCGGAAACCCCATATATAGAGAAGGTTGAAATTCATGTTCTAAAAAATCAAAATGTTTGTATTTGCTTTTTTCGATGGAATTCCAATAAGGATTATCATATAAGCTATCCGGTCTTGATTTCAGATAATTTATCCAAACAGCTACTACTTTTTTTGTTTCAGGATTAGTCGTGTCGACAAGTTTATCTACAGAAATTATGGATTGACAAAACGTTGTTAATGCCAAAAATAGCGGACATATTAATAAACAGGTTTTATGCATATTTAAATGGAAGATAATACAGCTTTTGCAATAAAGAAAACGCACTTTATTTCAATACCCATTACTCATCACTTTTACCTTTCCTCACCTCACAATCAACATCCAACCCTTTCCCTTGTCAACCTGAATTTTTTCTCCCACTTTAAATGTTCTTGCCGGCTGAAAGTTCTTTACTTCCGGTGCGGTGATCGTGGCTTTTAAAGGATCAATGCCTAATTTTTTCCAATCAATTTGTAAAGTAATATCCACATCTTCATCTGCCCAGCTTGCAATCGAAATTAATGCTTTTCCTTTCTTCTGATAAACCGTTGCCAGCACTTTTGGATTATCAGTTTTCACAGGACAATTTTCGCTCCAATAACCGATCATCTTTGTTCCCTGCATCCCAAAATTATCCCAGGCTTTCCAAATAGGACGCGGATCTGCATTATCACTCCAGGGCATTCTGTTGGTCATTCCATAGATCATTCCACGCCATGGATTTCCGCCGCCTTGCAACATTTCTCCCATCAACCCAAACGGAATTCCGCTTACTTCTGTGAGGAAAAAATCCGGAGAATTGTGTTCATAATCAAAATATTCTCCAAACCATAACCTGTTCAGATACGGAAAGTGTTCCATGTACAAGTTGGCGCTGTTGTTCCATCCATCCGCTTTGTCGTATTGATTGGCAGAATGCAGGTCAATAATTCCGGGATGCCCATCTTTTGTCAAAACCCTTTTGATGCGCTTCATCGTTACGCGATCAAAAGCCACATCATCTAAATAAATTCCATCAATTCCTACATTTTGTGTGAGCCAGTTCATTCCTTCCACATAATAATTATGCCAGCGATTCATGCCGCTGTTAATGATCGCGGCGTCTTTCATTTCAGGCACAAACCAACCTGCGATATAATCATCGCCAAGATGCTCCTGCAGCCAGCTAAAGCCGCCGCCTTTGCCTGAAGAAAAAATTTCGTGATTCAAACTTCTCATCGCAAATGTTTCATAACAATGGTCAGAAAGCTCGCGAATCGTGTTATAAATTTTCACTTTCAACCCCACGGCATGCGCCGAATCGATATAAGATTTCATGGCTTTCCATGCAATAAACGGGTAATTGATATAAGGATTGATGGCAGTTCCGTGATGAATATTGATGATCGTTGCTCCTGTTGCTTTTATGGTATCAATTGGCTTGTAAGCATGAAAATACCGGTTTGTCCAATGTGCATCCGTATTGATCGTGTGAAAAGGAGTGATGAGTAAATTGAAATTAAAATAAAGAATGTCGCCTTTCTTAATGCTTCGCGGTCCGCTGTAATTGTCGCACAAAATAGATTTTCCTTTTTGAAAAATATTAATCCCTCCTTTGTTGTCATTTCCCCATGAAGTGGGCAACAGCAAAGGTTTTTGTAGATAAAAATTGGTATTCAACGGGCGCACATAATTTTCATCGCGAAGCGAAAAATGCAATCCTTCGTTTACATTTCCAATCCACGCACCATCCTGGTTTTTGTGCGCCACATCCCATTTCCAAAGAACACTGTCGGGTCGTTGTTCTCCTTTCAAACCAAGGCCCATCATGTATTTCGCTTCTTTTTGTTCAAAAGGAATATGCATCGAAATATTGCTCAGATCAACATCTTTCAATGCGGTTACTTTTATTTTATAAGAAACAAATCCATCAAATTCCAATGAACCTTCCACTTCCATTTTTATTTCATCAGAAATATTGCTTGCCGTCCATTGAACCGTTCCAGGTTGTTTTAATGTAAACTTCAATCCTTCATTTTTGAAAGAAATATCTTTTGAATCGGATTTCTTCGTAAAATGAAAATGCATTCCTTCTGCCAAAATATTGTTCGGTTCATTTTGATATCCGGTCATTTCAGAAGTGAAAAAGGTTTGAATTTGTTTTGGCAAACCCGAATTATCAAGGATCATTTTTCTTCCCAATAAACTGATCGTGTTTCCTGAAACTTTCAATGCTGTGTATGGAGCAATAACCGTGTTATCCTGCGCCATTGTTGAGTTTAGCCAGGTGAGCCTTGTCATTTTCCAGGGTTCATTTACGTCATGATTTTTTGCAACCGAATTGGTTACAACAATTGTGATTTGAATGTCTTTTGAAGAATTATTTCCGCTGCTTACCGTTACTTTTCCTGAATACTTTCCTGCAGAAATATTTTGAGGAATATTGATCAAACACCATAATGGTTGTACCTTTCCTTTTTCAATATCAACGATTTTGTGCAATGGTCTTCCAGTATAATCAATTCCATCTGTATTAAGGCAAGACATATTTTTTGCAGAAATCATTTTTCCGTTTTCGTTTTTTAAGTCAGAAAAGTCCAGTTGAATATTTTTAATATCCTGCAGAGCATAAATTCCTAATTGATACGCAAAATTTTCTCCTTTCATTGATGTGTCAGTAAACCGACTTTTAATGCCTTTTTTTATCCAGCGTTCTGGCAGATCATTTTTCATTCTGATTGAATGCAAACGATCTTCGGGAAAAATTAAGTAAGGTTCATTTTTATTTTCTTCAATTAATTGGTCCGTCTCTTTTTTTGTAGCAATAATTTCCATCGGATCAAAACTGTTGAAAGCGTTGATGGACTGGAATTCGGTAACTTTTGTTGAAGGAATATTTTTAGCCTCTTTCACTAAATTGAGCCAATTTTCTGAAGCAGTATTTTCCGGTTTTAGATAAACGCTTTTTGGATAATTGGCACTTCCCGCATTTTTAAATGGCATATAATAAACGTAATACATCCCTTTGCCGGAAACAGGTTCAAAAGCAATTTCGCCTGACTCACGGCCAAGCACAAACGTTTTTACATTCAACACTTTCTGACGTGTTTTCGCATCTTCCACAATGATCCTTTTTTCATCAGGATGATCATCTCTTCTTCGCCACGGAATGAGGACTTTGGCAATTTTTCCTTCACCATTAAATGCTACGACAGCACGATGATTGCCCAATGAATCAGGATTCCAGCAATCATTACAATTGGTTCGTGGAATATTTTGTGAAAATGCAGAAAAGCCGGTTAAGAGAAAAACAACAAGCCATTTTATTTTTTTCATCATCATTTTAATACACTTCTGTTTGAAAAGATGCATTAAAACTACTGATTAAAATAAAGATTGTTTTAATCAACCGTTTGCATGAAATGAAAAGTTGAAGACAAAAAAATCATGCTTTCCTGAAAAGCCATTTTCCCATTTCTCTGAAGGTCACTTTTTTACCATAAAGTAAAATGCCCGTGCGATAAATTTTTGCTGCCAGCATCGTGGTTACCATAAATCCTGCGACAAGCGAAAGCATCGAAACTATAATTTGCCACGCCGGAACATTTCCTGATGGAATGCGCGCCATCATTACGATTGGCGAAGAAAAAGGAATGATGCTTGCCCAAACGGAAATGGGTGCATCCGGTTTTCCAACCGCTGTTGTCATGATCACGAAAGATAAAATGATCGGCATTGTGATGGGTAACATTAGAGATTGTGCTTCCTGCGGATCTTCATTTACAACACTTCCAACCGCTGCAAATAAAGAGGCGTAAAATAAATATCCAGCCAGAAAATAAAACAGAAAACAAGGAATGATCAAAGCCCAGTTGGCGGATAAAAAAGTGGATTTCGCATTCAGGAAATTCATTGCAGCTGAACTGTTGCCCGCTGCGCCAATTGTAGTGTTCATCGCTTGTGCATGATGCAAAGCATTGGCCGTAAAAATAGAAGTGGTTACGGACGACAAAGCAATTATCAGCACAATCCAAATCAATAATTGCGTGATGCCAACAGCGGCGATACCGAGGATTTTTCCAATCATTAATTGAAAAGGTCGAACAGAACTGATGATGACTTCTGCAATCCGATTCATTTTTTCTTCCATCACACCGCGCATCACAGCTGCACCATAAATAAACAAAGTCATATAGATCAAAATGCCGCTGCCATAGCCAATTCCATAAGAAAGTCCTGAATTCGATTCTGATGTTTTATTCCCTTGTTTTACAACAGTTCTAAATTGATAAGAATTTTCTTCATTGATTTTATTGATCGAATCCAGAATTTTTTTGTCAATATTATTTTTTAAAAAAGCCTGGTTTCTGATAGCGTCATCAATCTGATCTTTAATTTTTTCTTCTGCATCCATACCCAATTGTTTGGTTGAAATCAATGAGATAGAATCACCGCCGGCATTATAATTTTGCGGAATTTTTAAAAATGCCGAATAGCCTTTTTCTTTGAAATTATCCGCGTTCACATCAGACGGATATTCGTAAGTGATGAGATCGGTGCTTTGAAAACTATTTTTAAAAATTCCGTTGCTGTCATCCACAGCGATCTTTTGTTTTTCCTGGCTGCTGATGGAAAAATAAGCGGATGCAAAAATGAATCCTATAAAAAATAAAGGAAGCAAAATGGTAGAAAGTATGAACGTTCTGTTTCTTACTCTTGTAAGGTATTCGCGTTTAATTACCAACCAGATTTTATTCATGATAAATTTTTAATTCTTTTTAATTTTTGATTCTTAATTTTTCCTGCTGGCCACTCTTATAAAAATATCATTTAAAGAAGGTAATACTTCATTGAAGGATATTATTTCTGCTTTATGATTCAGCATTTCCTGCAACACGTTTGCGGGCTTATTTCCGTCTTTAATTTTTACATTAAAAGAATTTTCTTTTGAATCAACAATGTCAAAAGCGCTACTGCTAAAGCTTTCAGGCAATTGATCGAAACCAATTTTAAAAATATGTTCTTTAAAATCGTCTTTGATTTGCTTCACCGTTCCATCAAGGATTTTCTTTCCATTGTTCACCAAAACAATGTTGTTACAAATTTCTTCTACCTGTTCCATTCTGTGTGTACTGAAAATGATGGTCGTTCCTTTTTGGGCGAGTTTAAAAATTTCATCTTTAATTAAATTGCTGTTTACTGGATCCAATCCGCTGAAAGGTTCATCCAGGATCAGCAATTTCGGATCATGAAGAACGGTGGTTACAAATTGCAATTTTTGCCCCATGCCTTTGCTCAGATCACTTACTTTTTTATTCCACCAGCTTTCCATTTCGAATTTCAGAAACCATTCTTTTATTTTTTTCATCGCATCGCGGCGGCTCATTCCTTTTAACTGGGCAAGATACAAGGCCTGCTCTCCGATCTTCATTTTTTTATACAGGCCGCGCTCTTCAGGCATGTATCCGATCTTTGCAATATCATCTAACGGATTGAATTTTTTTCCTTCAAAAAGAATGTCACCACTATCGGGATAAATGATTCCGGTGATCATTCTCAGCAATGTTGTTTTGCCCGCGCCATTAGGGCCAAGCAAACCAAAAATACTTCCCTCAGGAATTGAAAAACTGATATCATCCACCGCTTTGTGCGTAGCATAATATTTTTTAAGATGCTGTAATTCGAGTATCGCCATTACTGTTATTTAAGATGAAATATTTTGGTAGAAAAAATAAATAGGAACGAAGATATAAAAGGAAGCTAATTTTTTAATTTGCTTTATGGAATTTGTTATAAACGGCAAAAATGAAAATGTTAGTTATTTGTTTGTTTACTACGAATTCAAGGACTTTTTCAGAGACTTTTTATAGCCTTTGATTATTCATAAAAATGACACTCGTCCAATGCACAATACAAGTAAATCGATGGTAAAATCTTTTTTACTGATGTGCGTTGGTTTGGTTCCATGACAAGAGGGAAAATTTTCGAACGACAGCGATTATAATTTGTCGGTGATTACAAAAAAACTTCGCTTCGACGAATAGAAATAGAAAGCAAGATTGAAAAGGTAAGAATTTATGTGGTCAATTCAGAGAAGTTAACCTGAAGAATGAGAACTTGCGGTAAGAGGAGATGCTCTCTTATCTCAGCTTATGCAAATAATCATTATTCGCAAATTGTTTTTTCACGTCGTGCAGGCTTCTCAAAATGCTGTTGTCTATTAGCTTTCCTTCCATTTGCAAAATAAATCCGCCAATAATTTTATCATCTACCACAGTTTCGAGCTGTACATCATCGTAAGAAGTGGAAGCTTTGATCTTTGAAATAAAAGTATCTACAAGTTCCTGGCTTATTGGAGTGGCTGTTGTTAGTTTCGCATTATGCAAACCAATAATAGCATTGTATTGTTCAATAAAAGAAGTGATCACGCCGGGCAGGTTAGCTTCGCGGTTTTTGTTACAGATCAGTTTCAAAAAAGTATCGGTGATCTTTGAAATTTTTCCTGCCGTGATGGTGCTGATGATCTTGTATTTTTTATCAGTATTGATGATTGGGCTGTTCAACATTAAAACAAAATCATGGCTTTTATCCACTATCGATTTCAGCAATAAAATATCATTATGAACCGTGTCAAGTTGTTTAAATTCTGTTGCAATATCTATTAAACTTTTCGCGTACCGGCTGGCTAAACGTGGATTGTTCATGTGATTGTATTAATTCAACTCAACATTTTGAGTAAGTTCCTGAATATATTTTTCCTGTTCTTTTTTATCACTCAATTCGCGGCGCAATACTTTTTCGCTTACTTCAAGTACCAGATTTCCAACCTGGTTTTTAAGATCAGTTATTGCAGCCATTTTTTGCTGGTTGATAACTCCTTGCGCATCAGCAACAATCTTGTTGGTTTCTTTCCTCGCCTGTTCTTTAGCATCAGCAATAATTTTATCTCTTGTTTCTTTTGCTTCTCTCAGCATTTGAGATCTTTCTTCTCGGGCTTTGGCCAGCAAAGCTTCGTTTTCGCTTTTCAAAGCAGCCATTTCTTTCTTTACATTTTCTGCAGAAAGAATGGAGTCAGAGATATTTTTTTCTCTTTCATCTAACGATTTTAAAATCGGCTTCCAGGCATATTTTCCTAAAATGTAAAGTACAATAATAAAAGCGACAAGCGTCCAGAGAATCAAACCCAACTTAGGAAGTAAAAGTTCCATATTTGATGTTATTAGTTATTAGTGATGTATATTATTTATTCCTGATCAATGATTACTCATCACTGATCTCTGATTTTTAAAAATACTGTATCCTCCGCCCTGTGCTTTGGATACAGTAAAAAATTCGCTGTTTGCGACTGTCAACGGAGTTTTTATGCTCCGGTTGCAGACTTCAACACAGCCAATAATCCTGCGATAACTGCGAAAAGGGCAACTCCTTCTACCAATGCAGCCGCAAGGATCATGTTTGCACGAATTTCATTAGCTGCTTCCGGTTGGCGGGCAATTCCTTCAACTGCTCCTTTACCTATCTGGCCAATACCGATACCTGCTCCAACTGCAGCAAGGCCGGCGCCGATAGCTCCACCCATGTGTGAGAATCCAGCTTCAAATAAAAAAGTCATTAGTGACATAATTCCTGGGTTTAAAATGAAAAAAAAAGTTTACAAAAAAGCGTGATCATTTTGTGGTACATCATGGTCACTTCCTTCAAAGCCCTGACCAATAAATATTGCGGTAAGAACTGTGAAAATAAATGCCTGGATGAAAGCCACTAATATTTCTATAAAATAATCGAACACTACAAATAATACTGAAAAAGGAGAAAAGCCATAACCTGCTGTAGAACTCATTGCGCCAAAGATGAAGATCAGTGAAATAAAGGCCAATATTACGATATGGCCTGCCACCATGTTTGCAAAAAGACGAATGATCAAAGCGCCTGGCTTGATAACAAAAAGACCAAAAATTTCTACCGGTACCAAAATTACTTTAACCAGGAAAGGAACATCCGGCGGCCAAAGAATGTGTTTCCAAAAATGAGGTGTGGTACTGCAAAGAATAACCACCAGCGAGATCAATCCGAGTATTAAGGTAAATGCAATATTGCCTGCAACATTGGCTGCGCCTGGTATCATTCCAAAAAGCGCGTTGATCAGGATGAAGAAAAACACAGTGAGAAGGTAGGGCATATATCTTTCCCACCTGTTGCCCAGATTATTTTTTCCAACATTATCACGGATAAAAATAATGATTGGTTCCATAAACCCCTGCGCTCCGGATGGTGCCGAAACAACGCCTTCTCCTTTCTTATATCTATTTCCAATTTTAACCATTACGATAGTGAAAAGTGCCAGTGCAATCAACGTCTGAACAACATTTCTGGTTAATGAAAAATCATACACTTTTACTCCTGCTTCTACCGGAACTATTGCATTTTCGCCTTTCATCCGGTATCCGTCATACACCTGATCGTGATCATGTCCAAACCTTTTGGAAGAGAATATGGAAAGGCCTTTTTGAGGAGAATACAATATTACCGGCAAATAAATAGAGGCGTGAAAATCGCCCAAAGTAAAGAAGTGAAATTCGTAGGCATCCTGCACGTGATTGAGGATTGCGGTGGTAGGATCAAATTTTTCTTCTGATTTTTTATGTTCAGTTGCATTTTCCTGTGAAAACGCGGTAGTGGAGATTGACAGTAAAAAAACGCTGAAAGCCGCTACCAATAAAGATTTGATGCTTTTGCAACCCATACTTCGTCTAAATTTTGCGCAAAGATAAGGGGTTTGATTGATGATATAAAAGAGTAAACCTACAAATTTTGCTTATTTTCACTTTCATTTTTGATATTAGTTTCATTGCATTTTTTATTGAACAAAAGACGACTCATTTTTTTACGAAAACGACTTGAAAAGTTGGAGTACTTAATACGTATAGTTTTAATTTTTTGAAAATAAATCAGAATGAAAAATCTTATTTCCACAAGGATTGCTATTATCATTTTTGCGCTGATCATCGGTTTTTTTGGCGCCAACAATATTTTGCATGCAAAAGATATGGCTGTCAATGTTCCTTCATTTCTTCCCGCTTCCAAAGTGATGGTTTATATTTCCGGCGCAGGTTTTTTGCTGGCTGCTGCCGCATTTATTATTGACCGTTATGCAAAAATTGCCGGATATCTTTTGGCAGTCTTACTTTTGGTCATCGTTTTTTCTGTAGATCTTCCGGGAATTATTCATGCACACAATGTTCCTGTAAAAATGTTGTATGTTACTTCTTTGCTGAAAGATGCTGCGCTGGCAATGGCAGCAATATTGATAGCAGATATTTCAAGAGAAAGGACAATATAAAATGAAATCTGCAAAGGAAATATTATCGCTTCCTTTTATCGGCTTGATTAAAATTTATCAACTGATCATTTCGCCCTGGATGGGCCGAACGTGCCGTTATACTCCAACCTGCTCTCAATATGGAATTGAGGCTTTTAAAAAATATGGCCCAATAAAAGGAGGCTGGCTTACTTTAAAAAGGATTGCAAGATGCCATCCCTGGGGCGGACACGGACATGATCCGGTTCCATAAATCCTAAGAAAGAAAATCGAATTATTGGTGGCTTTACTGAAAAAAGAGATTATTTGCTCTTCAACCTGTATTTTTTAGCCACTTTCGGATTGTTGAAATACTCATCCAATTCTTTTTGATTGGTATTATCATCTACAATCGGAACATCAATCAACTGAAGCTGCACTTGTTGTAATTCATCCTTCAGCTTGCCGGTTTTTTTGATAATATCAGGATCTTTATCGCCTATCAAAACATTGTCTGTCAGTAAGTATTGAAGCCTTTTGATATCATTTCTTACCAAAGACGCTGAATTCATTTCATCATTTTTATTTGGCGCAACGGCTTCTTTCACCGGAACGAGGGCCACTCCTACGCTTGGCAAAATTTTGCCAGTCGTTTGAAGGTCTTTGTCAGGAAGAGAAGAAAAAACAGTTCCGCCCAAAGCAGTGGTAGCAGAGGTAAGGTCAAAAGTGGTGCGGGTACTTTTAGTACTTTTTATTTTTTTATCTAAATTGAAAAAAGTGCTTTTTAGCTGAGTGATATACGTTTCTATGCTGCTATAAATCTTATTATATTCCATCAGTCGGCGCGGATAATTGATGCTTTGGTTTATTTTTACCGTTACAACTGCTGTATCTCGATTAAAAAATTTATCAACTCCTACAAATTTCAACACCAGCGATTTTTGCTTTACATTTTCATCATCTTTGATAAAATCATATGGAGCGACCCAAGTAAACTGATCGCCGCATTGATTAATAGGAGTCAGTGAACGAATCGGAAAATTGCAGAAATAAGTAATTGATTCTAACGGAAAACTTCCTTCTTCACATTGCAATTTAAAGCTCAACGTGTCGCCTTCATCTATTGTAAGATCATTGCTGACGGTAGGCTTGATCCTGGAAGGAACAATATCTGTGTTATAAAATAAGATTGTAAAAGTGGTGTCTACTTTATCGCTGGCGTCATTGAGGTTTTGTACGCCAAGTTTGACCTTATACTCATTATCATATTTTAATTTCCCGGAAAGAAAATAAGATTTCTCAGCCTTAAAATGGAGAACTCCATTGTCTTTATTGATTTTCAACCCAACCGGCGAATTTTTTAGATACCAGTAATAATCTTCAGGATTTTTATTGATCTCAAACCGATAATCCAACGTAGAATCCACATGAAGGGTAAAATACGGGCTAAAATTTTTGATCCGAAGTACCGTATCAACAGGTTTTAAGAAGATCGTGTCTTCGGGCTTCAGGTAAACCGTATCTTTTTTCTGCGGAAGTGTGCTATCTATTTCCTGGCTTTTTACAGCAGGTGAAACAAGAAGCAGTAATAAAAATGATAGCAGGATTTTAGAAGAGGCATTTTTAACCATGTGTGCAAAAGTATAAAACTATTCGTCCGTTTTCCCTAAAGAAATATAAAAATATGTGTAAAAATAAAGAAATAGGAAATGAAAATCAGGAACTTAGGTAAAATTAGCATGACATTTACTTCTGGCTTTGAAAATCATTTAAAAAAGATGAGGCTTTTTAAAACTATTTCAACTCGTCTATTAAAGTTGGTGTAAGGCCTGGAAGTTTTTCCATCACTGAAGAAACATTTTCTGCGATCTGCCTTTTATTGGCCAGAATATTTTCGACCATGGTCTCCTGGGAATTTGTATTATCGTTTTGGTCCCTTTTTTTATGCATGTGAATCACCAGATTTTTTAAATCAGCGTCTGCATTTTTAGAAATCTGCACCATTATCAAAATCAAAATCCCCTGCAGGTCATCCTTGTTGCTATTTTTTAAGAAACTATCTTTATGCAATTCAACCGAAAGACTATCAATATTTACGATTCTTCCTTTTAGTTTATTGGCATTTTTTTCGATAATGGCTTTTAATTCCGGTTTTATTTTTTGCATTGCACCGTTGTAAAAGGAAGTTGCTTCAGGTGGCATCACCGGATTTACCTGTGCATAAGAATTGAATGAGAGTATAAAAAAGAAAAGGGGTAATACATTTTTCATAGGCGGTTTTTTTATGAAAAAGAAAATACACAATCAGATAAAACGTCAAAAAGCAAAAAATATTGAAAGAGAACCGTAAATATTTCAGATTTTTCTCTCTGGCAAAACAGGTTCAGTTTTTGTTGATTTTAGTTTTCATAATAATCTTAAAATATTTTCAATGAACCCAAATCCCAAATTAAAAGGTCAAAGCGCTTTGGTAACAGGTGCTAACAGTGGCATTGGCGAGGCTTGTGCAATTGCTTTGGCAAATGATGGTGCCAATGTAGTCGTTAATTATGTTACTCATCCGGAAGCAGCAGATGATGTTGTAAAAAAAATTAAAAAGAATGGAGGTAACGCTATCGCGTTAAAAGCGGATGTCAGCAATGAGGAGGAAGTTCAGGCCATGTTCAAACAAATGATCGATACATTTGGAACGATTGATATTTTGGTAAATAATGCAGGCATTCAAAAAGATTCGCCTTTGGAAAGTATGAGCCTCGCCGACTGGCAATTGGTTTTGAATGTAAATCTTACAGGTCAGTTTCTTTGTGCACGTGAAGCGGTTAAAGAGTTTTTGCGTCGTGGGGTTGTGCCGGAAAGAAGTTGTGCAGCCGGAAAAATTATTTGTATGAGCAGTGTTCACCAAGTGATTCCATGGGCCGGTCATGTAAATTATGCATCGAGCAAAGGCGGAATAGAAATGATGATGAAAAGCATGGCGCAGGAACTGGCTCCGAAAAAAATCCGCGTAAATGCAATAGGACCCGGAGCTATTGAAACTCACATTAATACTGCTGCCTGGAGTACACCCGAAGCGTTGAAAAGATTATTAACACTCATTCCTTACAACAGGGTTGGCGTTCCTGAAGACATTGGAAAAGTAGCAGTTTGGCTTGCCAGCGACGACTCAGATTATCTTGTCGGAACTACTGTTTTTGCTGATGGAGGCATGCTTCTTTATCCGGGATTTTCAACGAATGGATGATTACCTTTATTTTCTTACAGTGAAGCAGCAAATAAATACAAATCTTATTTTTAAAAAATGGCAAATAGTGAAAACGCAGAATTAGAAAGAATAGAAGAGAATGCAAGAAAATTGGTTCCGTTAGAGAAATGGGGTCCGTATCTCTCTCAACGGCAATGGGGAACGGTTCGTGAAGATTACAGTGAAAATGGCGATGCGTGGAATTATTTTCCTCATGATCATGCCCGAAGCCGTGTTTATCGCTGGGGCGAAGATGGCCTGGGAGGAATTTCAGATATTAAACAGCAAATGTGTTTCGGCATCGCATTATGGAATGGGCAAGATGTTATTTTGAAAGAAAGAATGTTTGGCTTGTCGAACAGGCAGGGAAATCATGGGGAAGATGTAAAAGAACTTTACTATTATCTGGATAATATTCCCACGCATTACTACATGAAATTTTTGTATAAATATCCTCAAACGGCTTACCCTTATGAAGATATTTTAAACGAAAATGCAAAACGCGGAAAGTTTGAAACAGAGTATGAACTTTTGGATACCGGAATTTTTAATGAGGACAAATATTTTGATGTTTTTGTTGAATATGCAAAGATCAACAGTGAAGATATTTTTATAAAAATTCAAGTAGTAAACCGTGCGACTGAAAAGACGCCGATCACAGTTTTGCCTACGCTTTGGTTTTACAACAGTTGGCAATATGAAGGGGACGAACACAAGCCATCCATCAGCTTTTTATCAGATCAATGTGTCAGCGCAATGCATCAAAAACTCGGTGCGTATTACCTGTATTTTCCGAAAACGGATGATGTACTTTTTACAGAAAATGAAACCAATTTTGAAAGGCTTTTTAACAAACCCAACGAAACAGAATTTGTAAAAGATGCTTTTCATGAAGCGATCATTCACGGAACGAATTGGCAAAAATTAAAAGACAAAAAAGAAGGGACAAAATGTTCTCCTGTTTATCGTTTCGATATTGAGCCAAAGCAATCGAAAACCATTTATCTGCGGCTTTGCAACGATAAGATTGATGATTATTTCCCAAAAGGCTTTGAAGAAATTTTTGTTCAAAGAAAAAAAGAGGCAGATATTTTTTATGAAAATATTCATCCCACTTCGTGCACCGAAGATCAGAAAAATATTCAACGCCAGGCGTTTGCCAGTTTGCTTTGGAGCAAACAATATTATCATTATGATTTGGAAACGTGGATCAGCACCAGCGATGGAATTACGCCGGATACTGAAGAGCGAAAAAATGGCCGTAACCATCTGTGGAAATACCTGAAGAATCAGGATGTTTTGTCAATGCCGGATAATTGGGAGTATCCGTGGTATGCTGCATGGGACATGGCTTTTCATTGTATTACAATGGCAGTGATCGATCCTTCTTTTGCCAAGCATCAGCTGATGCTGCTGATGCGTGAATGGTACATGAATCCGCAGGGACAGTTGCCGGCTTACGAATGGAATTTTAGCGATGTAAATCCTCCGGTTCAGGCATTTGCGGCCTTGCAGGTGTATAAAACTGAAGCAAAACTGCATGGAAGAAGTGACATTGTTTTTTTGAAAAGTATTTTTCAAAAACTGATCATCAATTTTACCTGGTGGACGAACCGTAAAGATGAAAATGGTAACAATATTTTTGAAGGAGGTTTTCTTGGCCTGGATAATATTGGTCTTTTTAATCGAAGCATGGTTCTTCCAGACAATACGATTTTAGAGCAAACCGATGGAACCAGTTGGATGGGGATGTATGCGTTAGACATGATGAATATTGCTCTTGAAATTGCGATGCATGATATTTCATTTGAACAAACAGCAACAAAGTTTTATGAACATTTTGTCATCATTGCACAGGCATTGAATCAACTCGGCTTATGGGACGAAAAAGATAAGTTTTTTTATGACATACTTTCTGTAAATAAAGATTCCAATTCTTTTCCTTTACGAGTCCGTTCTCTTGTCGGACTGTCGCCATTGTTTGCAGTAACAGTAATTGAAAAAGATGTATTCGATAAGCTCCAGGATTTTACTAAAAGAATGCAATGGTTTCAACATTATCGTGAAGTGAATCACTTATATATGCCAAGCCAGGAAAATAGAAATTTCGAATGTAATTTGTTTTCGCTTGTTGATAAAGAAAGGCTGAAAGACTTATTGGACAAGCTTTTGGACGAATCAGAGTTTTTATCAGAAGGAGGAATCAGGGCACTGTCAAAGTTTTATCAGAACAATCCTTATACATTAAATTTTGGGGGCAAAGTTTATTCGATAGAATATGAACCCGGCGATTCTACAACAGATATGTTTGGTGGCAATTCTAACTGGCGCGGTCCTGTTTGGATGCCCGTAAATTATTTATTCATCAATGCTTTTAAAACCTTTGGATATTTTTTTGGAGATGATTTAAAAGTGGAATGTCCGAAAGGTTCCGGAAAATATTTGAATCTTACAGACGTAGGGAAGGAAATTACAACCCGGCTTCTTCACATTTTTGAAAAAAACGAGAAAAATGAAAGGCTGACGAATGGATTTTACAATTGGTTTTATAGTAAAGAAGAAAATAAAGATTTGGTTTTGTTTCATGAATATTTTCATGGAGATACGCTTCGCGGATTGGGAGCCAGCCATCAAACAGGATGGACAGCACTCATTGCAAATTTGATTTTGGATTTGAAAGAAGAAGAAGAAGATTAAAAATGCTTACTTTCTTAAAGACAGCAACGCTACAGATTCGATGTGATGGGTGTGTGGAAACATATCAACCGGTTGAATTTTTTCGGCAATATATTTTTCATTCATTAGTTGAAGATCACGAGCCTGCGTAGCAACATTGCAGCTTACATAAATAATTTTTGGAGAAGAGATTTCCAATAATTTATTCACGAGTTTTTGATGAAGTCCTGCACGTGGCGGATCAACTACTACCACTTCAGGCTTGCCATGCGAAGCAAAAAAATCATCATTACATATTTCAATAACATCGCCTGAAAAAAAATTGGTTGATTGCAAATTATTAAGTTCCGCATTTTCTTTTGCATCCTTTATCGCATCTTCAATTACATCAACTCCGATTATTTTTTTTGCTTTGTCGCTCAAAAAAATTCCGATGCTACCGGTGCCGCAATACAGGTCATATACCGTTTCTGTTCCTGTTAGCGCAGCAAAATCTTTTACTACATTGTATAAAACTTCTGCCTGTTTTGTATTGGTTTGAAAAAAAGATTTCGGAGAAATTTTAAAATTAAAATCTCCTAATTTTTCAATAACAAAACCTTTTCCCGAAAATATTTTTGGTTCAAGATTTTCCAGGCTGTCATTCCATTTCTGATTAATCGTATAAAGCAACGTTGTAATTGAGGGAACTTTTTGAAGTAAATAGTTTCCAATTTTTTCAATCTCTTTTTTATCCTCATTTCCAAAGAAAAGATTCACCATTAATTCTCCGGTAGTACAATTTCTAATGATCACATTTCTTAAAAATCCTTTGTGCTCTTTGATGTCATAAAAACTAAGGTTGTTCTTTTGAGCATAATCGCGCAAAGTATTTCGGATAATATTATTCACATCATCCATCAAAAAACATTCGTGAATATCAATGATTTTATCATACAATTTCGGAACATGAAAACCAAGAGCACCTCCTGGCCACATGTCTTCTCCCAAATCTTCAAATTCGTTGGGCGTTAAATATTTTTTATTGCTAAAAGTAAATTCGATTTTATTTCTATAATGAATTGTTTTTTCAGAACCAATGATTGGTAAAACGGAAATATCTATCTTTCCAATTCTTTTGATCACATCTTTTACTTCCTGTTCTTTGTACTCAAGTTGTTTTTCGTAAGGAAGCATTTGCCATTTACAACCTCCGCAAATTCCAAAATGTTTGCAAAACGGTTCTACTCTTTCTTTGGATTGTTCTTTTATTTCTATCGCTTTTCCTTCAGCCCAATCTTTTTTATTTTTTGTAATAAAAACATCTGCTACATCGCCTGGAACCGCGCCTTCAATAAAAATTACTTTACCGTCTATTCTTGCCAGAGCCTTTCCCTCTGCGGCATATCCGGAAACCGGAACATTTTCCAAAACAAATTTTTTTCTTTTCACGCGTGCAAAAATAAAACTTGTGGCTTCAATCACTTTATAAATAAATCTGAATTTTTTAGAATAAAAAGAACCATTTTTCGTTTATCACTTACTGAAGAAATTTAAGAGGCGTTTTAATGAAAATGTTAACTATTTTTTGCCATCTTTGATTCCGCCTCAAATTGAATATTTTTGTTTCTTTATGCTTATTAAAATGAAATCTATTTATTCGTTTTTATTTTTCTGTTTTGCATTTTCTTTTGCAAATGCGCAGGGTTACAAGGTTACATTAGAAACTCCTGATTACAAAAGCGGCCTTAGCTACCTCACGTATTATTATGGCAAAAACATGAACATCCAGGACTCGGCAGTGATCAATTCAAAGGGTGTTGCTGTATTCCAGGAAAAAGAAAAATTGCTTCCCGGAGTTTATTCGATTGTATTTCCGGGGAAAAATAAATTGTATGATTTTTTGGTGGATAAAGGACAACAGATCGTCATCAAAGCAGACACAACGGATCTTGTGAACAAAACAACTGTAACTGGCTCTGAGGCCAATATTCTGTTTCAACAATATCAAAAATATGTATCGGAACAAGGAAAATATTTGAACAAAGAATTGCAGGCATATAAAGCTTCTACAACAAAAGCTGACAGCGCGGCTCATGAAAAAAAATACAAAGAATTAAATGATGAGTTGAACGATTATCGTGAAAAAATAATCAAGGATCATCCGGAATCTATGCTGGCAGCGCTTCTTATGAGCATGCGCGAACCGAAGATTTTAAATTCAAATCCTAAAACTCATGAAGATTCGTTAGCCAATTACCAGTATTACAAAAAACATTATTGGGATGGAATTACGTTTATGGACGACCGTATCATTCGCACTCCATTCTTTCTTCCAAAAGTGGAACAGTATTTTAGAAATGTTCTTTCGCCGGTTCCTGATTCGATCATAAAAGAATCAGATTATTTATTGCTTTTGGCGCGATCTTCTCCTGAAATGTATAAGTTTTTGTTGAACTGGCTTACCGATGAATACATTTATCCAAAGTACATGGGACAGGATGCTGTGTTTGTTCATCTCTTTGAAAAATATCATTCGAAAGGAGTTTCCAGCTGGCTGAATGAGAAGCAGATGAAAACAATTTCTGACCGCGCATATATGTTGATGTCGAATTTAATTGGAGAACAGGCCGCTGATCTTCAAATGGTAGATTCCGATGGAGTCAGCAAACCTTTATACAATGTGAAGTCTGATTATATCGTTCTTGTTTTCTGGGATCCGACGTGCGGGCATTGCAGAACGCAGGTTCCAAGGCTTGATTCGATTTATAATGCGAAGTGGAAAAAGGAAAATGTAAAGATGTATGGAGTGTTGACAGAAACAAAAAATTTTCAGCAATGGAAAGATTTTATGAAGGAACATAAAATGAACAACTGGATCAACGTGTATGAAACAGAAGCGCAAAGAAAAATCGTAGAAGACGCTAAAAAGCCGTCCTACAAACAATTGTACGACGTCATTCAAACTCCGACCATATATCTTCTCGATAAGGACAAAAAAATTATTGCAAAAAAACTAACGATGGAACAAATTGATGATCTGTTGGATGTAAAAATTAAAAACCAGGCTGATAAAGCGGCTCGTTAGATCTTTTTACAGTAAACAAAGGAATTCCTTTAAATTATATTCTGATGAAAAAACTGTTTCTGGGACTTGTGTTTACTTCTCTTGCTTTTATTTCTTATAGCCAAACTCTTTTCACTTATGGAAATCATTCTGTAGGCGTAAATGAATTTTTAAATGCCTATAATAAAAATAAGACAGCGACTGCTGATAGTGCTGCGGCTCTTCGCAACTATCTTGATCTTTATATCAAATTCAAATTGAAAGTGCAGGCTGCGAAAGACATTCAACTTGACACACTTCCTTCATTGCAGGCAGATCTTCAAAATTTCAGAAGCCAGATAGAAGATAGTTATTTAAATGATGAAGGAGAAGTGAACAAATTGGTTGATGAAGCTTTTCAAAGAAGTCAAAAGGATATTCATGTTGTTTATTACTTCATCCGTTCTGCAGATTCTGCGAAAGCAAAAAATGTTGCTAAAGAAGTTGCAGAAAAATTAAAATCGAATCAAGCTGATCAAAATGCATTGGCGTTGCAAACAACAGATGTAAAAATTGAAAAAGGAGACGCAGGATTTATCACTGTTTTTTCTTTGCCTTACGATTTTGAAAATATTGTTTATCGTTTAAAACCAAGACAGATAAGCGTTCCATATCATTCCAAAAATGGCTGGTATATTTTTAAAGATTTGAATGAAAGGCCCGCCGTTGGAAAAATTACTGTTGCACAAATTTTGTTTGCAGTTCCGCAAGGTGATGATTCGCAAAAAGAAAAAACCAAAAAATTAGCGGATTCTGTTTACAACGCTTTGCGGAATGGAAGTGATTTTTCAACTCTTGCCAAACAATTCAGCGATGACAGAACAACATTTATGAATGGCGGGTTAATCCCTGAATTTGGAACAGCGAAATATGATTCTGTTTTTGAAGATCATGCTTTTGCTTTAAAGGAAGATGGAGAAATTTCTAAACCTTTCGAAACAAAATTTGGTTACCATATTTTGAAACGAATCTCTGCAAGGCCTGTTCCTTCTACAAAAAGTGATGCATCATTTCTTTATAATTTAAAATTACAGGTGCTAAATGACAACCGGATTCAAACTGCAAAAGAAAAATTTGTTGAAGAAATTTTGCCAAAGATTGGATATAAAAAGAACAATGTAAATCAACACGATTTATGGCAGGTAACCGATAGCGCTTTGATGAATAATAAAAATGTTACGATAGGAAATGTGAATGAAAGCACTACTTTATTTTCTTATAACAATCATGCAAAGGTTACTGTTCATGATTGGATTGATTATGCAAAGAACTCGAACAAAATTGTTCCGCAAAAAATGCATGAATCTTATGCAAAAATATTTCCTGCTTTTGTTGATGCTTCTTCTGTTGCCAATTATGCTTCAAGATTAGAGCATTTTGATCCTGCTTTCAAAGCCCAGATCGATGAGTTTGAAGATGGAAATATGTTGTTTGAAATCATGCAGACAAAAGTGTGGAACAAAGCATCGGCAGACACTTCAGGGCTAAGAAATTATTATAATGAACACAAAGAAAAATATTTTTGGAACTCAAGTGCAGAAGCTGTGATCTTTTCCTGTTCAGATAAAAACGCTGCTGATAATGCCATCAAACAATTAAAGAGAGGAAAAACGTGGAAAGAAATTGTGAATGAAGATGCGTCTCATATCCAGGCTGATTCGGGAAGATTTGAACTTGGGCAAATTCCTGTTGTTGACCGCACGAATTTTACAGATGGATTAATAACAATGCCGGTGATCAATAAAAATGACGGTACAGCGGTATTCAGTAAAATATTGAAAGTATATCCTCAGCATCAACCACGAAACTTCGACGATGCACGCGGATTGGTAATTAATGATTATCAAAATTACCTGGAAGAAAAATGGGTTGATCAATTGAAGAAAAAGTATCCTGTAAAAGTGAATGAAAAAGTTTTTCAATCGTTGTTGAAAAATAATTAAGTCATTTTTTATTTAGCCTTATCTAAAATTTTTTTTCTTTTAGCAAATCTTTATATAATTCATTTTTAGTTTTACAGCCGTTGGCAAACTTTTTGAAAAATTTGCATCAAGAATTTCTAACTCTTTAAAAACTAAAAACTAAGTAATGAAAAAATTATTAACGGCTGCACTTTGTGTTGCTCTCTTCACGAATGCAAAATCTCAAAAAGTTTATATCCAGGGAGGCGTCAATTTAGCTAACATTTCAACTTCTAATTCGGGCTCAACTGAAAAGAACAATATGCTTACAACGTTTAATGCAGGCATTATGGGAAGATCCAATGCATCAGAGGCAATTGCTTTGGAAGCAGGACTGTTGCTGGATGGAAGAGGCGCTAAAACTGAAAGTGGTTCCGGCAATACTTACTATAAAGCCACTTTCAATCCTCTTTATCTTGAAGTTCCTGTCAATTTAATTGTTCGTTTACCGCTTGCAAATAGCAAGTCCAATATTTTTGTAAATGCAGGTCCCTACATTGCTATGGGGATCGCCGGAAAATCAAAAGTAGATGGACAGCTCGCCGGCGCTGAATTTCATTCTGAAAAAAGTATTCAATTCACGAGTGCGGATCCAACTGAAAATGATCAGGCATATTCAAAGCTCAAAAGGTTTGATTATGGTGTAAATCTCGGTGCCGGTTTTGATCTGGGAAAAATTTTATTAAAAGCAAATTATGGATTAGGCCTTGCTAAAATAAATTCAACTGAAACCAACAACAGTGCAAATGATAAAGATAAATATCGTACTGTAAGTATCTCTGTCGGAATTCCACTTTCCCACAAATAAAGTTCTTTGAGCAAAAACAGAAAAGGCTGTCAACTTTATGCTGACAGCCTCTGTTTTTATGAAAAGTTCTAAAAAAAATTTACACAATCTCCCTCGCTACCTGAGCAACTACATTCGGTTTTCCGAGAGTGTAGTAATGCAACACAGGAACTTTCGCCTTTTTCAATTCTTTCGATTGTTCGATCAGCCATTCTGTTCCAACGATCTCAACTTCTGCATCTGTTTTGCATTTCATAATCTCATTGCTTAATTCAGTGGGAATATCTACATGAAAAGTTCGCGGTAAAACGGTAAGTTGTTTTTTGGAAGTGATCGGTTTTAATCCGGGAATAACAGGAACTTCTATTCCAATGGTTCTGCAATTTTCTACAAAATCAACATATTTTTTATTGTCAAAAAACATTTGTGTTGTAATGTAATCCGCTCCTGCATCTACTTTCAATTTTAAATATCGTAAATCACTTTGAAGATTTGGAGCCTCAAAATGTTTTTCAGGATAGCCAGCTACCCCGATGCAAAATTTTGTTTTATTCCCATCGCGGATATCATCCTCGAGGTAAATTCCATTATTCAGATTCACCGCCTGTTTGACAAGATCAATTGCATATTTGTGGCCATTTTCTTCGGGTTCAAAAAGTGTTTCATTTTTAGCAGCATCTCCGCGCAAAAGCAAAATATTATCAATTCCAAGAAAAGCAAGATCGATCAAAGCATTTTCAGTTTCCTGCAAATTAAATCCTCCACAAATCAAATGAGGAACAGCATCAATTTTATAATGATTCATGATAGCTGCGCAAATACCAACAGTTCCGGGACGTTTGCGTACTTCAACTTTGTCAAAAGTTCCATCTGCTTTCTTTTTAAAAACCTGTTCGCTGCGGTGATAAGTAACATTGATAAAAGCAGGTTTAAATTCCATTAAAGGATCCAAATGATTATAAATAGATTCAATGGTTTTGCCTTTTAATGGCGGAAGAATTTCAAAAGAAATAGCAGTTCCTTTTGATTCTTTGATGTGATCGGTAACTTTCATTTTTAAAAAATAGATGCAAACTTAAGTGGTAAAAAATAAAATGCAAAGAAATGAAAACGAAACAAGTGCAGTGGTGTATCTTTTCAATTTTATCAATAATTTTTAATGAATAAAAAACGCCAGTATGCCTGTTGCTACTAACGTTATTCCTGTAATAATTCCGGCATTATGTTCCAGAGAATGCCAGTTAAGTTTTAAAATTCCAACATACGCCAAGCGAACAAGCAACACCATTCCAATCGTGGTAATAATTAAATACAAAGCAGCAATGAACCAAATTAGCCATTTTGCCTGAGCTCCTGCCAATAAAAAATAAGCTTCAATTTCCATACAGGGTGATAAAAACATAGCCAACACCAGGGCAACGATAATTTTCTTTTTAGAGTGCTTTTTTTTGATGTTTTCATCCATGTGAAAATGTTGATGATTATGATGGCGATAAATGAATATAACGCCCAATAAAATCAAAATAACAGGTGCAACAAATCTGCTGAAATATTCAATGTTATTCGCTATCTGAGCACCAATCAATGCAAGAATAATTCCTATAATTACGGTACTTAATCCATGTGCAATAGCAGAAATAAAAGTTATTTGGGTCACTTCCTGCACAGACCATTTTTCTTTTTTACCAATCGCAATAACCGGAAGCCAGTGGTTAGGAATGGTGGCATGAAGAAGGCTTAAAATAATACTTCCGGCAATGATGCTGAACATTAAAAGATTTTAAAAACTGACAAAAAATAATTGCTAAGCCAGAAAAAAAATAAAGTTGCAAAGATACTTTGAATGTAAATTTTTCTTTTGAAAATTTAATTTGATTACCGAAATAAAAAAACCTTTGTAAAAAATTACAAAGGTTTTTAAAAAGCTGTAGGGGAAGGGCTCGAACCTTCACGAGGCAGTTAGCCGTAGCACAAAGTTTCAGTGGTCGACCCTGGTCATTCCGGTTTTAGCCGGAACGGCTCTATGCTATGTTTATCCTGTGATCCTCACCCCCGAGACAAGAGGGCATGTCTGCCAAAAATTTCATCACCCCACAATGTTTAAGAACTTTTCTGATGCAAATCTAAGAAGAATGCCAATTGTAAAAAAGTTTTTTAAGTAAATAGTTTAAAATATAGAAATAATTCAAAAAAGTATTTATATTTGTAAAATTCATCTAAATAAAAAATCATTATGGCTGCAAAGTTTAATATTGACAAACTAGACCTGAAGATCATCCAGGAAATGCTTGAAAATGCCGAAACTCCTTATGCAGAATTAGGTAAGAAGCTTTTTGTAAGTGGCGGAACCATCCATGTTCGCATCAAAAAATTGGAAGAACTTGGAATTGTTAAAGGTAAAAAATTAAAAGTAAATATTGCCACACTTGGTTATGATATTACTGCTTTTGTAGGAATTTTTCTCGAAAAAAGTTCTCTTTATGATGTAGTTGCAAAAGAACTTGAAAGAATTCCTGAAATAATTCGCCTGAATTATACTACCGGAAATTACAGCATGTATATTGAAATTGTTTGCAAAGATATCAATCAGTTGCGCCGTGTGCTTCATGATGACCTGCAAAAAATAAAAGGCATTGAAAGAACCGAAACGCTTATTTCACTTGCCGAAAGTTTCAACAGAAATATTCATGTGGCTGAAGAGGATTAATTTTTCGAGTAAACAAAGAAGTATCATCATTTTCTTAATCGCTACATTTCCTGCAGATCAGGCTTTCTGTTGGATAAATAAACGCCGGCGAAAATAAGAACGGCTGCAACAATTTTATAAAGAGATAATTGTTCTTTCAGGAAGATCATTGCGATAACAACTGCAAAAACCGGTTGAGAATAAATATACGCACCAGCTTTTGATGCACTTAATTTTTGAATTCCATAAACATTAAAAATGTATGCGAAAAAAGTTCCGGGAATGATGATCAGAAATAAAAAGAAGTAATCTTTAAAAGTAAAAAGCTGCCAGGCGACATTTGAAAACTCTTTTAAAGAAAAAGGAAGCGTGATAACAAATCCAAAAGTGAAAATCCAACGTATTACCTGGATTGCAGAATATTTATCCATCAAAGGTTTTACCAGAATAAAATAAAAAGTATAAGCCACCGAACTCAAAACAACCAATACATCACCAAGCGCTGCATTTTCTCCGGGGGGACTAACTTCCCTTTTATGAATCAATAAAACGGCACCGGAAACGCCGAGAAGTAATCCGAATACTTTAGCAAAAGAAATTTTTTCTCTTAAAACTCTTGCAGCAATAATGGTGATCAAAATCGGCGTGATCAATGTAAGCAAAGCGGCATGAATGGGAAACGTAAAAGCGAGCCCTTTGATAAAAAGCATTTGGTTTAAACCAATGGCCATCAGTGAACAAATAAATAATGCCGGAAAATCTTTTTTATCAATTTTTGTTTCAGGACGTTTGAACAAAAACAACAACCAAAATAAAATTAAACTAACGCCAATGCGCATTATATTAATTCCAAACGGGCCGGCATAATGATGAGATGTAAAATATTTAACTGCACTGTAATTGGTTGCAAAAAAAAGATTGGTTCCCAGAAGCCCCAGATGCGCTTTCAATTGTGAGTTCAAGATCAATTATTGATTTGCAAAATTCCGGGATTTTAGTGAGAGCACAAATTCATAGATTGTTTTTTTATATTCAGCGTTTGAAAGACCAGGTATTTGAAACGGAAATGAGGAATATTTTTCCAATGCCTCCTGTAAAGAAAAACTCTTTTGCTGTGCGGTAAAAAAATACTTTTTTTCTGACAGATATTTCGCAAGGTATTCCTGCTCAGTTTGCCCCAGAGTAGGAATTAAAATTGCTTTTTTTTCAAGGGCCGCCAAATCCATTACCGTCGTGTAGCCGCTTCTGCTAATAATGATTTTTGATTGTTCTATTATTGTATTCAATTCATTTGCAGGCAGATGATTGACAAGCGTGATAGAATCATTCAAAGAAGAATAAAGATTTTCTTCTGAAGGAATGCCTCTTATCACTAAAGCCTTTCCTGCAAAATCTTTGAGCTGTTGAATAATTATTTTTTCGAAAATACTTCTTTGCGGTTCTGGTCCCGAAATTGTTATTAATAAATCGTAGACCTTTTCGGGATTTTTGATTGGTTTAAATCTTGATAAAGGACCTATATAAACAACATTTTGAGGAATTTTTTGGGGATGAGAAAGTTCTCCTGCAAGTCCATTTATTTTTTTATCAGGAATCCAACAGGCAGAAAATTTTTTTATAAAATAGTAATGAATTTTTTGAGCAATTATTTCAGAGAATTTATTTCCGGTTTTAATTGAAAGCTGATGAGTGATATAAATGGAAGGAATTTTTTTATGGTACATTCCAAAACGATTATCAGAAATAACGGCATCAATGGAATGCAGTTTGACCATTTTGCTCAACCAATTTTTTTCACGAAAAATTGAAAAAATAATCTTTGGTAATTGAAAAAACAGTTGAAGAGAAAAATATTTTTTTGATCGGCTATACCTGATTTTATAGCCTTTACATGGTAAAAATACTGTGTTTGGGAATTCTTTTTTTAGCAATAAAAAAATTTTTTTATCGGCGGCAATTAATACCTCACAATTGAGATCAATCAGTTCCTTAATGATTGGAACACAGCGTGTTGCATGACCCAAACCCCAGTCAAGAGGGGCAATCAGAATCCTATATTTTTTGCTGGAATTGTTAAAAAAAACTTCTTTTCTCAAAAAATTTGCAATATTTATTGGTGAAAATAGTTTAATTTGGTGTTATCAATTTTAATTGGGATAAGTTATTTTCAATGACTTGATGCAAACTTATCCTGTTTTATTATTAAACTTTGAATCGAAATCTTTTAATGAAAAACTTAAACCGAGCTTTGTTGATTATACTGGTGGTCCTTTCTGTTATTGCAATTAGCTGCAGCGCTTCCCGCAAAAGCAAATGTGGATGTCCAAGTAAGACCGGCATGGTAGGTTATTAAAACCAATCAAAATGGACAAATTCAATCGTGATCTTTTGGTATTGTTCAAAGAAAAATCAAATCCCCAATCCATCGAGCATGAAGTTGAACTTCTTCATGAGCTCTTATTTTATGTTGAAAAAATTGACAACCTTGTTACCGTTTATGAGGTAGTGAATGTCAATAAATATAAAATCTCTTCGAACAAAAAAATCGTACGCGAAACTTTGGGAAACAAAATTTTAAAACCCTTTGTTTTTTTGAATAACAAAAACTAAGCCGTTTATTTATTCGGTAATTGTCCAGACTTCTCTTCCTCTTAAAAGTTTGTCTAAATCAGCGGAACTTTTTGATTTTGCTTCATCAATTTGCTGTGTCATGATGTCTTCATAACAAGGTCTTTCTGTTTCAAAAAACACTCCAAATGGGCGCGGGAAATGGCCTATAGCTTTTGGATCATCAAACATACGTGTGAGAATCTGGGCTTTATAAAAATCTTTTTCGTCGTGTGTCCACAGATCATTTTCACTGATGTTTCCATTCAATTCCACCACCTCAGGTTTTAATCCGTTCAAACGAATTCCTTTATTTTTTTCTGCTCCAAACAGCAGTGGTTTTCCCTGCTCCAGAAAAATACTTTCTTCAGGTTTTGATTTTTTATCTGTAAAAATTTCGAAAGCGCCGTCATTAAAAATATTACAGTTCTGATAAATTTCAAGGAAAGAAGCGCCTTTGTGATGCGCAGATCTCATCAGCATTTCCTGCAAATGTTTTGGATCGCGATCCATCGTTCTTGCCACAAAAGTTGCATCAGCTCCAAGCGCTAAAGCCGGAGGATTAAACGGATGATCGATACTTCCGACAGGAGAACTTTTCGTGATTTTTCTTTGTTCACTGGTAGGAGAATATTGTCCTTTCGTCAATCCATAAATTTCATTATTGAACAACAAAACGTTCACATCAAAATTTCTGCGAAGCAAATGAATGGTATGATTTCCACCAATGCTCAAAGCATCACCATCGCCAGTTACGATCCACAAACTCAATTCCGGCCGGCTGGCTTTTAATCCGCTGGCAATCGCTGTTGCGCGACCGTGAATGCTGTGCATGCCATAAACATTCATATAATATGGAAAACGGCTGCTGCAGCCGATTCCGGAAATAATTACAAAATTCTCGCGAGGAATTCCCAAAGTTGGAAACACTTTTTGAACCTGTGCTAAAATGGAATAATCTCCGCAACCCGGGCACCAGCGCACTTCCTGGTCTGTAGCAAAATCTTTTGCGGTTAGTTTTTGCGCGATAGCTGTGTCATTCATCTTAAAAAATTAGGGCATCAAAGTTACTACATAAGCGGCTTTCTTAAAGTATACGAATTGTGAAATAAGGAATTTTATGACTACTGTTTTCAGAGATTATTTTTTAATTCGATCAAAAACATTTTTATTTTTTCCAATGACTCGATCATTTCATGCTTTTCTCCTGCGGCTTTATTATTTTTTATAAATTCTTTTGCTCCTTTAATTGTGTATTTTCTTTCCCGCAATAAATGATAAATCATTTTCAGATTTTTGATGTCTTCCGGCCTGAAGAAACGGTCCCCTTTTTATTTTTCTTTGGCTTTAGAATCGAAAATTCATTTTCCCAATAACGGATCAGGGAAGTATTTTCATGAAACATTGCCGCTACATCGCCAATCGAATAATACAGTTTTTGAAAAAGAATTTCATCTTCAGGAATATCAGTCATATTCGCATCTGAAGCGGTTTGTTTCAAACTTTTTCTTCCGCGCGTTGACTTTGGTTTTATTTGCTGCGAAACCAATTCTTTCGTCTTGCTTTCTTTGATTGGTTCCTGCTCGAAATCAAAGTTTATTTGTGTAAGTGGCATATTTTATTGGATAGGTTTTGTAAAAATAAAACTGCGATTTTTAAGATTTTAAAAAACAGTTGTGTTTGTAAATGCGTTCAAAGCAAATACCTTTGCGCCAAAATATTTTTTTCTAAACAAAGATAACTTCTTAACGGTAAAACTTTATGATGCAAAGTGCAGAAATACGGCAACTTTTTCTTGATTTTTT
>Ga0157371_10000406_pt1 | contig 53786 bp, 45 predicted proteins | sample C45metaG_FD_113462 | JGI IMG/M metagenome (GOLD analysis project Ga0157371, IMG submission 113462) | Corn rhizosphere microbial communities from Kellogg Biological Station, Michigan, USA - C4-5 metaG | ecosystem: Host-associated > Plants > Roots > Rhizosphere > Soil | place: USA: Michigan... | reverse complement strand
CTGTTGAACTGGTTCGCCAACGACTCCGCACTGTCGAACCCATCTTTCACCGTCAGCAGCTTGATCGAGAAGTTGCTCAAGTCCGCGAGTTTCTTGGCCACGTCCATCTGCGCGGCCAAGGTCAAGGTGTCCAGCCCGGGCACTACCGTCAGCGGGTGCGCGTCCAGATAGGCGGCGAGTTTTTCGGTCGATGCCCGGTCCCCGCACACCGCAGCCACACAGATGAATTCAGTCTTCAGCCGGTGTTCGATCTGGTCGTCCTGGCTGAAGTCGTAGTACCACGCAGCGCGGTTGAAATGGCCGTCGGTGATCATGGCCAGGCGATCTTCGCGGATGCGCTGCAGCCGCTGGTGCCAATGGCTCAGCAGGCGCTGCTGTTGGCTGACGAAGGCTTCCATTTCTTCGCGGCGGATCATCTGCTCGATGCCGCGCTGGCCCATTTTTTCACCGTACAGCGCGTCGTGGCTTTGCGTGCGCAGTTGTTCGATGGCGTTTTTGTGGCGCTGCCAGCGCTCGTTGCCCAGGGCTTCGCGCAGATCGGCGAGCGCCGTCAGCCATTTCAGGTCGGGTATCGGCCGGCCCAGGTCGTCGACGCCGGAAAAGTCCGGTTGGGGGGCTTTCTGGCGGTGGCGCAGGTAGTCGGTGATGGCCACCTGCTGCTCAGGGGTGGTGTCGTCGAGCAGGGCTTTGATCGAGGGTTCGGTGGCGCTCAGTGCCAACAATCGTGTGGCGTCGACGTCGTACAGGGCTTTGATGTAGCAGCCGGTGAGATATTTGCGTTGGCATTCGTCGTCTTCGCTCCAGTGACCGATCCAGTCGGCGACTTTGAGCTGGGCGCTGGCCAGGTCGCGCATCACGCCGATGTCGTCGCGCAGCACCAGGAACAGGTAGTCGTTCTGGTAGGCACCGAGCACGGTGCTGGTGAGGGTTTCGAGGGCGGTGTCGCGAAACCGGGGCGGGTTTTCCCAGTGGTAGGGTTGTCGCTCTTCGGGGTTGGCGCCTTCGGGCAATGGGGGCTCGGGAGGTGATTCACGTTCGGCCACTTCGGCCAGCCATTTACGAGCCTGTAGCGGGCTTAGAAGATGAGCACCGCCCTCGGCCGGGCAGGCCTTGCCGGGTTCCACGCGCTGCATCAGGCGGGCGCGTTCGGTCTTGTCCTTGAGTACTTGGGCGCATTTGTGTGCGGTCCACTGCAGCTCCGAATAGCTGACCGACAGGGTATGACGCCGGGTGAAGACCAGGTGCGGCTCGCCGATGGCGGTGGTACGCCGGTCTGCCGTGACCTCCTGGCTGTTCCACAGCAGTTTGCTGATGGCGCCGTTTTCCACCCGGTATTCGTGCAGGTGGCCGGTTACGTCATCGATCAGGTACAGGTAGCCGTCGCGCAATAGGCGGATGCCCAGTGGCTGGCTGCGCAGGGTGAAGGGCATGGCCAGCTCGCCCGCCGGGTCCAGGTGCTCGACCAGGCCGTAGCGCACCGGCAGCAGTTGCAGCTTGAGGTTCATCAAGGGGCACAGGCCGATGGGTGAACGCACGTCCTTGGCGCTCATGGCCATGGCCGCAGCGTTGGCGCTGAGCGTGGGTGGAGAGGCGGTAGTCACGATGAGCATCCTTGTCGATCGGCGGGGTAGCCAGGCGCTTCGAGTGCGCCACGGTGCCGGGGTCCATAACCAGATACCGCACGCTAACAAAGGGTTAAAGGCAGGGATGCAGGACAAATCTGAAAGTGTCGCGGGGAAGTGGTTTTGCTGTGTTCGGAGCTGGATTCGTTGGGGGCGCTGCGCACCCCATCGCCGGCAAGCCGGACTCCTACACGGAGTGATGTGGTCAGGCTGTAGGAGTCCGCCTTGGCGGCGATGGGCTGCGGAGCAGGCCTAGGGGACGGAGTTGGATGGGTTGGGGGCGCTGCGCGCCCCATCGCCGGCGAGCCGGACTCCTACACGGCGTGATGTGGTCCGGCTGTAGGAGTCCGCCTTGGCGGCGATGGGCTGCGGAGCAGGCCCTGGGGACGGAGTTGGATGGGGTGGGGGCGCTGCGCGCCCCATCGCCGGCAAGCCGGACTCCTACACGGCGTGATGTGGTCCGGCTGTAGGAGTCCGCCTTGGCGGCGATGGGCTGCGGAGCAGGCCCTGGGGACGGAGTTGGATGGGTTGGGGGCGCTGCGCGCCCCGTCGCCGGCGAGCCGGACTCCTACAAGACGGTGGGTGGTCCGGCTGTAGGAGTCCGCCTTGGCGGCGATGGGCTGCGTGGCAGGCCATGGGGTGGGGGTGAATGAATCAGGGATTTTTACAGCGTGGCGGCCAGTCGCGAGCCCTGATCGATGGCGCGCTTGGCGTCGAGTTCGGCGGCGACGTCGGCGCCGCCGATCAGGTGCACACGACAACCGGCTGCCAGCAACTCGTCGTGCAGCTCGCGCAGGGGGTCCTGCCCTGCGCATACGATCACGTTGTCGACCGCCAGCACCTGGGGCTCACCGCCGTCGATGCGGATATGCAAACCCTCGTCGTCGATTTTCAGGTAATCGACGGCGTTGAGCATTTGCACCTGCTTGTGCTTGAGGCCGGTGCGATGAATCCACCCGGTGGTTTTGCCCAGGCCATCGCCGACCTTGGTTTTCTTGCGTTGCAACAGGTACACCTGCCGCGCAGGCGCCTGGGGTTGAGCGACCACCCCGGCGACGCCACCACGGGCCGTCAGCGTCGTGTCGATGCCCCATTCTTTCCAGAACGCGTCACGGTCCAGGCTGGTGGAAACACCCTGATGCACGAGGAATTCGCTCACGTCGAAACCGATCCCCCCCGCGCCGATCACCGCCACCGTCCGGCCGACCGGCCGACCCGCCTGCAACACGTCGAGGTAGCCGAGCACCTTCGGATGGTCGATACCTTCGATCACCGGGATGCGCGGGGAAATGCCCGTCGCCAGCACGATCTCGTCATAGCCGCCCGCCAGCAGGGCTGCGACGTCCACCCGCGTACCCAGCCGCAACTCGACGCCCGTTACCTCGATCTGCCGCTGGAAATAACGCAGCGTTTCGAAAAACTCCTCTTTGCCCGGGACCCGCTTGGCCACGTTGAATTGCCCGCCGATTTCGTCTCGCGAGTCGAACAACACGACCTTGTGACCGCGCCCTGCGGCGACAGTGGCTGCCGCCAGGCCGGCCGGACCGGCTCCGACCACCGCAATGTTCCTGCGCGTGCTGACCGGCAGGTAGTTGAGTTCGGTTTCATGGCAGGCGCGCGGGTTGACCAGGCAACTGGTCAGCTTGCCGGCGAAGGTATGGTCCAGGCACGCCTGGTTGCAGCCGATACAGGTGTTGATTTCGTCCGCACGCCCCTCGGCAGCCTTGCGCATGAACTGCGGGTCGGCCAGGAAGGGCCGCGCCATGGACACCATGTCGGCATCGCCCTCGGCGAGCACGCGTTCGGCCACCTCGGGCGTATTGATGCGATTGGTGGTGATCAATGGAATGCTCACTGCCCCGCGCAGCTTCGCCGTGACCTTGCTGAAGGCTGCGCGTGGGACCTTGGTGGCGATGGTCGGAATCCGCGCTTCATGCCAGCCGATGCCGGTATTGATCAGGGTCGCGCCCGCGCCTTCCACCGCCCTGGCCAGTTGCACCACCTCTTCCCAGGCACTCCCCGCGGGCACCAGGTCGAGCATGGACAAACGGAAGATAATGATGAAGTTCGGCCCCACCGCTTCGCGAACACGGCGGACGATGGTCACGGCCAGGCGCATGCGGCTCTCGTAGCTGCCGCCCCAGCGATCGGTGCGCTGGTTGCTGTGGGCCGCCAGGAACTGATTGATGAAGTAGCCTTCGGAGCCCATGATTTCCACGCCGTCATAACCGGCCACCTGCGCCAGCGAGGCGCAATTGACGAAGTCGGCGATCTGTTTTTCGATGCCCGCTTCATCCAGCGCGTGGGGTTTGAATGGATTGATCGGCGCCTGAATCGCGCTCGGTGCAACCAGCGCGGGGCTGTAGGCGTAGCGCCCGGCGTGCAGTATCTGCAGGCAGATCTTGCCGCCTTCGGCATGCACGGCGTCGGTGACCATCCGGTGCTTTTCGGCTTCTTGCGGAGTGCTGAGCTTGGCGGCCCCCGCATACACGCCACCCTCTTCGTTGGGCCCGATGCCGCCGGTCACGATCAAGCCGACGCCGCCACGGGCGCGCTCGGCGAAATACGCCGCCATGCGTTCGAAACCGCCGGGCTTTTCTTCCAGGCCGGTGTGCATCGAACCCATCAGGCTGCGGTTGCGCAAGGTGGTGAAACCAAGGTCCAGCGGGGCCATCAGGTGCGGGTAGAGTACGGCGGCCATGGAAACTCCAACGACATGATCACGGGATTGCGAGCGCTCTTGGACGATGGCACTCATCAGTGACCGAGACATTAAAGCGCAGATCGCCCTGGCTCAATGACCGAAAGTGACAACTCGCTGATCGTCGTGCACAGCGACAGGCCCTTTCGCACGCGCCTGGCCAGGCAGTCACCCCGCCCACAGAGATTTCCTGAACTGTTGCGCACGGCGGGTTTCTATCCTTAGACCCTTTTGGTCTCAGGCACCTGTTCCGTGTGTCCTGTCTTCTCTTCTTCCGGAGTGTTTGATCATGTCAGATCAATCAGCGAGCGATCACTCGCTCAATCAAGGGCGCCCCGCAAGTCGCGTAAGTGAGGGCCAGCCGTACCCACTGGGTGCTACGTGGGATGGCTCGGGTGTCAATTTCGCGATCTTTTCGGCCAATGCCACCAAGGTCGAACTGTGCCTGTTCGACGCCGAAGGCCGCGAGGAAATCGAACGTATCGAATTGCCTGAATTCACCAACGAAATCTGGCACGGCTACCTGCCCGATGCGCGCCCGGGCACCCTGTACGGCTACCGCGTACACGGTCCTTATGACCCGAGCAATGGCCACCGTTTCAACCACAACAAATTACTGATCGACCCATACGCCAAACAGATTTCCGGCGAGTTGCAGTGGGACGATGCGTTGTTCGGCTACACCGTCGGTCATCCGGACGGCGACCTGTCGTTCGACGAGCGCGACAGCGCCCCGTTCATGCCGCGCTGCCGCGTGGTCGACTCGGCCTTCACCTGGGGCCGTGCGGCAAAGCCCAACGTGCCGTGGGAAAAAACCATTTTCTACGAGACCCACGTTCGCGGCTTCACCATGCAGCACCCCTCGGTCGCCGAGTCCGAGCGTGGCACCTTCGCCGCCTTCCACGAGAACGACGTGGTGGAATACATCCGCTCGCTCGGCGTGACGTCGGTCGAACTGATGCCCGTGCACTATTTCCTCGATGACAACCATCTGCTGGAAAAAGGCCTGCGCAATTTCTGGGGCTACAACACCCTGGGCTTTTTCGCCCCGCACGCTCGCTACATGGCGGGCCAGTCGATCGGCGAATTCAAGGTCATGGTGTCGCGCCTGCACAAGGCCGGCCTGGAAGTGATCCTCGACGTGGTCTACAACCACACCGCCGAGGGCAACGAGATGGGCCCGACCCTCTCGCTCAAGGGTATCGACAACGCCAACTACTACCGCCTGATGCCCGATGATGCGCGTTACTACATCAACGACACCGGCACCGGCAACACGCTCAACATGAGCCACCCCTGCGTGCTGCAAATGGTCACCGACTCGCTGCGCTACTGGAGCACCGAGATGGGCGTCGACGGTTTCCGTTTCGACCTGGCGACCATTCTCGGCCGCGAAGCCCACGGCTTCAGCGAAGGCGGCGGTTTCCTCGACGCCTGCCGCCAGGACCCGGTGCTGGCCAAGGTCAAGCTGGTGGCCGAGCCTTGGGACTGCGGTCCGGGCGGCTACCAGGTGGGCAACTTCCCACCTGGCTGGATGGAGTGGAACGACAAGTTCCGTGACATCTCGCGTGCCTTCTGGAAAGGCGACGACGACATGCTGGGCGACTTCGCGAAGATCTTCCTCGGCTCGGGTGACCAGTTCAACCGTCGCGGTCGCAAGCCCGCCTCTTCGGTCAACTTCATCACCGCTCACGATGGCTTCACGCTGCACGATCTGGTGTCGTACAACGACAAGCACAACGAAGCCAACGGCGAAGACAACCGTGACGGCCACTCCGACAACAAGTCGTGGAATTGCGGCGTCGAGGGTGAAACCGACGATCCGGAAATCCTCGCCCTGCGCTACCGGCAGATGCGCAACCTGCTCGCGACGCTGTTCCTCGCGCAAGGTACGCCGATGCTGCTGGCCGGTGACGAGTTCGCCCGCACCCAGGGCGGCAGCAACAACGCCTATTGCCAGGACAGCGAAATCGGCTGGGTGGACTGGAACGTCAGCGACCCGAGCGCCGAGTTGCAGGAGTACGTGCGCTACCTGATCGAATTGCGCAATCGTTACCCGCTGCTGCGTCGCAACCGCTTCTTCACCGGCGAGTACGACGAAAGCCTGGGCGTGAAGGATGTCAGCTGGATCCAACCCAGTGGCGAAGAGATGGGCATGGAGCAATGGCAGGACGGCAGCAACCGTTGCATGGGCATCCTGCTCGACGGTCGCACGCAGACCAGCGGTATCCGCAAGGTCGGCGCCGACCATTCGTTGCTGATCATCGTCAACTCGCACCATGACGTGGTGACCTTCACCTTGCCTGAAGTGCCGGAAGGCGAGAAGTGGGTGTTGCAACTGGACACCAACCAGACCGAGTTCGAACCCGGCGAAGCGTTCAGCTTCGGCGATGAATATCAGGTCACCGGTCGTTCGGTGCTGATGTTCGAGCTGAAACGGCCGAAGGCGAAAAAGAAGAAGTGAGCGTGACCTCGAACGGGTAACCGTTTGACAGGCACACACAGGGCCAACCCGCGGGTTGGCCCTTTTCATTACGATCCTGGGTGCTCGGTGGCGCTGTCTGGGTAAAAAGGGGAGAATTACCCCCCGAATCCCAGGCCCGGATGTCCTTCAGGTGCTTCACCACCGTCCCATGCGAACACTTCTGATCTGCCTTGTCGCCTTGTGTATCGTGGGCGCCACGGGCGGTTATTGCTACTGGACGGCGCAACGGCCCGCCGGACATTACCTCGCCGATTTGCGCATTGCCGTGGACGTCAATCAGGGCACCCCCGGCGACAAGGGCAACCTGTTGGGTATCCAGCCGCAACTCTATCCGGGCGACTATCAAAGCCTGGCCCGCCTGCACCTCAAGCTGGCTGCCTACCTGCAACGGGCAGACCGCCTGGGCCTGCTCAATGCGAAAACCGTGGTGGTGCTGCCGGAGCACGTCGGCAGCGGCCTGTGGGCGCGCGGAGAAAAGGACGAGTTATACCAGGCCAGCGGCCAGCATGAAGCGCATCGATGGCTGGCACTGAGCAATCCCCTGCCGTTCGCCCTGGCGTACCTGCGCGCCACCGGCAAGACCCGCCTGGACGACGCGCTGCTGCGCATGCGCGCGCCGCGCATGGCCCAGGACTATCAACAGCTATTTGGCGGCCTGGCGCGCGAGTTCGGCATCACCCTGGTGGCCGGCAGCATCATCCTGCCCGAGCCTCATGTCAGTAGCGGTGTACTGCGCATCGGTGACGGTGCGCTGTTCAACAGCAGTGTCGTGTTCGGCCCGGCAGGCACACCGTTGGGTCAGCCGCAACGGCAACTGACCGCTGAATTCGCGACCCGTGGCTACCTGGCACAACCGAGCACACCCACCTTTGAAGTGGTCACGACGCCAGCCGGAAAACTGGGCATTCTGATCGGTGCCGACAGCCTGCACCCGAGCCATTACCGGCAGCTGGATCGCTTGGGCGCAGAGCTTATCGCCATGCCGGCATCGCTGGCCGGCGATGGCCTGTGGCACAAGCCCTGGCGCGGCTTCCCCGGTTTGTCCACGCCCGAGCCGATCAGCCTGAAACCGGGCGAAGTCAGCGAAGGTGAAGCCTGGCATCGCCTGACACTCACCGGCCAGTCGGCGATCAGCCAGGCGCGCGCCAGTGTGACGGTGTTCTCGGCTGGCAAGCTGTGGGATCAACTGGCCGCCGGGCAGAGCTTTGCCGTGACCAACGGCCAGACCTACAGCGTCAGCGACAAGCCCGGGGCACGCCTGATCAACCTGTGGTTATGAACGCATGAAACGCGCCCCGGTCCGGCTCGGCGATCTCTCGATCGGTTTTATCCAGAGCCTGAACGCTGCGCTGCGGGCCCTCGGGCACGACCCTTCGAGCCTGCTCGACCACTACGGCCTGGACGCCGCCCGGCTCGCCGAACCGCGAGCGCGCCTGTCCATCCCCCGCTACATGCGCCTGGGCCATGCCGCCATTGAGCTGTGCGGGCGACCCGACCTGGGCCTGTGCATGGCCCAGGCCAGCCGTCTGAATCAGTTCGGCCTGGCCGGCGTCACCGCGGCGCAGGCGCCGACGGTACGCGAAGCGGCGCGGGCGCTGATCCGCTTCGAACCGCTGTTCGCCACCAACTACCGAGGCCAATCCAGCTTCCACGAGGACGCTCGAGGCGCCTGGCTGCGCTTCCACTCCATCAGCCCCTACAACGATTACAATCGTTTCGTGGTGGACTCGGTGCTGCTCGGCTGGCTTTGGCAGTTGGCAGAGGTGGCTGGCGAACCGCTGACCGCCGAGCGAATCGAGATCGAGTTCGCCGCCCCCGACTACGAAGGCCGCTACCCGCCCGACGTGCACTTTGCCCACGACCATAATCAGCTGCGCCTGAGCAAGGCGACGCTCGGCCTGCGCAATGCGCAGCACTGCCCGGGCACCTGGCGACAGATGCTGGAAATCTGTGAAAGCGAGCTGGCCAACCTGACCCGCACCCGCAGCGTGTCCGAGCGCATCACTCAATTGATTGGGCCATTGTTGGCGGGCGGGCGTGAGCCGGACCTGCAGGAAGTGGCCAGTCGCTTGAAGATGCCCACCTGGACCTTGCGTCGCAGGCTGACCGAAGAAGGCACAGGGTTCAGCGCCCTGCTCAATGAAACCCGCCGTGACTTGGCGAGCGCTTACATACGCGACACCTCACTGACCTTCGGTGAGATCGCCTACCTGCTGGGGTTCGCTTCGGCGGAGGCCTTCCAGCGCGCTTTCAAACGCTGGACGGGGCAGACGCCCGGGCAGTTCCGTCGCGCCTGAGGCATTACAGCTCGGTGGCGTCTTCGGCGGTATCGGCCGCATCCAATTCGTACGCCTGGTACTCGAGCAGTTCTTCCTGGTAGTCATCCATTGCGGCAGTCCCTTGGCGGTTGAGTGGCAGGCCACGGCGAGCCTGGCCTTCAACGCCAGCTTAGGGGACCGGCATGAAGAAAAGATGACGTAGCGCAGCCGGGGGCTACACTCTGCAGCCCTTACCTGGAGAACGAGCGGCGGGCGAAAAATTTAGTGCCGTCAGGGCGTGGCTGACTCGGGCGGTGTGACGGGCTCCAGGCTCTCGACGGCCGGTGCCGGCACGATGGGCGCGGCTTCCGGTGGGGGTGCCAGCGGCTGCGAAACATCCGCCGGCGGCTCGCTGTCTGGCTGGGGAGCGAGGCTGGCCGGTGCGGCCAGTGCCGCCGGCGCCGTCTCGGGAACGCCCAGCGGCTTTTGCGGTGCCTCGACGGCTGCCACTGGCGGCTTGGCCGCCTTGGGTAGATAACTTTCGACCAGGCTGAAATAGCGATCGTAGAATTTGTCCGACGCCACGGTTTCGCTGGCGACCTTGACCATCGAATCGTCCGTCGAGCCGATGGGCATCGACACCGACCCCAGCACCCCTACCCCCAGGCTGGCCGAGTTGTTGGTTTTCTTCAGTGCGTAGCGGTCCTGCAGCGCATTGGCGAACAGGGTCGAGCGGCCACTGCTGCCGCCATCGGCCACACAGACAATGTTGAAGCTGATCTGCAGGTGGCTGTCGCCGGTCTGCTGGAAGCTCTTGTTGCCGCTGACCAGTTTCGGGTCGCTGCTGGTGATGATGTAGCCCTGGCTCAGCAGGGCACGGCGCGCCGCTTCGCACGCCGCGATGTCGCTGACCGGGTAGCTTCGGGAAAACGTTCCCGAGTCATCGAAGTTCTCGTGTTCGTAGATGGCAGGCTTTTGCGACGCGCATCCGCTGATGCCGAGCAATACAAAAGCCAGCAAGGCAACCGCTTTCAAGGCGCCGGAGCCGGTGGCATAAGACATGGATGAATCCTGGAGAAAGACAGACTGAGCCTATTGTGCAACACAACGAGGTGTCTTGGCCCATGAAAAGCGTTTCAGGCAGCCGGCGCAGCGCGACGCGGGCCTGCCGAGCGGCCACAAAAAAAGCGACCCGCAGGTCGCTTTCCTTGTTTCGCTTCGAGGAGTTCAAGGGCCTCGAAGCTATGTATGGCGCAGCGGACGGGACTCGAACCCGCGACCCCCGGCGTGACAGGCCGGTATTCTAACCGACTGAACTACCGCTGCGTATCGCTCGGACTTGCGTCCGTTTGAAACTCTGTGATCAGGAACATTCGAGTTTCCTGATCGCTGAATCGACCTTCGAAAAGAATCGACCCAACAAATAATGGCGCAGCGGACGGGACTCGAACCCGCGACCCCCGGCGTGACAGGCCGGTATTCTAACCGACTGAACTACCGCTGCGCGTCGGTCTCTTTTTCAAGAGAATCTCAAGAAGTGGTGGGTGATGACGGGATCGAACCGCCGACCCTCTGCTTGTAAGGCAGATGCTCTCCCAGCTGAGCTAATCACCCGTTTGCTTCGTTGAGGCCGCGAAATTTACGCACCTATCGAAGCTAAGTCAATACCCTGCTTGAAGTTTTTCTTAAAAAATCGATTTCAGTCTTGATAGATCATCTTGCGCGTCATGCCGCCGTCCACGAGGAATTCCTGACCGGTGACAAAACCGGCATTGCGCGACAGCAACCAGGCGACCATGGAAGCGACATCCTCGACCGTACCTACCCGGCCTGCCGGGTGCTGGGCATGGTCGGCATCGCTCAACGGCGCCTCGCGCCGCTGCGACGGGTCACGCGTGTCGATCCAGCCGGGGCTGACCGCATTGACGCGAATTTCCGGTCCCAGGCTGACCGCCAGCGCGTGGGTCAGCGCGACCAGGCCACCTTTGCTGGCGGCATAGGCTTCGCTGTCCTGTTCGGACTGCCGGGCACGGGTCGAGGCGATGTTGACGATGGCCCCGTTGTGCGCCCGTAGATAAGGCGCACAGTGTTTGGCCAACAGCATCGGGCCGCCCAGGTTGACGGCCATCACGCGGTTCCAGTGGGACAGGCTGAGGCTTTCCAGGGTGTGGTTGTGCGGATCGGCAATTGCCGCGTTGCACACCAGCGCGTCCAGGCGGCCGAACTGGCCGAGCACTTCGGCGACCGCCGCAGCCACTTGCGCCTCGTCAGCGACATCCATGGCGATGAACCAAGCATGCTCGCCGAGGGCTTGCGACACCTTCACCCCGCGGCGACCGTCGACGTCCGTCAGAACCACCTGCCAACCCTCGGTGAGCAGCCAGGCCGCGATGCCCAAACCGATGCCGCGAGCGGCACCGGTGACCAACGCGACCCGACCATTGCGACTGCCTGCCGTAGAGGTACCGAAATCGATCACAAGGCCGCCAGGCCACGCGCCAGGTCGGCTTGCAGGTCGGCGACGTCTTCCAGGCCCACGGCCACGCGAATCAGGCTGTCACGGATGCCGGCAGCCGCGCGCTCGGCGGGTGTCAGGCGACCGTGCGAGGTGGTGCCCGGGTGGGTGATGGTGGTTTTGCTGTCACCCAGGTTAGCGGTGATGGAAATCAGCCGGGTGGCGTCGATGAAACGCCAGGCGCCCTCCTTGCCTCCCTTGACCTCGAAACTGACCACGGCACCGAAGCCCCGCGTCTGCCGCTTGGCCAACTCATGCTGTGGATGGCTGGGCAGGCCCGAGTAGTACACGCGCTCGATACCGTCCTGGCCTTCCAGCCACTCGGCCAGCGCCTGCGCGCTCGCGCAGTGGGCACGCATGCGCAGGTTCAGGGTTTCCAGGCCCTTGAGGAACGTCCAGGCGTTGAACGGGCTCAACGACGACCCGGTGGTGCGCAACACACCGACCATCTCCTTCATGTGCTCTTCGCGCCCGGCGACGGCACCGCCCATGCAGCGACCTTGGCCGTCGATGAACTTGGTGGCCGAGTGCACGACGATGTCCGCGCCCAATGCCAGCGGTTGTTGCAGGGCGGGCGTACTGAAGCAGTTGTCCACCACCAGCAGCGCGCCCTTGGCCCGGGCAATGGCCGACAGCGCCGTGATGTCGACCAGTTCGGCCAACGGGTTGGAAGGCGACTCGACGAACAGCAGACGGGTGTTGGGCTTGATCGCCTGGTCCCAGCCGTTCAGGTCGGCCAGCGGCACGTAGTCCACGGCCACGCCGAAACGCTTGAAGTACTTCTCGAACAGGCTGATGGTCGAGCCAAACACGCTCTGCGACACCAGCACATGGTCGCCGGCACTGCACAGGCCCATGACCACGGCGGTGATGGCCGCCATGCCGGTGGAGAACGCCACGGCCTGTTCGGCACCTTCCAGCGCGGCCAGGCGTTCTTCGAACGAACGCACGGTCGGGTTGGTGTAGCGCGAATAGACGTTGCCCGGCACATCGCCGGCAAAGCGCGCCGCGGCATCCGCGGCGGTGCGAAACACATAGCTGGACGTGAAGAACAACGGATCGCTGTGTTCACCTTCCGGCGTACGGTGCTGGCCGGCGCGAACGGCCAGGGTGTCGAACGAGACACCCTGCAGATCGCTGTCCAGCCGCCCGGCATCCCAATCCTGACTCATGCCTGCTTCCTTAATTGTTGTAGAGGTCGATGATCGCGCTGACGGCCTGGGTCTTCACCTTCGAGGCGTCGTTGCGGGCCTGCTCGATCTTGTTCAGGTAGAACTCGTCGACATCGCCGGTGACGTACTTGCCGTCGAACACCGCGCAGTCGAAGTTCTCGATCTTGACCTTGCCGCCACCGACCGCATCGATCAGGTCGGGCAGGTCCTGGTAGATCAACCAGTCGGCGCCGATCAGGTCGGCCACGTCCTGGGTGGAGCGGTTGTGCGCGATCAACTCGTGCGCACTCGGCATGTCGATGCCGTAGACGTTGGGGAAGCGCACGGCCGGGGCGGCCGAGCAGAAATAGACGTTCTTGGCGCCGGCTTCACGGGCCATCTGGATGATCTGCTTGCAGGTGGTGCCGCGCACGATCGAGTCGTCCACCAGCATCACGTTCTTGCCGCGGAACTCCAGCTCGATGGCGTTGAGCTTCTGCCGCACCGACTTCTTGCGTGCCGCCTGGCCGGGCATGATGAAGGTGCGGCCGATGTAGCGATTCTTGACGAAGCCTTCGCGAAACTTGACGCCCAGATGATTGGCCAGCTCCAGGGCGGCGGTGCGGCTGGTGTCCGGAATCGGGATGACCACGTCGATGTCATGGTCCGGGCGTTCGCGCAGGATCTTGTCGGCCAGCTTCTCGCCCATGCGCAGGCGCGCCTTGTACACCGAGATACCGTCGATGATCGAGTCCGGGCGGGCCAGGTAGACGTGTTCGAAGATGCACGGCGCGTAGCGCGGCGCCGGTGCGCACTGACGGGTGTGCAACTGGCCGTCTTCAGTGATGTAGACCGCCTCGCCCGGGGCCAGGTCGCGGATCAGGGTGAAGCCCAGCACGTCCAGCGACACGCTCTCGGACGCGATCATGTACTCGACGCCTTCGTCGGTGTGACGCTGGCCGAAGACGATCGGACGGATGGCGTTGGGGTCGCGGAAACCGACGATGCCGTAGCCCGTGATCATCGCCACCACCGCGTAGCCGCCGCTGCACCGCTTGTGCACGTCGGCAACGGCCGCGAACACGTCTTCCTCGCTCGGCTGCAACTTGCCGCGCACGGCCAGCTCGTGGGCGAACACGTTGAGCAGCACTTCGGAGTCGGAGTTGGTGTTGACGTGGCGCAGGTCCGATTCATAGATTTCCTTGGCCAACTGTTCGACGTTGGTCAGGTTGCCGTTGTGCGCCAGGGTGATGCCGTAGGGCGAGTTGACGTAGAACGGCTGGGCTTCGGCCGACGTCGAGCTGCCCGCCGTGGGATAGCGCACGTGACCGATGCCCATGTGGCCGACCAGGCGTTGCATGTGACGCTGCTGAAACACGTCACGCACCAGGCCATTGTCCTTGCGCAGAAACAACCGGCCATCGTGGCTGGTAACAATACCGGCAGCGTCCTGGCCGCGGTGCTGGAGGACCGTTAGCGCGTCATACAGCGCCTGATTGACGTTCGACTTACCGACGATACCGACGATGCCACACATGCGACGCAACCCCTACTTAATGAAACTGAACCGAACACCCTTCACTGCCCTTTCGTGGACGGCATGAGGTGTTCCTTGAACGGAAGATCAGCAGGTGCGCTGATTCCGCTAGCCAGCCACTGACTGGACATCCCCAGAATGAGGTTTTTCGACCAGTCGGCAACCATGAGAAATTGCGGCACCAGTTTCGACTGCTGCCACCAGGAATCCTGTTGTACCGGCCCCAGGCTCATCAGCCCGACGGCCACCACGACCAGCAGCCCGCCGCGCGCGGCGCCGAACACCATGCCCAGGAACCGGTCGGTGCCGGACAGGCCGGTCACGCGGATCAGTTCGCCGATCAGATAATTGACCATGGCCCCCACCAGCAGGGTGGCGACGAAAAGAATGACACAGCCCGCGATCACGCGGGCCGACGGGGTTTGAATGTACCCCTCGAAATATTGCGCCAGGGCGCCACCGAACAGCCAGGCGACTGCACCGGCGATGATCCACGTCAGCAGCGACAGGGCTTCCTTGACGAAGCCACGGCTGAGACTGATCAGTGCGGAAACGGCGATAACGGCAACGATCGCCCAGTCAACCCAGGTAAATGCCACGGTGCAGCCTGCAGACGGATAAGGCGGCGCATTTTAGCAGAGCGCGGCGCAACCGGTAAGCGATGATTGTCGCAGAAGCTGCCGCCGTGCTGGCCGCCCGTCTTTACAGGGGTTGGAGGGGTGTCAACCGCGTTCGGGCTCGAAGCGGACGACGAAACCCTTGAGTTTCTGCTGGCGATTGATGACATCGCGCAGGCGTTCGGCCTCGGCGCGTTGCACCAGCGGCCCGACGAACACCCGATTCTTGCCTTCCGAGCTGCGCACATAGGCGTTGAAGCCCTGGGTGCGCAGGTCCTTCTGCAACGCGTCGGCATTGGCCCGATTGCTCAGGCTGGCCAACTGGATCGACCAACTGACCGGCAGCCCATTGGGATCGACCCGCGAGGCCGTTTCCGCCGCTGGCTTGGCGGGCGCCGTCGGCGTGACCTTGGCCGGCGTCGTCGGCTTGGCGGCAGGCGCCTGCTGTACCGGCGCGGCAGCGATGGGCGTGGACGGCGGCTGCACCGGTTGCCCGGCGACCTCGGCGTCGCCTGGCACGGGTTCCTGTGGCAGGATCTGCGGCTCCGGCACGGGCACCGGCTCGACCTTGACCTGCGGCGCAGCGGGCGCCTGCGGTGCAACTGGCGCCTCTACCCGCACTTCACGCATCTCGTCCTCGCGGGTGAACAGCATCGGCAGGAAGATCACCGCCAATGCGATCAGCACCAATGCACCGACCATCCGCTGCTTGAACTTGTTATCCAGCAATGCCATCTACCGACTCCTCGGTGGCGTGTGCGCTCAACCATTGCAAGGCTTCGGCGACACTGTAGAAAGACCCGAACACCAGAATTTCATCTTCTGGCGCCGCGTTTTCGCACTGCGCCCGCAGGGCGGCAGCGACGTCCTCATGGGACGTCGCGGTGGCGCCCAAGTTGCGCAGGGTGTCGAGCAATTGTGCGGCAGGACGTGTCCGCGGCGTTGGCAAGCTGGCCACGGCCCAGGACTGAACGGCCCCGATCAGGGGCTGAACGACACCGTCCAGATCTTTGTCGGCCAACAGGCCAAACACCGCCAGGCGCTGGCCGGACACCGGGCGCTCGGCCAGCCGGCGTGCCAGGTACACGGCGGCATGGGGGTTGTGGCCAACGTCCAGCAGCAGGTTCAGGCGTTTACCCGCGAAGTTAACGCGGCGCCGATCCAGCCGCCCGACCACGCGCGTGGCCTGCAGAGCCCGTTTGATGCGGGCGGGTTCGAGCGGCAGGCCCAGCAGCATGAAGGCCTGGAGGGCCAGCGCGGCGTTTTCCATCGGCAGGTCCAGCAGCGGCAGGCGCGTCAGCGCGACCGGCGAACCCGCACCCACTGTACCGCGCCAGGACCAGTGGTCCGCCGACACGTTGAGGTCGTAGTCGCGACCGCGCAAGAGCAGATCGCAGCCCAGCTCGGCCACCTTGTCCAGCAGGGGCTGTGGCGGATTGAGGTCGCCACACAGGGCGGGCGCCGACGCGCGCAGAATGCCGGCCTTTTCATAGGCGACCGACTCGCGGGTGTCGCCCAGCCAGTCGGCATGGTCCAGGCCGATGCTGGTGATCAGCGCCAGATCGGCATCGATCAGGTTCACGGCGTCCAGGCGACCGCCCAGACCCACTTCCAGCACCACCGCGTCCAGGTCGGCGTGCTGGAACAACCAGAAGGCTGCCAGCGTGCCCATCTCGAAATAGGTCAGCGTGGTGTCGCCACGTGCCGCTTCGACCGCCGCGAAGGCTTCGCACAGCTGGGCATCGCTGGCTTCACGCCCCTCGATGCGCACCCGCTCGTTGTAGTGCAACAAGTGCGGCGAACTGTAGACGCCCACCCGCTGCCCGCTTTCGCGCAACAGCGAGGCAATGAACGCGCAGGTCGAACCCTTGCCGTTGGTACCGGTGACGGTGATGACCCGCTTGCCCGGCTTGCCCAGCCCGAGACGGGCGGCAACCTGGCGCGAGCGCTCCAGCCCCATGTCGATGGCCGAAGGGTGCAACTGCTCGAGGTAGGCGAGCCACTCGCCGAGGCTGCGCTGGGTCATACGTTGGCAGGCACCGGCGGCACCACGATTGGCTCGATCGGTGCGGCAATGTAGGTCGGCGTCGGCAGATTCATCATCTGCGCCAGCAGGCTGCCCAGGCGCGGGCGCAGTTCCTGGCGGGAAACGATCAGGTCGATGGCGCCATGGTCGAGGAGGAATTCGCTGCGCTGGAAGCCTTCGGGCAGCTTCTCGCGCACGGTCTGCTCGATCACGCGCGGCCCGGCGAAGCCGATCAGCGCCTTGGGTTCGGCAACGATCACGTCGCCCAGCATGGCCAGGCTGGCCGACACACCGCCGTAGACCGGGTCGGTGAGCACGGAAATGAACGGCAGGCCTTCTTCACGCAGGCGCGCCAGCACGGCCGAGGTCTTGGCCATCTGCATCAGGGAAATCAACGCTTCCTGCATGCGGGCACCGCCGGACGCGGCGAAGCAGATCATCGGGCAGCGATGTTCCAGCGCATAGTTGGCAGCACGCACGAAACGCTCGCCCACGATGGCGCCCATGGAGCCGCCCATGAACGAGAATTCGAAGGCGCTGACCACCACGGGCATGCCCAGCAGGGTACCGCTGACCGACACCAGTGCATCTTTCTCGCCGGTCTGCTTCTGTGCGCCGACCAGGCGGTCCTTGTACTTCTTGCCGTCGCGGAATTTCAGGCGGTCCACAGGCTCGAGGTCAGCACCGAGTTCGCTGCGGCCTTCTTCGTCGAGGAAGATGTCGATACGCGCGCGCGCACCGATACGCATGTGATGGTTGCACTTGGGGCACACATCCAGGGTCTTTTCCAGTTCGGGGCGGTACAGCACCGCTTCGCAGGAAGGGCACTTGTGCCACAACCCTTCCGGGACCGAGCTTTTCTTCACCTCGGAACGCATGATCGAAGGGATCAGCTTGTCTACCAACCAGTTGCTCATGCTTTCTTTCTCCAGTACCGGGGACCGAACGCCTTGGCGTTGCAAGGTCCCGCGCATGCCCTTGAGCTCAATTCATGTGTGAAACAAAATTCGGGCAGCCCATTTCCCGCGGAAACGGCTGCAAGTTTTATGGACGGTAGCAATTTGGTAGCCGTCACATCGTGCCGGTCAGGCGCATTTGACCGCCTGCAGGAACGCTGCGATGCGGGCAGGATCCTTGATGCCCTTGGCTGCCTCGACACCGCCGCTGACATCGACCGCCCAGGGCTTGACCCGGGCAATGGCATCGCTGACGTTGTCAGGTGAAAGCCCGCCAGCGAGGATCACCGGTTTGCTCAAGCGCGCGGGCACCAGCGACCAGTCGAACGCTTCACCGGTACCGCCCGGCACGCCGGCCACGTAGGTGTCCAGCAGCACGCCGCTGGCGCTTGCATAACGCTGGCAGGCCGCCTCGATGTCGTCGCCCGGCCTCACCCGCAGGGCCTTGATGTACGGACGGTGGAAGCCTTCGCAGTCGGCCGGTGTCTCGTCGCCATGAAACTGCAGCAGGTCCAGGGGCAAGGCTTCGAGGATCTCGTTCAGCTCGCAGCGGCTGGCATTGACGAACAAGCCCACGCTGGTGACGAACGGCGGCAGGCCGCTGACGATTTCGCGGGCCGTGGCGATGTCGACCGCGCGCGGGCTTTTGGCATAAAACACCAGGCCGATGGCGTCGGCGCCCGCCTCTGCCGCAGCCAGTGCGTCTTCCAGGCGGGTAATACCACAGATTTTGCTGCGAACTGCAGACATGTCAGCGATACCTCGGCTTTAGTGTCAAGCGGTCGATGTTAGCAAATGCCGCGAACGCCGTCACACCGCCAGCGAATCAAAGCCGGTCAAAAAGTGCGGCCCGATGTAACGCTCCGGCAGCGGGAACTGCTCACGGTACTCGACCTGCACCAGGTACAGGCCGAATGGATGCGCCGTGACCCCCCCGGTGCGCCGGACCCTGCTCTCGAGCACCTCGCGCGCCCATTCAGGCGAGCGCTCGCCGGCACCGATGGTCATCAGCACGCCGGCAATGTTGCGCACCATGTGATGGAGGAAGGCGTTGGCGCGGATATCGATCACGATCATCTTGCCGTGCTGGCTGACGCGCAGGTGATGGACCTGCTTGACCGGTGACTTGGCTTGGCACTGGCCGGCGCGAAAGGCGCTGAAATCATGGGTACCGACCAGATGCGCCGCCGCCTCGATCATGCGCTGCACATCCAGAGGGCGATGATTCCAGGTGATTTCCTCGCCCAGATGCGCCGGGCGAATCTGATCGTTGTAGATGACATAGCGATAGCGCCGAGCGATCGCCTTGAAGCGCGCATGGAAGTCCGGCGGCATGATTTTCGCCCAGGTCACGCTCACGTCATGCGGCAAATTGATATTGGCGCCCATGACCCAGGCTTTCATGGAGCGCTCTGCCTGGGTGTCGAAATGCACCACCTGCCCGCACGCATGCACGCCGGCATCAGTGCGCCCGGCGCACATCAGCGATACGGGCGAAGCCGCCACTTTGGACAGGGCGTCCTCCAGCGTTTCCTGCACGGTGCGCACGCCCGATGCCTGGCGCTGCCAGCCGCGATAGCGCGACCCTTTGTATTCAACCCCGAGGGCAACACGGTAAAAACCGTCGGCCGCCACTTCGGAAGCCGCGATGTCGATATTTTCCAAGAAGAAACAGCCTGTCGATAAGCGTAATGGGCGCGATTATAACGACAACGGCAGCCCACAGGCTGCCGTCGATGACCAGCGATCGCTTCAGGCCAGTTTGCCGAGCATCGCCCGCGCCTCGCCCTGCTGCCCTGCCGAGCCTTCCTTGAGCACTTCGTCGAGGATGTCGCGGGCGCCGTCGTTGTCGCCCATCTCGATGTAGGCACGTGCCAGGTCCAGCTTGGTCGCCGACTCATCACCGCCGTCGAGGAAGTCGAACTCGTCTTCTTCTTCGGTCAGGGGGCTCAGTGGCACATCGGACTTCTGCAGGAACGGCGAGACAGCAGGCGCCTGGCCCAGGCTTTGCGAGAACTTGTCCAGCTCGGCATTGACCTGGTCGATGTCGGCGGCCAGCGCATCAGGCCGGCCCGGGGCGTCGTCGGCCAGCGACAGATCGAAATCCTCCGGCAGGTCGAGGTCGTCGATTTCCTCGACCGGGTCGGGCTTGGCCAGGTCCAGGGACTCGTCGAACTCGGCCAGCTGATCCTCGATATCCGCAGGGCTGGCAGCGCCCAGTGGACGCTCGTCGGCCATGTCGAGGTCGAAGGCGTCGAGGTCGTCATTGGCCGAGGCCGCCGTGGCCTGGACCGCACTCTGCTCCTTGAACAGTGTGTCGAAGTCCAGCTCGTCGGCGCTGCCGTTCGAGGAGCCGTCGAGGGGGTCGTCCAGGCTCAGATCGAAATCGCTGTCGAAGGTCCCGTCCAGCGAATCGGCAGCGCCGGGTTCATCCTGCAGCAGCTCCTTGACGTATTGCGCGTCCAGCTCGGCAGCGATCGCAGCCGCACTGGCCGCCACGGCCGCTGCGCCGAGCATCGCCGGAAAGCGGTTCTTCAGTTGCTCGACCTGGGCCTGGTTGCTGCCGGTGGCCGGCAATTCACGCTCCTGGGCGATGAACCCGTCGCGGTCGCCCTGCAGGCCGTAGACTTCCATCAATTTCAAGCGCAGGTCGGCACGCCCTGGCGCCGCCTCCACCGCGCGTTCCAGCAACTCTGCGGCGTGATTCAGGCGACCGCGGGCAATGCTTTGCTGGACCTCGGCGAACAAGGCGTCGTCGGTGTCGGCGCTGGGCTTGAGCGGCGGCGTTGGAATGACGGTCTGGGTCGGCGGTGGTGCGAAGGTTGCCGGCCCGGCCGAGGCCGCTGCCGCCGCCACCGAAGCCGCCACCATGGCAGGTGTCAGTTGCACCGTGGCCGACGGGCGCTCCAGGCCGTCGAAGCTGCTTTCCGGCAGGTCGGGATCGGCGTGGTAATCGGACTCTTCGGCGAGGGCGCGCGCCATGCGCGTATGTTTCTCGGCTTCCAGTTGCGCCTTGCGCCGCCGGGCCAGCAGAAGCAGCAACGCCAGCACCACGATCAACGCGGCGCCGCCCACCAGCCCCAACAGCATCGGGCTGGCCAGCAGTGAATTCAACTCGTTGTCCTGAACCTCGTCGTCGGTCATCGGAGGTTCAGCGACCAACGGCGTATCCAGCGGTGCAGGGGTCGCCTGAGCGGCGTCCGCAGGCGGTACCGCCTGCTCGGCAGGCTCGATCGGTGGTGGCACCAGCTCGGCCGACATGGCGGGTGACTCGGCGGCGTTCTGCCCAGCGGCGACCGGTGGCGTGCCGGCCACGGCCGGCGCGGTGCTGTCGGCCGGCGCCACGGTTTCTGCCGGCACCGGAATATCGGCACCGGCCGCCTGCAACTTGGCCAACTGATCGTTTTTCAACTGAATCAGTTTCTGCAGTTTGTCCAACTGGCTCTGCAGGTCGGTCATGCGGCTGCGCAGTTCTTCGTTGTCACGGCGGGTGGAGTCGAGGTTTTCCTGGGTCACCGCCAGTTTTTCGGTCAGCGCCCGGGCATCGCCCGCTGCGCCACCGCCCGCCGGGTTGTTACCGGAGACCAGGCTCAGCTTGTCGGTCTCCGGCGCCACGGCCGGCGCCGCACCCGGCCCTGGCCGGCGCGTCGCATCGAGCTGTTGCGCGCGCGGGCCGAGCCGGCGCCCTTCGCGCCAGGCGGCATTCTGCCGGGCGACCTCGGCCACGGCCGGCCCCTGCCCCAGGGCCGTGCTCTGCTGAGTGTCCGGCAGGCGCAGCACCTGGCCGGTCTTGAGCCGGTTGATGTTGCCGTCGAGGAAGGCATCCGGGTTCAGCGCCTGGATGGCCAGCATGGTTTGCTGGACCGACGCCCCCTGACGATTGCGCGCGGCAATCTCCCACAGGGTGTCACGCAGCCCGGTTCTGTAGGTGGGCGTGGCAGTCGGCGTCGGTGCGCTGCTGACGGCAGGCGTGGCTGCACCCGCCGCTTCGGCCGCTTGCGGGGAAAACCGAGAAGGATCGAGCAGCATGCTGTAGTCGCGCATCAGCCGCCCGCTGGGCCAGCGCACCTGAACCAGGAACTTGACCATCGGGGCCGACAGCGGCTGCGAAGACGTGATGCGAATCAGGCTACGCCCGGTGCGATTGATCACCGGGGTAAAACTCAGGTCGTTAAGGTAGGCCTGGCGATCGACGCCCGCCTTGGCGAACTCTTCGGCCGGGGCCAGGCTGGGGCTCAGCTCGGCGGCCGTCAGGTCGCGCACGTCCAGCAGCTCGATCTCGGCAAGCAGGGGCTGGTTGACCGCAGACTTGAGCGTCAGCTCTCCGAGTTGCAGGGCATTGGCGGCACCGCAGGACAATGCCGAAGCGGCGGCCATTGCTAACACCAGTTTGCGAACCTGAACCATAGCCTAATCCCTTATTTGAACGATCCTCGGCAACCGAGAAGAACCTGCGCCGATGCGAGCAATCACAGCGTCAAGTTAGAAACTTTAATACAAATTGCTGCCAAGTATCTTTTACACAAGGTCTTTTATCAACAATTCGGCCAACTCGACGGCATTCAAGGCCGCCCCCTTGCGCACATTGTCGACGGTGGCCCACAGCAGCAGGGTCTGCGGGTCGTCGAGCCCTGCCCGCACACGGCCCACATACACCACGTCCTGACCCACCGCATCGCCCACTGCCGTGGGGTAGTCGTGCGCCTCGACGCGTTCGATGCCCGGCGCACGGTCCAGCACCTGGAGCACGGCCGGTACATCCACCGCGTTGGCGCACTGCAGCGACACGCTGTAGCTGTCGCCGAAGAACACCGGGGCCTGGACGCAGGTGACGGAAATGTTCAGTAAAGGCAGGTTCAACACTTCGCGCAACTCGGCGACTAGGCGCCGTTCCAGCGGCACATGGCCCTGACCATCGGGCGTGCCCACCTGGGCCAGCAGGTTGAACGCCACCTGGCGATCGAAAAAGCGCGGTTCGAGGGGGCGCACATTCAACAGCTCGGCCGTCTGCCGCGCCAGTTCCGACACGGCTTCACGCCCCTGCGCCGACACCGCGAGGCAGGCGGTGACATGGACGTGCTGCACCTGCAGTTGCTCGCGCAGCGGCGCCAGAATCACCGCCAGGGCAATCGCTGCCGCGCTCGGGCTGGCGATGTGCACGGGGTGCTCGCGACCGGCCAGTACCTGGGCGTTGGCTTCGGGCACCACATTGGGCACGCCCGCCTCCGTCAGGCCACCGCTGAGGTCGATGAGGTGGCAACCGGCCGCGCGCGCGGTGTCGGCGAAACGCTGGGTGACGGCCGGGCCGGCAGCGAAAAAGGCGATCTGCACCTGCTTGAAATCGAACGCCTCGACTTCACGCACGCGAACGTTCTTGCCACGAAAGGCGACGGCATGGCCAGCCGACTCGCTGCTGGCCAGCAGATGCAACTGGCCCAATGGAAACTGACGCTCCTCGAGCACCTGCACCAGGGTTTCGCCAACCGTACCGGTGGCGCCGATCACAGCGATGTCGAAAGTCTGGGTCATGGTCAGGTCCTCAATTGAAACGGGGGGCGGCACTTTATAGGGAATCGCAATAAAAAACCCGCGCCTTGTGCAAGGCGCGGGTCGATTGTGCAGCGGCGGGCGATCAACGCTCCAGCAGAATCCGCAGCATGCGACGCAGCGGTTCGGCGGCGCCCCACAGCAACTGGTCACCCACGGTGAACGCACCCAGGTAATGCGAACCCATGTTGAGTTTGCGCAGGCGGCCCACTGGAATGTTCAGGGTGCCGGTGACCTTGGTCGGGGTCAGCTCCTGGATACTGATATCACGCTGATTGGGAATCAACTTGACCCAGGGATTGTGCTGGCTGATCAGGCCCTCGATGTCAGCCATCGGCACGTCCTTGTTCAGCTTGATGGTCAGCGCCTGGCTGTGGCAGCGCATGGCGCCGATGCGCACGCAGATGCCGTCGACCGGGATCGGGCTTTTGAAGCGACCGAGAATCTTGTTGGTCTCGGCCTGGGCCTTCCACTCCTCGCGGCTCTGCCCGTTGGGCAGTTCCTTGTCGATCCACGGGATCAGGCTGCCGGCCAGCGGCACGCCGAAGTTTTCCGTGGGGTAGGCATCGCCGCGCATGACCTCGGCCACTTTGCGGTCGATGTCAAGGATGGCGCTGGCCGGGTTGGCCAGTTCCTCGGCGACGGTGGCATGGGTGGTGCCCATCTGCTTGATCAGCTCACGCATGTTCTGCGCACCGGCACCGGACGCCGCCTGGTAGGTCATGGCGCTCATCCACTCGACCAGGCCGGCTTCGAACAGCCCCCCAAGGCCCATCAGCATCAGGCTGACGGTGCAGTTGCCGCCGATGAAGTTGAGGGTGCCAGCGTCCAGCTGCTGGTCGATGACCTTGCGGTTGACCGGGTCCAGCACGATGACCGCATCGTCCTTCATGCGCAGGCTGGAGGCGGCATCGATCCAGTAACCCCGCCAGCCGGCCTCGCGCAGGCGCGGGAAGACCTCGTTGGTGTAGTCGCCACCCTGGCAGGTCAGGATGATGTCGAGGGTCTTCAGCTCTTCAATGCTGTAGGCGTCCTTGAGCGTGGCAATGTCCTTGCCGATCGCCGGGCCTTCGCCGCCGACATTGGAAGTGGTGAAAAACACCGGCTCGATAAGATCGAAGTCCTGCTCTTCCAGCATCCGCTGCATGAGCACGGAACCGACCATACCGCGCCAACCGATCAGACCTACACGTTTCATCGCAACTACACCTTTGACTAAAAGTGGGCCGCTGCCTGTTGCAGCGGGCCCAAGAGATTACAGATTCCGCAGCGCCGCGACTACTGCGTCGCCCATTTCCTGCGTACCGACTCGGGCACAACCTTGTGACCAGATGTCACCGGTGCGCAGCCCCTGGTCCAGCACCTGGCTGACCGCCTGCTCGATCGCCTCGGCGGCCTGCGGCTGATTGAAGCTGTAGCGCAGCATCATCGACACCGACAGGATGGTCGCCAGCGGATTGGCGATGTCTTGCCCGGCGATGTCCGGGGCCGAGCCGTGGCATGGTTCGTACATGCCCTTGTTGTTGGCATCGAGCGAGGCCGACGGCAGCATGCCGATCGAGCCGGTGAGCATCGAGGCTTCGTCGGACAGAATGTCGCCGAACAGGTTGTCGGTGACGATCACGTCGAACTGCTTGGGCGCGCGGACCAGTTGCATGGCGGCATTGTCGACATACATGTGGCTGAGCTCGACCTGCGGGTAGTCCTTGGCCACTTCCTCGACCACTTCGCGCCACAGCTGGCTGGACGCCAGGACGTTGGCTTTGTCGACCGAGCACAGCTTGCTACCGCGCACGGCCGCCATGTCGAAGCCGACACGGGCGATGCGGCGGATTTCGCTCTCGCTGTACGGCAGGGTGTCGTAGGCCTGGCGCTCGCCGTTGTCCAGCTCACGGGTGCCGCGCGGGGCGCCGAAGTAGATGCCACCGGTCAGTTCGCGAACGATGAGGATGTCCAGGCCGGCGACGATTTCAGGCTTGAGGCTCGAGGCATCCGCCAGTTGCGGATAGAGAATCGCCGGGCGCAGGTTGGCGAACAGGCCCAGTTGCGCACGGATTTTCAGCAGGCCGCGCTCGGGGCGAATATCGCGTTCGATCTTGTCCCATTTCGGCCCGCCCACCGCGCCGAGCAGCACGGCGTCCGCGGCACGTGCACGCTCCAGCGTTTCGTCGGCCAGGGGCACGCCGTGCCGGTCGATGGCGGCGCCGCCGATCACGTCGTGCTGCAGGCTGAAGCCCAACTGGAACTTGTCGTTGGCCAGCTCCAGCACCTTGACCGCCTCGGCCATGATTTCCGGACCGATACCATCGCCTGGGAGAATCAGAATCTGCTTGCTCATGCTTTCCTCATTGTTTGACTGACGCGACGCGCATCGGCGCGCCGCGAATCGTTCAGCGAAATCGTTCGGCCAGCGTCAGCGCTGGGCCCACAACACCAGGACGTCGGTACTGAAAGAGCCGTCGGCTTCGATCTGGTAATACTCGCGCACTTCGGCACCCATCGCCTGCTGCAACTGGCGAACGGCGGCGCGCATCGGCTCCGGCGTGCGCATGCGTTCCACCCATGAGCGGTACTCCAGGCGCAACCGCTGGCGGCTGTGGCTGCGCACCTGCAAGCCAGCTTCGTTGATCTGGCGCAGCCACTCGCCGGCCGAATAGTCGCGCACGTGACTGGTGTCGCGCAGCACTTCGACGCTTTGCAGGTAGGTGTCGAGCAACGGGCTGCCCGGTGACATCACGTCGATGAACGCCGCTGTGCCGCCCGGCTTCAAAACCCGGCGCACCTCGCGCAGGGCCAGGCCCAGGTCGCTCCAGTGGTGCGCCGAATAGCGGCTGAACACGAAGTCGAAGTCGCCGTCGGCAAACGGCAGGTGCTCCGCCGGACCACACTGGGTGACGATGTTGCTCAGCCCCCGTTCACTCGCGGCAGTGGCCACCACGTCGAGCATCTGCGTCGACAAGTCGTAGGCCACCACTTCGCGTACCAGCCCGGCCACCTGGAAACTGACATGCCCGGCGCCGCAGCCCAGGTCCAGCACGCGCGCCTGCGGATGACCGGCCAGCTCGGCCTGAAGCAGCGCGAATTCACTGCCCTGGGCGTGCACGGCACTGCTCAGGTAGGCGGCAGCCTGTTCACCGAACTGGCGCTGGACGACGTCACTGTGGGCGTTGCGGGTCATGGCGATCTCCAAAGGGCGGTGTCAGGCTTCAGGCGTCGCGAAACAGCCAGGGTTGGCTGGCGCGATGGCGTGCTTCGAAAGCCGCGATGGCGTCGCCGTCCTGCAGCGTCAGACCGATGTCATCCAGGCCATTGAGCAGGCAGTGCTTGCGAAACTCATCGATCTCGAAGTGATAGACCTTGCCGTCGGCGCGGGCCACGGTCTGCGAAGCCAGGTCCACGGTCAGCGCGAAACCCGGTTCGTGCTCCACCGCCTGGAACAGCTCGTCCACCTCGGCGTCGTCGAGAATGATCGGCAGCAGGCCGTTCTTGAAGCTGTTGTTGAAAAAGATATCGGCATAGCTTGGCGCAATGACGCAGCGAAAGCCGTATTCGTCCAGCGCCCAGGGAGCATGCTCGCGGCTTGAGCCACAGCCGAAGTTTTCCCGCGCCAGCAGCACACTGGCGCCTTGATAGCGTTCGTGGTTGAGCACGAAGTCCTTGTTCAACGGGCGCTTGGAGTTGTCCTGGTAAGGCTGGCCCACGTCCAGGTAACGCCACTCGTCAAACAGGTTGGGGCCGAAGCCGGTCCGCTTGATCGACTTGAGAAATTGCTTGGGAATGATCTGGTCGGTGTCGACATTGGCCCGATCCAGCGGAGCCACCAGGCCAACGATCTTGGTAAAGGCTTTCATGCTGCACTCCCCTGAATCATGTCGCGAACATCGACGAAACGACCGACCACGGCAGCGGCGGCGGCCATCGCCGGGCTGACCAGGTGAGTACGCCCGCCCGCGCCCTGGCGGCCTTCGAAATTACGGTTGGAGGTGGACGCGCAGTGCTCGCCGGACTCCAGGCGGTCAGGGTTCATCGCCAGGCACATCGAGCAGCCCGGTTCACGCCATTCGAAACCTGCCTCGAGGAAGATCTTGTCCAGCCCTTCGCTCTCGGCCTGGGCCTTGACCAGCCCGGAACCGGGCACGACGATGGCCTGCTTGATGGTGGCGGCCACCTTGCGGCCCTTGGCGATCACGGCGGCGGCGCGCAGGTCTTCGATGCGTGAGTTGGTGCAGGAACCGATGAACACCCGATCCAACTGGATATCGGTGATCGCCTGATTGGCGCTCAACCCCATGTACTTCAAGGCCCGCTCGATGGAACCGCGCTTGACCAGGTCCGCTTCGCGCGCAGGGTCCGGCACGTTCTGGTCGACGGCCAAGACCATTTCCGGCGACGTGCCCCAGCTGACCTGCGGCTTGATCTGAGCGGCATCGAGTTCGACCACGGTGTCGAACACGGCATCGGCATCGGAGACCAGCGACTTCCAGGCCTCGACCGCCTTGTCCCAGTCGGCGCCACTCGGTGCGAACGGCCGGCCCTTGACATAGGCAACGGTCTTTTCATCGGCCGCAACCAGGCCGACGCGGGCACCGGCCTCGATCGACATGTTGCAGATGGTCATGCGCCCTTCGACCGACAGGTCGCGAATGGCGCTGCCGGCGAACTCGATCGCATGCCCGTTACCGCCCGCCGTACCGATCTTGCCGATCACGGCCAGCACGATGTCCTTGGCCGTCACCCCGAAAGGCAACTGGCCTTCGACGCGAACCTGCATGTTCTTCATTTTTTTCGCCACCAGGCACTGCGTCGCCAGCACATGCTCGACTTCGGAGGTGCCGATGCCGTGGGCCAACGCGCCAAAGGCGCCGTGGGTGGAGGTGTGCGAGTCGCCGCAGACCACGGTCATGCCGGGCAAGGTGGCGCCCTGCTCCGGGCCGATCACGTGAACGATGCCCTGGCGGACGTCGTTCATCTTGAATTCGGTGATGCCGTATTCGTCACAGTTGTCGTCGAGGGTCTGCACCTGCAGGCGCGACACCTGGTCGGCAATGGCGTCGATCCCCCCCTTGCGCTCGGGTGTGGTCGGCACGTTGTGATCGGGAGTGGCGATGTTGGCATCGATCCGCCAGGGCTTGCGCCCGGCCAGGCGCAAGCCTTCGAAAGCCTGGGGCGAGGTCACTTCGTGAATAATGTGGCGGTCGATGTAGATCAGCGCTGACCCATCGTCACGCTGCTTGACCAAATGCGAATCCCAGAGCTTGTCGTAGAGCGTTCTGCCGGCCATCAGACTAATTCCTCATCAGCGTCTTTCTATGCCAATAACCGCTTGGCTTGTAGGGATGATGCTAGGGGTTTACATTGAATAACTCAAATTCATATTTTTTATGCTTTGGATAACCAAAGGGAATTCCGAAACATGGATCTGGCTAACCTCAACGCCTTTATCGCCATTGCCGAGACCGGCAGCTTTTCCGGCGCCGGCGAGCGCCTGCACCTGACCCAACCGGCGATCAGCAAGCGCATCGCCGGGCTCGAACAGCAACTCAACGTTCGCCTGTTCGACCGCCTGGGCCGTGAGGTCAACCTGACCGAAGCCGGTCGCGCCCTGTTGCCGCGCGCCTATCAGATACTCAATGTGCTGGACGACACCCGTCGCGCCTTGACCAATCTGACCGGCGAAGTCACCGGGCGCCTGACCCTGGCGACCAGCCATCACATTGGCCTGCATCGCTTGCCGACCGTGTTGCGCACGTTCACCCGGCTGTACCCGGCGGTGGCACTGGACATTCAGTTCCTCGATTCTGAAGTGGCCTACGAAGAGATCCTGCATGGCCGCGCCGAACTGGCGGTGATCACGCTGGCACCGGAGCCGCACTCGCTGGTGCGCTCGGTGGGGGTGTGGGAAGACCTGCTGGACTTCGTCGCCGCCCCCGAACACCCGCTCGCCCTTCAGCCGGCCGTCAGCCTGGCCGACATCGCGCGCCACCCCGCCGTGTTTCCAGGCGGCAACACCTTCACCCACCACATCGTGCAAAAGCTGTTCGAAGCTGCCGGGCTGACGCCGAACATCGCCATGAGCACCAATTATCTGGAAACCATCAAGATGATGGTGTCGATCGGCCTGGCATGGAGCGTGCTCCCGCGCACCATGCTGGACGAACAGGTGGCGCGCATCAGCCTGCCCGGCGTGCAACTGCGGCGACAGCTGGGCTACATCGTGCACACCGAGCGCACGCTGTCGAACGCGGCGCGGGCGTTCATGGCCCTGCTCGACAGCCAATCGACCCTGACGCAAAGCTGGAGCACCACGGCGACCACGGCCTGAAAAAATTTTCGCTGCAGTCCTTGAAAACCTTCGGGGGGTCCTTATCTCTGTGTTACGCGATGCCGAAGTCGGGTCGCGGAGATAACCACTCGCTGATATTCAGGAGATTCACATGACAACTGCATTTTCCCTGGCTCCACTGTTTCGCAACTCCATTGGCTTCGACCGCTTCAACGACCTGTTCGAGTCTGCCGCGCGCAATGAATCGGCCAGCAGCTACCCGCCCTACAACGTTGAAAAGCATGGCGACGATCAATACCGCATCGTGGTCGCGGCGGCAGGCTTCCAGGAGCAGGATCTCGAACTGCAAGTCGAGAAAGGCGTACTGACCGTGATCGGCGGCAAACGCGACGACAAGACTGAAAACGTGACGTTCCTGCACCAGGGCATCGCCCAGCGTGCATTCAAGCTGTCGTTCCGCCTGGCCGATCATATCGAGGTCAAGGCCGCCAGCCTGGTCAACGGCCTGCTCAACATCGACCTGCTGCGCATCGTGCCTGAAGAAGCCAAGGCCAAGCGCATCCCGATCGGCGACAGCGCCAAAGCCGTGCTGCAATAAGCGGATCGCGTAATTGAAAAAGGGCGCCTGGTGGGGCGCCCTTTTTTATGCGGCCCGGGCAGGTAGCCCGAGCAGATGCTCGACCCGGTCGCAATCCTTCTCCTGCCGTAGCACAGTGAACAGCGCCACCGCCTGCGGGTAGGTCCGAGTGAGCATGGCCACCCACTGTTTCAGCCGCCCCGGCGCCTGGCGCGGGGTCAAGTCTCGACGCGCCTGCCGCCAGAATTCCTGGATCAAGGGCATCAGTTCATCCCAGGTCATGTCCGGCAACTCGATGCCCGCATTGGCCGCCACGATCTGCCGGGCCAGGTCCGGACGCGACACCAGCCCGCGACCCAGCATGATGTCCTGCACTCCGCTGATTTCCCGGCAACGGCGCCAGTCGTCCACGGTCCATACCTCGCCGTTGGCGTAGACCGGCACCTGCACCACGTCACGCACCCGCGCCACCCATTCCCAGTGCGCCGGCGGCTTGTAGCCATCGACCTTGGTGCGCGCGTGCACCACCAACTGCTCGGCCCCGCCCTCGGCCAGCGCCACTGCACACTCCATGGCGCCGTCCGGGCTGTCGAAGCCCAGGCGCATCTTGGCGGTGACCGGAATATGCGCCGGCACAGTGCGCCGCACTTCCTGCAGGATGGCGTGCAACAGGTCGGGTTCCTTGAGCAGGACCGCGCCACCGCGCGAGCGATTGACGGTTTTGGCCGGGCAGCCGAAGTTGAGGTCGACCACCGGTGCGCCGAGGGTGCACGCCAGCGCCGCGTTGTCCGCCAGCAGCGCCGGGTCGGAGCCCAGCAGTTGCACGCGCAAGGGCGTACCGGCCGGCGTCACCGCACCGTCGAGCAGCTCGGGGGCGAAGCGGTGGAAATAGGCGGCAGGCAGCACCCGCTCGTTGACACGGATGAACTCGGTCACGCACCAGTCGACGCCCCCTACCCGGGTCAGGACGTCGCGCAGGATGTTGTCGACCAGGCCTTCCATGGGCGCCAGGGCAATTTGCATGGGGTTGGCTATCTCGCAAAAAAGGCCGGCATTCTACTGTGGATTCAGGGCCATTCCATACCCCTGAATGAACTCGGCCGGCATGCGTCGGGGCTTGCCGGTGGACAGCTCGATGCAGACGAAGGTGGTGCGCGCACGCAACAGAGTCGCCCCGTCACGCGGGCGCACCAGCTGGAACTGGCGGGTCATCTTCAGGCGCTGGTCCCAGTCGACGATCCAGGTCGCCAGCTGCAACTCATCCTGTTCGTAGGCACTGGCCAGGTAATCGATCTCGTGGCGCAGCACGGCCATGGCGCGATCCAGGCGGCGGTATTCGGCGAGGTCCAGGCCCAGACGCTGGGAGTGGCGCCAGGCGCTGCGCTCCAGCCAGGTGACGTACACCGCGTTATTGGCATGGCCGAGGCCGTCGATGTCTTCAGTGGCCACGTGCAGGTCAATCACGAACGGCGTTGGCAGATCCCAGGTCATGCACCCTCCAGGTATTGGCTCGAACCGCCAGTTTAAGCGCGCCCGAAGCCTGACACGCGAACATTTTCCCGCCGCGAACGAAGCGCGACCCGGCGCCAGGAGCACAACCCCGGTCAGCATTTCCATTTTGAATCGTGGTTCGAGCCTGCCTAGCCTCAAGCGCTCGCCAATCGGGCGACCACCATCAAGGACATGAGCATGGCAAACAAGAGAGGCAGGGATGCAGTGACAGGACGCTTCATCACGATCGAGGAAGCCCGGCAGCGCCCGGCGACAACCACCATCGAAACCCTGCCGCCGCGCGGCAGGAAAGGCACTCAGCCGCGCAAGGACTGACGCCCTGGGGTTTATCGAACCCTGAAAAAACAAAAGGCTCATTCAATATGCGAATGAGCCTTGAAATCCCGCAATCGCGGGTAAAAACTGGCGTCCCCTAGGGGACTCGAACCCCTGTTACCGCCGTGAAAGGGCGGTGTCCTAGGCCACTAGACGAAGGGGACGCAAACCTTCGAGCGGATTCGACGACGCGAACCCTGGCAAAATTGGTGGAGCTAAACGGGATCGAACCGTTGACCTCTTGCATGCCATGCAAGCGCTCTCCCAGCTGAGCTATAGCCCCGATTTTACGCCTGGCGGCGGATGTGCCAATCACTGCACATCGGTGAAACTGGCGTCCCCTAGGGGACTCGAACCCCTGTTACCGCCGTGAAAGGGCGGTGTCCTAGGCCACTAGACGAAGGGGACAAACCTTCTACCAAGACCAGCCTTGGCTGGTCGGACCGAAGTCAGAAAACGACTTCAAGCCTGGAAAAGTGGTGGAGCTAAACGGGATCGAACCGTTGACCTCTTGCATGCCATGCAAGCGCTCTCCCAGCTGAGCTATAGCCCCACAAAGTGTGTCACTGTGTGGACGGGGCGCATATTAAGGGCGACCCGCAAACCTGTCAAATCTATTTTCGAGAAAACCACATTATTTTTTTGCATTAACAAGCAGTTAAGCTCCAACCCCCCGCTTTTATTGCCCGAGGCTGGAGCACTGAGCAAGCGCCTCAGGCAATGCCGGCCAGCAGCTTTTCCCATTCCTTGTTTTCTTTCTTCGACACGCCACCCAGCAAATCCAGGGCCTGGCGCAGGCGGAAGCGAGTCAGGTCCGGACCCAGGATCTCCATGGCATCGAGAACCGACACCGAACTGGCCTGGCCGGTGATCGCGGCGAACATCAGCGGCATGGCGTCTCGCAGCTTGAGCTGCAACGCATCGACAACCGACTGGATGGTCGCGGTGATGGACTCTTTCTGCCAATTACGCAGGCCTTCCAGCTTCCACAGGATCAACTGCATCAACTGCCGAACCTGGTCGGCGGTCAGCTTCTTGCTCTGGAACAGTGCAGCGTCCGGACTCACCCCGCCGGCGAAGAAGAAGCCTGCCAGCGGCGCGACCTGGCTGAAGGTCTCTACCCTGCCCTGCACATGGGGCGCGATCTGCATCAGGTACTGCGGGTTGAAGGCCCAGGCCTGCAACCGCGCAGCGAACTCGTGTACCGGCAGTTCGCGCAACCACTGGCCGTTGAGCCAGGACAGCTTCTCGATGTCGAAGATCGGCCCGCCCAGGGACACGCGCGACAGGTCGAAGTGCTCGACCATCTCGTCCAGGGAGAACTTCTCCCGCTCGTCGGGCATGGACCAGCCCATGCGGCCCAGGTAGTTGAGCATCGCCTCGGGCATGAAGCCCATGCGCTCGTAGAAGGTCACCGACGTCGGGTTCTTGCGCTTGGACAGCTTGCTCTTGTCCGGATTACGCAACAGCGGCATGTAGCACAGCTGGGGCTGCTCCCAGCCGAAGTACTCGTACAGCTTCATCAGCTTGGGCGCCGATGGCAGCCACTCCTCGCCACGCAGCACATGGGTGATGCCCATCAGATGGTCGTCGACCACGTTGGCCAGGAAGTACGTCGGCAGGCCGTCGGTCTTCATCAGCACCTGCATGTCCATGCGGTCCCACGGAATCTCGACGTCGCCGCGCAGCATGTCGGGTACCACACAGACGCCCTCGCTGGGCACCTTCATGCGGATCACGTGTGGCTCGCCGGCAGCCAGCCGGCGCTGAACCTCTTCCGGCGAGAGCAACAGCGCGCGCCCGTCATAACGGGGAGTTTCGCCCCGCGCCATCTGCTCGGCGCGCATCTGGTCCAGCTCTTCGGCGGTGCAGAAGCACGGGAACGCATGCCCCATGTCCACCAACTGCTGGGTGTACTGGCGATAGATATCGCCCCGTTCGCTCTGCCGATAGGGGCCGTGCGGCCCACCGACGTCGGGGCCTTCGCTCCACTCGATGCCCAGCCAGCGCAAGGCGTCGAAAATCTGCTGCTCGGACTCACGCGTGGAACGCAGCTGATCGGTGTCTTCGATGCGCAGGATGAACTCGCCGCCATGCTGTTTGGCGAAGCAATAGTTGAACAGGGCGATGTAGGCCGTGCCGACGTGGGGGTCACCGGTCGGTGAAGGCGCGATACGAGTGCGAACGGTCATGAGGGGTCTCAGGCAGAATCAGTCAAAGGGCGAATGGTAACAGCTGCCGGCCTGCTGGATGAAGTGCGGCAGGCCAGTGGCGGGCGCTTCAGACCTTGAGCAGGCGTTCGCGCAACTTGCCGATTTCGTCGCGGGTCTGTGCGGCGGCCTCGAATTCCAGGTCGCGCGCCAGTTCGTACATCTTTTCCTCCATCTGCTTGATGCGCTTGTTGATCTCGCTGGGCGAGCGCAGCTCGTTTTCGTAGCGGGCATTCTCTTCGGCGGCCTTGGCCATGCCCTTGCGCTTCTTGCTGCGCGAACCGGGCACCGTAGCGCCTTCGAGAATGTCGGCGACGTCCTTGAACACGCCTTTGGGCGTGATGCCGTTGGCCGTGTTGAAGGCGATCTGCTTGTCGCGCCGACGTTCGGTTTCCTCGATCGCCCGCTCCATCGACCCGGTCATGCGGTCGGCGTACAAAATCGCCCGGCCGTTGAGGTTTCGGGCGGCGCGGCCAATGGTCTGGATCATCGAGCGCTCGGAGCGCAGGAAGCCTTCCTTGTCCGCGTCCAGAATCGCCACCAGGGACACTTCCGGCATGTCCAGGCCCTCGCGCAGCAGGTTGATCCCCACCAGCACATCGAACGTGCCCAGGCGCAGGTCGCGGATGATCTCGACTCGCTCCACCGTGTCGATGTCGGAGTGCAGGTAGCGTACGCGCACATCGTGATCGGCCAGGTAGTCGGTCAAGTCCTCGGCCATGCGCTTGGTCAGGACGGTCACCAGCACCCGCTCCTCGATGGCCACCTGCTTGCGGATTTCCGACAGCAGGTCGTCGACCTGGGTGGTCGCCGGGCGAATCTCGACCTGCGGGTCGACCAGCCCGGTAGGACGCACCACTTGCTCGACGACACGCCCGGCATGCTCGGCCTCGTAGGGGCCGGGGGTGGCGGAGACGAATATGGTCTGCGGGCTGACGTTTTCCCATTCATCGAAACGCATCGGCCGGTTGTCCAGTGCCGACGGCAGGCGGAACCCGTATTCGACCAGGGTTTCCTTGCGCGAACGGTCGCCCTTATACATCGCCCCCACCTGGGGCACGCTGACGTGGGACTCGTCGATGACCAGCAGTGCGTCCGCCGGCAGGTAGTCGTACAAGGTGGGCGGCGGCGCGCCGGCCGGGCGCCCGGACAAGTAGCGCGAATAGTTTTCGATGCCGTTGCAGTAGCCCAGCTCGAGGATCATCTCCAGGTCGAAACGGGTGCGCTGTTCCAGGCGCTGGGCCTCGACCAGCTTGTTCTGCCCACGCAGGTAATCCAGGCGTTCCTGCAACTCGACCTTGATGCCTTCAATGGCACCCAGCAAGGTGTCCCGCGGCGTCACGTAGTGACTTTTCGGATAGAACGTGAAACGTGGCAGCTTGCGCGTCACCTCACCCGTGAGTGGGTCGAACGCAGCAATGTTTTCCACCTCGTCGTCGAACAGTTCGATACGAATGGCTTCCAGGTCCGACTCGGCCGGAAAGATGTCGATGACGTCGCCGCGCACCCGGAAGGTGGCACGGGCGAAGTCCATTTCGTTGCGGGTGTACTGCAGGTCGGCCAGGCGTCGCAGCAGGGCCCGCTGGTCCAACTTGTCGCCGCGGTCCACGTGCAGAACCATTTTCAGGTAGGTCTCGGGGCTACCGAGGCCGTAGATGCAGGACACCGTAGTGACGATGATCGCATCCTTGCGCTCAAGCAGGGCCTTGGTCGCCGACAAGCGCATCTGCTCGATGTGGTCGTTGATCGAGGCATCCTTCTCGATGAAGGTGTCGGAAGACGGCACGTAGGCTTCGGGCTGGTAGTAGTCGTAGTACGAGACGAAGTATTCGACGGCATTGTTGGGGAAGAACGCCTTGAACTCGCCGTACAACTGCGCCGCCAGGGTTTTGTTCGGCGCCAGCACCAGCGTCGGGCGCTGCACCTGGGCGATCACGTTGGCGATGCTGAACGTCTTGCCCGAGCCGGTCACCCCCAGCAACGTCTGATGCGCCAGCCCCGCTTCGATCCCTTCGACCATCAAGCGGATGGCCTCGGGCTGATCGCCGGCAGGCTGGAAGCGGGTGACCAGTTGGAACTCGGACATGGATAACCTCTTGAGTCACACAACCGGCCATTGCCGACTGTATTTATAGACAGTACTGAACACTAGATTGGGCTATTGCGCGCCACTTTCAAGAAAAGTCCTACAATCTTCTGGCAGACGGTCGCGCCGCGATGCCCCGACCGGGCAGAAAACCGGATAAATCCTGTTGCAACTGTCGCTTGCCACGGCAAGGGTCTTTATACTGACTCCCCGTTTGTGCACCGCTTCAGTGCCATCGGCCGGAGCGGTGTCCCCCCCTTCACTCTCCATCAGAGCTACGGTAAAAATGAGCCTGTTTTCCGCTGTCGAATTGGCACCCCGCGATCCTATCCTGGGCCTTAACGAAGCGTTCAACGCTGACACCCGGACCACCAAGGTCAACCTGGGCGTCGGCGTCTACTGCAACGAAGAAGGGCGAATTCCCTTGCTGCGTGCAGTCATCGCGGCGGAAGCCGCCCGCGTGGCCCAGCATGCTGCCCGCGGCTACCTGCCCATCGACGGCATCGCCGCCTACGACCAGGCCGTGCAGACCCTGCTGTTCGGTGCCCAGAGCCCGTTGCTCGGCGAAGGCCGCGTGGTCACCACCCAGGCCGTCGGCGGCACCGGCGCGCTGAAGATCGGCGCGGACTTCCTCAAGCAGTTGAAACCCGATGCGGTCGTCGCGATCAGCGATCCCAGCTGGGAAAACCACCGGGCCCTGTTCGAAACGGCCGGTTTCCCGGTACGGAACTACCGCTACTATGATGCGACCAGCCACGACGTGAACCGTTCCGGCATGCTCGAAGACCTGCAGGCGCTGCCCGCGGGTTCCATCGTGGTGCTGCACGCCTGTTGCCACAACCCGACCGGCGTCGACCTGACCCCGGCCGACTGGCAAAACGTGCTGGACGTGGTTCGCGCCAAGGGACACGTGCCCTTCCTCGACATGGCCTACCAGGGCTTCGGTGACGGCATCCACGAAGACGCCGCTGCGGTGCGCCTGTTCGCCGAATCGGGCCTGAGCTTCTTCGTATCGAGTTCGTTCTCCAAGTCCTTCTCGCTGTACGGTGAACGCGTCGGCGCCCTGTCGATCGTCACGGCGTCGCGTGACGAGACGGCCCGGGTGCTGTCGCAGGTCAAGCGAGTGATCCGCACCAACTATTCGAACCCGCCGACCCACGGCGCCAGCATCGTGGCAGCCGTGCTCAACAGCCCGGAACTGCGTGCCCAGTGGGAAAGCGAGCTGGGTGAAATGCGTCAGCGCATTCACGGCATGCGCCTGCAGATGGTCAACACCCTGGCGGACAAAGGCGCCACGCGCGATTTCAGCTTCGTCGCACGTCAACGCGGCATGTTTTCCTACTCCGGCCTGAGCGTGGAGCAGGTCCATCGGCTGCGCAACGAGTTCGGCATCTATGCACTGGATACGGGTCGTATCTGCGTGGCAGCGCTGAACCAGAGCAATATCGATGCGGTGACCAGCGCCATCGTCCAGGTGCTCTGACATCGCCTGGGGGAAGTCAGTCAAAACTTGACTTCCCTTTATCTATCAGTAACATACGCAGCAGATTCCGCGATAGCTCAGTCGGTAGAGCAAATGACTGTTAATCATTGGGTCCCAGGTTCGAGTCCTGGTCGCGGAGCCATACACACTGACAGGCCAGCATTCGCGCTGCCAGTCACCCCGAAGAACCCGCCGCTGGCGGGTTTTTTCGTTTCTGGCAGGCTGGTACCGTGCGTACGGTATATTGACTCGCCCCGACCCCACCTCTAGTATTGACGCCAACACGGCCCTGCTCGGCTGATTCACTTGGTGATGAAGCTGCTGCAGGGTTTTTTTATGCCTGCGTCATGGCGACCAGCTAGCAGCCCAGTTGGGCGGCGCTCCCATAGCCGCGTGATCGATCCCCAAGTGCGGCATCAACGGAAATCGATGTAGATGCGTGCCGACGCGCTCGACCCACGTGGTCGTTGGATCAACCACTCCAAGCACGTGGCGCACCATGCACAACAACAGGAAACACCTGGCCTGCGCATGAGCGTCGTTGACGAACGGGGCTACCCAAGGCACCTCGCTGACTGGCGGTAACTTTGGCTGATCAATGATGTTTCGATTCCACAATCGGCTATGGTGCGCACACACATTGCGAAGGTAGTTGAAGCTACGCAGCCAGCTCGCAAAAACACGGCCGTTCGACATTCCGTACTGGCTTGAAATAGCGTCTTGATCGGCTGTTCGCAGGCCGCTGAACAGTGTGGACAGCGTACCGAAATCCCACACCTGGGCGGCAATCCAGACCGGCAATGGCAAGCCGTATTTCGCTTTGCAGTGGCGAATGAAGTCCTCCCTCGACCGGGAAATCAGCTGGTCATGACGTGCCAGCCACTCCTCATGCCGGGTCATGCCCGTCTTTGCAACCACTTTGGTGGTGAAGTTGCCATGCAATAAGTCAGCCCTGGTATAAGCGAACGGGCTCAGGCCACCCAGCCGGTGACTCACGTCCACTCTCAGCGCGACTTCGATGATCTCCAACGCATCGATAGCCAGCAGGCGCAATTGTTTATCGAAGTTGTACAGATCCACGGCATGCTGGAAAGTGGCACCGGGCTTGAAATGCCCCCATCGTGCCGCTTGACCCGGCCCGGTGCTCGACGCATTTCGCTCGGCGCAAGCGTGCTGGTCATGCCGCTGGCGCAGGGCATTCCAATAGCCACTTAGCCGGTAATAGCCAATATGACTCAGCTGTTTCAGCGCATTCTCCTGGTCGGCAATCGTCATCCCACGCGCGGTCAAATGATCGAGTTGATCGCTGAAACTGGTCCAGGGTTTGGGGTACTGCGCCATAAAGGTTTCCTTTTAGACCTGTCTTGTAGGGCATCTGCGGCTGCACTGCAGAGCCTTGAACAACTCATCCGTGCGCTGCCCTGCGCCGAAGTCGGCTCGACGGAAGCAACGGTTCTTTTTTGAGGCGAAAAGCCTGCCCCCTGACCACCACTAACCCTGCCGTATACCCTCCATCAGCGCACCCAGCTTGTGCTCCAGGCGGGCGAGATCGGCTGCCAGTTGCGCGCGCTCTGCCCGCAGGCTGGCCAGATCGACGGTTTCGGTCTGGTCGGCCACGTGCAGGTAACGCGCTGCCAACAGGTTGTAATCGTTGGCAGCGATCTCGGTGGGTGAGGCGCGGTGCGAGAAACCCGCTACCGTGCTGCGGTCGTGGTAGGTGGAATCGATCAGATCGATGTCTTCGGCACGCAGCACGTTTCGCGCGCGGCCATGCTGGTAGCACTGGCTGGCATCAATGAACAGGACATCGTCGGCGGTTCGATTTTTACGCAGTACAAGAATGGCCGTCGCATGGCTGCCGTGCGTGAGCAGCTTGGCAGGCAAGGCAATGATGGCGTCAACCAGGTTTTCCTGGATCAGTTGCTGACGAATATGGCGCTCTGCGCCACTGCGAAACAGCACACCGAGGGACACCAGCACGGCCATGCGCCCTCCCTCAGACCTAAGCGAGGCAAGCATGTGACTGATGAAGGCGAAGTCGGCTGAAGCACGCGGTGGGATGCCGCGTTCGTAGCGCTGGTAAGGGTCTGTGTCCGCCTTGTCGTATCCCCAGTCGCGCAATGAAAACGGTGGATCGCAGACCACCACATCGAAGGTCTGCAGCTGGCCGTGGCCATTCAGCCATTTTGGCTGGCGCAAGGTGTCGCCCCATTCCAGCCGCCAGTCGGGTTCGCCGTGCAGAAACAGGCTCATGCGAGCCAAGCCCAAGGCACGGCCGTTCACCTCCTGGCCGTACAGGCTGCAGCCACCGCCACCGGCGCCATGAAGCCGGGCCTGTCGACTGCAGGCAATCAAGGTTGAGCCCATGCCACTGCAGGGGTCGTAGACCGACTCCCCCACTCTGGGCTGCATCAGCCGAGCGATCAATTCGGCCAGCGATGACGGCGTGAAGCTCTGGCCACTGCGCTTGCCATCGGCCTCTGCCGCGTGCGCTAAAATGGCGTCGCACATGAAGGCTGCGGCCTCGGGGGTGCCTTGTCGATCGCTGCCAAAGTCAAACGCCGGCGTATTGAACACGCGCATCAGCTTGCGCAGCGCCTGCGCTTTGCTGGCTTCGCCGCCCAGGCGCGGCACATTGAAATCAACCCCATGGAACAGCGCTTCGAGTTCGGCGTTGTGCTGCTCGGCAGCGGCGAGCGCAGCGTTGATGCGATGGCCTAGATCAGCGCTTCGGCCCGCTTCCAGCAGTGCCCGAAAGCTCCCTTGCCCAGGCAGAACGTAGGGCTGAACATCGCCCGGCGAGGGCTTGTCCCGCGCTGGCTCTTCACCCGGGTCCGAAATGAACTTGAATACGCCCATGGCCAGCACCAGCTCTGCAGCGTCCTCGACATTGCAGATACCGCGGAAAACCTCGAATGCGTCGCGCACGGCCAGGGTGATCGCGACTCGTCTGCTCTGCTCAGGCATGGGGACCTCCTTCGAGCAGTAACTGCTCAGTCAGGTACGCGGTCTGCGTTTTATCCAACTCGCTCAGCCGATGGCGGATCGACGCGATCTCTTGAGTGGTGCGATCCAGTTCGGCGATCTGCCGCTGTTTATCCAATGAGGGCAGGTCCACGGGGAGGTCCACCAGGGCGGCTTTGGTGAAGGCCTTGATGCTGGTGCCGGTGAGCAACAGGCCGATTTTCAGCTGCATGGATTTTCGGTTCAGGTACCAGGACAGGTAGCGCCCGTCCAGATCCTTGCCGGGGGTGATCACATTCAACTGGCCCAATGGAAACACGGGTTCGTCGGCCCCTTCGAACAGCCAGGCCTTGTAATAGTCGCCGCGCGACGGAATGACCACATCGCCAGGCCGCAGGCAGGCGCTCAGATAGCTGTCGTCGACGCGCACACGCGGCAGTTCCTGCCAGTGCAGTGGCTTGCTGGCCACCAAGTCACGAATGGCCAGCGCGCGGGTGTTACCGTCCACCGCCTCCGCAGGCGGAGAGGTGCGAAAAACCACGGCAGTTCGAACTCGACAGAGCTGAGAAAGCTTCACGGCAAATATCTCTACTGTACAAAGGCAGCTCAATTATAGAGACGCCACTTTCAAATGTGCAAGCAGTAGATCTATTTGCAGTCAAAGGTCCACGATGATGCGATGCTCGCCGCCTACCTAACCCGAGTGCTGTGGATCACGCCCCAGCGGGAAAAACACCCCGTGGCTCCACACCCCCAGCCACGCTTCGCCGTCGACCGAACGGGTTTCGGCCAACGCCACCAACTGATAGAACACGTTGCGGTGAATCAGTGCGTCGAGGTTACCCCGCGCGTTGACGTAGGGTGATGGCTCCTGGGTCTGGGCGTCGGTGAAGACCCGCAGAGGATGCTCGTGCCCCGCGTCGAACACCTCGTCGACATTGCTGGTGAAGCGCAGCACCTGAGCCTGACCGTCGCCCAGCACGTCCAGTGCCACCGCGACGAAGGGTGCGTCCTCCACCTGGATACCCACCTTCTCGACCGGCGTGATCAGAAAATAATCATCGCCGTCGCGGCGCAGGATGGAGGAGAACAGCTTGACCATTGGCTTGCGACCGATCGGGGTGCCCAAGTAGTACCAAGTGCCGTCCCGGGCAATGCGCATGTCGATGTCGCCGCAGAACGCGGGGTTCCACAGGTGTACGGGGGGCAGGCCTTTGTCGGCCCTGGGAATCTGCGCCAGTAAATCGTTGACCTTGCCCGTGTCCGTCATGCCCTGCTCCTCAGTCGCCAAGCCCTAGCAAACGGCGAGCGTAGTCCTGAAGGGGCGGGCCTAGCAAATCTTCCGGCTTGGTGTCGTACAGCGTGAGCAAGCCGCCACGGCTGCGAATTCTCGCGGTGTCGATCAAATAGCGCGTGCTGGTTTCGATCAGCATCAACTGGATCACCCCGCTGTCGACGCCCAGTCGATCCAGGGCTTCCTGGTCCTGCCACTCATCGGTGGTGCCAATACGATCGTCAGCGCGTGCGAAGCGGGTATACAGCAAATAGTGAGCGCCGGCATTGCGCGCCTCGTTCATCGCCTGCTCCAGCCCGAGAGGCGCCTGGGCCCGGCGCACCAGCGGGAAGTACTCGACGAAGCCATGGAAGGCTTCCTCGGCGACCACGTTGGGCCGCGGATAAGCACGCCCCGGGGGAACGAAGGCGCCCTGGGCGATGAAGATGAACGAGTCGGCCTGCACTCGGAAATTGTTCGACCGGCGTGTTTCGCTGTGGTCCAGAACGCCGGCGTCGCTCATGTAATAGCGGGCGCCCTCGCCCAGGTCACTGACCTTCATGCAGCCGCCCAGCGCCAACAGGGCCAGCAGCATCACCAGATTACGCATCGTGCCTCCAGAAGCCGGTGACGGAAAACCGGCGAATAGGCGCCAGATGCAGCTTTTGCGCCAGTTGGAGGCAAAACGACGAATCAGTGGCCAGGGCTGTCCGGATCACGCTTGCGCTTGTTGCCCATGCGCACGCCGATGTCCATCAGAAACTGGAAGAAGCCTTCCTGGTCCTCCAGCACATTGCTCCAGAACGGCGAGTGGTAAAGCGCCACGGCGCCATGCACCAGGGCCCAGGCCGCACAGTAATGGAAGTAGGGCGGCACGTCTTCCAGCTTGCCTTCACTGATCCGCCCCTTGATCAGCACGGTCAGGCGCTCGAAGTTCGAGGCCCGGATGCGATGCAGTTCCTCGACCAGCTCCGGCACCTGGTTGCCCTTGACCACCTTCTCTTCCAGCCGGTCGAACAGCCGATAGCGCTGCGGATCGCGCATGCGGAATTCGAAATAGGCGCGCGACAATGACTCCTTGTCACGATCGATATCGGCGGAGTGCAGCAACTGATTCAAATCGCGCTCATAGTCGAGCATCAGCCGCAGGTAGACTTCGGCCTTGGACTTGAAGTGCTTGTAAATCGTGCCTTTACCAATGCCCACGGCGTCCGCGATCATTTCCACGGTGACGCTGTCTTCACCCTGTTCCAGGAAAAGCTTGAGCGCGGTATCGAGAATCTCCTGCTCGCGGCGACGAAATTCACGGACCTTACGAGGTTCTTTCTGCATAGGAAGGATTGGATCGGAATCAAAGCCCGGTATTATGCCTAACTTGCGCCAAATTGCACGGATCATCCGACATGTCTAGGTTTAACGACGAATTCCCTCAAGCACCGACCCTGCGCTACCTCAACCACGCTGCCGTGGCGCCCTGGCCACAGCGCGCCGCGCTGGCTGCCCAGCGTTTCTGCCAGGAAAACGTCAGCCTCGGGGCCCGGGATTATCCGCAGTGGATGGCCGTGGAGCAGCGCCTGCGCGAACGCCTGATGCGATTGTTGAACGCGCCCTCCAGCGACGACATCGCGCTGGTGAAGAACACCTCCGAAGCGCTCTCCTTCGTGGCCTTTGGCCTGAGCTGGCAGCGCGGCGACCAGATCGTCATCAGCAACGAAGAATTCCCCTCCAACCGTATCGTCTGGGAAGCCCTGGCCGACCAAGGTGTGGAGGTGGTGGCCGTGGACCTGCAAGGCGACCCGGAAGCCAATCTGCTGGCGGCCTGTGGGCCGCGCACCCGGCTGATGTCCATCAGTGCCGTGCAATTCGCCAGCGGCCTGCGCCTGGACCTGTCACGCCTGGGCCAGGGGTGCAAGCAACGCAACGTGCTGTTCTGCATCGACGCCATTCAACAGCTCGGCGCCTGCCCCTTCGACGTGCAGGCCTATGAATGCGACTTTGCCATGGCCGACGGCCACAAGTGGCTGCTGGGTCCGGAAGGCCTGGGGGTTTTCTACTGCCGCGCCTCGCTGCGCAATCAACTCAAGCTCAGTGAGTACGGCTGGCACATGCTCGAGCACATGGGCGATTACGCTCGCACCGAGTGGGAGCCTGCAGCGAGCGCGCGACGCTTCGAATGCGGCAGCCCGAACATGCTGGGAGCCATGGCGCTGGAAGCCAGCCTGTCACTGCTGGAAGAAGTGGGCATGGAGCAAGTTGCCGCGCTGATCGAGGAGCGTATCCAGTGGCTGCACGAAGGCCTGGCCGCCGTGCCCGGCGTGCGCATTCACAGCCCTGCCGAGCCTGAGCGGCGCGCGGGCATCCTGTCGTTCAGCATCGAGGGTGTCGACACCCTGAAGCTGCACGCCTTTCTGATGAAGGAACAGGTGGTGTGCATTCCGCGGGGCCCCGGCTTGCGTTTGTCACCGCATTTCTACACCGAGAAACGTGTAATCGACGAGGCGATAGAGCGCATCAAGCAGTTTGCCTGCAATTGAGTGCTCAGCAAGCGTCGGCGTATTCCAAATCTGTTTAAAAAACGATCAATAGCGGCTGGACGGACGTCAACGCTGAACAATACTAGAGGGTGTCGACACGTCATACACCCCCAAGTGACGTGATGATAAAGGTGCCAATGGACCGCGTACCTTTAGTGTTACTCCTAATGGTCTTAACCCGGATTCACCCCCCAGAACCCGGGTTTTTTTTGCGCGCGATTCGGTGGGCTCAGCAGTGCGCGAGGGGAAACAGCCGTTTGAAGTTCTGCGTGGTCTGCTCGGCCAGTTGCTCGTAAGGCTCACCACGCAGCTCGGCGAGGAATTCGGCCACCTCGCGCACGTATTGCGGCAAATTGGGTTTGCCGCGATAGGGAATGGGCGCCAGGTAGGGCGAGTCGGTTTCCACCAGCAGCCGGTCGGCCGGCACCTGTCGGGCCACTTCGCGCAATGCGTCGGCGTTGCGGAAGGTGACGATGCCGGACAGCGAGATGTAGAAGCCCAGGTCCAGCGCAGCCTTGGCCATGGGCCAGTCCTCGGTGAAGCAGTGCAATACGCCGGCCTGCGGCAGGCTGGCTTCCCGCAGCAGGCGCAGAGTGTCTTCACGGGCGGCACGGGTGTGCACGATCACAGGCTTGGCGGTCTGCTTCGCGGCCTCCAGGTGCAGCCTGAAGGAGGCCTGCTGTAAGTCGGCCGCCTCGGGCTCGTAGTGATAGTCCAGGCCGGTTTCGCCGATCGCGATCACGCGTGGGTGATCGAGCTCGCTCATCAACCAGCCCAATGCCGGCGCTTCGCCCGGGGACAGGTCCAGCGGATGAATGCCGACCGAGCAATCGACATCGGCATAGCGTTCGGCCAGTGCTTTGACCGTCGCCGCGTTTTGCGCGCTGACGCCAATGCACAGGAAATGACCGACGCCGCGCTGGCGCGCGGCATCCAGAGCGGCATCCAGCGAACCCTGGTGCTGGGAAAGATCGAGGCGATCGAGATGGCAGTGGGAATCTACAAGCATCGGGAGGTGAGCACTTACATGGTATGAGTCGGGCGGTCGGACTTCAGAGCACCGGCCAGGTAGGTTTCGATCTTGTTGCGCGCGGTGTTGTCACCGTCGTTGAACTGCACACCCACGCCGGCCGCGCGATTGCCCTGGGCGCCTTTCGGTGTGATCCACGCCACTCGCCCTGCCACGGGAATTTTCTCGGGCTCGTCCATCAGGTTGAGCAGCATGAACAGTTCATCGCCCAGCTTGTAGGACTTGGTGGTCGGAATGAACAGGCCACCGTTCCTGATGAAGGGCATGTAGGCCGCATACAGCACCGACTTGTCCTTGATGGTCAGGGACAGAATACCGTTGCGGGGGCCGGGGCTGGCTGGCTGATTCATTCGGTTTCCTTAACGACGACCACAGACGGTTCAACGGCTGGACAGCTGGCGATTTCAGGCTGGAGCAAACACATCACAATGCTATCACGCAGCGACACAATGCACCGCTCATGACCGGCCCGGCAAGGCCGTCCAGGAGACTAACAGCGATTCAAGCAGCAACACGCGGTTCAAGTTGGCCTTGGCCAGCACTTTCTGGCGCTGCACGAGGATCCAGTCCTGCAGCGACAATACCGCAGGCTGCGGGCTTTTCTGGGCGAGATACTGCAGTACCTTGCGCATGTCGTTCAAGCCTAACCCTTCTTCGTCCTGCGTCAACTGATACCGCAGCACCAGGTTCGACCAGTCGCAGAACCAGTCGAACAGCAGCAGCAGGGGAACTGCATTCCAGGCCTCGGCCAGTTGCGTGGGTGTCTGCTGGGACTTGAGCAGCTTCTTCACGCCCTCGACCACCAGCGCACGCTGCTCGATGATGCCCTGGCGGTGCAACCGAACGGCCGCCAGCGGTGAACCGGCGGCCAGGCTCAGCAGTTCTTCGCACTGCTCGCGGTCGCACTCGGGCAAGGCGTCCTGCAGCCATTGCAGGCTCATCGCGTGCCCGGGCAGCGGGCAGGCCTGTTGCACACAGCGACTCTTCACGGTGGGCAACAGCCGGCTGGGCTGATGACTGACCAGCAGCAACACCGTGTTGCCGGCCGGCTCCTCGAGACTCTTGAGCAAGGCATTGGCCGCGTTCAGGTTCATGGCCTCCACCGGTTCGATCAGCACCACCTTGCGCCCACCCAATTGCGCGGTCTGGACCACGAAGGACACCAGCTCGCGCACCTGGTCGACCTTGATCGCCTTGTCCGCTTCTTCAGGCTCCAGCACATAGTTGTCAGGGTGGCTGCCGGCCGCCAGCAAAAGGCAGGCCTTGCACGTGCCGCAGGCCTGAAGATCGACCGGCTGCTGGCACAGCAGCAGCGCCATCAGGCGCTCGGCCAGGGCGCGTTTGCCGATGCCCTGAGGTCCGTGCAGCAAATAGGCATGGGCGTGTTGCGAGCGACCCGCCAAGTGCTGCCAGAGCGAGTCTTGCCACGGGTATGCAGGTGCCATCAGACAGAAATCCGGTAAAGGCCAGGGACAGGTGGCGGGGTCATTGCTCAGGTGGCCGCGGGCTGTCCGGAAGCTCGGCGGCAGGCGCCGGGTCGACCTCCTCGGGCGTTGGCAGCGGCGCCGGGCTGGAGCGGTAGTCGGCACGGCGCTTGAGCTGGAACTGGCGGACCGCGGCGTTGTGCTGGTCCAGCGTGTCGGAGAATACGTGGCTGCCGTCACCCCGGGCGACGAAGTACAGGCTGCTGCCGTCCTCGGGGTGCAATGCGGCGTGAATCGCCTCGCGGCCCACCATCGCGATCGGCGTCGGCGGCAACCCGGCGGTGGTGTAGGTGTTGTAGGGCGTGGGCTCGCGCAAGTCGGCCCGGGTCAATTTGCCGTTGTAACGCTCGCCCATGCCGTAGATGACGGTCGGGTCGGTCTGCAGCAGCATGCCCGTCTTCAGGCGGCGCACGAACACCCCGGCAATTTCGCCACGTTCTTGCGGCACACCGGTTTCCTTTTCCACCAGCGAGGCCATGATCAAGGCTTGATAGGGATCGCTATAAGGCGCCTGTGGCGAGCGCTCGGCCCATTCTTCGGCCAGCACCCGCTCCAGCCGATTGAAGGCCTGCTCCAGCAATTCCAGATCGCTCATGCCGCGGACGAATTTGTAGGTGTCGGGGAAAAAGCGCCCTTCCGGAAAGGCGGCGCCATGGCCCAGCTTTTCCATTACCTGCGCATCGCTCAGGCCTGCCAGGGTTTGCGTCAGCTTTTCCTGGCGCGCCAACGCCACACGCACCTGGCGGAAATTCCAGCCTTCTACCAGGGTCAGGCCGTATTGCACCACTTCGCCACGCTGCCAGACACCAATCAGGTCCTTGACGGTCATGCCCGGTTCCAGGCGGTACTCACCCACTTGCAACGCCAGGCCCGCATGATTGAAGCGCCAGTACACCCGCAGCCAGAAGGCATCCTGCAGCGTACCGGCCGCTTCCATGCGCATGAATACGCCGGTGGGCGTCGACCGTGCCGCGACATCCAGCAGTTGCTCTTGCGCAACGTTCAGGGGCTGGTTGATCGCGCTGTGCACCTTCCACGCCGCTACACCGACGGTCAGGCCCGCCAGGATCAGCACGGCCTCCACTACCAACAGGAATCTACGCATCACAAATCAGGCATCCAGGAGCTCGCGGGCAATGCGCTGCAGTTTACGGGTCACCGCGCCGGCCTGCCACCTTGCCGCGCCACACGTTAGCACCGGCCAGACCCCATAGACACTGTTGCAGACAAAAACTTCATCGGCGCAGGCCAGGTCATCCAACGAGAAATCCGCTACCAGGGTTTCCATACCCAGCGCCTGCGCCTGGGCGAGCAACTCGGCGCGCATCACGCCGGCCACGCCGCAGCGTGCCAGCGCCGGCGTACAGAGCCTGCCGTCACAAACCATGAACAGGTTGCTGTACACCCCTTCGATTACCCGCCCGGAGGTGTCGCACATCAGACCCTCCGCCCAGCGTGGATCGCTCCACTCGCTGCGCGCCAGAACCTGTTCCAGCCGGTTGAGGTGCTTGAGGCCCGCCAGCGCGGGCTGCTCGGCCAGGCGCATGGCGCACTGGAAAAGCGCCACGCCCTCCTCGGCATGGGCAGACGGATAGGCCGGCAGTGGCGCGGCCTGCAGGATACGCCGCGGTGCGGCCAGGGGGTCGATGGCGTAACCGCGGGGGGCGTCGCCGCGGGTCACGATGACCTTGAGCACGCCGTCGCCCATGGCCGTGGCGAACCGCTGCGCTTCCTCGGTCAGCAGCGCGCTATCGAGTGGCAGGTGCAGGCGCTGGCAGCCGTCCAGGAGACGCGCCAGGTGACGCTCGAAGAGTCGTGGACGACCGCCGCGAACCAGTAGGGTCTCGAACAGGCCGTCACCGTAGGCCAGCCCGCGATTGCTCACGGCCAAGACATCGGCGCTGACCCCGTCGACCCAGCTGTGCATCAGCCGGCGAACCGGCGGAACACCAGAGAGCCGTTGGTCCCGCCAAAGCCGAACGAGTTGGACAACACCACGTCGATCGGCATTTGCCGCGCCACGTGGGGCACGAAGTCCAGGTCGCAGCCTTCGTCCGGCTCATCCAGGTTGATGGTCGGCGGCGCCATCTGGCTGTTGATCGCCAGCACACTGAAAATGGCCTCCACGGCCCCGGCCGCGCCCAGCAAATGGCCGGTCATGGACTTGGTCGAGCTGACGGCCAGGGCATACGCGTGCTCGCCGAACACGGTCTTGATCGCCTTGACCTCGGCCAGGTCACCTGCCGACGTGGACGTGCCGTGGGCATTGATGTACTGCACCTGGTCCGGGCTGATGCCGGCGTCGCGCAGGGCATTGCTCATGCAACGCGCCGCGCCGGCGCCGTCTTCGGGTGGCGACGTCATGTGGAACGCATCGCCGCTGGTACCGAAGCCGATCAGCTCGGCATAGATGGTCGCGCCGCGCGCCTGGGCATGCTCCAGCTCCTCGAGTACCAGAGCACCGGCACCGTCGGACAGCACGAAGCCATCACGGCCCTTGTCCCAGGGGCGACTGGCGCGGGTTGGCTCGTCGTTGCGCGTGGACAGGGCGCGGGCTGCGCCGAAGCCGCCCATGCCCAGGCCGCAGGCAGCCATTTCGGCACCGCCGGCGATCATGACGTCGGCCTCGCCATAGGCGATGTTGCGGGCCGCCATGCCAATGCAATGGGTCCCTGTGGTGCACGCGGTAGCGATCGCGTAGTTAGGGCCTTGTGCACCCAGATGGATGGACAAAAACCCGGAAATCATGTTGATGATGGAGCCAGGCACGAAGAACGGCGAGATGCGCCTGGGCCCGGATTCATGCAGGGTGCGGCTGGTGTCTTCGATGTTGGTCAAGCCACCGATGCCCGATCCCATGGCCACGCCGATGCGCTCGCGGTTGGCGTCGGTCACTTCGAGCCCGGCATTACGCACGGCCTGGAACCCCGCCGCCAATCCGTACTGAATGAACAGGTCGAGCTTGCGCGCCTCTTTGAGCGACAGATATTGCTCGACGTTGAAGTCCTTTACCGAGCCGCCGAAACGGGTGGAATAGGCCGACAGGTCCGTATGTTCGATAGGGCCGATGCCACTGCGGCCAGCCAGAAGGGCCTGCCAGGTACTCGGCACATCGGTGCCCAACGGCGACAGCATACCCATACCTGTGACCACGACGCGTCTACGCGACACAGCACTCTCCTTATTCTAAAGACATCGCTGCAGTTCTCATCTAAAGAAAAAACCGCACGCCGATCAAGGCAGTGCGGTTTTTCCGAGACAAACAGCGACGATTACAAAATGTTACGCCTGGTGGGCGGTCACGTAATCGATAGCAGCTTGAACAGTGGTGATCTTCTCGGCTTCTTCGTCAGGAATCTCGGTCTCGAATTCCTCTTCCAGAGCCATGACCAGCTCAACGGTGTCAAGGGAATCAGCACCCAGATCTTCTACGAAAGAAGCAGTGTTGGTGACTTCTTCTTCCTTGACGCCCAGTTGCTCGGCGACGATCTTCTTGACGCGTTCTTCGATGGTGCTCATACCTTGTTTTCACTCCTAATGGACATATGTCAGGCAGCTGGCCGGTGTGTAAGTTTATAGAAGAAGCGCGGCTTTTCAAGCTCAACGCGTTATCCCCCCTCGGCACCGACCCCCTACCTAAAATTTGATTGCAGCTTTATAACGGATTTTAGACGGCTCGTATGACATTTTTCTGAAACGATCCGTCACATTGTAGCTACATGTACATCCCGCCGTTGACCGGAATTGTAGCTCCTGTCACGTACCCTGCGCCTTCGGAAGCCAGAAATGCCACAACCTTGGCAATTTCGTCGGCCTGCCCCAGGCGCCCCAGCGGGATCTGCGCCTGCAGCGCTTCGCGTTGGGCTTCTGGCAACTCGCGGGTCATGTCGGTATCGATGAAACCAGGCGCTACCGAGTTGACGGTGATCGCCCGCGAACCGACTTCACGCGCCAGAGCCCGGCTGAAACCTTCGAGCCCGGCCTTGGCCGCGGCATAGTTTACCTGCCCAGCGTTGCCCATGGCACCTACAACTGAACCGATACTGATGATTCTGCCCCAACGGGCCTTGCTCATGCCGCGCAATACGGCCTTGGACAGGCGAAACAGACTGTTCAGGTTGGTGTCGATGACCGAATGCCATTCGTCATCTTTCATGCGCAGCATCAGCGTGTCGCGGGTAATCCCGGCGTTGTTGACCAGAATGGCCGGTGCACCGAACTGTTCCTGGATCTTCGCCAGCACAGCGGCGACCGACGCGTCATTGCAGACATCGAGGGCCAGGCCGGTGCCGCTGACGCCGTGCTCCTTGAGTGTCGCGGCAATGGCTTCAGCGCCTTTTTCGGTGGTCGCGGTGCCGATCACGGTCGCGCCCAGACGGCCCAGCTCCAGGGCGATCGCCTGGCCGATGCCACGGCTTGCGCCGGTGACCAGTGCAACTTTACCTTGCAGGCTCATGCGAGCTCTCCTCGTTCAGGCCAGCGCTGCGCGAGCGGCAGCGAAGGCGTCAGGGGTATCGATGGTGTGGGTGCTGACCTGTTTCGCGCAGCGCTTGTTCAAGCCGGCCAGCACTTTGCCAGGGCCGCACTCGACCAGCTCGGTAACGCCGCGCTCGGCCAGGCAGGCAATCGACTCGACCCAGCGTACTGGCATGTAGAGTTGGGCCAGCAGGTCACGCTTGAGGGTGTCCAGGTCGGCAACCACACTGGCGCTGACGTTCTGCACCAGGGGGATAGCAGGCGCCTGCCAGGCAATGGCCGCGACGGACTCGGCGAAGCGCTCGGCCGCAGGGCGCATCAATTCGCAATGCGACGGTACGCTGACCGGCAGCGGCAGGGCGCGCTTGGCGCCGCGCGCCTTGCACGCTTCGATGGCGCGGTCGACCGCAGCCCGGGAACCGGCGATGACCACTTGGCCCGGCGAATTGAAATTGACCGCACTGACCACTTCGCCCTGTGCCGCTTCGGCGCAGGCGGCCAGCACGTCGGCGTCTTCGAGGCCGAGGATCGCGGCCATGCCGCCCTGCCCGGCCGGAACGGCTTCCTGCATCAGTTGACCACGGCGCTGCACCAGCCTGACCGCGTCGGCCAGGCTCAGGCTGCCAGCGGCCACCAGTGCACTGTATTCGCCCAGGCTATGCCCGGCCACGTAGGCCGGACGCGGCCCGCCATCCTGCAGCCACAGGCGCCACAGCGCGATGGACGCCGTGAGGATGGCCGGCTGGGTCTTGTCGGTCTGATTGAGTTGCTCTTCCGGGCCTTGCTGGGTCAATGCCCAGAGGTCGTAACCCAACGCCTCGGAGGCTTCTTTGAATGTGTCGACAATCAGTGACTGTTGCGCGCCCAGGTCGGCCAGCATGCCGAGGGACTGGGAACCTTGCCCTGGAAAGACGAATGCGAGGGATGCAGACATTGAACAAGCCCTTAATGATCTTGTCGTCGGAACATTGCTGCCTGACGGGGCCAGGCGCAAAAAACTGACAATTGGATGGCCAATAGAACCGGGGGGTCACATTGTAAGCACTCCCGGGTGGATATACCTACAGCAACCGGTCTTCTAGACGACTGCGCAAGCGCTCGGGCAGCCCTTCGCGAGCCTGTACCGCGGCGCGATCGATGGCGGCGCGCAGGCCATCGACGCCCGCAGCACCATGGCTTTTCACCACCACGCCCTGCAAGCCCAGCAAGCTGGCCCCGTTATGCCGCGCTGGCGCCAGGTCGACCTGCAGGCGGCTGAGCAGCGGCACCGCCAGCGCGCCCACCAGGCGCGCGGCCAGGCTGCGACGGAACAAGCCCTGCATCCGCTCGGTGATCATCGTCACCAGGCCTTCGCTGGACTTGAGCAGCACATTGCCGACGAAACCGTCACACACCACGACATCGGCCTCGCCCCGGTAAAGCCCGTCGCCCTCGATGAAGCCGATGTAGTTCAGGCCAGACGCCTGCTGCAGCAGGCTGGCCGCCTGCTTGACCTGTTGGTTGCCCTTGATGTCCTCGGTGCCGACGTTCAGAAGCGCGACCCGCGGCCGGGCGATGCCCTGAATCTGCGCCACCACTGAGCCCATCACCGCGAACTGGTAGAGGTTTTCGGCGCTGCAGTCGACGTTGGCGCCCAGGTCGAGGAGCTGACAATACCCGGCGCGGGTGGGAATGGCCGCGATCATCGCCGGCCGATCGATGCCTGGCAGGGTTTTCAGCACGTGCCGTGACAATGCCATCAGGGCGCCGGTGTTGCCGGCACTGACCATCGCCTGCACCGTGCCGTCACGCAGCAACTCAAGGGCCACGCGCATCGATGAATCGGGCTTGCCGCGCAATGCCAGCGAGGGGCGATCATCCATGCCGATGACTTCACTGGCCGGCATCACATGCAGACGCGAGCGATCCACGGCAGCGTGGTTGCCAATGAGTTCTTCCAGCAGGGAGGCGTGACCGACGAGGGTCAGGTGCAGCGAGGGGGTTGCAACGAGACAGGCCAAACTGGCCTCGACAATGCTGCGGGGACCGAAGTCCCCGCCCATTGCGTCAATCGCGATGGACTGAGCGGACAAGATTTACTCGTCAGCGCCCTTGTCGATCACTTTACGGCCACGGTATACGCCTTCTGGCGATACGTGGTGACG
>Ga0157371_10000401_pt1 | contig 54323 bp, 52 predicted proteins | sample C45metaG_FD_113462 | JGI IMG/M metagenome (GOLD analysis project Ga0157371, IMG submission 113462) | Corn rhizosphere microbial communities from Kellogg Biological Station, Michigan, USA - C4-5 metaG | ecosystem: Host-associated > Plants > Roots > Rhizosphere > Soil | place: USA: Michigan... | reverse complement strand
TGCAAAAACTAAGGATTGATCATAACATGTGCGTGATAAGTTCCGGGGTCCATGAGCCATGGCATACCGGGAGCAGACGCCTTTTCAGGCAAACCTGTTCCTGCAGCTGTTGCAAAAGGCATGTAAATTACATATCTTAAATAACCATTTTTTACTTCACCGGTTGAGTGGTTTACATCCTTCGCATTTGCAGAATATACATACAAAGTGGACGGGTTTTTGGGCATTTGAAGTGTGCCTTCTTTTACTTCTTTTCCGCGTTCATCAAATACCTGTTTAAAGTTCATACCTTGTTTTCTCAATTCCCTGCCTCTTTGCATAAGAGGTTCCAGGTTTTTATTGTAACAGGCAACTGAAAAAGAAGAATCAGCAGGATCGTCTGCGACACAAATCATTTCATTGGTTCCTTTCTTTATGATCGCCAGTTGGTTATTGGCATCATATCCGTAGACTGTAGCGCTGTCTCTTTTTTCGGGAGGCGCAGCCAGCAAGGCCAGCTTTACCTGCATCTCTGCATTTGGTACATCCGCCTTAAAGGGAATGGTATCATGCACAATCGCTGAGGTGTTCTTTTTTACAGCGGTAGAATCCGTAGTAGCAGAAGTTGCGCCGTTTTTGTTGTTACATCCAAAACACAGTATAATTGCAAGTAGCGAGAATAAGATGAGTTTCATAATGCAATGATTAAGTTGAATGATAAAAGATACAAAGAGCAAGGTTGTATAAAGGTAATAAGTTATTAGTAAGCAAGCCGTTTCAATTTTAGCATGTCAAATGCAATGTAAATAACTTTCCGCCTTGCATGTGCTGCATTGGCAAGTTTACCGGAAAAGCCTGCGCAGGAGACGCGACCGGAAAAATCAAATTGTTTCTATTGCTTCTGTCAACAAAAGAACTTTATTTTCCTGCTTGTATAAAAGCGTATCGCAATGCAACGGTAGCCTGGCTTACTTTATACGCATTCGTTTGATCAGCTGTAAAAGGTAGCCTTATGGGAAGCATTCCGGCAACAGAGATATTCAAACTTTTTTTAATGGCTACACCCAATTCAGGGCGAACCGTGATCCTGTCGTCAGGGCCGGGAGTTGGAACATATTTATTAGAGCTTCCTTTTCTTGTTTCAAAATTTAAAAGTACGGGAAGAGAGCCGGCCCCGACCGCATAAAAAGTGAAATTCGCTTTTTTTACAAAGGCATAACCTGCACCAAGAGAGAAATTTACCATAGTCGTTTTCACTTTGAAATAGTCTTTATTAAAACTATTTGAAAGCGACATAACACTTACTGCCGGTTCAAAAAATAGTTCACCAAAATTTCTTTGACTGTAGATTCTTAATCCAACTTCCAGTGACGGTGAAAAGGAAGTGTTATCGAAAGTGTAACGGCCATAAACATCTTCCAAACCTGCCACGTTTGAATTTGCACCAAGTCCAATTAATATTTCAGAAGGATATTTATTCCGCAACTTTTCGGTAGCATGAGCCTGATCATTAAAGATTCCAGCAAAAAAATTAATGAGGTCGTTTTCTTTATAATTCAGGTGTTGTACTTTAAAATCAAGTTGCGGAATATTTTTGTTTTTAAATTGCTGTTGCAAAAAGTACTTATACCCATAAAATGGAATAGCTGTGGAACTATTGAGTGTTTCATAAAATTCCAGTTCGTTTATATCCCGGCCGTCGGAGAAATAAAAATTGGTCCTTTTGCTATCAAACAGTTTATATAAAGAGTAATTCTGATACTGATAGATCTTTCGGAGAAAAACGTTGATGGAATCTTTTACCATTTGGTCACTTTGAAGTTCCTGGGTACCGATAACATTTTCGCTATTCAGAATTCTTGTACCATGGTAGCTGACATACTGGTCTAAACCGGAAGAAAAGCTTTTACAATTTTCAGGAGTTATAGTGATGGTACGGTTGGCAATATCTTTAAAAATAACGGAGGTTGGATTCTTTGACCACTCTTTATAATTCTCAATTTTCCCTTGAATGGTTTCTCCATTAGTAGTTACATAAGAATCCTGGGAAAAAGCAAAAGAGGTACTCATAACCATAAAGGCAAGCAGAAGCATTGGTTTCATAAATAACTAGTTTTATAAAACAAAGAAAAGGATTTTTTGATATTTTTTTCTTTTATTGAAAATATTTTTTTGAAAAAGTCAGTATGGTTTGCTGATAACAATGTTATCATTCCAGAGAAACCGGGAGTGTGGGTGCGGAATATAATAGGTTTGAATGTTGCAGAGCCATGGTGATCCCCCGCTTTTCTGCAAGCATAGAGCTAAAAGCATCAGTTGGTTTTGATAAGCTGTTGCACAAGGAATTCCATCAGCCAAATTGTTCAGTTTCTAAGATTATTCAGACAGTGTTAAATATTAATCTTAGCGGTTGACTGTTACCTTTAAAAAAGTTACCGGAATATAAGTGGTATTCTCATTCCCGCTTTTGTTCTCACTGATAAACAGCGCTTCCAATTCCTGCTGCAATGCATCGGCCTTACCATTCTTTTCGGCCGCTTCGAAAGCATTCATTGTAGGACCGTAATAATTTCTGAAATTGCTGAGAAAAACCAGCGGTGAATAATCTGCAATAAAGGTAAACGTCTCTTTTTCGCATGATATATTTTCTTTTGGAATTCCGGCACTCATAAAGCGTTCCGTTACATGGCTCCCGACGCCCCATAGCATTGGGCTTATAAAGCCTTCAGGCGGCGGCGGGGTATACGCAGAACAAACCTTTAATATTTGCGCCACAAGCGTTGGGTCGCCCGGTATCCAGTTACCCATTACGATGCGGCCGCCTTTACGTGTTACGCGAACCAACTCTTTCGCTACGTCAAAAGGCCGCGGTGCAAACATGGCACCGAAGATGCTGATCGTCAGATCAAAACTTCCATCCTGCTGATCTTTCAGATCCATTACATCGCCTTCGAAAATTTTACAATGATCAGCGACACCTTCTTTTTCTGCCCGTAAATTAGCGGCTTTAACAAGGTTGCGCGAAATGTCAACGCCGGTTACGTTAGCGCCAAGTTTCGCTGCCGGTATAGCTGTGTCGCCGTCTCCGCAGGCAACATCCAGAACTTCCATTCCAGGTTTTATCCCTAATTTCGAAACCAGTTCTGAAGAGCTTTCACGCATGGTGTCAGCTAATTTAGTGAAGTCGCCTTTTTCCCATAATTCTCTGTTTGGATTCATTGTGTTTGTTTTTATAGTTTAAAATAGCTGTTTCCCCACCATATTATTATTTGGAAAAATATTATTGCATTAAATTTCTCCTCTCAAATTTATCGGTTATTTTTGAAATCATATAAAAATATTTTGGCATAATCAAAAATGTATTTTTAGAACATTTTTGCTAATTCAAAAAGCAGTCAAATAATCAGGAATGGTTGCAAATTGTCCGGCTATAAAAGATAATAGAAAGGAAAATAGTTGAAGATAAAAGTTCAGTAAGAAGATTGGTGAAATATTTTCGTTTTAAAAATCCTGTTTACATGGAATGCAACAGCTTGGGAAAAAGCCACGATGAAATAAGATTACTTGTACGGGAAAGGATATCAGTACAAATTTGTGCCACATTATCCAGCTTTAACCGCTCTAAGGGTTATCAGAGTTTCATAGTCGGGATCCTTAAAATCCAGTTCTTCTGAAGTTAATTCTTCAGAAGCCATCCCCAGCAGAAAAGCCATCGCAACTAAGACATTCCCATGTACATTTACCTGTAAATTACCGGCGGAAAAAACGTCGCCAAACAGTTTGTTTGCTGCGGCACTGGTAAACCTCCAATAATCGCCCCAGCGATCCATATCGTAGCGGCATATCGGACTAAGCGTTGGAAGGGATGCAAGGAGAACGCCTCCCGGCTTGAGTATCCGGTGAAGCGTTCTCACCGCAGCATGTACATCATATATGAACTGCAGGGTTTGTGTAATAATAATACAATCGAAATTATTGGATGGCACATGATCTGCGAAGGTTAAATTTGCTATTATCGTAGGATTTGAATCCGGATGTGCCTGATCCAGCACTTCTGAGCGGGTGATACGTTCTCCTCCAAACATTTTCGTATAGCGGTCATCGCCGATCTCCACGACGTGGCCTGAAATGTTTTCTGAATATTGATTTAAAAACTTTTCAATGTAGTAACGATCGATCGGCTGCCCCCTGTCGTATCCAAATGACCTGGTAAGCGGCTCCAATCTTCGCAAATCACCAAAATTTACTTGTCCTACTTCTACGGTTCCGGTTTCGTGATGAGTATGAGAATCTTGCTGCCCGAACATAAAGTTATTTTGAGTAAAAAATTTTGAACTTCAAGAACAGTGCCGCAAACCGTTCTTCTAATCAATTAAACTCTCGTTTTCGTGTTACCTGGCTAAAGCTTCATTGGAGGGCTCAACTACGTTTTAAGAAAAAAAATAATTTTCAGAATTCGCCAGAGGAAGTTCAGAAAGGCATGAATCATGAAATGAATTGCAGATTGAAAAAAACAAGAGATTATCACCGAAAACAATTTATTACTTTTGAAGATATAAAAATAGGGCAGCAGATTTCCGAAGGGTTAAAATGTTTTATTGATGAAAAAAGTAAAGCTTATTTTATCGTTTCTTTTAATAACAAGCGCTTGTTTCTGCCAGGTGCGTCCGGTAAACAAAAATCAGGACGTGGGTAAGGTTTATTTCAACCCGGAGATTCCCGCTTCTTTTCCGGGTGGAGAATCCGCCTGGAACAATTTTGTTGCATCTAATCTCGATACAAATATCCTCATTAAAAACGGCGCTCCGGCAGGAACTTACACTGTTAGCGTCACGTTTATAGTCGGCATGGATGGTGTCCTAACAGATGTCGTATGTAAAAATGACCCCGGGTATGGAATGTGCCCCGAAGCCGTTCGGCTGGTCAGGAAAAGTGGTAAGTGGAAACCTGCAACTCAAAATGGAAGAATTGTAAATGGATTAAAGTTGCAGCCGATCGTTTTTACGATAAAATGATTATGCACAATAGTTCTTGTTTTCAGATTTAGTGATCACGGTTTTACACGTCAACAGGAAGCTTCTACAAGTTGTATCTTCACATGCAAATGCGATCTGTCAACCAGCTATTTTATTCGGGTACCAGCGGCCTCGACCTTCCTGTTCCAAGGTCGCAATATCCTCCTGAGTTCCGGGGAAAGAGCAGGTTACAGTATTATTCCTCGTTATTTAACTCTATCGAAATCAACAGCATTTTTTATAAACTTCCCAGGAGCTCTACGGTGGTTAACTGGGCGGAGAGTGTTCCCGATAATTTCCGGTTCACCTTCAAAGTTTCCAAAACAATCACGCATGTAAAAGGGCTGAAGTTTGCGACAAAAGATGTTGATGATTTTATTAAAGTCGTTGAAAATATTGGTGAAAAGAAAGGATGCCTGCTCGCACAGTTTCCGCCTTCGTTAAAGATTGAAAAGCTCGACCAGTTACAAAGGCTTTTAGAAACACTGGGTGAGGCAACTTATAACAGCGATTGGAAACTTGCTATAGAATTTCGTGACCCGTCCTGGTACGAACGCGAAGTCTATGAATTGCTCGGGGAGTATAACTGCGCCATGGTTATCCAGGATATACCTAAATCTGCAACGCCATTGAATGATGTAAGAGGTGACTTTATATACCTGCGTTTTCATGGGCCTGAAGCAAGATACCGGGGCGATTACACTGATGAATTTTTAAAACGATATGCAGGTTATATAAAAAAATGGATCAGTGAAAAAAAGATTGTATATGCTTACTTTAATAATACGGTAGGCGCTGCTGTAAAAAACCTGCAGTCCTTAAATAAGTTTGTGCAATCATAACAGGGATTTATGAAAAGCGAAAAGATTCGGCAAATCGAACTGTGGAGAATTTAGAACGAACTACAAAATTCTACACAGAATTAGGATTTAGACCTAACGGATCTGCAAAAGAACTTGCACAGAAAACCTCCGGAACTGATACGATCAATATTCATATTATTTTTTTATTGGCAAAACATTTGGTGTGTCATTGTGCATGGAAGAATGGTTAAAATCAGCAGTGGTTTTCTTAAGCCACATTATTGAATTGGTAGGATCGCTGGTTATTGCTTTTGCTCTTTTGACTTTTATTTACAGGTTCATTATCTCTCATCTTGGGGTTAAACCACACCGTGGCAATATTGAATTAAGGGTAAAATTTGGATCTTATCTTACTTTGGCCCTGGAGCTTTTATTGGGCGCAGATATTCTCGTTACTGCTGTTGCTCCTACATGGAATGACATTGGTAAACTCGCGGCAATTGCAGCAGTAAGAACGGTGTTGAATTATTTTTTAGAACGTGATTTGAAAGCGTGGGAAAAAGAAAAACAACAGGAAAATGATTTAAATCAAAAAGTAATTGAAGATAGCCGGGTGTGAATATTTTTCTTTTCATAGTAAACCAACTTTTAATTTAAATTTCTATTTAAAAGAAAGAAGTGAAAAAGATAAATAGAATAATTTTGCTATTGCTATAAAATTTGAAAGATTTTGAAAAGAATAGCTATCATAACCGGCGCTGCAGGCAATCTTGGAAAAGCGGTTGCGAAAAAGTTTATTCAGGAAGGTTACCAGGTTGTAGGAACCATCCATAACACATCAACGGCCGGCGATTTTCCGAAAGATCATTTTGAAGAAGTAATCGTTGATTTATCAGATGAAGAAAAGTGCCAAAAATTTGTAGATGAAGTTGTACAAAAATACGGCAAAATAGACGTGGCGGTTTTAACGGCAGGAGGGTTTGCAGTTGGAAATATTGAATCGACGAAAAGCGTTGATATTCTGAAACAATACCGGCTCAACTTTGAAACCGCTTATAATATCGCCCGGCCGGTATTTATCCAAATGAATAAACAAAACGCCGGTCGTATTTTTTTAACCGGTTCCCGTGCGGGCTCGGAGACATCCGGAGCAAAAGAAACAATCGCCTATTCCTTATCCAAATCTCTTATTTTTCGTTTGGCAGAAATTCTGAATGCAGAATCAAAAGGAAAAAATGTAGTAACCAGCGTGATCGTGCCAAGCATTATTGACACGCCGGAGAACCGGCAATCCATGCCGAAAGCGGATTTCAGCAGCTGGGTAACACCTGCACAAATTGCAGATGTTGTGTTTTATTATTGTACTGACGAAGCTGCTGTAATAAGGGAGCCTGTGATCAAAATTTACAAGGATTCGTAAAAACAAAAGATACTCATTAACGTCTCTTCCCGGATGGTGCACAAATTTCCCCCGAGTTCTCTTTTTATAACCACGGTAAATTTCTATTAAATAAATCTTTTAATGCACGACGGGCTGCATAATAGCCGCAAATGCCATGAACGCCGCCGCCAGGTGGAGTGGAGGAAGAACAAACATAGATGCCTTTTGCAGAAGTACGATAAGGTGAAAGCCTTAGAGCCGGCCTTGTAAAAATCTGATCAATTGTAGCGGCTCCTCCGTTGATATCTCCTCCCACATAATTTGAGTTGTAAAGTTGCATATCAGCAGTGTTCATTACATGGCGTGCAAGAATACAATCTCTGAAACCGGGAGCAAAACGCCCGACTTGTTTTTCAATAACTTCTGACATGTCCCTTTTCGAACCATTCGGAACATGGCAATAAGCCCAGGCAGTTTGTTTTCCTTCGGGCGCTCTTGATGAATCGATCACTCCCGGCTGAACGAACAATACAAACGGTTTATCAGAAACTGTATTTTTTGAAATGATGTGTTCGCTTTCATAAATTTCCTCAAAATTTCCTCCAACATGAATTGTCGGCGCTTTTCTGCATTTGTCATTTATGAAAGGCGCCGGCTGAGACAAAGCCCAATCTATTTTAAAAACGCCTTCACCATACTGATACCTGCGCAATTGCCATTTATAAAATTCAGAAAATTGTTTGCCTGCTATTGAAAGAAGTTGCGCCGGCGTTACATCGAGCAAAACGACACGGGAAGATGGCAATTGCTGTAAGGAAGTAATCATATTGCCGGTTTGTATTTCACCTCCTAAACTTTTGAAGCAATTAGACAAAGCAAGGGTAATTTGCTGAGCGCCAACTTTTGGTATCGGCCAGCAATTAATGTGAGCAACCGTGTTGAGCACGAGGCCAATGGCAGAAGTAGTGGCTTTGTTTAGCGGAAGCATGGAATGCGCTGCCATTCCAGCAAAAAGCGATCGGGCAGCATTGGTAGTAAACTCATTTTTTGCGAAATTTCTGCCTGAGCTCATTGCGTAATAAGCAAATCTTGCTTTTGTTTCTGTAAAGTTGCTTATATGAAGCGGCGCTACAAATGCGGAGCGAATAGAAGGCCATTCGTTTACCAAAGGAGAAAAAATTCGTTTATAATTGCCTGCATCTTTACCCAATTCCGCGGCAGTGTTTTCTATTGACGATTGAATAGCTACAGCAGAACCATCGTCAAACGGATGAGCAACGGCATATTCGGGTTGCAGGTATTCAAGTCCAAATTGTTGAAGATGTAACGGTTGGAAAACAGGAGAATCTTCTCCCAAAGGATAAACGGCAGAACAAACATCATGGATAAAACCGGGAAGTGTTAATTCTGCGGAACGCATTCCGCCTCCTAATGTATCTTTTCCTTCAATCATCAAAACGGAGAGTCCGGCACGCTGCATAGTAATTGCTGCGGCAAATCCATTAGGCCCGGAACCAACAACAACGGCATCGTACTTTGTGTTCATTTGCATGTTTAATGAAAGTTATATTATCTGCAAGAATCAATCTAATTTTTTCTGGAGAAAATAAAAATCGTTCGATGACGCTGAATACTCTTTGGCAACTTTCTTGTGGCGCCCTTTATGCAGGCTTAATTTGTTTGCATGCACGATATGGAGGAATTAAACCAACAAGAAAATGAATCAGAAAGTGTGGATATCCGGCCAACATATTGGCTCACACGCTTTATGATCTTGCGGCTCCTGGGAATCATTTATGCCGTTGCTTTCCTGGTTGCAATCAATGAAATAGTTCCCCTTATCGGTTCCGACGGGCTTACGCCGGTAAATATTTATCTGCATGAAATTAAAAATGCACTTGGCTCTACTGGTGCAGGTTTTATACGATTGCCCTCACTTTTCTGGTTTTTTCATTCTGATACGTCGCTGCTCACCGTAGCCTGGATTGGCTTTATTCTTTCACTGGTTGTTGTTGCGGGGTACGCCAATGTTCCCATCCTGGCAATCCTTTGGTTTCTTTATATGTCAATCGTTCACGTAGGCCAGGAATGGTACGGATACGGCTGGGAAATCCAGCTAACTGAAACCGGGTTCCTGGCGATTTTTCTTTGTCCTTTACTAGACATGCGACCTTTCCCAAAACATCCACCGCCTTTCCCGATAATTGTTTTATTTCGTTGGTTGATTTTTCGCATTATGATGGGTTCGGGATTAATTAAAATCCGCGGTGACCAGATCTGGCGAAACGGCACAGCGCTTTATTATCATTTTGAAACGCAACCAATTCCGGGGCCTTTAAGCCGATGGTTTCATTTTCTGCCTCATAGTGTTTTAAAAATCGGCGTTTGGTTCAATTTTCTTGCAGAATTGATTGCGCCTTTGTTCGTCTTCTGGCCACGGGTGGCACGCCACATTGCAGGAGTAGTAATCGTTTTGTTCCAGCTTACTATTATTTTGAGTGGTAATCTTTCTTTTTTAAACTGGCTGACGATTGTTCCCGCCCTTGCCTGTTTTGATGATGGTTTTTGGTCAGCGATTCTACCGGCTGCACTGGTAAATAAAGCAAAAATTGCAGATCAGAATTCGGTCACATCAAGGCCGATGCTAACTACAGCATGGGTTGTTACAGCACTTGTTGTACTGCTTAGTTTTCAACCTGTTTTTAATATGCTTTCTCCTGCTCAAATCATGAATACTTCTTATGACCCGTTTGATTTGGTAAATACTTACGGCGCATTTGGAACTGTTGGCACTGAACGGTTAAACGTCGTTTTTGAAGGAACGAATGATAAAAGTCCAACTGACAGCAGCGATTGGAAACCTTATATTTACAGGGGTTTGCCTGTTTTGCCCGATAAACGTCCTCCTCAAATAGCGCCTTATCAATTGCACTTAGACTGGCAAATGTGGTTCGCCAGTATGGGTACTCCTGAGGAATATCCGTGGACATACAATCTTATCTGGAAATTACTTCACAATGATCGCAAAATAACCAGTTTGTTTGCAGCTAATCCTTTTAAGGACAAACCTCCAAAATTTATACGGGCAACTTTATATCATTACAGCTTTGCAAAGCCTGGAAATGCAAAAGGACTCTGGTGGAACAGGGAGAAGTTGGGAACATGGATTGCTCCATTATCAGTTACAGATTCCAGTCTCATTAATTTTTTAAAAAGTGAGCAATGGATCCGATAGCTGCTTTTGAAATGCTAGCTTTATCAATAATAAAAGGTTTTTTTATAAACACTTTTTTCCCGGTAAAAGATATTTCCAACTTTTTTTCTGAATATGTTTTTATATTCACTGTTTATATTTTCTTATGAGAAAAAAAAGAAACGTTCTTTCCCCGATTACTATTTTGATGATTGTAATCCTCATAGCCGCATTAGCTACGTGGTTTGTTCCGGCCGGACGATATAACACGCTTTCTTTTAATAACAATAGTTTCAGCTATCAAACTGATTCCTCCGATATTAGTTTACCCTTTACCCGTCATACGCTTGACAGCCTCGGCATTTTTATATCTCCTGAAAAATTCGCATCAGGTTCTATCAGAAAACCCATTGCGGTTCCGGGCACTTTTCATTTGGTTCCAAAAAATGCACAAGGGGCCGTTGATATCCTGGAAGCGCCTTTAAATGGCATAACGGACGCGATAGAAATTATCTTATTCCTTCTGATCATCGGTGGATTTATGAATGTTTTCCACGAAACCGGAGCCATGGTGAAAGGACTTACTTCGTTATCTTATAAAATGAAAGGGAAAGAATCATGGCTGATCATCACGCTCACATTTTTATTTTCATTCGCCGGCTCCTCTTATGGTATGGCAGAAGAAGCCCTCGTTTTTTACCCGGTAATGGTTCCGTTATTTTTGGCAGCCGGGTACGATCTTTTAGTGCCGGTAACGGTGATCTTTGGCGGAACTCAATTGGGCACTTTGTCTTCGTTCACCAATCCTTTCGCCACAATAATAGCGTCAAATGCCGCCGGTGTAAATTGGGCAGACGGCTTACCAGAGCGGATACTTATGTTCCTGGTTTCTACAGCGATTATGATCTGGTATCTTGTCCGCTACGCGGAAAAAGTGAAAAAAGATCCTCAAAAATCGATTGTTTATAAAGTGGATGGCAACGTTATTTCTCCGTATGAAAATATTAAAACCGCAACAGTAGCGGAACCTTTATCCAAAAGAACCAAAGCTTTATTGACCTTGTTTCTGTTTACATTTCTGACGATGATAGCCGGCGTTGTGTGGTTCGGCTGGTGGCTGACAGAAATGTCGGCATTGTTCCTTGGCGTTTCTATTTTAATCGCCATTATTACGAAAACAAATGAAAGGAAATTTCTGGACCAATTTATAAAAGGAGCTGAAAATTTACTGGCAGTTGCTTTTATCGTTGGAGTTGCCCGCGGCGTTACCATTGTATTAAACAACGGCCATATCAGTGATTCCATTTTGTTTTATTCATCCAAACTAGTAAGTGGAATGCCGGCATCGCTTTTCATCGTGGTATTGCTGATCTTATTTATGATCTTCACTTTATTTATTTCTTCTACTTCAGGAATGGCGGTGCTCACGATGCCTATTATTGGCGGCCTTGCAGTGATTGTAAATGTACCCGGTCGGGAAATTGTGAACAGCTATTTATTCGGAATGGGAATCATGGGATTTCTGACTCCAACCGGATTAATTTTGCCCTCGCTTGCTTTGGTAAATGTTAGTTTAAAGGCGTGGTGGAAATTTATTTATCCGCTGCTGATCATTCTTTTTATCGTCTGTTCGTTGTTTCTGATCATTGGTATTCATATAAAATAAACTGCACATGATTTTTGCAAATGCGAGTAGAAAAATGCATTATTTCTTTATTTACTGAACAAAGTTTTTATCAAAAAGATACTTTACATGTTAGTTTTTCAAATAAAGTTTGAAGAAAAATTTGTGTAGTTAAATAACATCAGATATATTTGTAGTCAAATAACTACATAATGAAGTTAAGACGCGATGTTTTCCAGGCGCTGGCCGATCCTACCAGAAGAGCGATTCTCCTGTTGGTCGCCTCACAAACCATGACGGCAGGCGCTATCGCTTCAAACTTTGATACTGCAAGGCCGACCGTTTCAAAACACCTGCAAATACTTACCGAATGCGAATTGCTGGAGCAGGAGCAAAACGGCAGAGAGATCTATTATCACATTAATGCAAAAAAAATGAAAGAAGTAGCGGACTTCATTGAACCTTTCCGCAAAATGTGGGACGACAGGTTTGATAAGCTGGAATCAGTGATGAAAAAATATAAACGTAAATAATGTCGAATAAGAAATAAGCATGAATACTTAAAAACGGACGCGCAAGAAGCTGCACCCGCAACGAAAAATATGTGAAGCAGAAATCACTATAAAACGGGAGAAACCGAAAATCCAAAAGAGTAGGGCAATAAAACAAAAATTATGAACAAAGGCATTACAACTATTATTTATCCTGTGGGGGACGTAAAGAAAGCGAAAACAGTATTTCAAAAATTTTTAGGAGTTGAACCGTATTCTGATCAACCATATTATGTTGGCTTTAAGATTAACGACCAGGATGTTGGCTTTATTCCAAAGACTCCGGGAGCAGAAATGACCGCTTTTTATCATGTTGACGATATTAAGAAGAGTCTTCAAATTTTTCTGGATGCCGGCGCGGAAATCGTACAGGACATAAAAAAGGTTGGAGGAGAAAGGTTAATTGCGAGTGTAAAAGATCAGGACAGTAATATTATCGGGCTTATTGAAAATTAACGACAGATAAAATGGAACAAAAAACAAAAATCAATGCAGAAGCCGGCAAACACGATTTATTTATAACCCGGAAATTCGATCTGCCAGTTGAATTACTTTTTAAAGCGTATGTAGAGCCGCAAATTGTAGAGCAATGGATGGGAACGAAAGTATTGAAACTGGAAAACAAAAAGCACGGCAGTTATGAATTTGAAACAAAAGATAAAAATGGAAACGTAGTATTCCGGTCGAATGGTGTGATTCATGATTTAGTTCCTGATAGCAAAATCATCCGAACTTTTGAAATGCCAGATACACCTTTTGGCGTCCAGCTGGAAATCTATCAATTTGAAAAGCTTTCTGATGATACGAGCAAGCTGAATATGCATGTAGTTTATGAATCAGCAGCACAAAGAGACCAGGTTCTGAAATTGCCTTTTGCTCAAGGCCTGAATATGGCACATGATCGTTTAGAGGAAGTTTTAAGCAAATTAAAATAACAACTGATGAAAAGAAGAAATAGCGATATTTATTCGGTTACTACCATACTGTCAACGCAAAATAGTTCAATTATTGAAACAGAAAAGCGGCCAAGTCGGAATTGATAATTAAACGTCCGTTATCCTGCTCGTATTCAAAGCTGCGGATAAAAAATTCCTATTTTAGTTAATAGATAAATTATATGGCTAGTAAAAAAAACCTTTCATTAGATCAAATTGAAGAACTACTGAAAATATTAAAAACACGTTTCGATAAAAACATGAATCGGCACGAAGGAGTTGAGTGGACTAGGGTACAAGCAAAGCTGGAAGCGAATCCGAATAAATTGTGGTCCTTGAATGAAATGGAAAGAACCGGTGGCGAACCGGATGTTATTGCAACAATAAATAACAAAAATAAAAAGACAGGCGAATTTACTTTTTATGATTGTTCGCCCGAAAGTCCTAAAGGTCGTAGAAGCCTTTGTTACGACCGGGAAGCAGTGAATTCAAGAAAAGAATTTAAGCCAGAGAATAGCGCGATTGATATGGCTGCTCAAATCGGCGTCGAGCTTTTAACTGAAGAAGAATATCGGACATTGCAGAAACTTGGTAACTTTGATTTCAAAAGCTCCAGCTGGGTGAAGACTCCTTCTGAAATCAGAAAACTGGGAGGTGCGGTGTTTTGCGATCGTCGCTACGATACTGTTTTCTTGTATCACAATGGAGCAGAATCCTATTATGCAGCCAGAGGATTTAGGGCGTTGCTCCAGGTTTAAATTTCACTAACTTTTTAAATAAACACAATGAATCCGAAGGCTGATTTTTATTTTGAAAAAGGCAAATGGCAAAAAGAAATAGAGCAATTAAGAGAAATTGTTCTTGATTGTGATCTCGATGAAGAATTGAAATGGGGGTGTCCTTGTTATACTTTCCAGGGAAAGAATATTGTGTTGATACATATATTTAAAGAGTATTGTGCGCTTTTGTTTTTCAAGGGCGTTTTATTGAATGATCCTGCAAAAATTTTAATCCAACAAACAGAAAATGTACAATCTGCACGGCAGATCCGATTTACCAATTTAAAGGAAATTGTAAAACTGGCACCTAAAATCAAGTCATATATTTATGAAGCGATAGAAGTGGAAAAGGCAGGATTAAAAGTACCTTTAAAAAAGACAAAAGATTATGCTATTCCTGAAGAATTACAAAAAAAATTTGCTGAAATGCCTGTTTTAAAAACAGCTTTTGAAGCTTTGACGCCGGGAAGGCAAAGAGCGTACATTTTTAATTTTTCACAACCGAAACAAACAAAAACCCGTGAAGCAAGGATTGAAAAATCCATCCCTCAAATTCTTGCCGGAAAGGGTTTAAATGACTAATCTTTTGCTCCAGTAAGGAAAAATTTAAAAGAAAATTCGTCAGCACAATTTACTCAGCATTTTCTCTTAAAAGAAAATCATTTTTCAAATAGACCTAACAGTAAACGAACATTTATTTACTATTTATATTCAGCTATTTCAATTTGTTCTTAAAACCATATTCTGCTCCACTCACTTTTGCTAATAATTCAAAGCATGGCAGGTTTTTTGAAATAAAATAAATAATAAATATAAAAATTATGTCAAAAACAACATGGAAACCGCACACAGAACATGGTGATCTAAGCAGTAAGGATAAAAAGGATCTTCCCGATTCTGTTTTTGCTTTTCCCAAGCAACGGAAAGAACCAATTACAGATGCTTCTCACGTAAGAGCTGCATTGGCGCGATTTGACCAGGTAAAAGGTGTATCAGATGAAGATCGCGACCTCGCTTTTGCTAATATTAAAAAGGCTGCCGATCATTATGGCGTTGAAGTACAGGAGAAAAGCTGGCACGACCTGGGGAAAAAGCCGCACACAAAAAACCCTTCTCAATAAAGTAATGTTTAAGAGTTTCATCGCAACTTATAATTGTTTGTTGTTTAATAATCTCTTAATTAAGAACAATGGAATATGAGCAAAAGAAAAATGATTCCTTTGATTTAAGTGAAGCAGCTGTTTTGAGAGCATATTTTGAAAAACAAATAACTGCGATTGAATTTATTTTAAAAAAAAGGCATTCGAAAATTGCTGAGGAAGATATTCATAAACTTCGGGTAGCGATTAAAAAGATAAAATCTTTTTCAAAACTGATTCTTTTTTGCGTTCCTGATTTCAACAGCAAGAAATTCCTGAAAGAGTATAACCAGATTTTCAAAATCGCGGGTAAAGTGAGGGAACTGCAATTAGAAATATCGATGTTGAAAAAGTTTCATTTATTACATTCAATTAAAAATTACACAGATCATTTAAAGAAGGCTTTGAAAAAAAAGAAGCATCTTCTTTTTTCTATCGCAAATACAGCGATGGTATATAAACTTGAAAAAAAATATGAACTGATTTTTCCTTGTTTTAATCGTGTTTCTACAAATAAAGTGAAGCAATTTCTTGATAAAAAAAGCAGCGGAATCCGGAAATTAATGGAAACCGGAAATTTGAAGAAGGAAGAAGCGCACCGGTTAAGAAAAGTATTAAAAGAGTTCTACTATACGTTATTAATTTTCTGTGAGAAAGATGATCGTTTTAAATATTTAGATGAATTTCAGGAATTACTCGGTCAATGGCACAACGATGTAGTGCTGAAAGATTACCTGAAAGAAGCAGAAAAATCTGAATATTTAAACAACAAAGAATCTAACATTATTAAAGTAGTAAAGGAGAAAATTTCATGTGAAAGTAAAACGCTGTTTGCGAAGATAAATCAGAAAGTTAGAAACAGAAACGAGTTGCAGTGGATGTCTGCTATTGCCTGTAATTTGTGAACTGTAAACCGTGAAAACAGGAAGCAAAGCAGTAAACGAACAAATTTTGGAATTTTAATCGCTGCCGTTTGTTTGCAACAGATCTTCTATTGTTTTTGGATAATATTCATGTTCTAAACTGTGTATTTTATTCGCAAGAGTTTCAGGGCTTTCATTTTCGTCCAGTCTGCATTTTACCTGGAAGATCGTTTCGCCATGATCGTATTTATCGTCAACAAAATGAATGGTAATGCCGCTTTCCTTTTCTCCCGCGGCAATAACTGCAGTGTGAACGGCATTTCCATACATTCCCTTGCCGCCGTAAGCCGGTAATAAAGCCGGATGAATATTAATAATTTTACGGGAAAAACTTTGAATTAAAATTGGCGGAACTTTCCATAAAAATCCGGCAAGAATGATCATATCCGGATTCGCTTTTTTTATTTCTCCTAAATATCCTGATTCTTTAAACTCATTTTTTTCGATCAGTAAAACTGGAATGTTTTCATGCGCCGCAATGTTCAATACGCCAGCTTTTGGATTATTGGTTACTATTAAAACAATTTCTGCTGTTGTTTTTTCTTTAAAATAATCAATGATCTTTTGGGCATTACTTCCTGCGCCTGAGGCAAAAATTACGAGTTTTTTTTTCACGTCTTTCTTCATCTGCAATTGTTTCTGATTCCTGTTTCTTATAATTTTTTTTTTACCTATGAAACAAGGAGTTTTAAAAACAAAAGTGAAGGTTTTATTCTTAACAGTAAAAAAACTTTTTCTTTAAAATAAGCTTTCCGCACCACCAGTGTATTTGACGATACTATTACGTTGATCTTTTAAGGTTTATCTTTTGCAATTCCACTTTTAAGAAGAACCATTTGAAAGAAAAATATTGCTGTTTTTTTCAGGCAAAAAACATTACCGGCTTTGTATCCTCTTTTCTTTATTTGATGCTGATTTGAAGCGAAAAAACATTCACATCTTTAACCAATTTTCTTTCAAATAAATCATCATTCACGAAAAAAAAAAAATAAAAATGTTAAGACTTTCTCAACATGCTTCCTTACTTTTGCTGCCAAGAAAGTAATTTTTCCATTATTCAAGATAGGTAAATAAGTGTATGAACCAAGTCAAAAGGCTTTTTACTAGAACATTCGCAGTATTCATTTTCCTAACGCTCATTTCTTCTCAGAAATCCGTCTATGCGGCCGATGGTGAAGCTCTCTTCAAAGCAAACTGCGCCAGTTGTCATAAACCATTAGAAAAATATGTAGGGCCACCGTTAAAAGGCGCGCGTGAAAGAGAACCTTCAAAAGATTGGGTATATAAATGGATTGCCAATACCACTTCAATGGTTAACACCGATCCTTATGCAAAGAAACTAAAAGAGGAAATGGGTGGTGTGGTAATGACTGCTTTTCCTGATCTTTCAAAAGCTGATATTGATGCCATCCTCGATTGGGCGGATAAATACCAGGAACCAGGTGCGAATCCGGCAAATCCGAATGCTCCCGCTGCAGCGCCAAAAGGTGATAACAACACTATATTATATGGTATTCTTACCTTGATACTGGCAGTTATTGGGTTGATCTTGTTACAGGTAAACAGCAATCTGAAAAAACTTACAGATGAAAAAGAAGGAATACAGTCTCCAAATCCTGTTCCTTTTTACCGGAATAAAATTTATTTATTGTTGATCACAATCGTCCTTTTTGTTTTTGCTGGGTACTGGCTGGTTCAAGGCGCCATGGGCTTAGGACGGCAGCAGGGATATCAACCGATACAACCGATTTATTTTTCTCATAAAGTGCATCCGGGTACAAACCAAATCAGTTGTTTATATTGTCATGGTGGTGCCCAGGATAGTAAACACGCAACGATTCCGGCCGTAAATGTTTGTATGAATTGCCATATGGCAGTGAAAGAATATACCGGCGAGCCTATCATCAGGGATGATGGAACTACGGTAAATGCCAACGATGAGATTCAAAAATTATATCAATATGCAGGCTGGAATCCTGATACCAAAACTTATGACAAACCGGGCAAACCGATTGAATGGGTAAAAATTCATAATCTTCCTGATTTTGTTTATTTTAATCATTCACAGCACGTAAAAGTGGGTCGTGTTGCTTGTCAGACGTGTCATGGAGAAATTCAGAAAATGAACCAGGTTGCTCAGTTTGCAGATTTAAGTATGGGCTGGTGTGTCAATTGTCACAGAACAACCAATGTTCAGTTCGACGATGCCAAAGGACATGGCAATAAATTTTACAGCATCTATGAAAAATTCCACCAGGACATAAAGGATAAAAAGTATGATAGTGTTACAGTGCAAATGATCGGTGGAACTGAATGTGGAAAATGTCATTATTAAAATATTATTCAAAGCTCTCAACTCAAAAGAGAGAAAAAACAAAGAAACAATATTGTTCATTTCTTAGATCTGGTAATGATTTAAGGTAATAATCCGCGGAGCGGATTGGATAAATATGAGTGAAAAAAAATACTGGCAAAACTTTGGAGAATTAAACAAAAGTGACGCCAATAAAAAAGCAGCAAAAGATGAATTCAGAGAAGAATTTCCTTTTGAAGAATTAGCTAATGAAAATATTTTTAATGCAAAAGCTCCGAGAAGAGACTTTTTGAAATATATGGGTTTTAGCACTGCTGCAGCTGCTATTGCTGCAAGCTGTGAGATGCCTGTTCGTAAAAGCATTCCTTTCCTTCATAAGCCAGATGACGTAGTTGCCGGCATTCCTAATTATTATGCATCTACTTATTTAAGTGACGGAGATTCAGTACCGGTAGTAGTAAAACAAAGAGAAGGCCGTCCGATAAAAATAGAAGGAAATGAATTAGCGAGCTTAACGGAAGGAGGAACTTCAGCACAGGTCCAGGCATCTGTATTAGACCTTTATGATACAAGCCGCCTTCGTTTTCCTATGGCAAATAAAAAAGAAGCCACTTTTGAAGCCATTGATCAGATGGTTGCTTCCGGCCTGGCGGCGAATACGGGAAAACCTTTGGTTTTATTAACTTCTTCTATTACCTCAGTAACCGGACGTCAGATCATTAGCGAAGTTTTAGCTAAATATCCCGGAAGCCGTCATGTACAATACGACGCGGTTTCCTGTAGTGGCCTTATAGAAGCAAACCAGGCTTCTTATGGTAAGAGAGCTATTCCTGCTTATCGTTTTGACATCGCAAAAGTAATTGTAAGCCTTGATGCAGATTTCCTCGGAAACTGGATCAGTCCCGTTGTTTTTGCAAAGCAATATGCTGTTGGCAGAAGGATCAATGAAAAAAATCCTTCAATGAGCAGACATATCCAGTTTGAAGGATATTATAGCATGACTGGTGCAAAAGCTGATGAAAGATATTTGCATAAGCCATCTGAGACCGGCGCTATTGCTTTGGCATTATTAGGAGCTGTAGGTGGAGGAACTTTGGCAAACCTCTCCGGCGATCTTGCAACAGCTGTTAAAAAAACTGCTGCTGAGTTAATGGCAAATAAAGGCGCTGCGCTGGTAGTTTGTGGAAGCAATGATGTTAATATACAAATAATAGTAAACGCTATAAATGAGGCAATTGGAGCAGTAGGCAAAACAATTGACTGGAATACCACTGTGAATTATCGCCAGGGAGTGGACGCAGATATGGTAAACCTTACCAACGATTTAAATGCCGGAAATATAGGTGCATTAATTGTCTATGGTGCTAATCCTGTTTACAGTTATTTTGATGCACAAAGATTTGCAGCAGGAGTGAAAAAATGTCCTTTCACGCTTTCTTACAGCGAAAAGATGGATGAAACAACTGAGCTGTGTAAATACGTTATTCCGTCCCATCACTGGCTGGAAAGCTGGGGCGATTCTGAACCGCAAAAGAATTATTTCACTGTTTTGCAACCTCTCATTCATCCTCTATTTAAAACAAGGCAGTTTGAAGAATCTTTATTGAAACTTGCCGGCAATCCGCTGGATTTTGAAACATATTTCAGAAATTACTGGACAGGTAAACTCGGCGGATTTGAAAATTATGAAAAGTTTTTACAGGACGGAGTGTTAGAAAATTCGAAAATCAAGACGCAACCTACTATACCGAATGTTTCTGATTTAACTTCTGCTACTTCAGCAAGCGTAGCATCTTTTGCTTCTTCTGATTCCGTTGGTTCCGGGCCAAAAATGCCGGCGGCAACTACTGATTCTACAAAACAAGTATCACCTGCAGTTACTTCAGCCGGGGCCGCATTTGCCGGAAATGTAACTGATGCTGCTTCAAAAATAAATGCCATCAAAGGTGGAGAAACAGAACTGGTTTTATATCAAAAAATAACCATCGGATCCGGAAACCGGGCAAGTAATGCATGGCTTCAGGAAGCAAGTGATCCTATATCAAAAGTAGCCTGGGACAACTATGCGATGGTTTCCCCTGATATGGGAAAGAAATTGTTTGATATTGATATTTTTAATCCGCGCAGTGCAGATAAATATGAAGTTCATGTAGATAAACCGGTTATTAAAATTGTATCAAAGGGAAAAACAATAGAACTTCCTGTGATGATTATACCGGGCACTCATCCAAATGTGGTAGCAGTTGCACTTGGGTATGGACGTCAAAGTAATGATATATCAAAAACTAAAGAATACATTGGTGGAGCTGCAGATGGCACGGGCAAAAATATCTATCCGTTTACATTTTTAGATGGTAACAACATTGCCTATTCAATGCCTGTAACCATTGAAAAAACAGATAAAACTTATCGCGTAGCTACTACTCAAACGCATAGCATTACTGAGGGAAGACCGGTAGTGAGAGAAACAACACTTAAAGAATTTATAGCGCATCCAGAGGAATTAAATAAAGAAGAAGAAGAGGAATTTAAGGCATATGGAGAAAACTTCACCCGTGATGCTACCCTTTATCCAACTTTCGACAGGCCCGGGATAAAATGGGGGATGAGTATTGATTTGAACACCTGTATTGGTTGTAGCGCCTGCACGGTCGCCTGCGTGGCAGAAAATAATATTTCTACCGTAGGTAAATTTGAAGTGTCACGGTATCATGATATGCAATGGATACGCATAGATCGTTATTTTACCGGCAATCCGCAAAATCCGGATATTGTTTTCCAACCTATGCTATGCCAGCAGTGCGATAACGCGCCTTGTGAAAATGTGTGCCCGGTATCGGCAACCAACCATAGTAGTGAAGGTTTAAACCAAATGATCTACAACCGTTGTATTGGTACCCGGTATTGTGCGAATAACTGTCCTTATAAAGTGCGCCGGTTCAACTGGGCTGACTGGAATGGCGCAGATAGTTTCCCTGATAACCAACGTGGTATTATCTCTGACGTAACTACAAATCTTGATCAGGATCTTACACGGATGGTACTTAATCCTGATGTTACTGTTCGTTCAAGAGGGGTAATGGAGAAATGCACCTTTTGCATCCAACGTTTGCAGCAGGGAAAATTAAACGCTAAAAAAGAAGACCGGGTATTGCAGGACCAGGAAGTGAAAACAGCTTGTATGCAAGCCTGCCCTACTCATGCAATTGAATTTGGAAATGTAAATGACAAGGACAGTAAAATTTTCAAATTACGGTTTGACGAACAAAAGAACAGAAAATTTTATGTTTTAGAACAATTACATACGCTTTCTAATCTCAACTATCTTACTTTGGTAAGAAACACAGACAGGAAAGTAGGTTCAACAAAAGAAAAAGTTTAAGAACAGATAATTTAATCAGCTCAGAGATTAATCTGTAGCAAAAAGCTAATAAGAGTATGTCATTATTAAAATATGAATCCCAGCTTCGAGAGCCATTAATTGATGGTGATAAAACGTATCATCAGATAACGGAAGATATCATCGGTCCCCTGGAAACAAAGCCTACACGGCTTTGGTGGATAGGCCTGTGTATTGCTCTTGCACTTTTACTTTTTGGAGTTTATTCTGTTTACCGTGAAGTGGCGTATGGTATCGGTCAATGGAATGTAAACAGGACTGTAGGCTGGGGTTGGGCAATTACAAACTTCGTATGGTGGATTGGTATTGGTCATGCCGGTACCCTGATTTCTGCGATCTTATTATTGTTTGGACAAAAATGGAGGACAGGCGTAAACAGAGCGGCTGAGGCGATGACAATTTTTGCTGTAATGTGTGCTGGTATGTTCCCGGTCTTTCACGTTGGTCGTGTCTGGGATGCATTTTTCTTATTCCCTTATCCAAATTCGCGCGGACCTGTTTGGCCTAATTTTAATTCGGCACTTTTGTGGGACGTTTTTGCAGTATCTACGTATTTTACCGTTTCAGTGTTGTTCTGGTATACTGGTCTTCTGCCGGATCTTGCAACAATCCGCGACAGAGCTAAAACGAAATTCAGAAAAATGTTTTATGGTATGGCCTCTTTTGGCTGGACGGGAAGTACCAAACACTGGCAACGCCAGGAAAGCCTTGCCCTCGTTTTAGCGGGTTTGGCAACTCCTCTGGTGTTATCAGTTCATACAATTGTGTCCTTTGACTTTGCTACTTCGGTAATTCCCGGTTGGCATACAACCATTTTTCCTCCTTATTTTGTTGCCGGTGCGGTGTTTTCCGGCTTCGCGATGGTTCAATCTTTATTAATCATTACGCGCAAAGTATTGCACCTGGAAGATTATATTACTATTGGCCATATCGAAGCAATGAATAAGATAATTGTACTTACAGGTTCTGTAGTAGGATGCGCTTATTTGTCTGAATTATTTGTCGCCTGGTATAGTATGAATACTTATGAATGGTGGGCTTTCCGTCAAAACAGGGTAAATATCTTCAGCCCTTATGGTTGGGCATATTACGGAATGATCTTTTGTAATGTGGTATCACCGCAGCTTTTCTGGTCACGAAAATTAAGAAGAAACCCGTTATTTACTTTCTTTATGGCTATCCTGGTAAATGTAGGGATGTGGTTTGAGCGCTTTGTTATATTCGTTACATCAATCTATAGAGATTACCTTCCTTCATCATGGACTACTTATTATAGCCCTACCATCTGGGAAATCGGATTTTACCTTGGGACATTTGGCTTGTTCTTCACCCTTTACCTGCTTTTTTCAAAATACTTCCCGGTAATTGCGGTAGCGGAAATTAAAGCGATATTAAAAACAAGTGGTGAAAACTATAAAGATAAAATGTCTGATTTAGAAGAAATGAATAGTACTAAATTTTACCAGGAAGAAATGGAACATGCACATTGATAATTTAATCGTGATGCAAAACGAAAAAATATTATTAATTAAAACGCCCATGCAGGGCCAGAAAATATGATAAAAAAATTTGTAGTAGGTTCCTTTGAAGACGAAAAGGTTTTATTCTCAGCAGTAAAAAATGTGCGTAGGGCCGGTTATAAAATTCATGATGTATATACTCCTTATCCCATTCACGGACTTGATAAAGCTATGGGATTAAGAGAAACCAGCCTGCATACCATGGGATTTATCTATGGAATTACCGGAACCACCGTTGCGCTTGCAGGCATGGGTTGGATATTTACGACAGACTGGCCTTTGGATATTGGTGGAAAGCCGCATTTTCCATTGCCGGCCTTTATTCCGATTACATTTGAACTTACGGTGCTTTTTTCTGCAGTTGGTATGGTCTGGACATTTTGCTGGCTTTGCAAAATGATGCCAGGAGTGAAGAAGCATCATTTTAACCTTCGTTCAACTGATGATCTTTTAACAATGGTCATTGAATGTACGGATACTTCAAACGTGGTTGAAATTGAAGCATTTTTAGCTGAAAACGGTGCTATAGAAATTAATACACAGGAAGCAGAAGAAGGATGGTGGTTTGGAAGATATGATAAAGAACAAAAATTATACAGAACAGAAGAAGTAGGAGTAGGGGATTAAATTTGGAAAAAAGAAATTATACTATTTGTTGGTTTACTGCCAAACAAGTTGAAATACAGTAAAACGAAATTTAAAACTATTCATTGATTTACTTAAAAAATGGGATCAATGAAATAAAAAAGATAACTCCTGCTAATTTGTTGTTTTACTGACTAAAAAAATTATTAAGAAAAATTCTAAACCGGATTTTTAGATATGAAAAAAATAAGAATTCTTTTATCTTTTGTAATGATAGTTGGCATAGTCTGCATAATGGACAGTTGCGGAAGCAAGCGTGATCCGGGAAGAACCTATATGCCTGATATGGCATACAGCCGCGCTTATGAAGCTTATGCTCCTAATAATCTTGCAAAGGAAAATATCAATTATGTTCCTTATCCTGTAGCAGGAACCATCAGAAGGGGAGACCTTTTCCCATATCCTTTGCCAAACGATTCCAATGGATACAGGATGAGTGCAGAAATTAAAGACCCGCTGCCACCATTGGATTCAAACCAAATGAAAGAAGCAGAAAGGTTGTTTAATATCAATTGTGCGATATGTCATGGTGCGGCAATGAATGCGCAGGGGCCCCTGGCGACAGGAGGAAAAGTGCCAGCAGTAGCTAATCTTACTTTGGCTCAATATGTAAAAATGCCGGTTGGAACCATGTTTCATTCCGTTACATATGGGAAGGGAAATATGGGAAGCTACGCATCACAATTAACCCGCAAACAAAGATGGATGGTTATTCAATATGTGAAGCATCACCAGTTGGCCGGTGCAGGAGGTGGCGCGGCAGCAGGGACGGATTCAACAAATAATACCGGAGCAGGAACCAGCGATTCGGCAGCGGCTAAATAAATTTTTAATAGAGTTTAATAAAGTTTTATACAAAAAATAATTTTTAATGGACAATCAATATGTAACACCATCGGGATATAAAAAATGGTCAACCGGATTGATGATTGTAGGAGGATTAACGCTTATTCTTGGAATCGTTTTTTTCAACCCTTTGGCTGGCGCTAACGGAGGAAACGTCAGTGGCACGCGCTTTTGGGCTGTATTACTTCAAAACAGTATTTTTTGGCTGATGCTCGTGAATATCGCAACTTTTTTTATTGTGATTAATACTTTAGCGATGAGCGGCTGGCAGGAAGCTTTCCGCAGGGTAACTGAAGCCGTTTCCACATTGGTACCTATTATGGGTGTTATAACACTGATTATTTTTCTTTGCATCGTTTTAGGGCATCGGGCTGATATTTATCCATGGCTCGATAAAAATGCAGTTGCGCATGATGCGGTCCTCAATGGCAAAAAAGGATTTTTAAATCCCGCTTTTTATTTGATTTATTCTATTATTACTATTGTTCTCTGGTCTTATTGGGGCAAGAAATTACGGGCACTTAGCTTAAAGTCGGATGAAGAAGGCCCAATGAATTATGAGACTGCCAAGCTGTTTCACAAGAAAATGTCCGGTATTTCAGCTTATTATGTGGTTTTCTTTGTCATTACAATGGGTTCGCTTATTCCCTGGCTGTGGCTCATGAGTATTGATGCTCATTGGTATAGCACCATGTACAGTTGGTACACGTTCGGAAGTTCTTTTGTTGCTGGAATCGCCCTGCTTACTCTTTTTGTAATTTATTTTAAAAACCGGGGACAGTTGGAGTACGTAACGAAAGAACATATCCAGGATTTAGGAAAATACATGTTTGCCTTTTCCATTTTTTGGACTTACCTGTGGTTTGCGCAGTTTATGCTGCAGTGGTATGCCAATATTCCGGAAGAAACTATTTATTGGAAAATGCGTTTGCAAGGTCCTTACGAAGGGATATTTTATCTCAATCTTGTTCTGAATTTTGTGGCACCAATCTTAATTTTCATGAAGCGGGCAACAAAACGAAATTATTTTATAGTAACGTTTATGTGTATTCTGATCATTTTTGGACATTGGATTGATTTTTACCAAATGGTAATGCCGGGAACGGTAAAAATGCAACCGCATCTAAGCTGGTTTGAATTTGGAATTCCTTTAGGATTTGTTGGATTAATTATGTGGGGCGTAACACGATTTGCATCAAAAGTGCCAATGACACCGAGGAACAATCCTTTCCTGAAAGAAAGTATTATTCATATTGTTTAAAACTAAAAAGAGTAGAAAAATAAAGTAGATGCCGGTTTAAATAGTGCCGATTTAAAAGAATCTAAAACTTACCTTTGCTTCAGAATTGAGCGATGGCTTATTACGGAAGTAAAATTGAAATGATTGACCCGGTTATAAGATTTTTATTTGTAAATTTTAAAAACCCGTATTGCGGAGAGGAAAAAATAAAGTAACATGAATACCTTTTTTTTAATAGCAATTGTTGTACTTATTTTCCTGGTGATTTTCCAGATCTCAAAAGCCAGTGAATATGTAAGTATTTTGAAAGGAGAAGAGAAATCCAGGAAACAGAACAATAAGATTAATGGATTTTTGATGATTGCTTTTTTGATTTTTGGACTTATTGGGGTTTGGTGGTGTAACGATTTGTTTTATGATAAAACATTATTGCCTTACGGCGCGGCTTCTTCCCAGGGAGAAAAGATTGACACCATGATGTGGATTACAATTGTAATTACCGGTGTCGTTTTTTTTATCACACAAATTTTATTGTTTTGGTTTTCTTTTAAATACCAGGAAACTGATAAAAGAAAGCCTTTATACTTTACGCATAGTAACAAACTGGAGCTGATCTGGACTGCCGTTCCGGCAATTACCCTAACAGTGCTGGTTGTTTTTGGATTAAAATATTGGTTCAAATTCACTGCGGATGCACCTAAAAACGCCCAGTTGATTGAAATCACCGGCCATCAGTTTGGTTGGGAAATAAGATATCCCGGAAGAGACGGAATTCTCGGGAGAAAGAATTATAAATTAACAGACGCTGCAAAAGGAAATCCTCTTGGCGTAGATTGGTCAGATGCTGCCAGTCACGACGATATCCATGTTCCGACTACCATGCACGTAATTGTTAATCGGCCGGTGAAACTTGTTATCAATTCCCAGGACGTAATACATGATGTGGGATTGCCTCAATTTCGTTTAAAAATGGATGCGGTTCCCGGAACGCCTACTACTATCTGGTTTACTCCGGTTGTTACAACAAAAGAGATGGCTAAAAGAACCGGCAACCCTGATTTTGTATATGAAATCAGTTGTGATCAAATGTGCGGAAAAGGTCATTTTACTATGCGCGGTGTAATTGTGGTAGAGACACAAAAGGAATATCATCAGTGGATGATCAAACAGAGGCCGGAATATTTAAAAGCTAAACAATTTATTACTTCTGCTTCATCAGATTCAACTAAAACAGTAGCCCTGGGAAATTATCGGGGTCAATAATATAAAAAAACGCCGAAAGGTTTTTAAAAAATATCATTATGAACAACGAAGAAGTTTTGCACGAAAAGCCGCTGGTGGTGCATAGTACTGAACATGCGGCACATCCTCACCATCACCAAAGTTTTATTACTAAATATATTTTTAGCCAGGATCATAAAATGATTTCCAAGCAATACCTGTTGACCGGAATCATCTGGGCAGTGATTGGTGGATTTTTTTCGGTTATTTTCCGTTTACAATTAGGCTTTCCGGACCAAACCTTTCCATTCCTGGAAGATATTTTTGGACATTGGGCAAAAGGTGGAAGACTTGACACCGAATTTTATTATGCTCTGGTAACCATGCACGGAACCATCCTGGTGTTCTTTGTACTTACTGCCGGTTTGAGCGGTACATTTTCCAATTTCCTGATACCATTACAAGTGGGTGCAAGAGATATGGCTTCGCCGTTTTTGAATATGCTGTCCTACTGGTTTTTCTTTCTAGCTTCTGTTGTAATGTTCTCTTCTTTGTTTTTACAAACAGGCCCTGCAAGCGGTGGCTGGACCATTTATCCACCTTTGAGCGCATTAGGGGACGCGATGGATGGGTCAAAAGCGGGGATGGATTTTTGGCTTACAAGTATCGCGTTTTTTATTATTTCTGTTTTGCTCGGCGGATTAAATTACATCACCACCGTATTGAATTTGCGTACGAAAGGTATGTATATGACAAGGCTGCCTCTTACAGTCTGGTCTTTCCTTTTTACCGCTATTCTCGGTGTACTTACCTTCCCGGTGTTATTATCTGCCGTAGTTTTATTATTATTTGACCGTCATCTGGGAACCAGTTTTTATTTAAGTGACATTGTGATTGGTGGCAAAATATTACCGAACCAAGGTGGAAGCCCGATATTATTCCAGCATTTATTCTGGTTCCTTGGACATCCGGAAGTATATATTATCGCACTTCCGGCGATGGGTATTACTTCAGAAGTTATCGCAACAAATTCCCGTAAACCCATCTTTGGATATATGGCAATGGTCGGTTCTTTCTTTGCAATCGCTTCCCTATCGTTTTTGGTTTGGGCGCATCACATGTTTGTTTCAGGAATGAATCCTTTTCTCGGTTCGTTTTTCGTATTGTTTACATTATTGATTGCCGTTCCGTCAGCTATTAAAGTGTTTAACTGGCTCACTACTCTTTGGAAGGGAAATATACATTTCACGCCAGGGATGCTTTTTGCTATTGGATTTGTTAGTTTATTTATTTCCGGTGGTTTGACAGGAATCTGGTTGGGTAACTCTTCCCTTGATTTCCATTTACATGATACTTATTTTGTAATCGCGCACTTCCATTTAGTAATGGGTGTTGCGTCGATGTTTGGAATGTTTGCGGGCATATATCACTGGTATCCTAAAATGTTTGGGAGATTTATGAATAATACGCTTTCCTATATGCATTTCTGGATTTCATTTATTGGCGCTTATTTCATTTTCTGGCCAATGCATTACGAAGGATTGGCTGGCATGCCGCGTCGTTATTATGATTTTAGTAATTGGGAATCCTTTAAAATGTTCGGTGGGCTTAATGAATTTATCAGTATTACAGCTATCGTGGTTTTTGCTGCTCAATTCCTGTTTATTTTCAACTTCTTTTATTCAATGTATAAAGGCAGAAAACTCACCGAGCGGAATAAGAATCCATGGCATTCAACTACAATGGAATGGACAACTCCTATTCATCCACCACATGGCAACTGGACAAGTGAGATTCCTGAAGTTCATCGCTGGCCTTATGACTATGGAAAAGATGGACGTGATTTCATTGCCCAAACTGAACCTGTAGGTGCAGAAGAAACAAAGCATTAAGGGTTAGAAGAAATTATTACTTTAATATTTTTCTGAATCAATAGCCCTGTTAATTCAGGGCTTTTTTAAAAAAGAATTTTTTTTGATGAATAAAACGGCGACAATAATGCCACAATCCGCTTCTTATACCTTAGCAAGTAAAGTGAAAGATTATTTTATTTTAATCAAATTCACTTTAAGCTTCCTGGTGGTATTTAGCTGTGTCATTTGTTATTTGCTTGCCCCTAATGTTCAATATGATTTGCTGTCGGTTCTTTTATTATTCATTGCAGGCATGTGTATCACCGGTTCCGCGAATGCAATCAACCAAACGGTAGAAAGAAAAACAGATGCTTTAATGAAACGAACCGCCGGAAGACCTGTGGCAGCGGGCAGGATGAGCGTAAACGAAGCGTGGACGTTTGCTATTATTGTAGGTTCAATAGGTATCATTATTATGGCTTATTGGTTCAATTTGGCCAGCGCGGTGCTTTCTTTGTTCAGCCTGTTTCTTTACGCGTTTATTTATACTCCTTTAAAAAGAGTGAATGCAATTTCAGTAATTGTGGGCGCCTTTCCCGGCGCGTTACCTTGCTTAATAGGATGGGTGGCCGGCACCGGTTTAATTAGTCCTTTTGCTACATTCCAGGGAAGATTGTTTAACGGCGAGGTAGCTGAGTTTGTGAATATCGGTGGTTATATTTTGTTTGCGATTCAATTTCTTTGGCAGTTTCCACATTTTTGGGCAATCGCATGGCTCGCTCACAAAGATTACGAGAAAGCGGGTTTTCGATTGTTGCCGAGCCAGGCGGGTCCGACAAAGTTTTCAGCAATACAAACAGTTATTTATTCGATGATGATGGTGCCGGTGGGGATGTTGCCTTATTATTTTAATATCAGTGGAATTTTGTCCTTTTGGATATTATTGGTTTGTAATTTATGGATGGTTTATGTAAGTGTGATGTTGGTCGTGAAAATGAATGCAGCGGCGGCAAGAAAGGTAATGTTCAGTTCTTACTTTTACCTGATGATTGTTTTTCTTGCATTATTAGTTGATAAAGTTTAAAAATAGATTTTTATAAAGAAGGCTTAGAAAAGAGTTTTATTATGATTGCAGTGATGAAGCAGGAAAAAAACACAATACACCCACTTAAGTTTGTCATGTGGGCCGGATGTGCAAGTATTGTAATGATGTTTGCCGGATTAAGCAGCGCCTATATTGTAAAGCGCAATCAAACAAATTGGTTAACTTTTGATATTCCAGTCATTTTTTATTATTCAACGGCGGTGATACTTTTGAGTAGTGTAACGATCATGCTTAGCCGAAAAGCCTTCATTAACCGACGAATGAGGCAATATAAAGGATGGCTTTTTGGGACAACTGTATTGGGAATTCTTTTTGTGTTTTTACAATACAGCGGCTTTAAAGAGCTTTGGGCAAGTGGAATAACACTGACGAGGAATGTGTCATTTTCATTTTTATACATTATCGTCGGCTTACACGCACTTCATGTAATGGGCGGTGTGATTGCTTTGCTAATCATGTATTTAAAATCCTTTAGCCAAAGGCGCAAAAATTACAACCAGGTTTATATTGATTTGATGAACATATATTGGCATTTTGTCGATTTTTTATGGATCTATTTATTTCTTTTTTTAATTATAATAAGGTGATTTTTTTTTAAATTAAAAAATGAGAAAAGTATTTTGATCAGATTATTGAAGAAGAAAATATTAATTAAGGAACAGTAAACAAACAAAAAACAACTAATTTTATTTTGTAATAACCTTTAACAGATAAATAAATGGAAACTGCGGTAGCACAAACGAAAACAAAACTATGGGCGGGTGGAAGAAGCCCTTTTAATGTAAGTTATGGTAAACTCATGATGTGGTACTTTTTGATGAGTGACTCGTTTACATTTGGCGCTTTTTTAATTTCTTATGGTTCTATTCGTTTTAGTTTGAATCATTGGGTAGATCATAACTATGTGTTCAATGAATTTCCAGGAACGGAAGCAAACCTGCCCCTGGCATTTGTTAGTTTGATGACCTTCATTTTAATTTTCAGTTCCGTAACGATGGTTTTAGCCGTTCACCAGGGACACAAAATGAATCAGAAAGGCGTGGAAAAATGGTTGTTCTTTACAATCCTTGGCGGGTTGGCATTTTTAGGTTGCCAGGCCTGGGAATGGACACATCTAATCACGGGACAACATGAAGTTTTGGTAAATGGAGTAATTGAAAAATGGGGAACTACCGTAAGCCATAATCCATGGGGGCCGGATGTAATGTTTAATGGACACCAGGTGGCAACGCCGGGCCCTGTTGCTTTTGGCGGTTACTTTTATGGAATTACCGGTTTTCACGGGTTTCACGTTTTTACAGGAGTGGTTGTAAATACGATCATGCTGATCAAAACAAAAAGAGGCGATTTTGCAAAACGTGGACATTATGAAATGATTGAGAAAGCAGGCCTTTACTGGCACTTTGTAGATTTGGTATGGGTATTTGTATTCCTTTGTTTTTATCTGATTTGATCATTTTTAAAAAATTATTTTAAAATTATTAATTGAATTAAAGAAAAATTATGTCTGCTGAAATAACAACAAAATTACCGATGACCGAAGCTGATGTGGCTCACGTAAAAAGAATCTGGAAAGCCTTTTGGATTTTATTAATCCTTACGATACTTGAATTGGGTTTAGGGCTTACGATCTATAACATTGACCTTGGCGCCAACCCGAACGAAACGCTTGTGCTGATGTTAAAAGGCGTCATTTGTATTTTTACACTTGCAAAAGCATTTTATATTATTTCTATTTTTATGCATTTGGGCGATGAAATTCGCACAATGATCATGACGATAGCATTGCCTGCTACTTTATTTATTTGGTTTATTACGGCCTTTATTGCGGATGGAGCTTCATTCAGGCATTTGAGAAACACAGATGCAGGAAGCCGCCATTACATTGAGGAAGCACCACAATTTCATCATCCGGTACCTGAGCCGGCTGCAAAAAGCGATAAAAAATTAGATTAAGATTCGATGAAAGTTCTGCTTTAAGAATTGCAAAGAAGAATTTTAAAGTAGAATTTTTGGAAAAGATATTTGAAAGGTTTTGCTGTTACTGAACTTTTTCTTCCAGTAACATCATCCTTTCAAATATTTTTTCATATTCAGCATTCGCAGTGGATAATTGTTCCAGTTTCTGATTGTATTTTTTTTCTGCTTCAATAAATTTTTGATTGTCGGAATATATTTCCGGCAAAGCGAGATTGGCTTCCAATAATTTTTTCTCTTCTGTATTTTTGGCAATTCTTTCTTCCAATTGCTCGAATTGCTTTTTTAATTTTTGCAATTCCTTTTGCTGATCGCGGTTTTCAGAAGAATGATTTAATTTTTTTTCAGCTGGTGCAGACTTTTTTTCTACAATTGGTTCTTTCTTTTTTGCTGCAGAACTTTCAGCAGCTTTCCTTTCCTGCTTCCAGCGTTCCCATTCATCGTAAGTTCCTACAAATTCTTTGATTTGGTAATTCTCAATTTCCCAGATTTTATTTGCGGTTTTGTTTACAAAATACCTGTCGTGACTGACAAGAATATAGCTTCCTTCATATTTATTTAACGCTTCAATCAGCAGATCAACAGAATGCATATCAAGGTGGTTGGTAGGTTCATCAAGCAATAAAAAATTCGCTTTGCTTACAATTGTTTTAGCAAGAGCAACACGCGCTTTTTCTCCTCCGCTTAATACTTTTATTTTCTTATCCACATCATCACCACTAAATAAAAAACATCCTAATAAAGTCCGTAATTCAAGTTCTGTTTTTCCGCTGCCAGAATAATTCATTTCTTCTAAAACGGTATGTTCGAGGTTCAATGCTTCCAATTGATGCTGCGCATAAAAAGCATCTTTCACATTATGCCCTTCTATTCTTTCACCTTCAAAAGGTTCAACGCCGGCAACCATTCTAAGCAACGTGGATTTTCCTTTTCCGTTCGCACCGATCAATCCAATCTTATCGCCACGATTAATTTCTGCACCGGTATGTTCTACAATTTTTACATCACCGAAGCTTTTGCTTGCATCTTTTAATGTACACAAAATTCTTCCCGGTTGATGACCAATTGTAAAATTGATTCGCATGTTTGGCCTTTCCAAATCAGTGTTTTCAATTCGTTCAATTTTATCCAGCCGTTTCATGATGCTCTGTGCCTGTGCGGCTTTCGAAGCTTTTGCTTTGAAACGTTCTACAAATTTTTCCTGCTGTCGGATGTAATCCTGCTGGTTTTCATAAGCCCGTTTTTGCAACTCAATCCGCTGTTCTTTTTCCTGCAGATAATAAGAATAATTACCAGAATAAAAATGCAATTCCTGCTGGTACAGTTCCACAATTTTGGTTACCATTCTATCCAAAAAATAACGATCGTGAGAAACGATAACCACTGAACCCCGATAATGCTGTAAATATTTTTCCAGCCATTCAATGGAAGGCAGATCCAAATGGTTTGTCGGCTCGTCAAGCAACAAAACATCAGGGTTCATCAAAATCATTTTTGCCAGCAAAACCCTCATGCGCCAACCACCACTAAATGTTTTGTAAGGACGTTGCAGATCAGCATTTGCGAAGCCCAGCCCTTGCAATATTTCTTCCGATTTATGGTAAATATCGTAGCCGCCGAGAATTTCAAGTTCATGCAATTTATCTGCATAAATATGCGCAAGCGATTCATCAGAACTTTTTTCTAATTCTAAACCTATTTGTTCTATTTCTTTTTCCAATGCCTGCACTTTTTCAAAAGCGCTGAGAGCAACCTGAAGGATAGAATCTTCCGTATCAAAGCTCAACAAATCCTGGTGAAGAAAACCGATGGTTGTTTCTTTTCCTTTTTCAACAGTGCCGGAGGAAGGAAGATACTGATTGGTTAATACTTTGAGCAAAGTGGATTTTCCGGTTCCGTTATAACCGATAAGGCCTATTCTTTCATTTGGCTGAATATGCCAGGTTGCATCTTTTACAATAACTCTTGCGCCAAATTCAAACGTAACATTTTGTAAACCTAATAACATGAAATAAGAAATAAGAAATTTTGAATAAAGAAATAAAGGGGTAAGAAGATTACATCTTTTTAAAGTGCGCGAATTTATGAAAAATTAGGGGATTTTTTGTAGTAAAGGGACATAAAAAGCGTTGAAGTTGTGTTATTTATTTTAAACTACAATCTATTATAAAAGAAGAAATACGATCATTCATTATTTGTAAAATACTTTTGGATTAAATTCTTTTAATTGTAAATTCATTTAAACCTAATAAAAAAGAGAAGAAGAAATAATGTTTACTTCCAAAACACAAATAAGGATTCATTACGCGCTTACTGATCAAATGGGTGTTGTGTATCATGGACATTATGCAGAATTTTATGAGATAGGAAGAACAGAAGCGTTACGCAGCCTGGGTTTAACGTACAAAGAAGTAGAAGCTTCCGGCGTGATCATGCCGGTGACAGAAATTCACAGCAAATTTATTCGCCCGGCATTATACGACGATTTGATCACTGTTGTTACATCAGTAAAAGAAATGCCGTTGCATCATAAGATAATTTTCCACAGCGAAATTTTTAACCCAAAAAATGAATTGCTGAATGTCGGTGATGTAACTCTTTACTTTATGGATTCTAAGACAATGAAACGCGTAGGGTTGCCGGAAATGATTAAATCAAAATTGGCTGAATATTTTTCTGACAGTCATTTTTGAATCTTGAAAAACAAAATTGTCGCATTTTTTATTACAGTGAATAAACAAATAACCAGTAATTCAATTTTTGAAAAACCGTGTTTGGAATGCTTATTGTTATTGCAGTTCTCAAACACAACTTTTAACAATGAGCTTTGCAAAAAAGTGGTTATTTATTTTAATGCTTTCTTTGCCTTACGCAGGAATTGCGCAGGACACACTTGTAAATAAGTTAGACAGTCTTACCAGGAAAAAGGACAGCGCCGGACAGCAGATCAATAACATTAATCCAAAAGCTTATAACGCAAGAACCGATTTAGATTTAAAAAGCTATTTTGTTTTATTGGGAAGCAGTCTGAAGCAGGAATTTACCAAGCCTTTTCACATGTCGAAAAAGGATTGGAAAAATTTTGGATTATTTACAGGAGGTGTTGCGGTAGTTTATTTTGCAGATAAGCCAATTCAAAAAGCAGCACTAAAACTGCGAAACCGGAATACCGGAATAAACAATATCAGTAAATACGTCACGAATTTTGGTGGATTATATGAAGGATACACTTTGGCAGGATTGGCGGCTTACGGGTTGGTTTTTAAGGATAAAAAGGTTCTTACAACAACGCTTTTGGCTACTCAATCTTACATTACTGCCGCTGCATTAGAAACCGTAATAAAATTTCTTGCCGGAGAAACGCGGCCATCTTATTATGGCCCAGACCAGGTAGCTTCGCCAAGGTTTCTTGGCCCTTTTTCAAAAACACAAAGAGACGCTACCGGCCGCAAAACATATAGCTCTTTTCCTTCCGGCCATACCACAGTCGCCTTTGCAGCAGCTACTGTTTTCGCATCGGAATATAAAGATAAACCGGTAATTCCAATAATAGCTTACAGCGCTGCTACTTTGATCGGGATAAGCCGGGTAACAGAAAATATGCATTGGACTACCGATGTGTTGGTTGGTGCGGCATTGGGATTTTTATCGGGAAAACAGGTAGTGAATAACTATCACCGTTATGCGAAATTAAAAGCTCCGGATCAGCCGAAGAATTCTGTTTCTTTTACGCTTCATTATTCGTATGGACATTTTGAGCCCGGCCTTGTTTATAAATTCAGATAATTTACAGTAGACAAAGAAATAATTAAGATTTTCGATTTTTTCAAAGGATAACATTAACGACGCTTTTTTGGGTTTACTAAACTATCCGCCGGATATTTATCCTGCATTTCTTTCATTGAAGTGGCAGCCCAATTTTCTATCGACAATTGCTGATCTTTATTTAAAACTGCATCCCTGTGAATTAGCGTGTAAGAAGAAAGTGGCATGTCGCCATCTTTAACTTCTTTTCCAATTTCTTTAAAAGATTGGTATTGCCTCCATAGGGGATAGGTTGCGAATACTGAAAAATTCAGGTGCCGCTTGCCTTCATCAATATGATTGTTGAGAAACCACGCTACCGGTTGTATTTTCCAGTAATAAGGATAAACAGTTGTGTTGCTATGGCAATCATAACAGGAGACTTTTAAAATTTTTTGCACCGTATCCGGAATTGTATATTTAGCAGTAATTTGATCTGCGGCAATTTCAGTTCCCGAATTTTCTTCGGGGCGGATAAATTGAATTACGACTAAAAATACGATTAGAATAATCAATATAATTTTGAATAATTTTTTCATTTGTACAAGAGATAAAAATCCAAATATAAAGATAAAAATATCTGTAGCCGTGCGTTAACTGACATTAGTGAGTTAATAAAAATTAAAAGATAAGGTTATTTTTAAGATATTGATTTTGCTTTCTTACCTTTTTAGTTTTCTTTTTTGAAAGAATGACAAGTTCTTCAAACTTTGTTCAAAATCATTTTGTATTTTCCCAAAATTTTTTGGTTGATGAGATGAAGTCACTTTGTGTTCAATAACGACGATTGTATTTATTGCCTATCAAATTGCCGCAATTAAAAAGAAGAAAAAAAGTGTTTCAGATGTTGATTATATCTGTCGGGAATTAAAAATTAGATTTGTGTGAATATTAAATAAAATGGATAAAAAAGCGTGCGAATAAATTTTATGTAAACATGCTTCACGGATAAAAATGATTAAAAAATATTTTATAATAATTCTGTGTTTTCTTTTTCCGGCATTTTCAATTGGGCAGAAAACACTCGATTATTTTATCAACAAATCTTTGTCGAATGACCCCAAGATTGTAGAATTTCAAAATTTAATTTTAGCAAACAAAATAGACAGCCAAATAATAGCAGCAGGAAATAAATGGCAGGTGACAGGCAATGGAAATGCTTACTACGCGCCAGTTGTAAACGGTTATGGTTATGACGTCGCCATTACAAATGGGCAACAACTTTCTGCTTTGGTTGCATTAAATAAACAGATTTACAACAAACGAAATCTTAGTCTTCAGTTTAAAAGTTTGCAATTGCAAAATGATTCATTATCCAATGCTGCAGTGATCAACAAACAGGATATTAAGAAAGCAATAATTACGCAATACATTACAACTTATAGTGACCAAATGCAGTTGGATTTTAATGACCAGCTGATCCAACTGTTGACGAAAGAAGAAGAATTATTAAAAAAACTGACTCAAAAAAATGTTTATAAGCAGGCGGATTATTTATCGTTTCTTGTTACGCTCCAGCAACAGCAATTAACAAGAAACCAGTTATGGGTTCAATATAAAACTAATTACGCAATGCTAAATTACCTTGCGGGTATAAGGGATACAACAACTGAAGCGCTGGCTGAGCCTGTTGTTCAGATAAAAAATAGTTTAACGTTAAACAATACTCCTTTTATTTTAAATTATAAAATAGATAGCCTACGCCTGGTGAATGAACGCGACCTTATTAAATATCATTATCGCCCTAAACTAAATCTTTTTGCAGACGCTGGTTATCAATCCACTTTTATTCTTACTCCTTATAAAAATTTCGGCTATAGTTTTGGAATCAATTTAACTGTTCCGATTTATGACGGGCATCAGAAGGAATTACAATTCTCAAAATTAGATATTGAAGAACGAACCAGGCAAAAGCAGCGTGCGTTTTTTTACAACCAATATCAGCAGCAGATTGATCAGTTGCAGCAACAATTAAATGATCTTGAAAGCCTTGCTGCTCCTGTGAATAAACAGATTACCTATCTGCAGGCATTGATAAAAGTAAATGGTCAATTATTGGAAACAGGCGATATCAGGATCACGGATTATGTGCTGGCATTAAATAATTATATCACAGCGCAAAATTTGGTTGTTCAAAATAAAATTGCGCGTTACCAGGTCATTCTGCAACTTAATTACTGGAATATGAAATTGTAAGAAAAAAGTTTAAAGAATCAACATGAAAAGATATTTTGTAAAATTAATTTCTGGATTTTTTGTTTGTTTACTGCTTTTACAAAGTTGCCAATCGAAGGAAACCTCGACTGATGATTCTACGACGGAAGTTCGTGTGCCCGTAACCGTTACGTCAGTAAATTTTGAACCTTTGAAAGAATATATTGAGTTGAATGCCACCTCTGCTTTTCTTCAGCAAAACTTTGTAAAATCAAATCTGAACGGATACATCGAAAAAGCGAATATTAAATTTGGAGATTATGTGCATCGCGGCCAGATTTTATTTGTTTTAAAAACAAAAGAAGCGGAAGCAATTGGAAATTCTGTCAATAAATTAGATTCTGATTTTAATTTTTCCGGTGTAAATGTAATACGCTCCGATGCTTCCGGTTACGTGATGGAAGTGAATCACCAGGCGGGAGATTATGTACAGGATGGCGAGCAGCTTGCGGTAATTAATGATTCTAAAAGCTTTGTTTTTGTGATGAATGTTCCCTATGAATACAAGCCATACATTTCCATTGGAAAGCAAGTGCAGGTTACATTACCAGATGGAGAACGTTTGTTAGGAACGATAAAGCCTTCTTTGCCAGTCGTTGATTCTGCTTCGCAAACACAGGCGGTTTCATTAAATGTAAATTCTCCGCATTCAATTCCGGTGAATTTAGTTGCGAAAGTGAAACTTGTAAAAGAATCAAAACCGGCAGCAGAAACGTTGGAAAAAAAAGCGGTTTTATCTGATGAAACACAAACAGATTTTTGGGTAATGAAAATGATCAACGACAGTACAGCCGTGAAAGTTCCGGTGAAAACAGGAATAGAATCGGGTGATAAAGTAGAAATTATTTCTCCTAAGTTTCAGCCAAAAGATAAAATTTTACTGACCGGGAATTATGGATTGTCAGATACTGCGAAAGTGATTGTTCAAAAAGATTCTTCTGAAATTAAATAAGCTACCTTAAAAATAATGGCAGAAAAAAAATGAAAAATTTTTTCACGACATATAAAAGTCCTCTTACCGTTGTTCTTGCCATGATCCTTATTGCAGGTCTTTTTGTTTACAGCAAAATGCAGGTTTCGCTGTTTCCTGAAATTACTTTTCCTAAAATAAAAATCATTGCTGATGCAGGATTACAACCGGTTGATAAAATGATGGTAACGGTCACCCGGCCGTTAGAACTAGCGATAAAAAAAATACCTGATCTGACAGATATCCGAAGTACTACAAGCCGTGGCAGTTGCGAGATTTCCGCGTTTATTGATTGGAAAGCAAACGTTGATCTTAGCCAGCAGAGAATTGAATCGAGAATTGCAGAAATCAGGAATACGCTTCCGGCGGATGTAAATATTTCTGTAGAGAAAATGAATCCGTCGATTTTGTCTGTGATGGGTTATTCTTTAGAGAGCCATTCCTTGTCTCCAATTGAATTAAAGCAACTCGCGCTTTATACAATCAAGCCTTATCTGAGCCAGGTTCCGGGAGTTTCTGAAATAAGAATTATCGGCGGAAAGACAAAAGAATATTGGATCCAGTTAGACTTGCGAAAAATGAGTACCCTTGGGCTTACTCCTGACGGAATCAGCAACGCCCTTAGCCAAACCAATTTCATCCAATCCAATGGCTATTTATCGGATTACCGGCATCTTTATCTAACAATCACTGATGCTTCATTAACAACACTGGATCAATTAAAAAATGTTGTGATCAGCAATGATGGAAAGAGTGTCATTCGTTTACAGGATGTTGCCGATATCCAGGTAAATGAAGCTATTGAATATATTAAAGTGAATGCAAACGGGCGGGAAAGCATTTTGATTGCCGTAGTTAAACAACCGAATACGAATTTGATAGATCTGTCTAAAAATATAGAACAAAAAGTCGCAGGTCTTAAAAATATTCTTCCGAAAGGAGTTACATTGAAACCCTATTATGTACAGGCGGATTTTGTAAATACATCTGTAAAAAGTGTGACAGATAGTTTGTGGATCGGCCTTTTACTGGCTATCATTGTCGCGGTTATTTTTCTTCGATCCCTGAAAGCCAGTGCCACTATTTTAATTACAATTCCAATAACCCTTACTGCTACACTGATTGTGCTATATGCTGTCGGTTACACTTTGAACATAATGACATTAGGGGCAATCGCAGCAGCCATAGGATTGATTATCGATGACGCTATTGTTGTGGTTGAACAGATTCACCGCTCTCATGAAGAACATCCTGATGATGATTATAAAAGCGTGGTACAAAAAGCGATTCACTTTTTATTGCCCGCCATGGTCGGCTCATCCATAAGCACGATCGTTATTTTTATTCCGTTTATATTAATGAGTGGGGTAGCGGGCGCATATTTTAATGTACTTACCAATACGATGATCATCACTTTGGTTTGTTCATTTTTTGTAACCTGGATAGGCCTTCCGGTGATTTATCTTTTATTTTCGCGGAAAAAGAACGAGCGGAAATTAATAGAAAAAAAAGAAAAACCACATAATGTAAAAAAACAAAAATGGGTTTCGTTTTTTATTTTCCGTCCGTGGATCAGTTTTATTTTTGTTGGCCTATTAATCCTGTCTATTATTTTGATTTTACCGCATTTAGAAACAGGTTTTTTACCGGAAATGGATGAAGGAAGTATTGTACTTGATTATGTTTCTCCTCCAGGTACTTCATTAATCGAAACGGACAGGGAATTAAATGAAGTTGAAAAAATTATTACTTCCACTCCTGAAGTTGCTGCTTACTCAAGAAGGACTGGAACACAAATGGGATTTTTTATCACAGAACCAAACACAGGCGACTACCTGATTCAATTAAAAACCGATAGAAATAAAACAACTGAGGAGGTGATTGAAGAAATCCGCAAAAGAATTGAATCGAGCCAACCAGCACTAAGAGTTGATTTCGGACAGGTAATTGGAGATATGCTGGGTGATTTGATGACTTCAGTACAACCAATAGAAATTAAAATTTTTGGTGACGATCAACAAAAGCTGCACCAATTATCTACCAAGGTTGGTGATATTGTTGAAAATATAAAAGGAACCGCTGACGTGTTTAATGGTATTACGATTACAGGTCCTTCGCTTATGGTAATTCCTGATTACAGCCGGCTGGCTGAATTTGGGATTACACCGGCAAGTTTACAGTTTCAGTTGCAAACGTCATTAGAAGGAAATCCAGTCGGAAATATTTTTGAAAAAGAACGATTATATGCGATACGGTTAGTCTATCCCGACAATAGAAAGATGAGCGTGGAGGATGTGAAAAAGTTAGAGATAGCTTCGCCGAATGGGAAATTAAAGCCAATAAGTGAATTAGCAGATGTTGAACTGAGCGAAGGAGACGCAGAAATTGAAAGAGAGAATTTACAATCAATGGGAGTAGTATCTGCGCGACTTGAAAACAGGGACCTGGGAAGCACGATGAAAGATATTAAAAGTAAAATATCAACCGACGTTCATTTACCGCCCGGATATCATATTGAATATGGCGGCTCCTATGCGCAGCAGCAGCAATCTTTTAATGAACTTTTAATGATCCTTATTTCTTCCAGCCTTTTGGTTTTCGGAGTGATTCTTTTTTTATACAAAGATATCAAGATCGCTTTGTCGATACTGATCATTGCTGTTCTAGGAATTTCAGGAAGTTATCTTGCCTTGTTTATTACCGGAACGCCGTTGAATGTAGGAAGTTATACAGGATTAATCATGATTGTAGGAATTATTGGAGAAAATTCTATTTTCACTTTTCTCCAATTTAAAGAAAACCTGCATAAGCAATCTGTCAATGAATCAATTGTTTATGCTATCTCCACACGCTTACGACCTAAACTAATGACCGCTTTAGGCGCAATCATTGCTTTAATGCCTTTGGCTCTTGGAATCGGTGCCGGCGCAGAGTTGCATCAACCTCTTGCTATTGCGGTTATTGGTGGATTTGTAATTGCGCTTCCCCTTTTATTGGTAGTATTGCCCACAGTATTGAGAGTGTTATATAAAAACGTAAAACCCGAAAAATTATTAAATTCGTGAGGAAAGATTTTAGGAATATGAATGAAACTTATTCAGTTCCTATAAATGAACTTAATAAACTGCTTCCGGAACAATTAAAAGTTACTTATCATTGAATTTTTTGTCCGACAATTTTAAAATTATTTGTACGTTATTATTTTACAAAGAAAAAAAAATTGTTTTTTAAAATTCCATTCACCCAAAGATAAAAGGCCCGAAAGTTGTAGTTTTAATATTAATTAATACTTTTGTAAAATATTGAAAAAAATTTTCTACATATTTATTCTCATTACCGGTTTTCAATTGAACAGCAGTGCACAGGTAAAAGCACGTCTTTTACCCGAAGCTGTAAAAACGGTTAAATTTTACCCCAATCCAGCTGTTAGTTTTATTAATTTTGAGTTTTCTAAAGATTACGATAATTCGTATTCTTTGGTAATTTTTAATTTTATTGGAAAAAAAATAGAAGAGGTAAAGGTTACAGATGAGAAAATAACTGTTTCTCTTACCGATTTTTACCGTGGCGTTTATATTTTCCAGCTTCGCGATAAACAGGGCTCTATAGTGGAGTCGGGCAAATTCCAGGTTGCCAAATAAATCTTAACATTTCTCTCCCTTTATTCTCCGTTTTTGTGTCATTTTGTCCAGTTTTTAATATTGGCAAAAAGTTTGACTATTGTACCTTTGCAGCTAATTTGATAACAGGAAAAACAAGAAAAACATGCAAGAAAATGAATCAAAAGGTCCGGTTGAGGCGGAAGATTTTTCAGTAGAGGAGAATGATAATCCACAAGAAGAATTACAGCAGGTGACATTAAATAAAGCCGAAGAGGAAACTGAAGAAGTTGACAAACTAAAACAGGAATTAGCAGAACAAAAAGAAAAATACATTCGGCTTTTTGCAGAGTTTGATAATTATAAAAGACGATCAGCAAAAGAAGCAATGGAACTTCGGCAAACAGCGGGAAAGGAAGTGATTGTTTCGATGTTAGATGTTTTAGATGATATGGATCGGGCCGAGCAGCAGCTTAAAGAAAGTGATGCGGATGAAACATTGAAACAAGGGATTTTGCTCGTTTTTGATAAATTTAGAAAAAATTTACAAGCGAAAGGATTGAAGGCAATCAACACACTACATACAGAATTTGATGTTGAAAAAGACGAAGCGGTTTCTGAAATAAATGTTGATGACAAAAAATTAAAAGGAAAAGTAGTAGCAGAATTGCAAAAAGGATATTACCTTAACGACAAACTGATTCGATTTGCTAAAGTTGTAGTAGGCAAATGATTTTACAAAAAATATGAAACCTTATAAACAATAAACTGCCACGGCAGGCAGTTTGCAAAAATATTATGGCAAATACCATGTCGACAAAAAGAGACTATTACGAGATTCTTGGCGTTAATAAAAACGCATCTGCAGATGAAATTAAAAAAGCTTACCGCAAAGTAGCGATGCAATTTCATCCTGACAGAAACCCAGGCGATCATACAGCAGAAGATAAATTTAAGGAGGCTGCAGAAGCTTATGAAATTTTAAGCGATTCAGATAAACGTGCCCAATATGACCGCTTTGGACATAGTGCCTTTGGAGCTGGCCGTGGCGGCGGTTACTCTGGTCACGGAATGAATATGGAAGATATTTTTAGTCAGTTCGGCGACATTTTCGGTGATGATTTATTCGGAAGTTTCTTTAACAATGGCTCCAGAAGCGGTGGCTCACGAAGGAGTAGGGGAGCGCGTGGAACGAATTTGAGAGTAAGAATTAAAGTTAATTATGAAGAAATTGCAAAAGGAGCTACCAAAACAATTAAAGTAAAGAAATACGTTAGTTGCAATACATGCGGTGGAAGCGGAGCAAAGGATAAAAATAGTTCTCAAACCTGCAGAACGTGCGGCGGAAACGGACAAGTAAGACGGGTTCAAAATACTTTTTTAGGGCAAATGCAAACAGTTACGACGTGCCCTGATTGTAATGGCGAAGGAACCGTAATTACAAACAAATGTACTGTTTGTAAAGGAGAGGGAAGAGTATATGGGGAAGAAATGGTGACGCTTGAAATACCAGCTGGTGTTCAGGAAGGAATGCAATTAAGCATGAGCGGAAAAGGGAATATGGGTGAACGTGGCGGCGGTCCCGGCGATCTTGTTATTTTAATTGAAGAAGAACCGCATCCTTATTTACATCGTGAAGGATTGAATGTAGCTTTTGATCTTTATGTTTCGTTTACTGATGTGGTTTTCGGGACACAAACAGAAGTACCAACAATTGACGGACGAGCAAAAATTAAGATTCCCGCTGGAACACAAAGTGGAAAAATTTTCAGATTAAAAGGAAAGGGCTTCCCTTCTATAAATAGTCATGAGAGAGGAGATCAACTAATTCAGATAAACGTCTGGACTCCCCAAAATGTTTCTGAAACAGAAAGGATTGCGCTGGAAAGTTTACAGGAAAGTGAGAATTTCAAACCAAAACCGGATAAAAACGATAAGTCTTTCTGGGAAAAAATCAGGGAAACTTTTAGCTAAAATTATTTCTCAAATATTTTTGAGTAAAGTGAGCATAGTTTTATTTACAAAACCATAATAATAAGGAAGAATTATTTAATTTCCAGGGAAAGCACCGGTTCTTTTTCGAAATAACCTTCCAGCAAATCTCCAACAATGCATTCCCCGGTTCCGGCCGGTGTACCTGTGAAAATAAGATCGCCAATATTTATAGAGAAATAATTTGAAATATTAGCAACAATCTGATCAATTGTAAAAATCATCGAGCCTGAAGTTGCCTGCTGAACGACTTCCTTATTTTTTAATAAAGAAAAATTTATCTTCTTTTTATCTACTGCAGGAGTTAAATCAATAAATTTTCCTACCGCAGCCGAGTTGTCAAAAGCTTTGGCTTTTTCCCACGGCAATCCTTTTTCTTTTAATTGTTGCTGAATATCGCGGGCAGTAAAATCTATTCCTACAGAAATCGCATTGTAATAATTGGAAGCATGTTTTTCCTGGATATATTTTCCATTTTTACAGATTCGCACCACCAGTTCCGCTTCATAATGAAGGTCATTCGTAAATTCCGGATAATAAAAGGGAGTGTGCCCCTGTACGAGTGCACTCTTGGGTTTCATAAAAATAATGGGCTCATCCGGAATTCCGTTGCCCAGTTCTTTAGCATGGTCGGCATAATTACGCCCTATACAAAATATTTTCATTTCAATCGGTTTTAGTCAGGGCTTTTCAAAGGTTTTGCGAAAATATAAAAAACAAATTTAAAAAAGAATTTATCTAAACAATTTAGAAAAATTAGAAATTTAATTTATTTATTTCACTCATTGTTCGATCAATTCCTATCGTCGCAAACTCTTCAATTATCTGAATACTTTTTTCAATTTTCTTTTTTACAACCGGTATTTCTTCCGGTAGCCAACGGCTTAAAACAAATTCTACCTGCATTCCTTTAGGAAACTGGCTCCCAATTCCAAACCTAAGTTTCGGATATTCATCCGTTCCTAATATGTTTTGAATATCCTTCAATCCATTATGCCCGGCGTCGCTGCCTCCTTTGCGTAATCTAAGCTTGCTTAAAGGAAGGGCCAGGTCATCTACAATTGTCAAAGAATTTTCTATCTCAATTTTTTCTTTATCTAACCAATATTTTACTGCTCTTCCGCTAAGATTCATAAATGTAGTTGGTTTTATACAAACGAATATTTTTCCTTTAAATTTTATTTCGGCAACTTCTGCCAATCTTCCGGATTGAAAAAAAGCATTGTGCTTTAAAGCGAACGCGGTGACAATATCAAATCCGATATTATGTCTGGTATGCGCATATTCAGTTCCCGGATTTCCCAAACCTGTAATTAAAAACTTAGACATAAGAACGAAGATAAATTGAATAACGTATTTTAAGACAATCATTTATTTTTTTTGCATATTTTACTCTCATACAGTAAACAAACTTTTTAGGAATAATAGTAAGCTATAAAAAGGTAATTATACGAATATTCGTAGACGTTTAATTACGACTGGCACGGTAAAAACAATAATGAAAAAATAAAGCAATACCGCTCTTGTGCAGCGTTTCCTCCGATACTATCTTTGTTCCAGAAGTTGATTGATGTTCAACAAACATTAATCGCAAATCCAAATCCATTGAAAATATCAAATCCGGTAATCCTAAAAGAAAAATCAATAATCTGATATCAGTCAACTTCTTGTTTTTTTATCCAATACCTTTCGAAAAATATGTATCCAAAGAAAAGCCTCTGAGAAGAGTTGAAATTTAACCCGACTGAAAAACTAAAACCAGGGAATTAAAGTATTAAAAGCTTCTGCAATAAACCGGCAGAAGCTTTTTTTGTTTTGAAGAAAAACTTTTTTTGTGAACTAAATAAATAAAAACACTTTTTTGAAGACCGGTATCAAGTTTTAAAAAGATGATAGTAAAGCAATTAAAAACTTTAATTTCTAATTCACATTAAATAAGGGGAAGAAGTAAAAGTAATTATACGAAGGTCTAAAAACGTTGAATTACGATTTGCACGGTAAAAACAATAATGTGAAAAAATAGCAATACCGCTCTTGCCAGGTGTCACCGGCCGTACTATCTTTGTTCCAGAAGTTGATTGATGTTCAACAAACATTAATCGCAAATCCAATTCCAGTGAAAATATCAAATCCGGTAATCCTAAAAAACCAATAAAATCTGATATCAGTCAACTTCTTTTTTTTTAATCCAATACCTTTAGAAAAATACATATCCGAAAAGAAACCGCCTCTGAGAAGAGTTGAAATTTAACGTCCCTGAAAACTAAACCCGGGAATTAAATCATTAAAAAACTTCTGCCATGATCCGCAGAAGTTTTTTTTATGCCTGAAGAAATACCTGTTTGTGAAAATGATAAAACTATATTTTGAAATTCTGAACTAACTTATAAAAGCCTGGTAGTAAATGAATTAAAAACATCAATTTCTGTTTTAGATTAGTCAAAAAAAAAGAAAAGTAATTCTACGACGATTTGAATACGGTGAATTACGATTTGAACGGTAAAAACAATAATCGAAAAATGTAGCAATACTGCTCTTGTCGGGTGTTTGCCGCCGTACTATCTTTGTTCCAGAAGTTGATTGATGTTCAACAAACATTAATCAAAGATCCAAATCCATTGAAAATATCAAATCCTGTAATCCTAAAAGTAAAACCAGTAAAAATCTGATGTCAGTCAACTTCTTTTTTTTGAATTCAGTATTTTAAAAAATATAAATCCTAATGAAAACCAAGCCATTTAAACGGCTTTAAAAGTTTAACCCTGAAGATTACCAAAACCCAGGATTAAATTATTCTAAAGAATCCGCCCTAAAAAGGCGGATTTTTTGTTTTTATACTTGGAATTTCCATCATTGTGTGAATTATTTTAATAATTAAAATTTGTTCTTTTTAACTTTACAGTACACTGTCGAATTTTCAACTATTAAAATAACCGGTCATGATTGAAATAATTCCAGGACTGCCACCAAAAGTAGCTGCATTTAAAGCAACCGGAAAAGTTACGGCTGATGATTACAAGAAAACCGTTAATCCTGTCGTAAAAAAGGTCGAGAAGAAATATGGGAAAATAAATTACCTTCTTGTCTTAAATACTTCGCTGGATAATTACAGCCTCGGCGCGTGGATAAAAGACCTTCTTTTAGGCTTTAAATATTTCCCGAAATGGAATAAGCTTGGAATCGTTTCGAATAAGGAAAGTATTAAAAAATTTACTGATTTTTTTGGAAGATTCTTACCTTCTGTTACCCGTGGATTCATGATGGAAGATGAAGAAATTGCAAAACGATGGATATCTGATTGATTACCGTTAACATGCGAGTCGATTCTGGTTTCATTCAACTGTCGTTCCTTTTCCAGTTTAATAAGTGTATAACGATGCCTTTATTATTGAATCTTTTTGCGCTGCAGAAAGGCCGTAATTATAGTGATACAGAGAAGATTCCCAACCACCATAAACCGGGTTTGGTAAAACGATAAAACGATTTCCAAAATCAGCAGCGAAAGAATCGGCCACTTTATTTCTTTCATCCGAACTTTTCTTTTCAAATAAAAAACTAAAATCGTTCATGTTGTCGCCCAATAATAAAACGATCGTGTGATTTGCGGCAATCAAATTTTTTCTTGCTTCTTTAGAAGAAGTGTTATTCATCAACAATAAATGTTGATCATCTGCATTTGGAAAATTAAATTTTTTCAAATTCTTTAATGTTCCTTCACGTTCATCTTCGCCCCGATTGGTGACATAGAATATTTCAATTTGCGCAGCCGAAGCATATTTCAAAAAATTCAATGCGCCGGGTAAAGTATCTGCTTCTCCTTTTGAAGTCCATTCTTTCCATGAAATTGGATCATAATCTTTTCCCTGCAATAATTGATGTGCCTGGTAAGCGCTATTGTTCAAAATGGTTTCATCAATATCAGTCATAATAGCCTTTGGTTTTGGAGATCTTTGTCGATTGACTTCATCGATTTTTTGATGGGCAATATTAAAAGCCTGGTAACAAAGTGCCCTGTATTCTGCTGCTCTTTGCTGATATGCAGTAGCAAATGTTTTGCCATCCAACACCAGATTGTTTGAAGAATTTATATTGCTAATATTTACGCGTGGGGCAATACATGAACTGGAGAATACAAGAATAATTACTATAAGTTTCTTCATTATAAAAAAAATTTCAATTGAGGTATTAATTTTGATAGACAATGATTGCAAATAGAATAAAGAGGATAATTCAACTCTTTTTATTTTAATAACTCTTAATTTTATTCAAATATTTTCAAAGCTAAAATAAGAAAATGGATTTTGTTGATTATTATAAAACATTGGGTGTAGCGAAAAATGCATCTGCTGAAGATATAAAAAAAGCATATAGGAAATTAGCCAGAAAACTTCATCCCGATGTAAATCCGAATGATAAAGAGGCACATAAAAAATTTCAGCAAATTAACGAAGCGAATGAAGTTTTAAGTGATCCTGAAAAAAGAAAGAAATATGATCAGTACGGTGAGAACTGGAAACATGCTGATCAATACGAACAAGCACGGCAGCATCAGCAACAGCAGGGAGCAGGTGGTTTTGGAGGATTTGGCGGTGGAGGCTTTGGGTCAAATTTTGGTGGTGGCGAATACACCTATTCGGGTGAGGAGGAAGGAGGTTTTTCAGACTTCTTTGAATCACTTTTTGGCGGTGCAAGAGGCAGAAGAAGCCAGGCAAAATATCGCGGCCAGGATTATAATGCTGAGTTGCAGCTTTCTTTGAACGACGCATATACAACACACAAGCAAACGCTTACTATTAATGGTAAAAATGTTCGAATTACTATTCCGGCCGGAGTTGAAAATGGTCAGCAAATAAAGTTAAAAGGATACGGAAGCCCGGGAGCAAATGGAGGCCCAAATGGGGACTTGTACATCACTTTTGTGATAAAAAATGATACAGCTTTCCGCAGAGAAGGCAATGATTTGTATAAAACCGAAGATATTGATTTATATACTGCTTTACTTGGCGGCGAAAAGACAATTGATACATTAGGCGGTAAAATAAAATTAAAAGTAAATCCTGAAACACAGAATGGTACCATGATCCGTCTGAAAGGAAAAGGATTTCCTGTTTATAAACACGAAGGGCAGTTTGGTGATTTATATATCACCTGGAATGTAAAATTACCGACACATTTAAGTCAGAAAGAAAAAGATTTATTTACTGAGTTATCAAAATTATCTTCATAAATTTTTTGATATGGAAAACGATGAATTAATACCAGCTGAAGATTTTTGCATTTATCATAACATTGAATATTCATTTATTAATTCGCTTGAAGATTCAGGATTGATAAGGATTCAAGCGGTCGAGCAACATATTTATATTCCCGTCGAGGAATTACAAAAATTGGAAAAATTTGTTCGCCTTCATTACGATCTCGATATAAATGTAGAAGGAATTGAAACGATCAATTATCTACTTGAAAAAATTGACAAAATGAACAAAGAGATTATGCAATTAAGAAATAAAATTAACTTTCAACTCAATAATAGTAATTCAGTTAGCTGATAAAATATATATTTACATTTTAGCAGTGAAAAAATACTCTGGAATTACATTAAATGAGAACTGTATTTGAAATATTACCTTCTTCGTTTGATCCCAATACGTGCAAGCTTCTTTGTGAAGTGAGTAATGAAGGCTTTTCTTTTTGTATAAAAGATGAAGAAAAAAATGCTTTTTTAGGCTTGGGAATTTATCATTTCGATACAAGTAAGCCTGCTGCTGGTTTTCCTATTGCTTTGCAAATTGTTTTTCATCAAAAAGAAATTTTAGCGAAAAAATATAAAAAAGTTTGTGTCGTTTATTCATTTGCGGAAAGCGTGCTTGTTCCTTCTTTTTTATATGAGGAAAACGATGCCGGAATAATGAACACGATGTTTGGCGATTTGCAGGAACATGAATTGATTCTGACGGATGTACTTCATGATCAATCCTTGTATAATTGTTATCGCATTCCTGCCGCGATTTCTGAAGTGATTCAAGATCAGTTTAAAGAACTATCTACTGCGCACCAATACTCGCTTTTATTGAAAAAACCGGCAGGTGAAGCAGATGGCCTAACTGTCATTTTTTATACAAAAAAAATAATTGTTTGTCTAATAAAAGATGGTAAACATCAGCTTATCAATACATTTAATTATCAAACTGCGGCAGATGTTTCTTATACACTGCTAAACATTTGCAGTCAATTTGAAATTAAAAATCCACGTTTAGTGATCAGTGGTTTACTGGAAGAAAATTCTCCGCTTTACAAAGAGGTGTATAAATATTTTGAGAATGTAGAACTAGCTTCTTTGCCGGAAGGCAATCTTTATTCAGAAGAAATTACGCAGTTCCCTTCTCACTATTTCAGTTATATCTTTGCAACCGATTCATGCGAATAATAACAGGAAAATATGGTGGAAGAAAAATCAATCCGCCATCAAAAATGCCTCATACAAGACCTACGACAGACGTAGCTAAGGAAGGATTATTTAATATAATCGAAAATAATATTTCTATTGAAGGTTTAAAAACACTTGACATTTTTGGTGGAACAGGGAGTATCAGTTATGAACTTGCTTCGCGTGGAGCAGCAGACCTGACGATTGTTGAAAAAGACCCAAACATGTATGAATTTATAAAAAATAAAATTGCCGAATTAAAAATTGAAAATTGCAAAGTGGTAAAATCTGATGTATTTCGTTTTTTGGAAAATTGCACGGAAAAATTTGATTTTATTTTTGCCGGTCCTCCTTATGCTCTTAAAAATATAGGTGAACTTCCGGTCATCATTTACAAAAAGAATTTATTATCCGATGGGGGATGGTTTATATTGGAACATACACCGGCAAATAATTACGAAAATGAATTAATGTTTAAGACAGCGCGTAATTATGGAACAACCGTGTTTTCAATTTTTACAAACACATAAAACACTCTTTGATTTGAAAATATAATGAAACCTATATTTATAACAGGAACAGGAACTGATGTCGGTAAAACTCTGGTTGCTGCAATAGTTACCGAAGCATTAAAGGCCGACTATTGGAAACCGATACAAGCTGGATGTTCTGACGGAACAGATTCTTTATTTGTAGCCAATATGATTTCTAATAATAAAACAAAAATCTATGATGAGTTATATCTTTTAAAAATGCCTGCATCTCCACATTTGGCAGCTCCGGCAGAAGGAAGGAAAATTAAAATAAAAGAGATCATTGAACATTTGCCAAAAACGAAAAATCAATTAATTATTGAAGGGGCAGGAGGATTAATGGTTCCTTTGAATAAAAAAAAATTGATGCTAAATTTGATAAAAAAGCTGGATGCAAAAGTGATTATCGTCAGTAAAAATGAATTAGGAAGTATCAATCATTCTTTGCTTACAGCCGAAGTTTTGAAACATGAGCATGTGAATGTTTTAGGATGGATATTTAACGAAGAGTACAAAAATTACCAGGAAGAAATAGGCGCGTGGAGCGGTTATCCTGTTATAGCAAGTGTAAAACATTTGCCCCTGATTTCTAAAGAAACGATCAAAGCAGAAGCAGAAAAAATGCTTCCTAAATTGAAAGCTATTTTATGAAAAAAGAAGAATTAAGAAAAATTTTTATAGAAAAAAGGAAGGCACTTTCCGTGCACCAGATTGAAAAGTTGAACGATTTAATCTTAATTAATTTCCAAAAATTAAAGTTGCCTTTTATCAATTGCGTACATACGTATATCGCGTCCTTAAAACTTGGAGAACCAGATACAGCAAGGATCGTAAAGTATTTAAAATTTAAAAATCCTTTGATAAAAGTACTGATTCCAAAGATTGATATACATTCCGGCACTATGGTTCATTATCATTTTGATGAAGGCGTGGAAATGATCACCAATAGCTATGGAATTGACGAACCGGAAAGCGGCAATTCAATTTCGGAAGATGAAATAGATATGGTTCTGATTCCGTTGCTTGCTTTTGATAAAAAAGGATTCAGAGTTGGGTTTGGAAAAGGATATTATGACAAATTCCTTTCACGCTGCAAACCGAATGTTATAAAAGCCGGGCTTAGTTTTTTTGATCCCGTTGAAAAGATAGAAGATATTTTTGGATATGATATTCCTTTAAATTTCTGCATCACACCCCAGGATTTATACTCTTTTTCATTGTAGAGAATGATTCTACAAAAATTAAATTTTTCCGATGCTTAAGAGTTTGCGATACGTTTTAATGCCATTTTCTATCGGGTATTCGGGAATTATTTTGTTGCGCAATAAACTGTTTGATAAAAATATTTTACGTTCAGCAGCTTTTGATTTTCCTTTAATATGTGTCGGAAATCTTGCTGCAGGCGGTACAGGAAAAACGCCAATGGTAGAATATTTGGTAAAAATGCTTCTGGGAAAATATAAAGTAGCAACATTGAGTCGGGGGTATAAAAGAAAAACAAAAGGTTTTTTGATTGCTAATGAAAATACTAGTGTGGATGAAATCGGCGACGAACCAATGCAGATTCATAAAAAATTTCCTGGCATTTCAGTGGCGGTAGCTGCAGAAAGAGTGCTGGGAATTCCGCAAATACTATTTGAAAAGCCGGCTACTCAGGTAATTATTCTTGACGATGCTTTTCAGCATAGAGAAGTAAAAGCAGGATTAAATATCTTGTTGACTGCCTGCAATCATCTTTACTCACAAGATTTTTTATTGCCCGCAGGCAATCTTAGAGATACAAAAAGCAGTAGCAAAAGAGCAGATATTATTATTGTTACAAAATGCAAGTCAGATCTAGATAACGTTGAAAAAATATCAATTATTAAAGAATTGAAACCATTACCAGAGCAAAAAATATTTTTTACAAAAATCGAATATGATAATCCGTATCATTTATTTTCAAAAGAAATTTCTTGTTTTGATAAAGATTATGATGTTTTGTTGGTTTGTGGGATAGCCAATCCGATAGCAATTACAGAAGCTCTTAAAGACAAATTTTCTTCTTTTCAAATGCTTCAATACAAAGATCATTATAGTTTCCATTCTGACGACGTGAAAAAAATAAAGGAAGTATTTTCAACAATAAAAAGTTCAAAAAAAATAATTCTTACTACTGAAAAAGATGCAGTGAAACTTTTAGAATTTGAAGCAGATTTTGGGCAGTTACCAATTTACGTTTTGCCGATGGCACATTCTTTTTTATTTTCTGATGAAAGCAAATTTGAGAAAGCAATTTTTGAATTTGTAGATCAATTTGCGGAGACTAGCTAAAAAAGGTTTTCTTTTTTTTCTGCTTATT